>OJIX01000119.1_pt1 | contig 54647 bp, 50 predicted proteins | sample 1595981 | NCBI WGS metagenome assembly OJIX01 (sample SAMEA4350138, study PRJEB24818) | metagenome | biome: human; feature: gut; material: faeces | place: Denmark | collected 2013-09 | reverse complement strand
AAGGTGAAAGAGGACTGACGAACGCGCCTGATGAAGACCCGGACGATTTAAGCACGGGATATTACGGTTCAGCGTACCGGTCACCGGAGAACTGGACGACGGCACTGCGAAGCAGTCATTTCAGCACTGCAGCCCGTCGGGGGATTATTTCTGACAGATTTGTAGAAGCAATTTTGCAGTTTTGGCGCGAAAGGTGAGCGGGGAGTTTATTCATGGGGGATGTCCTTGTTCGTTCTCAGAGTAGACAACAAAAAACAAATGAGATCAAGGTAATATCTCTTCACTTGCGGGCTCGAACAGCAGGCAATTGCCAATATAATAATCTGGCACAAGGGTGAAAAACGCGCACCGCATAAACCGTTGTTATTGCTTACAGATTAGCCGGATGCCTTAATAGACATCCGCGCCTTTTCGATTATGGCTCGGAAATCTACGAACATCTACACAGTTTACTGGAACGTTTTGGGCCACAGCGTTCGCAGCACCGTCCTGATATGCCGTTCTGGCGATTATAAGTCGACGGATTCTGGCAAATAGACGATGATGATATGCTTAATGATGTTCAAAGAAATTAGGCCATTATTATATTATTGCTTGCATTTTCTTTCACTCCTAAAAGCACCCGCCATTAATCCCAGGCGCATTATGCAAAGGAAAATGATTAGGTAAACAATAAGATTTATAATCAGGAAAGGCGACTCGCAATAAAACGGAAAGTCGCCTTAACATTGGTAAAATATGCCCTTTACTACTCCTGTATCATGAACGGCTCATCACATTTAAAGCTGACGTTGATCCAGACTACCATATATTGCCTTTATTTCATTTTTTACGCCTTCGCCACGGTACACCAAAGACGTATCGTATCGTTGATACTTATCTTCCCGTGTAGCACTGAACCAGTTAAAAGATCCGACACACAGCAGTTCTTCATCCTCAATCACAATTTTGCTGTGAACACGATTAACCAATTTCGTAGCGATACCCATCTTATTGAGCTTTTCAACAGCATCATTCAGCAGATGTTGTTTCTCCTGACGCTTATCATCATCGACATGCGCTATATTGCAGTTTTTATCCGTCACCACGGTAATATCAATGCCCCGGGAACGGGCCAAAGCCATTGATGCCAGAAATCCCGTTTGCTCCACTTTTTGCCAGGATAACCAAGGGGAAATAATCGTTATTTTCTTTTGAGCTCCGGCAAGAGTCTTGTTCAAAAATTCATCATGCTGCTCCACACCATGCAGCGTTGAAATTTGTGTATGTGCGGAAATTAAATCCTGTCGTTTCTGAAACTCAAATTGCAACGCATTATTATCTGAAGAAAAGAGATATTTTGCCAATAACCCTCGCGGCGAAAATGCGGGCTGCATCTCGATAAGGTCCATATCGCCAAATACCAGAAAACTATCTTTAGCGCGTGAGACAGCAACATTGAGGATAGTGCTGTTGCTATCAAGAAACCTGCCATCTTCATGTTTTGAGTAGACAGGAGAAAAGAGAACAATCGCCCTTTCCGCCCCCTGCAAGGAGTGCACAGTCCCCACTGTCAGTAAACCCTGCTCGTCTTTGCCATTAATTTCCAGCTTACGCAATGACATTTTGATAGCATTAACCTGCGCCGAAAATGGCGTCACAACACCAACAACTTTGTACAGTGGTTCCCCGTAATGGCGCTCTATATCATCCTTATGTGCCACCAGCCATGCTGCTATTGTTTCAGCTTCAAGAGGGTTATGACGGCTCCCTCCATTTGGCTTCATGCCTCTACCATCAATATGTAAATATCCCATTGCGGGGAAAATCGTCCTTTTTCCATCCCTCTTTTAGGCTGCAACTTACCGTGATAGCAAAGTGAGTTACAGTAGTCGATGATGTTATTGAAACAGCGACGATGCTCATACAGATACATTCCGCGCTCGAACTTGGGATCATACTGGTAGTGAGAGTTGAACTGGGCTACCTGCATTACGCTGCCAGATGCTGCACTTTTTCCAGACCCATTTATTATCGAATACGGTGACCGCCTGAGCGGCCACCTTTAATCGTGGGCAGTTACACAGAATTATTTACAGGGTCTTGCTGGGAGTTCTTACACTTGCTCGCGATATTCAATTGGCCATTGTCAACAAATGACGCAGGTTTTGATTGGTGATATCTATTTACGTCAGCAATGCGATGTGTTTTGGCTCGGCTATACCATCAGTCCCGCTTATGCTCGCCAGGGATATGCAATTGAAGCAATTACCGCCACGATTGACTGAATAAAAGAGAACGGTTTTTCACTCATCAAAGCCGGTGTGAATCCGGAAAATACCCTTTCAAAAAAATTACTTATCAGGATTGGCTTCAATTTTTCAAGCATCGAAGATGGGTGAGCATATTTATGTTCTGGATTTAACAAAAGGAGAATAATCTCCCGAAGGGAAAAGCCGATGAGGCCATTTCAGGCGTACTTCAACATGCATTCGTCAGTGTCATCTGCCTTTTCCAGTAAATGGGTTGGCATTCAATTTCCAAAGTACATCACACTTTTTCTACTGAAACATATCCCTCCTATAACTACGTGTTAATATTCGCTCCGTAAATACCTTTCAACTCAACCCGAGGCTTTGATGCTGGAGAATGTAATCATCCGATAATCAGTTCCCCGACCTTTTCAGGCCGGACTGATTATCAATGCGCCGAAATCGAATGCGGACACCGCGGTGTGTTTGCACGTTTTGCACATGATGATTAAATAGGTTCTTCAGTATGAATTTATCCCGTCAGGAACAACATACCTTACACGTTCTCGCTAAAGGTAGACGTATTGCGCACGTCCGCGATTCTTCAGGCCGCGTCACTTCCGTTGAATGCTACAGCCGCGAAGGGCTGTTGCTGACCGACTGCACGCTCGCCGTCTTCAAAAAACTCAAAACCAAAAAACTTATCAAGTCCGTCAATGGCCAGCCCTATCGAATCAACACCACCGAGCTGAATAAAGTTCGCGCTCAGCTCGATAATCGCTAAGGAGAGTTTCTATGACAGTACACCACTTCACTTTTCATATCACAGATAAAAGTGATGCCAGTGATATCCGGGAAGTCGAAACCCGCGCATTTGGCTTCAGCAAAGAAGCCGATTTAGTGGCCTCTTTACTTGAGGATGAAAGCGCGCGCCCCGCGTTATCGCTGCTAGCCCGGTATGAAGGCAAAGCCGTCGGGCATATTTTATTTACCCGGGCAACCTTCAAAGGAGAAATGGATTCACCGTTGATGCACATCCTCGCTCCCCTGGCGGTCATACCGGAATACCAAGGGATGGGCGTGGGAGGACGGTTGATACGCACTGGCATCGAGCACCTGAGGTTGATGGGCTGCCAGACGGTTTTTGTTCTCGGCCACGCCACCTATTACCCCCGACATGGGTTCGAACCCTGTGCCGGAGACAAAGGCTATCCGGCACCTTATCCCATCCCGGAGGAGCACAAAGCCTGCTGGATGATGCAATCACTCACCGCTCAGCCCATGACCCTGACCGGCCACATCCGGTGCGCAGACCCTGATGAAACCGGAGCACTGACGTGAATAACAATCTTGTTGTGTCCTTTTTAAGGCTTAACCCAATAACAGGAATTAAATAATGGATATCCCACGTATTTTTACCATCAGCGAAAGTGAACACCGCATCCATAACCCGTTCACCGAAGAGAAGTACGCCACGCTGGGTCGCGTGCTGCGCATGAAGCCGGGCACCCGCATTCTTGACCTCGGCAGCGGCTCGGGCGAGATGCTCTGCACCTGGGCCAGGGATCATGGCATTACGGGGACTGGCATCGACATGAGTTCGCTCTTCACCGCGCAGGCAAAGCGTCGCGCGGAAGAACTCGGCGTCAGCGAACGCGTACATTTTATTCATAACGATGCGGCCGGTTACGTCGCAAATGAAAAATGTGACGTGGCGGCCTGCGTCGGCGCGACATGGATTGCCGGTGGGTTTGCCGGGGCGGAGGAGCTGCTAGCGCAAAGCCTGAAACCGGGCGGGATCATGCTTATCGGCGAACCCTACTGGCGTCAGCTACCAGCAACAGAAGAAATAGCCCAGGCCTGCGGCGTCAGCTCGACAAGCGATTTCCTGACGCTGCCAGGACTTGTCGGAGCGTTCGACGATCTCGGCTATGACGTGGTGGAAATGGTACTGGCAGACCAGGAAGGCTGGGACCGGTATGAAGCCGCAAAATGGCTGACCATGCGCCGCTGGCTGGAAGCGAATCCTGACGATGACTTCGCCGCCGAAGTCAGGGCCGAACTAAACATCGCGCCGAAACGCTACGTGACCTACGCGCGGGAATGCTTTGGCTGGGGCGTGTTCGCACTCATCGCCCGGTAACAACAGGTTCCCGGTATTTCTGGCTGGAAATATCGAGGCTTTACCTTTGCTTTGATCTGATGTATCACCTGCACAATACATATTCAGTATGTTTATTAATCAAGATGTCACCATAAGGAGCATCATATGTCACAACATGAACAGTTCTGTCAGGCTTGCGGAATGCCGATGTCGGCACCAGATGCACACAGTGCCAGTGATCAATATTGTGCGTAATGCAGCGACAGCAACGGCAATCTCAAACCCTGGGAAGAAGCGGTATCAGGTTTAGCCAGCTTCCTTGATTCCTGGCAAAAAGTCGGCCCGGAGGAAGCACATAAGCGTGCAAAACGTTATCTGACGGCAATGCCAGCCTGGGCTCATAAAGCGGAGAGTGATTTGAGCTGATTATCTATACTCCCTCTGAATCTATTCAGGAGATCCGATGTTTTCTTACATTATGCTGGGAACCAACGACCTGCCACGCGCCATTACATTCTAAGATCCGCTGATGGAGATGCTGGGGTATCCACGTGCAGGACGTAATGAAGAGGGAGCGTCCTGCAACAAAGTGGTGCTATAACAGTTACCGCGTTTTATTCATCCTCATTATTTCAACCATAATCACTGGTCTCTCCAGCCCGTAACTTTCACAAACGTTGAGCGCTTTTATTCCACTCGGCTCACATAATTTTTTATTTGTTCAGCTTTGCGCGTTTTCACGTGAACGTTCTCACAATTATTCGACCAGTCTGCGCCTATAAAACGCTCAACGAGTGATTGTTTTACGGTCTACGGAGATAGCTATGTCATTTTCTGTGCAGGAAACCCTGTTCTCGCTTTTGCAGCACAATGCGATTTCAGGACACGAAAACGCTGTCGCTGACGTCATGCTGTGCGAATTCAGGCGTCAGGCAAAAGAGGTCTGGCGAGACAGGCTTGGGAATGTCGTCGCGCGCTACGGTAGTGATAAACCCGATGCGCTGCGACTGATGATTTTTGCGCATATGGATGAAGTCGGTTTTATGGTGCGCAAAATAGAGCCGTCTGGATTTTTACGCTTTGAACGCGTAGGCGGTCCTGCGCAGGTCACTATGGCTGGTTCCATCGTCACCCTCACCGGGGACAAAGGGCCAGTCATGGGGTGTATCGGCATTAAGTCCTACCACTTTGCCAAAGGCGACGAGCGCACGCAGTCACCTTCTGTCGACAAACTGTGGATTGATATTGGTGCCAAAGACAAAGACGACGCTATACGGATGGGCATTCAGGTCGGTACGCCTGTCACTCTGTATAACCCGCCGCAACTCCTGGCAAACGATCTGGTGTGCAGTAAAGCACTAGACGATCGTCTAGGCTGTACTGCCCTGCTCGGTGTAGCGGATGCTATCAGTACTATGGAGCTTGATATCGCCGTTTATCTGGTGGCTTCGGTACAGGAAGAATTTAATATCCGCGGCATTGTTCCCGTATTACGCCGTGTAAAACCTGACCTGGCGATTGGTATTGATATCACTCCATCGTGTGACACCCCTGATTTACACGATTATTCCGAGGTCAGGATTAATCAGGGCGTTGGGATCACCTGCCTGAACTACCATGGTCGGGGAACGCTGGCCGGATTAATCACGCCTCCTCGCCTGATACGGATGTTGGAACAGACGGCTCTTGAACACAACATTCCGGTGCAGCGAGAAGTGGCTCCCGGCGTGATAACAGAAACCGGTTATATCCAGGTTGAGCAGGATGGTATTCCCTGCGCCAGTCTCTCTATTCCTTGTCGCTATACCCATTCTCCGGCGGAGGTTGCCAGCCTGCGTGATTTGACTGATTGCATCCGCCTATTGACCGCTCTGGCAGGTATGTCAGCAGCACATTTCCCCGTTGAGCCTGATTCAGGCACTACACAAGAGGCACATCCATTATGAAAAAGATCCTTGTGGCATGCGGTACCGGCATGTCGACTTCAACCATGATTGCACACAAGCTGCAAGAGTTCCTGACTGAACAGGGCATTTCAGCCACTACCGCCCAATGCTGTCTGAATGAGATCCCTCTTAACTGTAACGGTATGGACCTTATTGTAACCTCCATGCGAACCAACAGTGATTACGGCATCCCTACGCTTAATGGCGCCGCCCTGCTCACAGGGATCAACGACGACGCGTTAAAACAACAAATCAAGGCTCTGTTAACTCAATAAAAGGAGGCATTATGTTTGATTACATCCTGTCTCTCGGCGGTACCGTTTTCGTCCCTATCATCATGATCGTGATTGGCCTTATCTTCCGCATCCCCTGGCTGCAGGCGATTAAGGCAGGGGTAACGGTTGGGATTGGTTTTGTCGGTATGGGACTGGTGATCGTCATGGCGATCGACAGCCTCAGTCCCCCTATCAAAGTGATGATTGAGCGTTTCGGCCTAGCCCTGCATGTCTTTGACGTTGGCGCAGGCCCTGCCTCCGGCGTTGGTTATGCGACAGCCATTGGCGCCATGATTATCCCAGTTATTTTTCTTCTCAATGTCGCCATGCTGGTCACCCGTCTGACCAAAACGATGAACGTCGATATTTACAATTACTGGCACTACGCCATTACGGGTACGGTGGTCCAGCTTATGACCGGTAGCCTGATTTATGGTGTGCTGGGGGCAATCTGCCATGCGGCGCTATCGTTAAAAATGGCCGACTGGACGGCAAAACGGGTACAGAACATCGTCGGGCTGGAAGGTATTTCGATACCGCAAGGCTACGGTTCCAGTTCAGTACCGCTTTTCGTTCTACTTGATGCTATCTATGAAAAAATCCCTTTCATGAAGGGACGCAATATCGATGCTCAGGAGATCCAGAAACGCTACGGCATGGTCGGCGATCCGGTGATTATCGGCGTAGTGCTCGGTCTGATTTTTGGCCTGGCGGCTGGTGAAGGCTTTAAAGGTTGCGCCAGTCTGATGATTACCGTTGCGGCAATCATGGTGTTGTTCCCGCGCATGATCCGCCTGATTGTTGAGGGCCTGCTGCCCATCTCCGACGGTGCAAGAAAGTTCTTCCAGAAATATTTCAAAGGACGTGAAGTGTATATCGGTCTGGATACTGCTGTGACGCTGGGGCATCCAACCACCATTGCTGTCGGTCTGCTACTGATACCCATTATGTTAATTCTGGCCAGCATTTTACCGGGCAACAAAGTGTTACCCCTCGCAGACCTGCCGGTAGCACCGTTCTTTATCTGTATGGCTACGGTTATCCACCGCGGAGACCTGGTCAGGACGTTGATAAGCGGGGTCATCGTGATGATTACCGTCCTGCTGATCGCCACCCAGTTCGCGCCTTACTTCACTGAAATGGCGCTCAAAGGCGGTTTCAGTTTTGCCGGTGAAAGTGCGCAAATCTCAGCGTTGTCCGTGGGCAATATGTTCGGTTGGTCGATTTCTGAATTGATGTCGCTTGGGATTATTGGCGTTGTCGTGGCGGTCGGTATTGTCGCCAGCGTCGTGCTGTTCTTACGTAAACGTGAATTATCGGAATAAGGAGTACTTTCAATGAGTTGGCTGAAAGAGGTTATTGGGACGGAAAAAGCGGTCATCGCCATGTGCCATCTACGTGCATTGCCCGGCGACCCGAGTTTTGATGCGCAGTTGGGGATGAACTGGGTTATCGACAAAGCCTGGGACGATCTGATGGCGCTCCAAAATGGTGGGGTGGATGCAGTCATGTTCTCCAACGAGTTTAGTCTTCCCTATCTCACGAAGGTGCGTCCGGAAACCACTGCGGCAATGGCACGAATCATCGGGCAATTAATGAGCGATATCCGCATCCCGTTTGGCGTGAATGTTCTGTGGGATCCGGTCGCCTCATTCGACCTGGCGATGGCTACCGGCGCTAAGTTTATCCGCGAGATATTTACCGGTGCCTATGCCAGCGACTTTGGCGTCTGGGACACTAACGTCGGTGAGACCATCCGTCATCAACACCGGATTGGTGCAGGCGAAGTGAAAACCTTGTTCAATATCGTCCCAGAGGCCGCCGTGTATCTGGGCAATCGCGATATCTGTTCTATTGCTAAATCGACAGTATTTAACAACCATCCTGATGCGCTCTGTGTTTCTGGCCTGACCGCCGGGACGCGTACCGACAGCGCGCTGTTAAAACGGGTCAAAGAAACGGTGCCTGACACCGTCGTGTTGGCCAACACGGGCGTCTGCCTGGAAAACGTGGAGGAACAACTCAGTATCGCCGATGGCTGTGTGACCGCAACCACCTTTAAAAAGGACGGCGTTTTTGCCAATTTCGTTGACCAGGCGCGAGTCAGTCAGTTTATGGAGAAAGTGCATCATATACGCCGATAAGATGGGGATAAGCAGAGCGCTTATCCCCGGCAAAGAGCAATAACCCTTCTGCGATCCCTGCCGCCTTCGTCAAAAGTATCGACGGGGATCGCTACCAGATTAACCCGAATCGGCATGGAGTCAACGACGGATGATTAACGATATTAAATGGGTACAGGCACAACGTAAAGCCACCGACTGGCGTCAGGCCGTGGAAATCGCCACCCGCCCGCTGGTAGCCTATGGTGCCGCGCAGCCATGCTACGTTAATGGGATCATCGAAAATACCCTTAACTGGGGGCCTTATTATCTGATAGCCCCAGGAATCGCCTTGCCTCACGCCCGACCAGAGCAAGGCGCAAACTATAATCAGGTCAGTATCACCACGCTACGCACCCCGGTCGCCTTTGGTAACGAGGAGTGCGACCCCGTCTGGCTGCTTCTCTGCGTCAGCGCCACGGATGCCAACGCACATATTTTGACCATTCAGCGCATCAGCCAGTTTATTGATTCGCCACAACGCTTAACGGCAGTGGGAAATGCCAGCACAGACGATGCACTGTTTGCGCTGGTATCAGGTTAACGGAGGCGCTTATGATCCTGCACCCTTCTCTCGCCAGCGCAAATCCTCTGCACTATGGTCGTGAGCTGACGGCATTGGACAATCTGGATTTTGGGAGCCTGCATCTGGATATTGAGGACAGCAGCTTCATTAACAACATTACGTTTGGGATGAAAACGGTGCAGGCCGTCGCCAGACAGACGCCTCATCCCTTGTCCTTTCATTTCATGCTTGCCCGGCCACAGCGCTGGTTTAACGCGCTGGCTGAAATCAGACCCGCGTGGATCTTCGTTCATGCAGAAACGCTGGACTATCCTTCGGAAACGTTAACTGAGATCCGCCATACCGGCGCACGAGCCGGACTGGTATTTAATCCGGCAACCCCGATCGACGCCTGGCGATATCTGGCGTCTGAGCTGGACGGAGTGATGGTGATGACCAGTGAGCCCGATGGGCAGGGACAGCGGTTTATTCCCTCCATGTGCGAGAAAATCCAAAAAGTACGCACGGCTTTTCCTCAGACCGAGTGCTGGGCCGACGGTGGAATTACGCTGGCAGCTGCACAGCAACTGGCAGCAGCTGGGGCGCAACATATGGTGATTGGGCGCGCCCTGTTCTCTTCATCTGACTATCGCGCGACCTTAGCTCAATTCGCCACCCTGTAAGAGGAGATTGTTTCTGATGAGCCAACAGAGACCTGACCGTATCAAACAGATGCTGCACTACCTGTGGCAACATCGTCACCTCTCCACACAGCAGGCCATGGAGCTTTTTGGCTATGCGGAAGCGACTGTCCGTCGTGATTTCCAGTATATTGTCAACCAGTATCCAGGCATGATCCGCGGTCACGGTTGCCTGGACTTCGACGACAGTACAGACGACAAAGAGTACGTCTTCGACGTGAAACGTACATTGCAATCTGTGGCGAAAAGAGAAATAGCTGCCCTTGCCCGAACAATGATCAAAGATGGCGACTGCTTTTTTCTCGACTCCGGCTCAACCTGCCTCGAACTGGCGAAATGCCTGGCCGATGCGCGGGTAAAGGTCATCTGCAACGACATTAAAATCGCCAATGAACTGGGCTGTTTTCCCCATGTGGAAAGTTACATTATCGGAGGACTGATTCGCCCAGGTTATTTTTCGGTAGGAGAGAGTCTGGCGCTGGAGATGATCAATGCCTTTTCCGTAGAACGTGCGTTTATCTCCTGCGATGCGCTGTCGCTGGAGACGGGGATCACCAATGCCACCATGTTTGAGGTCGGGGTGAAAACACGGATTATTCAACGCTCGCGTGAAGTTATTCTCATGGCCGATCACTCAAAATTTGATGCCGTTGAGCCGCATGCTGTAGCAACACTATCATGTATTAAAACGATCATCAGTGACAGCGGGTTACCTGAGACTATTGCACAGCGTTATCAGCGAGCCGGATGTCAGTTGTTTTTACCTCATTCAATAAAGTGATAAGTAAGTTCATTCGAGAGGGATTTCAAGCAAAAATAATCAATGGCACCCAATAGAAAATATTGGCGATGCGCTCGAACGAATAAAGAAGCTCTAGGCGCAATCCACACACTACGATGTTGCAACAACACGCCATCTACTTTTTATTCTCATTCACTAAATGTGGCTGTTCTGGATTCATTATTCAAAGTGTGTACAAGATCACATTTAATCACATCATTACGGTTCAGCATGCTGAACAAAGCATATTTTCCACTATGTAATGCCGATACCATTTATTCCATGAGCAAGGAGGAGCCATTATGGTTCGCAAAGGGTGTAATTCATTAGTCCGTGCTGAAAAAATATTAACCCACATTGCATGGGTTGGTATGGCAAGTTATATGGAGTTATTAAATAAATTCCAGTACCCCAAAAGCAGCCTGCTTAATTTATTGAATGTAATGGTGGATTGTGGTTTCTTAATTAAAAACAAAAACGGCTACTATTCACTGGGAATAAAAAACTACGAATTGGGTTGTCAGGCGTTACACCGTCAAAATATATTTGAGGTGACTAAGCGGCCAATGCAGGAGTTGTCGCTGAAAAGTGGACTGGTTTGTCATCTTGGGGCGATGGAGAGCATTTCGGCTATCTATCTCGACAAGATCGAAAGTCCGGACTCTGTACCGACGAGCAAAAGCTGGATTGGCAAAAAACTTGAGTTGCATATTACCGCGTTGGGTAAGGCATTATTAGCCTGGAAGACACGAGAAGAACTGGATTATTTTTTAGAAGCACTCACGTTAACTCCACATACGCGCAATACATTTACCGATAAAAAATTGTTTCTGGAAGAATTACAAAAAACACGCCTTCGGGGATGGGCCATAGACAACGAAGAATCAACCTATGGGGCGGTATGTTTAAGTATGCCGGTATTCAATATGTATAACAGAGTTAACTATGCAATCTCACTTTCTGGCGATCCGGTAGTTTATTCAGGAAATAAGATAGACAGCTATCTGGAATTGCTCCGGAAATGCGCTGAGCAAATATCATATGGGCTGGGATACAGAAACGAAAATGAGCACTTACGAAAAGGAAACTGAGGTAATGAAAAAATTCAGCGGCATTATTCCACCGGTATCCAGCACGTTTCATCGTGACGGAACCCTTGATAAAAAGGCAATGCGCGAAGTTGCCGACTTCCTGATTAATAAAGGGGTCGACGGGCTGTTTTATCTGGGTACCGGTGGTGAATTTAGCCAAATGAATACAGCCCAGCGCATGGCACTCGCCGAAGAAGCTGTAACCATTGTCGACGGGCGAGTGCCGGTATTGATTGGCGTCGGTTCCCCTTCCACTGACGAAGCGGTCAAACTGGCGCAGCATGCGCAAGCCTACGGCGCTGATGGTATCGTCGCCATCAACCCCTACTACTGGAAAGTCGCACCACGAAATCTTGACGACTATTACCAGCAGATCGCCCGTAGCGTCACCCTACCGGTGATCCTGTACAACTTTCCGGATCTGACGGGTCAGGACTTAACCCCGGAAACCGTGACGCGTCTGGCTCTGCAAAACGAGAATATCGTTGGCATCAAAGACACCATCGACAGCGTTGGTCACTTGCGTACGATGATCAACACAGTTAAGTCGGTACGCCCGTCGTTTTCGGTATTCTGCGGTTACGATGATCATTTGCTGAATACGATGCTGCTGGGCGGCGACGGTGCGATAACCGCCAGCGCTAACTTTGCTCCGGAACTCTCCGTCGGCATCTACCGCGCCTGGCGTGAAGGCGATCTGGCGACCGCTGCGACGCTGAATAAAAAACTACTACAACTGCCCGCTATTTACGCCCTCGAAACACCGTTTGTCTCACTGATCAAATACAGCATGCAGTGTGTCGGGCTGCCTGTAGAGACATATTGCTTACCACCGATTCTTGAAGCATCTGAAGAAGCAAAAGATAAAGTCCACGTGCTGCTTACCGCGCAGGGCATTTTACCAGTCTGAGGAGAAACTCATGTCTGTTCGCAATATTTTTGCTGACGAGAGCCACGATATTTACACCGTCAGAACGCACGCCGATGGCCCGGACGGCGAACTCCCATTAACCGCAGAGATGCTTATCAACCGCCCGAGCGGGGATCTGTTCGGTATGACCATGAATGCCGGAATGGGTTGGTCTCCGGACGAGCTGGATCGGGACGGTATTTTACTGCTCAGTACACTCGGTGGCTTACGCGGCGCAGACGGTAAACCCGTGGCGCTGGCGTTGCACCAGGGGCATTACGAACTGGACATCCAGATGAAAGCGGCGGCCGAGGTTATTAAAGCCAACCATGCCCTGCCCTATGCCGTGTACGTCTCCGATCCTTGTGACGGGCGTACTCAGGGTACAACGGGGATGTTTGATTCGCTACCATACCGAAATGACGCATCGATGGTAATGCGCCGCCTTATTCGCTCTCTGCCCGACGCGAAAGCAGTTATTGGTGTGGCGAGTTGCGATAAGGGGCTTCCGGCCACCATGATGGCACTCGCCGCGCAGCACAACATCGCAACCGTGCTGGTCCCCGGCGGCGCGACGCTGCCCGCAAAGGATGGAGAAGACAACGGCAAGGTGCAAACCATTGGCGCACGCTTCGCCAATGGCGAATTATCTCTACAGGACGCACGCCGTGCGGGCTGTAAAGCCTGTGCCTCTTCCGGCGGCGGCTGTCAATTTTTGGGCACTGCCGGGACATCTCAGGTGGTGGCCGAAGGATTGGGACTGGCAATCCCACATTCAGCCCTGGCCCCTTCCGGTGAGCCTGTGTGGCGGGAGATCGCCAGAGCTTCCGCGCGAGCTGCGCTGAACCTGAGTCAAAAAGGCATCACCACCCGGGAAATTCTCACCGATAAAGCGATAGAGAATGCGATGACGGTCCATGCCGCGTTCGGTGGTTCAACAAACCTGCTGTTACACATCCCGGCAATTGCTCACCAGGCAGGTTGCCATATCCCGACCGTTGATGACTGGATCCGCATCAACAAGCGCGTGCCCCGACTGGTGAGCGTACTGCCTAATGGCCCGGTTTATCATCCAACGGTCAATGCCTTTATGGCAGGTGGTGTGCCGGAAGTCATGTTGCATCTGCGCAGCCTCGGATTGTTGCATGAAGACGTTATGACGGTTACCGGCAGCACGCTGAAAGAAAACCTCGACTGGTGGGAGCACTCCGAACGGCGTCAGCGGTTCAAGCAACTCCTGCTCGATCAGGAACAAATCAACGCTGACGAAGTGATCATGTCTCCGCAGCAAGCAAAAGCGCGCGGATTAACCTCAACTATCACCTTCCCGGTGGGCAATATTGCGCCAGAAGGTTCGGTGATCAAATCCACCGCCATTGACCCCTCGATGATTGATGAGCAAGGTATCTATTACCATAAAGGTGTGGCGAAGGTTTATCTGTCCGAGAAAAGTGCGATTTACGATATCAAACATGACAAGATCAAGGCGGGCGATATTCTGGTCATTATTGGCGTTGGACCTTCAGGTACAGGGATGGAAGAAACCTACCAGGTTACCAGTGCCCTGAAGCATCTGTCATACGGTAAGCATGTTTCGTTAATCACCGATGCACGTTTCTCGGGCGTTTCTACTGGCGCGTGCATCGGCCATGTGGGGCCAGAAGCGCTGGCCGGAGGCCCCATCGGTAAATTACGCACCGGGGATTTAATTGAAATTAAAATTGATTGTCGCGAGCTTCACGGCGAAGTCAATTTCCTCGGAACCCGTAGCGATGAACAATTACCTTCACAGGAGGAGGCAACTGCAATATTAAATGCCAGACCCAGCCATCAGGATTTACTTCCCGATCCTGAATTGCCAGATGATACCCGGCTATGGGCAATGCTTCAGGCCGTGAGTGGTGGGACATGGACCGGTTGTATTTATGATGTAAACAAAATTGGCGCGGCTTTGCGCGATTTTATGAATAAAAACTGAAAGCATAAATAAAAACATCCAGACACCTGAATTATCCGACTCTGCATCATTCGTTATTTGCTCAGTCGGATAATGATGGGTCGCTACCCTGTTATGAGAGGACGTTATGCCACTAATTATCGTTGTGGCAGGGATTGCTTTACTCCTGCTTTTAACCATAAAAATTAAGCTTAATACGTTTGTTTCGTTAATTATTGTCTCGATTGCTGTCGCCATCGCCAGTGGTATGGATTTGAGTAAAGTCGTCACCTCAGTCGAATCCGGACTTGGCGGTACGCTGGGCCATATTGGTTTGATATTTGGCTTCGGTGTTATGCTCGGTCGCTTGCTGGCCGATGCGGGTGGTGCGCAGCGAATAGCGCTGACCATGCTGAATTATTTCGGGAAAAATAAACTTGACTGGGCAGTGGTCTGTTCGGCGTTTATTGTCGGTATCGCACTTTTTTTCGAAGTCGGTTTAATTCTTCTGGTACCTATTTTATTCGCTATTGCCCGTGAAGCAAAAATATCACCGATGTTTATGTGTGTGCCGATGCTTTCTGGTTTGCTGGTCGCACACGGTTTTTTGCCGCCGCACCCCGGCCCGACTGTTATCGCCAGGGAATATGGCGCTGATGTAGGATTGGTACTGATATACGGTATCATTGTCGGCATTCCAACCTTTATTCTTTGCGGCCCGGTATTGAATAAATTCTGCCAGCGCATTATTCCGGACGCCTTTAAAAAAGAGGGGAATATAGCCTCTCTCGGCGCGACCCGCCGATTCAGCGAAAGCGAAATGCCAGGCTTTGGGATCAGTTTTCTCACGGCAATGCTGCCGGTGATCCTGATGGCGGTTGTCACCATCATCCAGATGACTCATGCCAAAAGTGCCGCGGATTCAGGCTTATTTTACAACGTGATACTGTTCTTAGGTAATTCAACGATCGCCATGCTGATTTCACTGCTATTCGCGATCTATACCATGGGCCTGGGGCGCGGGAAAACAATCCCTGACCTGATGGATTCTTGCGGAAAAGCTATCGCGGGTATTGCCGGTCTGCTGCTGATTATCGGTGGTGGTGGTGCATTCAAGCAAGTTCTCATCGACTCTGGCGTTGGTCAGTATATTTCCACCCTGGTTTCGGGTATGGATATTAACCCGATCCTGATGGCCTGGGGCGTGGCCGCATTCCTGCGTATTTGTCTGGGTTCAGCCACCGTCGCGGCGATCTCTACCGCCGGTCTGGTCATCCCATTGTTGGCAGTACATCCCAATACCAACCTGGCCTTGATTACGCTGGCTACCGGTGCCGGATCCTGTATTTGTTCTCACGTTAACGATGCCAGTTTCTGGATGATTAAAGACTTTTTTGGCCTGACCACCAAAGAAACGCTGTTATCCTGGACGCTGATGTCCACACTCTTATCCATCAGTGGGCTGATTTTTATTCTGCTCGCCAGCTTAGTTTTATAATCGGGTTCTTGCCAGTGAGCCAACCTGTTGTTCACTGTCCCCCATAATTTAGTGAGTGACGGCAACCGTCTGCACGGTGACGAATCGCTGGCGATCAAAAAGGGGCGATATTGAACCTTCGATTATGCTTGATGGGTGTATTCTCAGTAATACTGTAAAGCCGGAGCATGTCTCCGGCTTTACAGTATGGGGGAACAGCGGGCGATCGCTCAAATGGTATGCTGGTTTATTTCATGTAAAAGAATAAAATATCTCTATAAAATCATGCCACTGGCAATCTGCATCAACTCTCCGGGTAAACAGGGTTAAGATGAGCATTTCCCCGGTTTAATACAGGTATACAAAAGTGGATAGAGATCAAACAAACAGCAGCCTGTTCAATGATGATCCCGTACTTCATGCAACATGGCTGTACTATCAGGAAGGTAAAAGCCAGACTGAAGTTGCAGCTATCATGGGGGTGTCCCGCGTCACGGTTGTCAAATACCTGCAAACAGCCCGGGAAAATGGACTGGTTCATATCAACCTGGATGTGAATGTCTTTGGCTCTATCGACGCTGCTTTGCAAATTCGCGATAAATTCAATCTCCAGAGAGTGATCATCGTGCCGGATGGCGAACATGCCGGAAAACGTGATGATACAAAGCTGATGCGGACTCGCCTTTCACGTGCCGGTGGCATGTATCTGAATCAGGTGATTGAGAATGGTGATGTGCTGGGGGTTGCCTGGGGAAGAACAATCCATCAGATGAGCAAAACCATGACGCCGAAGTCATGTAAAAATGTCACCGTTATACAGATGCTCGGTTCCATGCCATCTCAGCCAGACCTGACGATCATTGAATCCTCATCGCAAATCGCCTACAAGCTTTCAGGCCGTGTCGCCTCGCTGCACGTGCCCGCCGTGGTATCAAGCGCCAGACTGGCCATGGAGTTACAGGCAGAGCCTATTATTCGATCGAATTTTGACGTTCTGACTCGCTGTACGAAAGCCTTTTTTGTCGTGGGTAACGCGCTTGATGAAAATCCCCTGATTCGGGTGGGCGTGCTGAATAAGAAGGAAATGCAGACGTATCGGGATTTAGGCGCAGTAGGTGTCATTTGTGGTCGCTTCTATGACAAGGAAGGGATGCCCGTCGTGGCTGATGTTGACCAGCGTATTCTGGGAATCAGTCTGGCTCAGCTAAGGCAGATTGAACGGAAGATCTTCCTTGCTGGTGGGGAAAGAGGCTATGACGCAACGTTGGGTGCCCTGCTGGGAGGATATGTCACGGACCTGATTGTTGATGAAGGAACGGCAGAGTTTTTGCTGGCGTGTGAATTACCACACTAAAAGAATGAACAACTGCCCCATGTAGATATGGGGCAGGATTTTATTGATTAGCGGCGATAATAAGAACAATACCCACAATGTATGAAATAAACATGGTCAGCAGCAGTTTATTGGTTCCGGCTGGCGCACTGGCAAATTCTCTCCAGATGAAGACTCCCCAGATCACGGCAATCATTGTGGCCCCCTGTCCCAGACCGTAGGAAATGGCATACCCCGCCTGACCAGACGCAATCAGACTGAATGCCAGACCGACACACCAAATCATACCGCCCAGCCAGCCGCAAACATGATCCCGTAAACTCCCGGAAAAATACATTTTCCCGTTGACCGGTTCTCCTGAAATAGGTTTTTTCATGACCAGCCTGTTAAGGACAAAGTTCGACAAAAACAGCCCCACGGCAAACAGAACAAGTGCTGAGTAAGGCGTCATCAGACCGCTGGCAGGCTGGCTGAAATTGTCAGACATGGAGTCCGCCAGGAAGCGGAAAAACCATCCCATGATGATACCCGCCAGAATGGCAGTAATGAGACCTTTATTACGGCGAGATTTATCCGCCTCCTGCGTGACACGACCATAGGCTATCGCGGTAAAAATAATGGCGATCACAACGCAGACGACACCGAGGAACAGAATGAGCGGATCGCCCTGCGGATTGCCGATATAGGTGGTGATCACACCCAGAGCCAGTGCCAGCCCCACACCCACAGGAAAAGCTACCGCCATACCGGCAAGATTAATAGAAGCGACCAGAAGAATATTGGAAATATTGAAGATAATCCCTGCCAGTATTGCCGACATCAGACTACTGCTGCTCGCCTGCTGAATATCAGGTATAAAACTGCGACCGGCTTCGCCCATAGAACCCAGCGTGAAGGCAAATAACAAAGAACACAGCAATAATCCAATTGAATAATCCCAATAGAATAGAGGGAACTCCCATTTTTTATTGCTGACAAGTTTAGTTGTATTCGCCCATGAACCCCAGCAAATCATGGTAATAAAACACATTATTATGGCGACAGCATACGATTCCACGATAAACATAAATAACTCCTTGTGGTAGTTATAATCAATCGTTGTGGACAGAGGGAATAGCAGCCATTCTGCGAATGGCTGTCATATGTTATTAATTAAAATAAAGCTGTAATTACGCTTTCAAACCATACGTTTTGAATTTTTCAAGGACGATGGTCATTTCGGCTTCAGACAGCACGGGAACATCGTGATGTAATCCGCCACATTTGATGTATAAATCAGCCAGCGTCTCGGTTTCACCCGCCAGCCACAACGTCTTTTCCAGCGTGACGTCCATGGCCAGCATACCGTGGTGCTGCATCAGCAAGGACTTACTTTCTCTGATTCCTTTAGATACACCGTCGGCCAGTTCAGGACTGCCAAAGGTATAATAGGGAATACAGGGAATATGATCCGTCCCCGATACCGCCACCATATAATGAATGGCCGGAATTGAATGATTATGTATTGCCACCGCCGTGGAATTCACCGCATGCGTATGTATGACAGCATTCAATTCTGGTCTGGCTTTATAACACGCCAGATGAATTAACCATTCACTTGATGGTATTTTACCCGCTTCAGGTTTTCCCTTATCGTCTACAAAGACAATCATGTCCGGCGTCATCTTTGAATAAGCGATCCCACTCGGCGTAATCAACATGCCACCGGTATACCTGGCACTCACATTACCTGATGTTCCTTGATTAAGACCTGACGCATTCATTTCCCGACAAGTGGAAATGATTTTTTCTGCTAACTTAATCCGTTCCATTCCTGATCCTTAATAGCAATGGCCGCTGTTTTAATGCTGTTCCCCCTGGAGTGCTTTACTCTTCAGGTCAGCAAACATATCCGCCAGCGCTGACTTACTGGCAGCACAGACTCCCCGCTCAGTAATGAAGCCGGTAATGTATCGGGCAGGCGTGACGTCGAAAGCGTAGTTCCCACAACGGGTTCCTTCAGGGGCGGTATTGACCCAGCTCAATTCTCCCTGAGGGTTTATCCCATAGACATGGGACTGCTCTTTTCCGTCACGTTGCTCAATCGGAATGCTTTTTCCGTCCTCGATAGTCCAGTCAATAGTGGGAGAAGGTAACGCGACGTAGAAGGGAACATGGTTATCATGGGCCGCCAGCGCCTTAAGATAGGTACCAATTTTATTACAGACATCCCCTCTGGCCGTGGTTCGATCGGTCCCAACAATGCAGAGATCAACGTCACCGTGTTGCATCAGGTGGCCACCCGCGTTGTCGGCGATCAGGGTGTGAGGAATACCGTGTGAGCCCAGTTCAAATGCCGTGAGTCCGCCCTGATTACGTGGCCGCGTTTCATCCACCCAGACGTGAACAGGGATTCCGTTTTCATGCGCTTTGTAGATGGGAGAAAGCGCGGTTCCCCAGTCTACAGTCGCCAGCCAGCCTGCGTTACAATGTGTCAGGATATTGACCACACTCCCGGCCGGTTTTTTCTGGGCTATTTCGCGGATGACTTCTGCACCATGTAATCCAATTTGTTCACACAACGCGACATCTTCCTCGGCAATTTCTGCCGCCAGCGCCCAGGCCACATCCTTGCGCTCTGATACACAGAGATCCTTCAGTGTGTCTATCATCCTGTCGAGGGCCCATTTGAGATTAATTGCCGTTGGTCGGGTTTTGATAAGAAGGTCATAGTAACGCTGCAGACCCATGTCACTGGCATCGTGATTCATTCCCAGCGCGATGCCATAGGCTGCAACGACACCAATAAGCGGAGCGCCACGAACCCACATATCCTGAATAGCCGTAGCGGCCATTTCCGCAGAGGTAAGCGCCACCACCTCGAACTTAAAAGGCAACTTAGTCTGATCGATGATTTCTACCGCTTTTCCATCCCCGGAAACCCAGACCGTACGATAGTGTTTACCTTTAATATTCATAATGACCTCTTACTTAACCTTCGCAGACTGGATGACGGAATCCATATTTTTAAACTGGCGGGCATTGACGATAAGATCGCGCGCCATGGTCAATGCACGTCGTTCACATCCTGCGCGAAGCTCTGTATTTTCAATCTGTTTCAGCTCGGCAACGCCAGCAAAACCAATGATCCGGCGATTCATTTCCATGCCGGCATTCACCAGGGAATCTTCAAGCAGCGTGGCAAAAAACTGATCCTGTGCGTCCTCAAGAGCGGCCCTGTTCTGTTGATACATTTCTGTCGACCACGCGTCGCCCTGTGTTTTGTTGTCCCAGAGCTGGCGGAACTCCCGGGTGAAAACGGACCAGGTTTGGACAATCTGCTGAAGCAGCCATTCCTGATAGTCAGCGCGACGTTGCTCATTCGCATCCCACCCAGGGCGTGAGAAGTACGCCAGCAGGAGGTTGCCAATATAGTTGCCGATATCAAACGCCATTGGCCCCATGAAACCGAACTCCGGATCAATCACTTTGGTATCCGTGTCGGTCACCATGATTGAGCCTGAATGAAGGTCGCCATGTAACAATGCCTGCGCTTCTGTCATAAATTTGTACTTATAACGCATGGCAACCTGGATCATCTCTACATCAGCCCAGGCCTTATGGACGGCATCGTCCAGCTCAGGAGAAGTCCAGTTATTCCGTTCAGCGTTGTAATAGGGCTCTGTGAAGATCAGATCTTCCGTAATTTTGCACAGCTCATGATTCAACGCGAACTCGGCAGTAAGCGCTTTTTTCTGTTCTGCTGACATGCCAATGTCAGACGTATTGAAGAGAGTCTGTGCTAAAAATCTGCCGATATCTTCAGCTAGTTTAGGGAATTTTTTACCGTTAATCAGTTCCTTACGCAGAATCACGTGAGGAGTCAGATACTCCATGGCAAACAGCGCCATTTCCGGGTCGTAAAAATAGACCTGCGGAATCAGTGTGTGACCCGCGTACTTGGCTTCCTGACATAAGACGTTGTACTCAAAGCCCGCACGGCTCAGAGATAAAGGCCATCCTTCGCCCCCGGCACGAAGCCAGGGCAGAGCTTGTTTTACAATGATGGTTTTATGTGTCCCCTCAACGATAAACACCATGTTCAGGTTTCCGTCCCCCACTTCTGAAACTTTCCACTCTTCAGGTAACCCTCCCGGTTCGCATGAAGGGGTCAGTCTGGACGAGAGATAACCCGGCAGCGTGTCACATGTCAGCGGCTTGTAACCTGATGGAATTGAATCCGTCATAACAGTTCTCCTTGTCTACACAGAATGATAATCAACTTGTCATGTGACAACTATACATTATCAAATGTAAAATTATTTGTGACACATGTAGATTTTTTGAACTGTATAAAATTAAAAATGATGTCGTATGGAGTCATGATCCTTACAGGAATCAGCAGAGGAAAACATCTATTATTACCATGTAATTCATGTTGTTATGTCGCAACAATAGTACTGCACGGGGAATTATTACGGGCAAACTTAGGCGAAAGGAAGTACTGAAGTGACAGAATAAATCACACTTTTTGTACATATGTACTTTTCTATTGTCTTTTGTTGTGGAAACAAATGGTGTTTGTCATGCCGATGCTAATAGACAGATAGATTCGAGGGCCAACAGCCCCATCATCATGATGGAGCAACAGAGGTGAGTCTAACGTTTCCGCACTTCTTATCGATCGGCACTAACGATCAATATCGATAAACTGATCTATCAAAACGATTATCTTTCTTGCAACCTGCCTAGTTATCCTTCTCTCACATTGCTCGCAGAAAAGCCCTTTTATTACGGTTAGTTATCTAGCTGAGGCTTGCTACGCCCATTTTCCATGTACCCCAAATCACGAGGTCACAAAGGCGCGGAAAGATGAAGGGATGTGCACGTTGCAACAAAAAAAAGAAGCGTCCTTGAACAGAGGCTCTCACTCGATAAAGAATTCTGCGACGAGTGCTTATTCGATATCGATGAGGAAATCAGGGAATGCTGGTCCAGTAACCGGGTGAGCAGTGTCTGCCAGATGGTGACTGGAGACGGGCAGCACGATACCTCCCGTACATGCGTGTCGGGTAATGTTTTCATACTGAAGATTTTCCTGATATGCAGAGATAAAAAATGGGACAGTGGCGTGGTGAAAACACCAGGCCGGAGCAGAAGGTTATTCTGGTGGTTTACTTTTTCGTTTCAGGTGTCGGATAAACAGCCAGATAAACGTAACCACAGGAGCCGAGGGTGTCGGCTTCACAGGTCAGCCCCTTCGCATACAGTGTCACGGTATGCTGATGGCGGGGATTCAGTTCACCACTGGTGAGCATTAATTTCAGTTGTTTCATCAGCAGCGGAAAGGCCTGGTCCAGAGGGTACGCATCCGCATCTCTGAACCGGCCTCTGATACCGGCACGGTCGGCAAGGTAATGCAACCGGTTACCCTCCTGCACCAGACGGGCGCCGAAACAGGGCGTCACTGTGCAGGGTAGTCCCCACCAGGGATGGTCGTCATTGTCATCGGGATGCGTTGTCCCGGAAAGTGTGTCTGACACGATAAAATCCTCACAGAAAATCGGTGAATGATAGTTTAACGATGACGGGTCAGCCGGCGCGCAGACCGGCTTCGGTAAAGGTGTATTCGTTGATGAGCAGGACCTCATCCACAGCGGCGTCTGAGCTCTGCCAGTCGTACTCGTTTTCCGGGTGACGGAACATCAGTTCAGGGTGACGCTCATCAGCCGGACATACGGACCAAAACTGTCCTTACGGCGTTCTGCAAACACGGCCAGCACACCGGGAATATCCTGCACTTCACGACCGGTATACGCTTCAGCACTGCCGTGCCAGCGGTATTTGCCGGTACAGAACGGAAAAAGACGGGATGCCGGATGCTGACGGTGAATACGCATGGCTTCGCCACGGGTGATGATTTTCATAGTGGGATACCTCTGAAGACAGAAGATAAAAGTGAAAACAGGTGTGATGTGGTTGTGACGGGTTAAAGCAGACCATATTCGGCAAAGGAGAAAACCTGGCTGCCACCGACTATCAGATGGTCCGGCACCCGGATATCCACCAGGCCCAGTGCCTGTACCAGACGTTCCGTGATAAGGCGGTCTGCCTTGCTGGGTGTGACTTCACCGGACGGGTGATTGTGTGCCAGCACCACAGCAGCGGCATTGTGATACAGGGCGCGTTTAATCACTTCCCGGGGATGGACTTCCGTGCGGTTGATGGTGCCGGTGAAGAGGGTTTCACCGGCAATCAGCTGATTCTGGTTGTTCAGATACAGCACCCGGAACTCTTCACGCTCCAGTCCCGCCATATTCAGAATCAGCCATTCCCGTGCCGCACGGGTGGAGGTGAAGGCCACGCCGGGTTCATGAAGATGACGGTCCAGGGTTTTCAGAGCCCGCTGAATGAGGCTGCGCTCACCGGGTGTCATCTCTCCGGGCAGAAAGGAAAGTTGTTGCATTGTGCTTCTCCGGCTCAGTCGATGATGCGCATAATGGCGCTGCATTCCGGATGCTGCAGGGCGTAGTCCCGCAGACGGTAATAATGAACCGTCATGGCATAACACTCCGTACGACAGGCATGATGACTGTACGTCATCAGACAGGCGGCAATGCCGGCTGCTTCCGGACTCATTTCAGCGCGGTTACCGTTCATGGCATTGAACAGTACCCATGTTTCGTCATCATCGTCATCCGGTTCGGGCGCCATAAATGCGCCACCGTTGTTCAGGGTGTACAGATTCCAGATACCACCGCAGTAGTCTTCACACAGACGGTCCATCCAGCCGAAGATACGGGGCTCCAGGGTCACCCACTGTGGAATGAGGCCAAAATGCTGCGGCCAGAAGCTGATACGTTGTTCATCAGGGACAGGGGTGGCAACCAGTTGAGACTGGTTATTCCCTGATGCAGTAGTTACGGAAACAGAAGGTGTGGTGGAATTATGTGAAACGGTTGTCATGAGGTTATTCCTTATAAAAAGTAAATGAATGGAAGAAGCCCCGGGGCAGGAACAGATGTGAATCAGGACTGCACTTTCAGTGATACGGTATCAGCGCATGCTCTCCAGCAGCGTTTCTGCCATCACCCACAATGCGCGATTGAGCTTAATGTCCGTGTCGATGCTGTGAATGGCACGGGTGTGGATACGTTTTCCTCTGGCACTGCGACCGGAAATCCCGCCTTTCAGCATATTCTCCTGGATGGTCTGATAAGCACTCCACAGGTCCTTACCGTAATCCTCCCGGCGTCGTGGCGTCAGGATGTCGGCGGTGATGACGGGCTGATGTTCATCACCATAACGGTAAGTCAGTGCCGCCTGTGCCAGCGCCTGACGTGCCGGTGGCGGCAGAACCAGAGACTGCATGGCATCACGCTTTTCCTCAATCCGGTCAAACACGCCCACCACCTCGTAAGCCCCTTCAATGACTCTGTCCACCACATTTCCCCGGTGTGGAACACGCACTTCCCCCAGAGACTGACCACAGACGCAGCCGTTCTGGCAGACGAACCTGAAGTAACCCGGCAGCATCTGGTTGCTGGAGGTACCGTCATGGGAGTTCAGCAGGATGATTTCAGGGACATGTTGTCCGTTTATCTCCCCGTCACGGCGCAGACGCAGCATGTGTTTGGTATACCCCCGGCGGCCCGGGTCACGTACGCGGGTCTGGCAGGCAAAGAAGGGCTGAAAGCCTTCCCGCTGCAGGCTTTCCAGCACGGTGATGGTGGGGATCCAGGTATAGTTCTCGCTTCTGGATGTGTGCTTATCTTCCCCGAATACGCTGGGGACGACCTGCATCAGTTCTTCGCGAGTTAAGGGGCGGTCACGGCGTATCTGGTTCGCATAACTAAAACGACTTGCTAATCGCATGATTTGCTCCTTATCGGTGGTTAAGATTTACTGGTGTAATAAATGAAAAAGCCACGTCTCCCGGAGAAGACGTGGCCTGATGGATGAAATGAAGACGTTTATTGCCTGAGAATTCCCTCACTGGCGAGATACGGATTTAGCTGTTTTCCGGCATCAGGTTCAAAATTCCAGCACCGCCAGCGTAGCTGCCCTTCAGCATTGTGGATAACCAGCCGGAAATGCGTTCCCTGATCATCTTCAATAAGCACATTGCGGTAAGCTGTTGTGACAGCCATCGCCTGTTCGCGTGAGAAAGGGCCTTCGGGCAATAAAACAGGGTGACAGTCCGACATACCGGCTATTTTCCGATAAATTCAACGCTGGCACCGGTGGCATTACCGTCAGCACCAACCGTGACGGTCACTTTGTCGTACGCACGGTCTTCAGGATTGAACACTTCAAACTCAACCTTATTGCCTTTTACTTCGTAAGAGCCAAAATCAGCGGTTTCTGTTGTTTCCTCGTCATATTCCCGGGCGTATGCCTGCCGGGCAGCCTGCAGGACGGAGTCTTTATTAATAGTGGTCGTCTGTTTCGGGGAAAAACCGGCAAGTGATGTGACAAATTTCGGACAGACCTTCAGCATATCACCGCGGGTGAATTCCATTCGTACACCAAATGCCTGTAAAACGGACACATCACGCTCTGCTATGGAGTGAACGGCTTTTTTGACCATTTCCGGCGCCTGTCCGACTTCCACCTCAACAGCCCTGAATCCCGTCTGCTGATTACACATTTGTGATGTGGGGATCAGGTTACCGTTAATACTGATACGGCTGCCCAGGAGCGTCTGTACGCCATTCGGGCATCCCTGCATCAGGCCGGTAATACCAATCGTGCCATTTTTCAGCATTACCAGCGCCTGACCATCTTCCGTCATGGTCTGACACCAGCCGTTTTTGACAGCCCAGTTGCCGGCGGAGGCGGAGAATGATGCCACAGTGAACAGCAGGGGAAAAAGAGCTCTGGTATTCATGACTGACCTCTGAAATGAACGTACGGTGTTATTGATAATGATGGAAGGTATGCAGTGACTGTTCAGGGAATGACGTAGCCGTATATTTAGTTTTCTGTTCAACATATTGTCTCCATACCTGTCGGGACGGCTTTGGCAGGCCGGCGATCACAGGTTAAAGGTGTTGATAAGTTTATGGATGAAAGAGAAATGTGGTAGGGCGGAGATAAAACGCTCTTCAGCGACCAGACTGTGGATGTGGCCTCTCCGTTCAAACCGTTCTGATGTCAGGCTGACTGATTTGATATCTGCCAGAGGAAAGACCTGCAGTTTTCCCTTCTGTAACGCGATCAGATACCAGCTACCGCTGTAATAAATGAGCCGGCAGGGCTCCAGTGACGGATACCATCGCTCAGTCATCAGAGAGATGTGGTTACACTGTCTTATTGCCAGGATGAGTTGCGAGAAACACTCGGGGAACGTTGCAGTGATATCCGGCGCCGGTAGCCAGATAAGGCAGGGAGAGGGCTCCTGGTTGTCGGTAAGACAGGTTATCAGTCGTCCGTTCCGGAGCGGAAGTATCCGTGCGATCCCGGTATTCTGTATAAAAGAAAGCATTTCAGGGATCGCACCTGGGCTGCTCTGTCGTCTGAGGCTGTACCTGCCATTTCTGTACTCTAAATCCAGGTGAACCAGACGCTGATGAAAATCGCGCTGTAAAGTACGTTCTGTAACGCCAAATTCATCTGACAGTGTTTTTAGTGACAGAGATTCTCCGGCCATCAGTCGGCTGATAATGAGTGATAAGCGAACAGCCAGGCGATCATGCTGGGAACGATTATCAGACATAGATGTGCACTCCGTAAGAAAACATCTTTTATTTCATGATGTTATTATGCATCATGATGTTGAAAGGATGTGTCGCATCCGGATAATCAGGAATAAAATGCAGCAGAAAAAATATTCTTTTAATTATCTGATTTTTAAGCATGATTTCATAAAAAGAAGAATGCTCGTTAATCCAGCGACACATCCTGTCGGCGTGAGTGTGTCAGAACAGACGCTCCCACAGTGTGATCAGCAGGTGGATAATGCGGTCCCGGGCTTTACGCAGAAGCTGTAACATCCAGGCCGGAAAACTGAACCGGGCAACGGCGTCGTCAAAACTTTTCCCGATGGCATCACCAAAAGTCTGTTGTGCGTGTTTCTGGGCCTGTTCAGAGCGGTTTTCCCCCCTGATATGTGAATAAACTGTGCTGGTTGCCTGTGGTGGCAGCGCGTGGATCATCAGTGACACCAGCGCTGGAAGGTTCCAGCCTGCAGGCGCGGCTACGGGGAGTACTGGAAATGATGAAGGGAACAGGGTGGCCACCCGGGCTGTTACTGTCGCCAGTGAGAGTTCCTGCTGACGGGACGGGCATTTTTCTGTGGCATTCCATTCTTCAGCAGGAAACATGCGATCGGCATGGCTGAGAACAAACAAAAAGCGCGAGGGATCTGCGCCCTCATTCAGTAAAAACTGATGCATGGCAATATCGGCAGCATACGCACGTTCATCACTCCGAAGGATCCAGATAATCAGATCCAGTTCCGGCAGTAACTGACGATAAAGCGCCTGGTATTCCTGATCATGCTGCGGTGTTTCACCAATGCCAGGCAGATCGACCAGCGTCATTCTGCGTTCACCGAGCTGCAGGGTAAGACGATGAGCCTGGCGGGTGCAGCCGTTCAGGGGATGCGTGGCGCAGATACGGGACTGAAAAATGGCATTACACAGGCTGCTTTTGCCGGTGCCGGATTTACCCATAATGCCAATCACGGGCTCGTAATGAATAACACCGTGGAGATGTTCAAGGATTTTCTGGCGAATTTCTTCAGGAAGAAACGTCAGATATGATTTCACTTGTGCGGAGAGGGAAAAATGGCTGAATGACATACCGTTATCCTGTTGATTTCGCTGAACCGGATCACACTAATCCGGTTTATCATTCAGGTAATATGGGAGTGAAAAATTTTCCATTGACGGGAAGAAGAGTATGGCTAAAAACAAAGGTATCTGTCGGAATAAAAAATGCAGTAATCCTGTTTCAGAATTTGATGAGGCAAATGCCTTAAGGTTATGCGATGATCATTATAAGCTATGGAAGCGAAATAAAGAGAATCGTCGGGTCAGGAATATTTGTCGTATAATTAGTAGATATGACAAAAGTCTGGACTGGGAGATATTTTATAGAGTAAGAGATGCTGCAAAAAATAAAACGGGAAAGAGAATTATTGAGGACGCAAAAATATTACATCAATGGCGTGCTTCAAAGCAAGTAAGAAAAAGTTTTCACAAGGGTGTGCTTCGGTCACGGGAATGGCTTAATACACAGGAGTTACTGAGCAGAAAACATATATCTGTTACAGGTGAACTATTTAAATTTTACATAAAAGATATTATCAGATTATATTGCTATAAGTTTCTCTACAGCAGAGAATATCTTAATGAAAACGCATACAAAAAACGATATCAGAGAGATATTCACCCCAGAAAAGTTAATGTTCCGATACTGCAACTTGAAGTTGCATGGATAAATAATAATTGCCGCTCAAGTGATTCAAGCACTGATATTATTATCCTTCCGAGGATGATAAGAAGAATGGTTGTATTTAATTATACGAAGATAAATAAACAATTAGAGAAAGTGTTGGGGGGGATAGCACGAAAACAAACCTCAGAAAGGAATAAAGGCGGTCTCTATACCAGAATAAAAAAAGAAAGTGACTTTCTTTCTATGGATAGATTTATGGTGGAAATAGAAAATATCATAAGGCCTGAAAGCTTTCCGACATCAATTTATCCAGTCTTTTCACATTCATTTATTGAACGAGAGCTTCCACTACTGAATCTTGCCCGATTACAGTATAAAAGAGCAATAAGTAAAAGAGTGGCGAATTCAATTTTTTATACTTTGCAAAAAACTAACGTGGCATTATGGCTATATCTTGAAATGCTTGCTCTGGTGGCATTCATTAAACTGTATACAGGAAAAGGTTTTGAATTCATAAAGAACATGTGTGTATTTATCGATTATGAGAAAGGGATAATTAAATCCACACATGAAGAACTGCTGGGGGAAATTAAGCGTAACATTCAAGTGAATTTGAAGGTGAATCCTGATAATTTTCCAGAGTTAATAGACCTATACAATTCATGCTTTAGTAAAAATATATTGTCATATGATATTCAGGATGGTGATTTTAAATGGATCTCATGATGCAAAATATTAATTTCACATTACACATTAATTATCTACAAAAAACACGTAAATAATTTCAATTAGTTACGTGTAAACGATGCTGATGATTAGCCAGCTTAGTATGGTTATGCAATATGATACTTAACGCTTACAGATAATAACATATTCATATGAATTATATATCATAATATTCAATAATCATGATATGCTCATCTGATTATGGATAAAAATTATTGAATGACGTTATGTTATGATTGGCAGTGTTTCCTGTATACGATGACTTATCTCTCCCGCATTATATGGGGGCACATTTCTTAGGAAAAGTGACGGGGTTACAGAAGCCAATTACGATAGTTTGTTGTAGAGTTATCACGAGTTTTTCTTGTTCTGAAGACGGAATCAGAAAAATAATTCCAGAGTAAACATGTCTGTTTTTTGACCAGTAAAGATCCATGCTGGCCGTGAAAAACTGAAATCAACACTCAGTCTGCATGGATGTCTGAAGATGTTGAGAATGTCGGGAATGGTACTATATACGTATTTTACTAAGAGTTTTACTAAACATACACGTATTTTCATAAACACTTCTAAAAGTGTTTTCATTAAACATTACAATACACATTGCTTTGTCTGATACACATCCAGTTTGGTAAAATTGTTACTCCTGTGTTTACGAAAATTAAAATCAGTTTAATGCTGCCACAAAACAATCTTTCCTGTTTAAGCAATCAAGATGGCATTCTATTTTGCTGAAGTTACGTTTAACCTTTTCTGAGTTTTCGTGTTTTAGATCGTTAATCTGAAACAAGTGTCTTTATGTAAAAACGCAAATCCGATTGAGGTGGCCTGGCGTGATTTACTGTGTGCTTACGACGATTTGGTTAAATGGTTTTATGGATGTTTTTGTAACGATGAGATTGATGAGATGATTAACTGGCCCTGGTGTTTTTTATCAGCGCAAGGTAATTCTCTTCATCATGAGACTCTTTTCAGAAAAAACGTGATGATTGTTTTGGTGTTTTGATTCAGATGAGGTTTACGTTATCGATGGTTAATCGTTTTTATGGCGCGGAGTGAAACGTAACGTTTTCAGGATAAGAAAATCGATTCTGATATTGGTGGTTTTTGTTCTTGTGGCGGGATATCTGTAACCAGGTTTTAAGCGTGCCATTTCGCATTTGTGATTGAGTTATATGGTTAAGCTGTAGGTTTTGGTGTTGTTGTTGATTTACAGCGCCAGAAAGCGTTCTGATTGCGTTTTTGGTGTTTTGTTTGAATGTCCTGTGGATTTGTTTCCCTTCAGGTTTTTCTCTTTAACCGTATTGTTTTTAAATTCGTTCATGTTGTTGCGTGTTTTCCCTCTGCGTGCAGGCTCTTCTTTTCGTTCCGGGATGGTTTATTTCGCTGCAGTCAGGAGCAGGTTATGTTGCTAAATAGCGGGATGCGGTAAAGTTTTACCGCGGTGATGAATGATGTGAAGTCAATCCAAATCAACGGAGTTCTCTCATCATGAACCAACCAATACACAATGCTTACTGGTTATCCCGTTTTGACAGCCTTCTCGACAGTGCCCTGGCGCAGCACCGTGCCGTCTCGTTAATCCGGGTGGATTTACGGTTTCCTGAGTATATGCCTGTCACCATCATGGATCCCGATCCGGATTCAGCGGTGATTTCTCGTTTTTTTGCATCCCTGAAAGCCAAAATTCAGGCTTACCAGCGGAAAAAAAGATGTGCCAATCAGCGTGTGCATGCAACCAGCCTGCGTTATTTCTGGTGCCGGGAGTTCGGCAAGATGTATGGCAGGAAACATTATCACGTGATATTACTGCTCAACAAAGATACCTGGTGCTCGCTCGGGGATTTCAGCGAACCATCTTCGCTGGCGACGATGATCCTGGAGGCATGGTGCAGCGCCCTGCATCTTGAACCCTGGCAAGGCGATGGCCTGGTCCATTTTTCCAGGTGGACGCCTTCCCGTAAACCAGCATCGTCTGATGCTCGCCCTTCTTCCGATGACACGCCTTTGTCGGGTGGATGTTCTGATACCAGGAAGGCTTCAGACAAAAAGCCGGGTGAAGCCGCTGTTCTCTGGATCAAGCGTGGTGATGTGGAAGCGCTGCAGAAAGCCCGGAACAGAGCCAGTTATCTAGTGAAATATGAAACGAAGCTGCATGACGGTTCCGGGCAACGTAATTATGGTTGCAGTCGTGGGCCAGGGCGTCTACTGGATGGCAGGTGAACCCTGTAAAACGGCATCCGGTGCATGAGCGTATGCCACGGTAAGGGCGTGGTTGACGCCCTTAGCTCGTTTTCTGAAAAAGTCGTCCTGAAGTCATGCAACGGTATTTTTATCTGCTTCCTCTCCTGGAAACACTCCGTCGGTAAAACCTTACCGCCTTGCTTAATGATGTGAACTGAAGTCAACGGAGATCATTCACCCTGAACCTGCATCCGGTGTTCTGTCCCTTGTCGGTTACCTGATCTTCCCGTTCTGCTTCGGTTCTTCACTTATTCCATCAATCTCATTCCGCAAGCCATAACACGTCAGCGCATCCACGGGCAGGACGCGTTGTGGGCTGCGCATAACGGAACATATCTTATGAATGGTATTCCTTATTTCGACTATAGCATGGCGCCCTTCTGGCCGTCTTATCAGAACAAAATCATCGGTGTTCTCAACCGTGCGCTGCGTGAACAGTCCTGCTCCCGGGTACGGCGGATCCTGCTTCGCCTGCCGGGGGAACATGACAACATCTTCAGTGACAGAAATACCTGGTTAGGCATGGATTTTATCGAAACCGTCAGTGCGCTGATGAATGCAACCCCCGGACGTGATCTCTGCTGGCTCCTGACCCGTCATCCGGAAAAGCTGGAATACCACGTGGTGCTGTGCGTCAGACAGGAGTATTTCGACGGCCCTGAACTGGACAGGTTGATTCTGGATGCCTGGAGCAACGTACTGGGCTTCGCGTCACCGGGTGAAGCGGCACCGTACCAGAAACAGATAACACGGGATGTGGTACTGGATCGCCGGTCACCGGACTGCGAAGCCCTGTTTAAGGACCTTATCTGGGCGTTCAGTGATTTCGCCCGCGATCGCCGTGGAGTGTGCGATCCAGAAGCCCGTTGCCTTGCCGGCAATCCCGGTTGGCAGTGCTGAAAGCAGCACGCCATCCCATTCCCCGTATTACCGCATTCTTAATAAATCTCACTGAGGACATTCTGACCATGTTGACCACAACAAGCCACGACTGCGTGTTGCTGCGTGCCGACGATCCCCTGATCGACATGAATTACATCACTAGCTTTACAGGTATGACTGACAAATGGTTTTACAAGTTAATTAGTGAAGGTCATTTTCCTAAACCCATCAAGCTGGGCCGCAGCAGCCGCTGGTACAAAAGTGAAGTGGAGCAGTGGATGCAGCAGCGAATTGAGGAATCACGAGGAGCAGCAGCATAAAACGTGTTGTAATGCCAGTACGCTGGCAATGTGCGAAATGCCGGCGCTGGTATTGTGTAAATCAGCCCTGTCCCTGGTGCTGGCGCTGACAACTCCCGCCCATCTTTCTGCTGGCACCCTCTGGTCAGCCAACTGTTTGTCATCATTTCCTGACTGATTCGTCATTCCATTCTTATTGATTATAACTGGCATTACACCGGTGCCGGCGTGCTTTTCTGTAGATCTGCATCGGTTTAACAAAATTCAACGGAGAGGTTCTTTACGATATGCTTGATTATGCCTGCACTGTCCGGCAGATAGCAGTTGAACTGAAACGGCACCCAGTAAGTGTCATTAACAAGCTGGTGAAGTACCTAGACGATGACAGTATCCAGAATCGTATTACTCAAGATTTTTACGATGTCCCTGTGCGGGAGCTAGTGCGATGGTGGTAGGTGTTAAGCATACATACTTGACATTTAGATATAAAATTGAACTAGAAAAGACTTTCTTGTACATTACCGACATGACACTGTACTAACTGCGGACAACAAACATGAGTGAGCAAATAATGACCGTCAAGGATGTCGCGTCGTACCTCAAACTCAACGAGCGTACTGTCTATCGCATGGCCACAGCAGCAAAGATCCCAGCGTTCAAAGTGGGCACCTCGTGGCGTTTTAAGAAAGAAGAGATAGATATATGGATAGCGCAGCAACATAACCAAATATCAAGTAATAAAGAGAGCTAACCATGCTAGGACTGAAGTTACGTGAGGAGTTTTCTGGTCGTCGTATTAAAGGAACGATGATCGAAATGCATAACCGGAATGGCACTGGTGCGCTCGATAAGTCTGCAAGTGAATTTCTTAAGATCACTTACCCTTCAATCGACATGCTCAAGACAGTGGAAGCTGTACAAGCTGGTCGGGCTGAGCCTGTCGTAATTATCGGTGCACGGGGCCAAGGTAAATCACACCTTATGGCAGCACTGTCACATATGCATCAGGATAAGGATGCAACAGTAAACTGGTTGAATGATTGGTCTATCCGACTGAAAAATCCTGACATTGCAAATCTCAAATTGCAGTATGGCATGCATGTCATTACTGAAAGCTTGCACTTGCAACGCTATAAGCATGTATGGGATGTTTTGTTCGACCAGCATCCGCATGGCAATATCATTAAAGCCAAGTGGGAGGTGCACGGCACCGAGGTTCCAAGTTATGACCTGATACTGGAAATGGCAGAGAATAAACCATTCATCCTTATTCTGGATGAATTCCAGACGTGGTTTGAAGGCTTAACAAACTCCAACCAGTACAAACGTAAGGCCTGGGCCTTTAACTTCATTCAAATCCTCTCGGAAATATCTGCAAAGTACCCAGAACTTCTGACACTTGTCGTATCTGTGCGCGAAGGCAACTCCGACGCAGCGCAGCAACTGTTACGTGTGAACCCCGTACTGATTGATTTCAAAGGGCCAGAAGCCAAACGAGACAGACAGCGTTTGTTGCTCTATCGAATCTTCGAAAACCGGATGAACATTCCAGAGTCTGATATTGCTTCACTGATAAAAACTCATGTGGATGAATTCCTGCGTTTGAGTCATATCTCAGGCTCCGAGCATGAAAAACATAAACAGCAATTTATCGAGGCATGGCCTTACTCGCCAAGACTCCTGCAATTGCTGGACGATCAGGTGCTTATCGCAACCGAAACTCAAGAGACACGCGATCTCTTGCGTATTCTGGTGGATGTGTTTAAGGAATCTGGTGACGACACAGCCATACTTACACCTGCCAACTTCAGCTTAACCAGTGAAAAATCAGGCGTTACCTCACTACTGGATTCGGTAGCGAGTCAGTTGCATCGGGATTTACGTGAGAATGCACTGCGCAACCTCGAAGCTGTTAAAAACGGTGTACCTGCTGCTCAGGTCCCACATCTTGAGCCCATTCTTTCCGCTCTATGGCTACGTTCCCTATCATTGGAGAATCATGCCGGTGCTGAGCCGTCAGAATTGCAGTTGGATATTACTGAGCGAAAAGCGATTGATGACAACCTGTTTGCCGCTGAGCTTGCAGTCATCGAAGACAACAGCTTCAACATTCACCGCCAAGCCAACCGTTTGGTCTTCAAGAACGAGGTGAATCCACAGGCCAAGCTGTTAGCACATGCTAAAAACGACAAGCTCTTTCAAAAGGATGAGGATATAGAACACCTCGCCAAAGAGATTCGCTACGCCCTAGTTGGGGATGGCAATCAGTCGAATATCTATCGAACCATTGTCTTAAAGAAGCAGTGGCGCACTTCGCCATGGGCGGATATTGAAGAAAAAGACCATCCTCAGCATTGGGATAACCGGATTCCAGTGATTGTTATGCCCAAGGCATCGCTGGACAACAAAGAGCTGGGAGAATGGCTGAAGACACATGTTGCCAAGGGAAGAAACACTGTGCGCTTCCTGCTGCCACGTGTGGGTACTGGCGACATCTTCTACGATAAGTCTTTGCTGGTATTAGCCCGTGCGGTTTATCTTGCTAGCGATTGGAAAAACTCCGAGCGTGAGTACGCTCAATTGCATCTGAAATACCAGAAGGAACTGCGTGAGCAGTTGCAATCCCGCTTTGATCGTTTTGCAGTCTTGGTCGTATGGAATTTCGCAGACCCATCTCAATGCGAATTTGAGATTTCACAGCACGGTGCAGAAGGGTTACAGATCCTCGAAAAGCTGAATGCGAAAATCTGCAGCGAGCTGTTCATTCCTGAAGAATTCGACACCATACTGCTTGATGCCGCGACCAATAGCCGTAGCGTGGCCGACCTGATCGAACAACTCAAAGAGCCAGCCCCAAAAGGTGCAGAAAGCATTCCTTGGCTTGGTGAAACAGCCGTTAAAGAGCGCATTGGGCGAGCCTGTGCAGAAGGCAAAATTGCCATCAACGCCAAAGGCAGTCTGTACGAGAAAAAGCCGTCAGAAACCACGGAAGATGCTTGGTTGCGAGTTCGTGGGAAACTGGGCAGCGGTAAAGATCTGGAAGACACGACACTGCACCTGCCCGGAGGCTCTGTTGGTTCAGGCGGTTCTGTCCCTGTTCAGCCTGTTCCTGGCGTGCCAGAAGAATGCATCACCGGTGGTGTTAACGAGCCAACCGCAGGCTCAGGCAATGGCGGCACAGCATCCGGTACGATACCAACGCCGGGATCGCTATTCGGTGCTTCCAGTGGCGGCTTCGTTGCTCATCACAGCGCCCAGAATACATCCACATTAAGCTTGCTCGGTAAGCTTGAACAATGGGGCATTAACAAAGGCAGTAAGGTGAAGGACGTAAAATTGTCTACCTCGCAGCTCACTGGTGCACAGTTAGAGCATCTGCTGAAAAACTTACCGGATGGTGTTACTTACTCTCTTGATTTGGATAAAGAACAATAATCGACGAGCGAAAGCATATGGATAAGTCACTGATCGCTGATATACATAGACTGCCCGCACAAGAAGCATGGCCGAAAATTTTTTCGGCCCTATGGCTCCTGTTTGCAGAACCTATCAGGCAGGATCTGGCGGATGCAAAAACAACCGAACGGGACCGCGCCATCAAACCATTGGATGACGTGTTGGCAGGCAGTGCCTGGGATTTGTGGGCATCGTTCGAGAGTGCTTCGCCAAAAACGACAGATGCTCTGAAAGCATTCTGGCAACGCCAGACAACACCGAAAGCTATCCTGATTCTGGATGCACTGTCGCTCCGCGAAGCGCCCTGGATTCTCGAAAGTGCGCAGCAGCGAGGCTACACAGTTCACTGTGCCGGTGCGACCGCCTCCGAGCTACCCGGTGATACCACACCGTTTGCACGGGCCATGGGGTTTGGGCAGCGCACCAGATTGCAAAACAACCAAGGGAATAGTGCTGCTTTCCCTGAAGCCTTCACTGAGTCCACCGACTTGCCATGGGTGGATTGTGCATCTCTGATCAAGGCTGACCCGAATATTATTTTCTGGCATCACTGGCCTGATGAACGTATGCATCATCTGGCCGAACAGGGAGCTGGTTATCGGGTGTTGGCGAAAGAAGCCGCAGCCGTATTAACCAGCGATGAATTCTGGGCCTTCATCGACAAACTAGCCACGGGCCGTCGTCTGGTTATTACTGCCGACCATGGGTATTCAAACCCCGCGTTATTTCCTGATGTTTACCCGGAAGACCAAAAAGCCTATCTGAAAGGGCAATTCAAGTCTGGCCGCAACAGCGAAGTGAAAGACGCAAAAACCGAACAGCATTGGGTACCGCCATTATCTCAGGTACTAACGACACAGCATGGCAACTGGAACATTGTGCTTGGCCGCAAGAAATGGCGTTCACAAGGCGGCTACCCAAGCCTAGCTCACGGTGGGTTGAGCTTGTTAGAGGTGGCCGTACCCTTTATCGAACTGTCGAAACCGAATAATTAATGGTCAGCATGCAGTGCTGGCCTTTGGATAAGTATTTTTATGGCATCTAACAAAACGAAAGCAGAACTGACAGAAGAATTGGTGGCAGAGGCCGTTAGTGCCGGTAAAAAAGCACAACTGGAATCGGTCGATTTTTCTGACCCCAATCGCCCCTTAACCTGCCTTGAGGTTGATTTCCCGATTCTGCCAATCAACCAGATTGCGCAAATAGAAGGTAATGCGGGCAAGCCAATCTACCAAATGAGTAAGTGGTGGGCACGTCGCCGCTCCAGCGTGTTCCGCTCTATGTTGATTGCAGCAGCCACCAAAGCGCCCGATGAACCATCCGAATCTGCCAAATTGGTTTGGGATAACTACTACGCCAATCACCAAGACAACCAAGCGTTCAGAAAATTGAAAGTGGCTGACATTTTCATGGGGGGCGGTACCACATTGGTGGAAGGTGCACGGCTCGGTATGCAGATGACAGGCAACGATCTCAACCCGGTTGCCTGGCTGGTTGTAAAGAACGAACTGGCTGATGTCGATCTGGATGAAGTGAACAAACTGTTTGATCACATCGAACGGGAGGTAAAACCCCAGATCATGCCGTTTTACGCTTGCGAAGGCCCTGATGGCGAAAAAGGCAAATGGACACAGCGTTCTACCGGTAAAGTCATGGGCAATGATTTTGAGCCGCTGGCTCTGACACCTGAAGAACGCAAAGACTACACATACGAAGGCCCAGAAGTCATTTACACCTTCTGGGCTAAGCACGGCCCATGTGCAGCTCCCGGATGCGGTCACCGCACTCCATTGATGACCTCTCCCATCGTAGCGGTGAAATCCCTTTCGGTTAAAACCTGGCAAGATGTTGAATGCCAACACTGTGGAACGAGCTTTGATCTTGAGCGCCAGGAAGCCCGTATGGCTCCCGATGTTCCGCTGGTCGTTAGCGATTCAGAAGCTCCTTACGCCATCATGGATGATACTGGAAACTATCAGTGCCCTCATTGCCAACACAAATATCGTGATGAGATGGCAGCGCAGAAGGGGGAGTCTTCGCGTTTACTCAAGAAGATGAGTAAAAATAAGAAGGTTGATTTATCTCTGCTTGTTCATCCTGATTGGCTCAAAGGTTCTTCAAAAGCAGACGAAACAGGAATATTTGGCGGCACCTCCCTTAGTGAGGTGGAAGCAACGCAGCGTTGGAATCTGCACAGAACAAAGACACTTAAGCTGCTGGAAGTACGGGGTAAATTGCCCGAAGAAATTACCTGTCCTGATTCAGGTTTGGTGATAAACACTCGGCAAGGCACTATTCCTAAAAAGTCTAATTTCACCTGTCAGGAAAGCACTTGCGGTCGTCAACAAGATGTTCTCGACAGTATTAAAGCTTCTGGTCAGACCGGCCCGATGGCTGCTTACGTATTACAGTGTTATTCACCCAGACGTGATGCAACAGGTGCACCATACAATGGCCGCTACTTTGCGCCAGTTGACAGCAATGCTGCCAAAAGACAAAATTTGGCGGTCTCTGAGTGGGCGCAAAGGAAAAATTCGGATTTGCGAGGTTATTGGCCCGAGTCAGAATTACCATATGGATTTATGACACACCACTTGCAAGGCGGCGTTCCTAATCATGGTTTTACGCACTGGAACACCATGTTTAACCCGCTTCAGCTTCTGATTCATGCTCAAATTCTCAAGGCTATTGATACATCTCATGGCTTCAGCGACACCAGTAAAGAAATAGTTTTGGGTGCATTTCAGCAGTATCTGCGCAATCAGAATATGTTCTGCTTTTGGAATAACAATGCCGACAAAATGGAGCCGATGTTTAGTAACAATAACTATCACCCTAAATCGACTGTAATTGAGAATTCAGTATTTGCTAATTTAGGGAGAGGAAATTGGGCATCATGCAGAGCAAACACTCTCAAGGGGCTAGGGTGGTGCAAGCAGCCATGGGAAACTGTATCGAACGAGATGCTGAGCAATATATCCGCTGACATTGGCAAATTGGTCAACGGGAAAAGCTCAAAAGCCATGCCAAACGACCCAGTGTTGCCAGGAACCTTAGTGACATGCGGCTCATCGACGGAATTAAAACAGTATGCCGATCAGTCGTATGATCTCGTCATTACCGATCCACCATTTGGTGGTTTGCTGCACTACGCCGAGTTAGCGGATTTCTTCTACGTATGGCTACGTCTGCTGCTGAAGGATAAATACCCAGAGGTTTATGCTGGGGAATACACACCAAAGACGCTGGAAGCTGTTTCTAACAAAGCACGCCATCCAGATGATCCAGATGCGTTTTATAAGCGCCTGCTGACCGAATGTTGGCGGGAGGCGAATCGCTTGCTGAAACCAGGGGGCATTTTGGCATTTACCTTCCATCACAGCGAAGACGAGCCTTGGTTGGACGTATTAGAGAGCTTATTTGACGCAGGTTACTACCTAGAAGCAACGTATCCTATTCGCAGTGATGAAACTAAAGGAAAGGGCGAGTTTGGTTCCAAGACCATTGAATACGACATTATTCATGTATGCCGTAAGCGTACTGAAGCGCCCAGTAAAATCAGTTGGGCTCGCTTGCGTCGCAAGATTCTTGCAGATGTGCGTCAGTTGCAAGAGTTGTTGGAACATCACCAGTCAAAAGGTTTGCCAGTAGCAGATATTCAGGTCATCAAGCGCGGTAAGGCTTTAGAATATTTCTCACGCCACTATGGCCAAGTATATGTTGAGGAAGGCCGCGAATTCACGGTTAACGAGGCGTTGGTAGGGATTAACCAAATTCTGGATGACCAATCAGAATCAGAATCGGGTGGAACCCCGGTGGTGTGTGAGCCAAACACACGCCAATTTCTGCGTATTTTTTCACGCAAACCTTCTGTCGAGCGCGATCAGATGCAGAAATTCCTGCGAGGTAGCGGCATAGCACCATCGACTTTTATCGCTTTGGGCTGGGCTACCGAAACCACACGACCAAAGGCTTTTCATTGGCGATCTCCGCTAGAAATTGCGCAAGAGCAAATGGCCAGCAGTCGCAACGTGAGCCGCGACTTTGATCAGGCCATGTTGCTTGTGGGGGCCTGTTATCCGGAAAGCGGTATCAATACCAAGAAAATTCTGGATGATAACTTTAAGCCTCACCCGGCATTAGGTCATCTATTAGATTGGCTTGTTCACAACGGAGCCGACTTATCTATGCGCAGTGCCTGCACTTTGGCAAGGCAATTGTTTAATAGATGGGAAGCAGATCATCAGCAGGTTATGCAGGAACAAATATCATTGTTTGGTATGGAAGATGAAATATGAACGATGTGCTGACCAACGACAAATGGAAGCGACGCGGTATCTCAGTGCTTTGGTGTGGCAAAACACTGGCTGAATTAAATGCTGCAAGTCAGGTGATCAGTCTGCGTCAGTTCATCGGCTATTACGAAGCGGGCTGGCCGGACGATATGCCTCTGCTGAATGACGATGGCTTATACGTCGCAGGGTTGGACGTAGCCGTAGACGCTTTATCACCAGAAGATGCACTGGAATGGCTGGAATCCGAGATTTACGAAATGATCTACGACTTTCAGAACCATGCCGATGCCGCGTTGATTTTTTGGATGCCGGATCAGGGACGCTGGAAGGAAGATCTGACCACTGGTACCTACAACTGGTGCTTGGCTGGTAAATACGATGCGCAAATTTTCCCGTTGGGGCAATGTATCTGGAACGGCGCACAAAAGGACGTGCGCCGGATTGAATCCGCTTTTGGCGGAAAAACGAACGAATGGCTGGGTTTATACCTAGAGCGGATCAGCTAATAGGGGTAACCATGACTTTTAAACCCGGTGAACGCGTCAGCCATTTTGAATTTGGCCAAGGCGTTGTTATCTCGGCAGCGGGTGGCTACGCCCGTGTCTTCTTTCCCCAAGGTGAACGACAAGTACCCGTCAGCACCTTGGTGGCGGCACTTAGCCATAATGAGCGCGTGGTAGCCAGCATTGGCAGCCATACAGATAGTGACACGAAAGCCTGGCTCTCCTGGAAGGCGCATGAATTACCCCTTCAGGATTCAGCCAGCTCGCTGACTTCAGCCAAGATTGATTTGCTACCCCACCAGGTGGTGCTGACTCATCGGGTTGCCTGCGCGAGCCCACGCCGCTTTCTGATTGCCGATGAAGTGGGTTTGGGGAAAACCATTGAAACAGCATTAGTGTTGCGGGAATTGGCCAGTCGTGGCGAGCTTAACCGGGCTTTAATGGTTGTGCCGGCAGGTCTGGTTAACAACTGGCACCGCGAACTGAATGAAGTTTTCAATTTGAATTTTGAAGTATTCGGCCGCGAAGGTGATGTGAGCGACCGCCGCAGTAATGCGTTTGCTAAACATAACCTGCTGATTGCCAGCATCGACACCTTAAAGCGTCCAGCAAGAATCAAGAAAATACTCGAAGCCCCCCGTTGGGATTTGATTGTTTTTGATGAAGCGCATCACTGCACTGCCTATAAGCAAGGTGGCAAAACCCGCAAGACCCAGAACTACAAATTAGCGGAAGCCTTACGTGACCACAGTAGGGATATGATTCTGCTGTCGGCCACGCCACACCAGGGCGATCATTTTCGTTTCTGGAAGCTAATTGATTTGCTTGACCCCACTTTGTTTTCCAGTGAAACAGAGATGGTGGAAGAACGTCACCGCCTGAATCCAATCATCTTCCGCCGCACCAAAGCCGACGCCTGTAAAGCCGATGGCTCCACGTTGTTTGCTAGGCGCTGGGTGCATACCGAAGCCTTTTCAATGTCAGATCAGGAGCGCGATTTCTATAACGCCTTGAATGAATACCTGCGCGACGGTTTTGCTCTGGCGAAGAAGCAAGGCGGCAAAGGAACGGCTCTGGGCTTTGTAATGACGATCTTTCAAAAGATTGCGGCGTCCAGCTTTGCGGCGGTGCATCGTACCTTGAGACGAAGGCTGTTGGCCCTAACTGTTCATGAGGGCTTGATGCACGATGAAAACCTCGACATCGACGCCAGAGACTTTGCTTTTAATGAGGCGAAAGAACAGATTCGCATTGAGTTCGATTTAGGTCATGACCGTCTTTCTGACCTTAAGATCGACCGTATATTGAATGACATCAAGCGTCGCCTCCTTAAAAAGATCAATGAAGAGCAGTTGGCCACTGCATCCGATACGTTTACCGATGAGCTGGAAACAGCCGCCGCTGAAGATGCAGCCATGGATGCTGTGGCATACGCCCTGCCAGAAGAGCGATTCCGCATTAAAGAACTACTGGGGCTGTTCCCTTCAGCCCGTGAAACTAAAGTAGATAAGCTCATTGGAGCTTTGGGTGTGCTGTGGCAACAAAACCCAGAGGAACGTATTGTGATATTTGCCACCTATCTGGGTACGGTTGAAATGCTGGGTGACCAGATTGAAAAAGCGTATCCAGGCCAAGGTGTGGTTGTGCTTAAAGGTGGTGATCACGGAAGTAAACTCGCGGCAGAGCGGCGCTTCAAACAGGCTAATGGCCCTCGCGTAATGATCTGTACAGCAGCCGGTCGGGAAGGTATCAACCTGCAACATGCACGGGTGCTGTTTAACTTTGACCTGCCGTGGAATCCAATGGATATGGAACAGCGCATTGGTCGTATTCACCGCTATGGACAGCGAGATACAGCGCAAGTTTATAACCTTGTGTTGGGTGACACCATTGAAGGTCGCATTTTCCTGCTACTGGATGAAAAACTGGAGGAGATTGCCAAGGCGCTTGGCAAAGTGGATGAAAAGGGCCAAGTGGAAGAAGACCTTCGATCTCAAATTCTAGGCCAATTATCTGAGCAGGTGAACTATCAGCAACTTTATTCGCAGGCACTGCAAGACCCAGAGCTTAAACGGACCCGGCTGGAGCTTGAAACGGCTATGGATAATGCCCGTCATGCTAAGGATGCAGTATTCGAACTATTCCAGGACCTAGATGGCTTCAGTTTAGATGACTACGCATCACTCTCAGATACAAGGGAATCCATAGACGATCTGATCCGGTTTATGCAGAAGGCTTTGCCATACGAAGGGGAAGCCATTGAGATTCGCGGACAAAAGCAATGGGCCCTGGTAAAAGATGGTCTCGAACAAATGCTGTTTACCACTGTTCGAGAAAACGCGACCAATTCAGAAAAATTGCATTTGATTGGTTTGGATCATCCTGTGATTGCAAAACAGCTCGATAAATACCGCAATCTTGATCCTGAATACCTTGGTTTCTATTCTAGTGAGCTGAATGCTGGTGAAACCGTTTCTTTATGGGAAGTAAGGGCTGCCAACGAAAAAGGACACAATGTTCACTCCATCATGAAACTTGCTGTCGATTGCGATGGTAACCGGCTACCTCATTTAGAAAAGCAAATAGACGCAGTGTTTAAACCTAAGGGAAATAAAGGCGATCACGAAGTAGATTTGCATAAAATTGAAGCCGTCTTGGAGCGTGAACTTCATCACCGGAATATCGTGAAACCTGAGCAGTCTTTCTCTGCCAAGCTGATCTGCTTAGCGTGTGGTTGATTTGATAAAATTCGTTTCGAATGAGCTGGTGACAAAATTGAGTTTTTGTCACCAGTTAAGATGCTAACCTATGGACAATTTGGAAATCACCTGTAATGCAGAATAATCATTGCCTACAGCCAATGTAACGTTCTGAGGTGAGCATATCACCTCTGTTCAGGTGGCCAAATTCAGTGTGCCACTACAAACAGGGCGTTCTTAGCGAATGAAATCAGCTTTACTCCGAAATTTAACAACAGGTTTAACCTGATTCTGGCAAAGGACTTTGTGGATTGTTGCTATTGCCAGTGAGATTGAATGAAGTCGTTTTAACTCGCTTTGAATACGTCGACCCTGTAAATAATTCTGTGTAACTGCCGCCGTATTAAAGGTGCTCGCTAAGGCGGTCACCAAACTCGATAATAAAACGGCTCATTGCCAGCCGCCAGTTCTGGATTGGCATACTCCATTTTTTTGACGCCGACTGTATCGCCAGATAAATCACTTTTCGCACCGAGTCGTCCGTTGGGAACACCTTGCGCTTCTTTATCGCCTGCCGAATGACGCTGTTCAGCGATTCGATGGCATTCGTCGTGTAGATGGCCTTGCGGATATCCGGTGGGTAACCGAAGAAGGTGTTGAGATTTTCCCAGTGTGTGCGCCAGCTCTTGCTGATTTGCGGGTATTTTTCATCTCAGACGCCTGCAAACTTATCCAACGCCATCAACGCCGCTTCCTCTGTCGGGGCCTGATATACCGCTTTCAGCCCGCTGGTGACGGCTTTGTAATCCTTCCACGACACGAATTTCAGGCTGTTGCGCACCATATGGATGATGCAGAGCTGAATATGCGTCTGCGGGTACACGCTATTTATCGCTTCCGGGAAGCCTTTCAGGCCGTCCACGCAGGCAATCAGGATGTCCTGAAGGCCACGATTTTTCAGCCCAGTCAGTACACCCAGCCAGAACTTTGCACCTTCATTTTCTGCCAGCCACATACCCAGCAGCTCTTTCTGACCGTCGGTATTGATGCCCAGCGCGAGGAACACCGCTTTGTTAATGACACTCCCGCCGTGACGAACCTTAACCACAATACAGTCAAGATAAACAATGGGATACAGTGCATCCAACGGTCGATTTTGCCATTCAGAGACCTGCTCTTTAACCGCATCGGTCACTTTGGATATCAGCGTGGGCGAGACATCGGCGTCGTACATTTCTTTGAACGTGGCAACGATTTCCCGCGTAGTCATGCCTTTGGCATACAGGGACAAAATCTGGCTGTCCATCTGGGTGATGCGTGTCTGATGCTTCTTAATTAGTTGCGGTTCGAAGGTATTTTCACGGTCACGCGGCGTGTTAAGTTCGATCTCGCCATCATCGCACAATACCGTTTTTGACGAGTAGCCATTACGGGTATTAGAGCCTGATTTAGGGTAAGCGTACAGCGAGGGCCGTATTGACGGGGATGTGTTATTCAGCTGGCAGTGCTATGCGCCACGGAAGCAGTTCGCTGACCCGGTTGACCGGCCAGTCTGCTATGACGCCAAGCACATGGCGAAGGTAGCTTTCTGGATCCACGTCATTCAGTTTGCACGTCCCGATCAGGCTGTACAGTAGCGCTCCCCGCTCACCACCATGGTCAGAGCCGAAGAACAGGAAGTTTTTACGACCCAGACTGACCGCCCTCAGGGCATTTTCAGCGATGTTGTTGTCGATTTCCACCCAGCCATCGTTCGCATAGTACGTCAGTGCCGGCCACTGGTTAAGTGCGTACGCGAACGCCTTCGCCAACTCTGAGTGTCGCGACAGGGTCTTCATCTTTTCACGCAACCAGCTTTCCAGGGATTTCAACAGCGGTTTCGTTTTTCGCTGACGTTCAGCAAGCCGCTGCTCTGCCGGCATTCCCCTTATATCCGCCTCTATGGCGTACAACTGACCGATCTGCTCCAGGGCTGCTTCCGTCAGTGCTGACGGGATGCGGACGTGCACATCGTGGATCTTTCGGCGGGCATGAGCCCAGCAGGCAGCTTCCGTTATCCGACCATTGCGATACAGCTCGTTGAACCCGGCGTACGCATCCGCTTGCAGCACACCGCTGAAGCAAGCAAGATGAGTCTGCGGATGGATGCCTTTTCTGTCCGGGCTGTAAGCGAACCACACTGCAGGTGCCAACGCTGACCCGGCATTGCGGTCATCACGAACATACGCCCACAACCGCCCGGTCTTCGTCTTCTTATTACCCGGCAGCAGTACCTGGACCGGGGTATCATCGGCATGGAGTTTGCCGTCAGTCATGACATAGCCATGAAGCGCCTCTTCCAGCGGAGACAGCAGCCGGCAGCATGCATCCACCCAGCCCGACAGCAGTGAACGGCTCAGCTCCACACCTTGCCGGCCGTATATTTCTGACTGGCGATACAGCGGGGTGTGCTCTGCATACTTCGAGGTCAACACGCGGGCCAGCAGCCCCGGTCCGGCGATACCCCGCTCGATGGGCCGCGAAGGTGCAGGTGCCTGCACGATGGCATCGCACTGAGTACAGGCATGTTTTTCCCGTACCGTCCGGATAACCCGGAAGGCGCTACGCATCAACTCCAGCTGTTCGGCGGTATCCTCGCCCAGATAGCTCAGTGAACCGCCGCAGTTCGGGCAGCACGGCGCTGCAGGCAACAGTCGCTTTTCGTCACGAGGTAGTGATTCAGGGAACGGCTTACGGGGGCGGGTCTGACGCAACGGACGCTGTACTGCCGGGTCATACACCCTACCAGTCAGCGTATCGCTCTCTTTCTGAAGCCGGTTCAGATCGGCTTCCATTTGTGCGATACGGCGGGAGACTTTTTCGGAACGACTGCCGAAGTTCATCCGGCGGAGTTTATCCAGCTGCGCCTGCAGATGGTCTATTTCGCGCTCCCGGTTGCTCAGCTTTTCCTGCAGGGCGTGGATCAGCGCTTCCTGTTCGGCCTGGCGCTGTTTCAGCAGGAGGATGTCGTCAGAAGAGATGTCGTTCATAAGCCCGTATTTTACCGGGCTTATTCTGTGACAACCAGGATAAAGAGATTTACAGCATGGTCAGGGAGGTCAGCAGCCGCTTAGGCTGTCGCCAGTCGATACCTTCCAGCAGCATCGCCAGCTGCGCCTGCGTAAGGAACACTTTGCCATCACGGGCTGACGGCCAGGCGAAGCGCCCACGCTCCAGCCGTTTGGTCAGGAGGCTCAGCCCGTCACCGGTGGACCACAGCAGTTTAACCTGACTGCCGCTGCGGCCCCGGAAAATGAAAACATGGCCGGACATGGGATCGTCTTTCAGCGCCGTCTGTACTTTCGCAGCCAGGCCGTTGAAGCCATTTCTCATATCGGTGATACCGGCAACCAGCCAAATTTTGGTCCCGGAAGGTAACGGGATCATCGCTTCAGTTCCTGTATCAGCAGAGTCAGGAGCTTTTCGCTGACATTGCCATTGAAGCGGAGCGTCCCGTGCCGGAACGTTACCTCACAGCTGATACTGAGGATTTCCGGGTCCTCTGCGAGCGATTCTGGCTGTTCGGCAGCTGCATCGAGAGTCACAGGAAGTAGCTGGGGGCTCTCTGAAGAAGGTAATAGCAGCTTTCCCTCGCGCCATTGTTGTCGCCATTTGAACAACAGATTGGCGTTAATGCCATTTTCAAGAGCAAGTTTTGAGATGGATATCCCGGGTTCACAGGAGGCAGCAACGAGCTGCTGTTTAAATTCGGGAGGATAATTAGGGCAGCCTTTTCGCCTGCCGGGAGTCACATTTTTCTGCATATCTGACACTTTGGTTCCCACTACTTATTTGGTGGACACCACTTTGTCTAATTCGTCAGATTCTGACCAGACGGTTCAGGCTGTACGCTTACGATTTAGGAGCATTTTTCTCATGACCGAGATGGTCAGTCAGTTCTGCATTGAGCGCCGTTTCGACGGTAAACTTTGTCAACATGCGTGAAAACTGGTTGAGGTCGGCTTCGGTTTTAAGGCCTTTGGCCAGTCAGCCGCAAGGGCTTTAAGTTTCTTTTCGTCCATCGTTTGCCTGTCTCCGTTGTTGGAGTGAACATATCAAAAACAGGCAATTACACAATTTTAATTACAGTCTCAATACGTCTTGCACCCAGATTTCGCTGAGAACGTAACTCCAGAATCAGAGCAGCTTCGCAAGTGCCTGTTTTCGTTGATGGTGAACGCTTGGGGCGACGGCTGTGGCTTTCCAGAACAGCGATGCCCTGAGCCAGATATCCTCGCCACCATTTACGCAATGTGGGCCGAGAAATGCCACAGCGACGGCATACAAATCCCGCATCACCGACGTTTCATAGAGTTTTACCCACTGTAGCCGCTGCTGAATTCCCCTGTTCATAGTGAGGTATTATAGTGAAACGATGTCTATGAATCACACACATTAAGGCTGGATGGTTTGTATACCACACGCAAAATAACTGCCCTACCCCAGATCAATGTTCTCCTCTGAACACCTCTTTTCTCTGCCATTCCACAAACTGTTCGCCCGGATAATTTTCTTTAACCGGTGGCAACGCAATCGCTTTTACCGCAAAATCCCAGAACAGTCGCTGTACCACTCCACCACCATTTACCGCACCGGAAACCACTACACGCATATTTTCATCCAGGTCAATCGAACCGCGATCAAACGCTTTATGATGGATTGTGCACAATGCCAGGCCATTAGGTACTTCACAAGGGCCATGGTGCTGTTTCCATCTGATATGAGCAGCTTCCAGAGCAATCGGCGCATTGTCGTGGCGCATGTTAAAGCCGCAGATAGCGCACTGATAATTGTAAGCATGTAGCACCATCTGGCGAAACTTCGGATCGCGTTGACGAAGAGAGGTGCGAACATCAAAACTCCTCTCGTCAGCGATCTCTTCCTGAATACTGGCCGGGAAATGCGCCTCCAAGAGCTGCTGCGCCAGCGTATCAATTAACCTGTAATTTTTTTCCACCAACGCAAAATTATCGGCATCAAATCCACCAGCGACATTATATTCAATGAGTTCACGTCGGGGCGGCTGGCGGCTACCACTGGTTGAGCACAGTTCCGCGTTATGTGGTTCCCAGAAGCCATCGCCCTTCAGACGCCAGAACGGCATGTCCGGGCGCTGGTCACGGCGCTGCGGTCCATAACGTTCCAGGAGATCCAACAGGGGCTCGTAGATTTCAGAAGCATAGTTAAACAGGCGACCATGACCCTGCCGATAGTGTGAGAGAACGTACAGCAGCAATAATGGCTTATGTGGCGCACGTTGTTCGCCTTTGCGCCAGATGGTGATATTTGATATCGCTTGCTTTAGGGTTTTGTCAGAGGTCATTGCGTTGAAGAATCCATGAGCATATGTTTGCGATGATGCTCGCAACTATATGTATATTCAAGGCATTATTGCAGACATCCTTTTTGCCTGACGGCTCTGTACCTGGCAGATGGAATTCTGAAAAAAATACAGCGACCAACCAGTCCTAAGCGGTCTGGTTGATCTTTTAAATTTAAACATCAGCTAAGGAGTAACGGCATTCAACTCACTCGCCATTACCCCGATTGATCTTCGCATAGTCAAACGGCGTAATCGCTCTTTCCCGATTGGCATCCAGAAAATCGACCCACCACTGCAACATCAGCTTACGCTCATCCAGATATTCCGCTTTATGGATTATACGCGGCCTGCGCTGAGTTACGTCCATGTGGCTCATCTGACGTTCAGCCGCTTTATCTCGTGCTGTTCTGGTCTCAATACTTCCATGCCGTTGCAATTACCTCTTAAACCATTCCTTACCATTTTCATGTCTTCGATAAGAAAATTTCATCATGCATGATCGATTTTGTCGATCGATTCGATCGAATTTTCTCTTTTTACCCTGCCTTTTGCATGGTTTTAAAATAGGCAAAATTACTTGTCATTCGTGGAAAATGATGGCGGAGATAACTGAGCTTAAAAAGTTTCTCTTGTCTCCGTCACTTGCCATACCAGCCAGGAAAAGAAGATGTCAGCACAAGAAAAAACAGTACAGATTGATTCTTTTGATGCGAAATTTTTAGATATAAATACATTAAGCAAGCTTATCTATGAACGTAAGAGTTTTGTGATAGAAAATGTTTCCGATGTTAGTGAAACGGTAAAAAGAGTGGAGCATGAAATAGAGAAAAGGAAATTAAGTTGTCGTGTATATACTGAGTACAGGAGCACAGCTTTAGCTGGTTCTTTATGGTCACCAACCGTAATTCTGGGAGTGGCGAGTGCAGTAGCAATAGGTGTTCATAATTTATCTACATGGAACCCCGATTATGAAATCGGTAAGAACTATATTAAACGGAGATTATCAGTAAAATATAAAAAGGCAGAAGTATTGTGATCGGTTACTCCAGTGCCCCTGCCTGTTCGTATTCTGGTGAGGTTGTATACACATAATTTCAGACTGGCGTTCACGTCCTCACTGAGGAAATATATTTATTTTGTGTAGAGTAAAAGTCTGGCTTCCGTAGTGTGGAGTGTTGAGGCTGCCTTTAGTCCGGTTTTTAAATATTAAAAATATATATTAAAATGATGATACAATAATGGAGATAATTGAAATGAATAAGGTTTTTGTTGTTTCAGTGGTGGCCGCAGCCTGTGTATTTGCAGTAAATGCAGGAGCAAAGGAAGGTAAAAGCGGTTTTTATCTGACCGGTAAAGCCGGTGCCTCTGTGGTGTCACTTTCAGACCAGCGTTTCCTGTCAGGAGATGAGGAAGAAACATCAAAGTATAAAGGCGGCGATGACCATGATACGGTATTCAGTGGCGGTATTGCGGCCGGTTATGATTTTTATCCGCAGTTCAGTATTCCGGTTCGTACAGAACTGGAGTTTTACGCTCGTGGAAAAGCTGATTCGAAGTATAACGTAGATAAAGACAGCTGGTCAGGTGGTTACTGGCGTGATGACCTGAAGAATGAGGTGTCAGTCAACACACTAATGCTGAATGCGTACTATGACTTCCGGAATGACAGCGCATTCACACCATGGATATCTGCAGGGATTGGCTACGCCAGAATTCACCAGAAAACAACCGGTATCAGTACCTGGGATTATGAGTACGGAAGCAGTGGTCGCGAATCGTTGTCACGTTCAGGCTCTGCTGACAACTTCGCATGGAGCCTTGGCGCGGGTGTCCGCTATAACGTAACCCCGGATATCGCTCTGGACCTCAGCTATCGCTATCTTGATGCAGGTGACAGCAGTGTGAGTTACAAGGACGAGTGGGGCGATAAATATAAGTCAGAAGTTGATGTTAAAAGTCATGACATCATGCTTGGTGTGACTTATAACTTCTGACGACACTGTTCCTGAGTAATAATTGCGCATATTCTGTAATTAATATAATTACATATCTTCTGCAATTAAACAGAAACACCCTGCAGTCTATTGCTGCAGGGTTGTCTGTTATCTGTTTTACAGATAATTTCTGATTTTTATTATCCTGTTCTCTTCATAATAATGTTGTCTGTACACTCCGATGAATATCAGAAAACTGTTTAGTCCGGGCAACACACCCCGGATTTTATTCTTTTTTGTTGTTTCTGTAATAACCACAATTGCATGTGGATATACTGAGAAGAATGCCACAGGGAATGTGTTGCTTCTGTTTCTCCTTCTGCTCCTTGCACACAGAAATACTCTCACATCCACTACAGCTCTGTTATTTCTGTTCTGTTGTGCACTGTATGCGCCTGCCGGTATGACGTACGGTAAAATCAACAACAGTTTTATTGTCGCGTTGCTGCAGACCACAACTGATGAGGCAGCGGAGTTTACCGGGATGATTCCTGTTTATCATTTTCTGGTCAGTGCTGCGATTCTGGTATTCATGGTGATTTTCTGGCGAACACGCCACCGTGGTCACCGTAACTGGCTGGCACTACTGCTGTTCGTATTATGCTCTGTAAACAGCTGGCCGTTGCGGATGGTTAAAGGAACAGTTGTGGGGACAACTGACACATTGCGTGAAATGCAGCATTATAAACAACTGAGTCAGCACGGGGCTGACAACTGGAAAATCCTGCCGGGTGTACCGTTGTATGACACGATTGTTATCGTTACTGGTGAGAGTGTGCGCAGGGATTATATGTCGGTATATGGTTATCCCGTGCCAACCACACCGTGGCTGAATACGGCTCCCGGTTTATTTATTGACGGCTATACATCGGCAGCAGCCAGTACCGTACCTTCCCTGAGCCGGACACTGATTTATGACTATGAGCAGAACCCTGATTCCGGCAACAACGTGGTGGCGCTGGCAGCAAAATCAGGATACAGCACATGGTGGATATCCAATCAGGGAAAACTGGGAGAGCATGACACACGCATCTCTGTTATTGCATCTGATGCGGAGCATACCGTTTTCCTCAAGAAAGGCAGCTTCGCTTCCCGTAAAACGGATGACATGCTGTTGTTACAGGAAACAGAACGTGCACTGGCGGATAAATCCTCTCCGAAGGTGATTTTCCTGCACATGATGGGGTCTCATCCGAACCCGTGTGACCGGCTTCACTCCTGGCCGAATCATTACCTGGAGCAGTATCCCCGAAAGGTTGCCTGTTACCTCGCCAGCATCAGTAAACTGGATAACTTTCTCGGTCAGCTTGATGGTATCCTTCGCCGGCATTCCCGTCATTTCGCCATGCTTTACTTTTCTGACCATGGACTGTCGGTCAGCGACAGCGCTAATCCTGTTCATCATGATGGTCATGTGCAGGGAGGCTACAGCGTTCCCCTGATTATTACCGCCAGTGACATCACGTCTCATCAGTCCGTCAGCAGAAAAATCAGTGCCCGTCATTTCGCAGGTATTTTTCAGTGGCTGACCGGCATTCGTACTGAAAATATACCGCCATTCAATCCGCTGACAGACGAAGATAATGAACCCGTTATGGTTTTTAACGGGGAGAGGAATGTACCGGCAGACAGTCTGAAACCGCAGCCTCTGATTCTTCCGGACAGAAGATAATCATGTCGGTATGAATGTTATAATTAAGGACCGTGCAATAATAGCCATTCCATTCAGCCATCTTACGCTCGAAAACAATCGATAAGATGGCTACTCACCATTCCTGCTCTAAACCTGACGCCTCTCAAGACTATTATAAATAGCCTCAATCTCACCCTTCAGGTTATCACCGCAATAAACCATTGAGGTATCGTATCGTTCATATCGCGCTTCCCGTTCTTCATCCGTTTCGGCAGTCTTATCAACGCTGTCATCAAAGTTGATAGAGAACGTGGTATGGGTCGTCTTGTATTTGTCATACTGCCCAATCTCACCAATCGAAAATGCTCCTTTTGGCAAAGGTTCAAGCAGGTCTCTGGGAATGGAGGTCGCTGGCGTCGGATATAAAAAACCCTCACGGCTTAGCAAGGCTGGCGTCACTATCGGGGTAACAATATCAGGCGCACCTGCAGAACGGTCCTTACCATGCTGCAATAACCGGAAATAAACTTTTGGGCGCAAGATGACATCGACCGTTTCGACATCGTCTTTTTCTCCCTTAAAAAATTTACTGACAATCGCTTCGTCAAGACGTCCCGCCGCTATCCCATGCCAGTGAGTGAAATTTTTGGCGTCTTTCCGTTCAAAACTGCCCTTTCCTGACTCAGCATCCGCAAGCGAGTTGCGCCAGTATGAGGTAAACCCTAAAGCATTTTCATCCATTACCAGTCCTGTGACTCAATGAAATCCATTGATTTATCGAATATAAAACCACCATATGGACAACTATTGTCCATATTGAAAAAGTTGGATGCAATGTTTTGTTTATAATTCGGTATCAAATGTACTGGTTGTACAAGGTTCAGAACACAAGCACATTCAACAGTACGTCAGGACTATTGATTTCATAACAGTGAATACATTTTTTACCGTTTATAATGACTGCCTGTGTTGGACAAGGATACCAGAACAGCCGAAAACACCGGGGGTTATTACCTGCTCTCATGGAAACCAGATATTCCTGGTGCTAATCACAGTCATAAATAGCCTGAAGAACATGACGAAGGGACTTTAATGGACGCCGGAGTAACTTGCCAGAACATCAATCTTCGTCATCATTTACAAAGAAAAATAATCAGTTAAAGCAGTCCGAGCAATCAGCCCGGACTGCTTACTATTTTAATGGATTGTTAATTTTTGCATAGTCAAACGGACTGATACCCTTCTCCCGGTTCGCATCCAGAAAATCAGCCCACCACTGTAGCATCAGTCGACGTTCTTCCAGATGTTCTGCTTTATGGATATACGCAGCCCTCACTGAATTTCGCTCCATGTGACTCATCTGACGTTCAACAGCATCACGAGACCACAAACCTGATTCGATCAATGAACTACAGGCCATTGTTCGGAAACCATGACCACAGACCTCAACTTTTGTATCATACCCCATGACCCGTAACGCACTATTTACTGTATTCTCACTCATGGGCTTGTGCGAATCGTGATCACCAATAAATATCAAGTCATGAGCCCCACAAAACTGTTTTATCTGCTTTAAAATTGCAAGGGCTTGCCTTGAAAGAGGCACTAGATGCGTTGTACGCATTTTTGAGCCTCTATGGGAATGTTTCACTCCAGGAATAGGCTCCCGCTCCGGTGGGATAGTCCATATAGACGCTTCGAAATCGATCTCTGACCAACG
>OJIX01000101.1_pt1 | contig 60850 bp, 55 predicted proteins | sample 1595981 | NCBI WGS metagenome assembly OJIX01 (sample SAMEA4350138, study PRJEB24818) | metagenome | biome: human; feature: gut; material: faeces | place: Denmark | collected 2013-09 | reverse complement strand
AACAGTTATTTATGAACTGTTCACCAAACTATTCACTGTTCACCTTTTTGATTGTTTATTGAGCTTCAAGGGTGAACAGTGGTGAACAGTTGGTGAATAGTTTTTGTGAAACTGTTCACCCCTTAACCTTATGAATTAAAAGATAAAATATCAAAAGGTGAACAGGTGAAGGGTTAAAACGCAAAAATTTTAATTTACTGCTGTGAGATAAAGACTATGACAGTAAAGCACACAAAAACACGCACTTGATTTGACCGAATACTGGTTAAAAATGACTACAAATTAGATAAATTAGATAAAATAGGAAGAAATAATGCCGATTCTGACGCATGAAATAAACAATTATTTTGATCAATTCGGACTTCATGATATTGCTTCAATGCCTACCACTCAGTACCGTCAGGCCCTTGCAAATGGTGGTTTACTGTGGATTGATCATCATGATTTTATTCGTAGCACGCTATCAGATGAAATCCTTGCAACAAATCAAGAGCAGGTTAATGTTTTGATTGAGCATTTGCAGGTTTTAAGGAAAAAAATGCCACTACCTCCTAATTGGATGAGTGAGAAATGAATTATATGGCCTGGCTCTTTGCCAGGCCATATACTCAAAGCATTGTTAACAAGGCGGACGCACCAGCACCAACGAGACTGGCTACCGTACTATTATTTAGTAAATCCTTAAGCAAATTTTTTGCCTGAGGATCTTGTGATTGAGAAACTTTTTCAACAAGTTCAGTTATGCTGAGATTTACAATAAGATTGTTATGCTCACCGAGTTGAACCTGTGTACCGGATATGTTACCAATGTTAAATGTATTTTGGCTAGATTGTTTTGGTTTATGTTCATTAGCAGTCAGATTCTCGACTTTTAATGTAAGCATGTGAGGGTGATTAGTACCAACATTGAGTGTACCTCCTGGTAAAAATGACATATCAATTACTTTTAATATTATTTCCCCCTTCCCTAGTTTTTGAGTGATTTCATCTCCAATATTAATATCTGGTTCTTCAGTATAAGGGATTAGCACTTTTTTTTCAGCTGAGTTTCTTTTCCCCTTGTATTCAACTCCTGCGATTGTGAATTTTTCTGGATATGCCATGACGTTAAGATCCATTATGTTGCTCCTCGTGATCGCTTTTGCGTTTAACTAGTAGATTTGAAAGTGTATTTTGTCTGTGTGTTAAGGTTTGATATTAGAGCTTCATAGTTTTCTTTACTCAGTAAGTTTTTTGAGTAGGCCTTCTTAAGAAGGTTTTTTGAGAGAGTAATAATTTCTTTTTCACCAGTTGATGCAATTTTTAAGAAGAACTCAGAGAGCTCTTGTATATTAATATTGTTATTTGTACCAAGTTGTACGTATTGGCTATTTACAGTAGCTATGTTGAATATGTTTTGTTTTGGATGCGTTTTTTTTAGCTTTTCAATTTCAGCATGTTCTATGATTTTTTGAGAGATACTTTCAATATAACCACTAACGTCTTTTTTTTCTGGGAAGGAAAACCCATCACCTCTTAATATTTTATCTGTTTCGGCCATTTCATAGTAAAGCCTGCGAATCATCACAAGTAATAGTAATTTAGCCTCCTCGATTGACTCCTCTATTGAGAATTGACATTCAATTGCTAACGCGGAGGTCTGCTCTAAAACAATTTCTGAGTTATTTTCAATGTAAGGATCGATAAAACCATTCCAAAAAATTTGAACGGGAGTACCTTTAAATGCCAAACCTTGATAGCATATTTCTGTTCCATCATATGCAGTAACTTTCATGGGGGGGCCTGCATTGAAAAATCGCCATCTATGAATCAGTTTGGTTAATCTTTCGTCAATCTCCCGAACTAATTTATAAGTCCTTTTGAACAATGGGGATGGTCGCATCCCAGGAACAGCAAGAATTTCTTTTGTCACTTGAATCTCCATAGTTTATCAGCATTTTTGTAAATTATTTGTGTGTTAACATTCAAGACTGTTCGTAACAAAAATACCTTATTTACATCAATTTTTTGATCCATATCTTAAATAGTGGCACTCAGACGTGAGCCGCCACTGTTGCCGTCCGATCCCCTGCGCGATGCCTGGTTGATCTGCGAGATGCCGAGAGTGTCGGGCGGCGCTCCCTCCGTGTTGGTTTCACGTCCTGAATCTTAACCAATACGAGAAAACCTTCATGAAGAAATTAATCGAGCTCCGCCAGCAAAAAAACGCCCTGAAAAACCAGATGCGATCCCTGCTGGAAAAAGCCGACAGTGAAAACCGCAGCCTGAACGATGACGAGGGCAAACAGTTTGATGAACTGCGTGCAAAAGCTGATTCCCTCGATACAGACATTTCCCGCCTCGAGTCTGTGGCTGATGAAGAACGCAGCAAGCCAGGAACGGGCATCCAGAAATTATCATCTGATGAATTGCGTAACTACATCGTAACCGGAGATGTGCGATCTCTGTCCACCAGCACTGACAGCGGCAGGGATGGCGGATATACCGTAATTCCTGAGCTTGATCGCGAAGTCATGCGCCAGCTACAGGATGACAGTGTTATGCGCGTGATCGCGACCGTGAAGACTGCAAAATCAAATGAGTTTCAGAAACTGGTTTCCACTGGCGGCGCAACTGTAGGACGAGGCACAGAAGGCAGCGCACGCAGTGAAACCAACACCCCGAAAATTGAACGCGTAACCATCAAGCTGAATCCGATCTACGCCTACCCGAAAACCACGCAGGAAATCCTGGATTTTTCAGAGGTGGATATTCTGGGCTGGTTATCCTCCGAAATTGCCGACACGTTCGCCAGCACCGAAGAGGATGATTTTGTTAATGGCGACGGTAACGGCAAGCCGAAAGGCTTCATGGCTTACACCCGTGCGGCGACCAGTGACAAAACCCGCGCTTTTGGCACCATTGAAAAAATGGTAGCGGCAAGTGGAACCGCCATTACAGCGGACGAACTGATCGACATTCTCTACAAGCTGAAAGCGAAATACCGCAAAAATGCCGTCTGGGTGATGAACTCGGGCACGGCAGGGACACTACAGAAGCTGAAAAATGAGAACGGCGATTATATCTGGCGCGACAGCCTTAAAGAAGGTGCGCCGGATATGTTGCTTGGTCGTCCTGTTTACTGCCTGGAGTCCATGCCGGACATCGGCGCAGGAAAAGCACCGCTAGCGGTTGGCGATTTCAGTCGTGGTTATTTCATCGTTGATCATGTAACAGGGATTCGCACCCGACCGGACAACATTACTGAACCCGGATTCTACAAGGTCCACACGGATAAATATCTGGGCGGTGGTGTGGTGGATTCAAACGCCATCAAAATTCTGGAAATGAAAGCTGGCTAGTCATGAGTAAGGAGGAGGCTGCGGCCTCCTTTTTCAGCTTTATGGAGTACACCGATGAAAAACACCGATTTTGAAATCCGCACATCTGAACTGACCGCCAGCAATAAAAAGCTGGTGGGGTATGCCGTTCGCTGGAGCAGCCTTTCAGAAATTATCTGGGACGAATTCCGCGAACAGTTCACGCCGGGGGCTTTTGCTGACTATCTGGCGGCGGGTAATGATGTGCGCTGCCTGTATGAGCATGACTATACCCAACTGCTGGGGCGCACCAAATCCGGCACTCTGGTACTGACTGAGGATAACACCGGGTTACGTTTTGAACTGACACCGCCGGATACCCAGCTTGGAAAAGATGTGCTTACGCTGGTGGAGCGTGGCGACATTACAGGAATGAGCTTTGGTTTTCGCGCATTATGCGAGGAGTGGAGTATCGCGCAAAAACCGTATTTGCGTACCGTAACCGCCGCTGAACTCCGTGAAATCACAATAACGTCGATGCCTGCTTATCCAGAATCTGGCGTGGAGATTGCCCACCGTTCGTTGTTTGCACAGCACCCTGAATTACGTCCGACAGGAAATAATCGTCATCGCTGGTCTGAGCTGGCGGGGTTGTGATATGTGGTGGCCTTTTAGTCGTAAAAAAAGCGAGCAGCGTAACCTGTCCATTGATGATTTTCTGGCGCTGTCCGGCGTACCGAATACCGGATCCGGAGAATATGTTTCTGCCGGGACGGCTGAATCATTGCCTGCAGTGATGAATGCGGTTTCTGTCATCGCTGAGGCGGTGGCCACGATGCCGTGTTATCTGTATCTGGTACGTAATGACAAGGGCAGGGAGGCGCGGGAATGGCTGGACAGTCACCCGGTAGATATTCTGCTGAATGAGCAGCCTAATTCGTGCCAGACACCTTACCAGTTTAAACGCACAATGATGCGTCACTGCCTGCTGAACGGTAACGCCTATGCGGTTATTGAGTGGGGGCAGGACGGGCAGCCAAAATCACTTCATCCTTATGCGCCGGGGTGTGTTGTACCGGAACGCACAGGCGCACACAAATACCGCTATACCATCACCGAACCCTATACAGGAACGGTGCGCACGTATTTACAGGAAGAAGTTCTGCATCTCCGCTATGCCTCGGATGATGGCTTTCTGGGGCGTTCCCCTGTCACGATTTGCCGTGAGGCGCTTGGGCTTGGCCTTGCTCAACAGCGCCACGGAGCCAGCATTATGAAAGATGGCATGATGGCGGCAGGGATTATCACGTCAGGCGAATGGCTGGACGGCGTGAAAGGTAAACAGGCATTAGATGCTCTGGAACGCTACAAGGGGGCGAAAAATGCCGGAAAAACGCCAATCCTTGAAGGGGGCATGGATTACAAGCAACTGGGAATGAGTAACCAGGATGCGGAATGGCTGGCCTCCCGTCGCTTCTCCATTGAAGACATCGCCCGCATGTTCAACGTATCGCCTATTTTTCTGCAGGAATACAGCAACAGCACCTACAGCAATTTCAGCGAGGCAAGCCGCGCGTTTCTGACCATGACAATGCGCCCATGGCTGGCGAACTTCGAACAGCAAATCAAGGCCGCTTTGCTGGTGGCTTCTCCCGTACCTGGTACCCGTTATCTGGTTGAGTTTGATTCAGCCGATTTATTACGCGCCACACCCACCGAACGTTATGCCACGTATGAGAAAGGGATTAAGAACGGGATCATGAATCCGAACGAAGCCCGTGAGCGTGAGGGTATGCCGCCGCGTGAAGGTGGTGACGAGTTCAGCCAGGCATGGAAGCAGACTGTGGAAATTAAAGGTGAAAAAGATGAGTGAATCCAGAATTACGCTTAATGAAGTAATGGCCCATCTTCGCCTTGATGATGATTTTTATGGTGAGGTTGAACTTCTGCAAATATATACCGATGCGGCGCTGGAAGCCTGCCAGAAGCATATCGGGAAACGTTTTGAAGACGGCCTGGAATTTACCCCGGCAATACGTGTTGGTTGCCTGATGTACATCGCTTTCCTGTACGAGAACCGGGAAGCGGTTTCACCAGTTGAGCACTCGGAACTGCCTATGGCTATTTCTGCGCTCTGGTCGGTTTATCGTAATGTGGGGGTGTACTGATGCCGTGGCAACCATTAAGGCGATGCACTGAGCCGGGCTGTAATAAGCGCGTGAAGTCCGGCAAGTGTGAAGAGCACAGGCGGGCTGCATGGCGTGCAGAGGATGCCAGACGGGGACACCGCCGCGCACGTGGGTATTCCCGACAGTGGGACAAATACCGCGCCCTGTACCTGAGCAATAACCCGTTATGCGTGCGTTGTCTGGCTAAGGGTATTTATACACCAGCTCTTGTGGTGGATCACATCATTCCCATCAATGGCGGCGGTGATGTTCTCTTCTGGCCTGAGTGGAATCACCAGGCATTGTGCCAGACGTGCCACAACCGTAAGACGACACGGGAAGATCCAGCCACGAAAGCAAACCGTAAAGCGGGCATGTATCGCGAGCAGGAAGAACGGGCGGCACACCGTAACGACTGGATGTATGGCGATGATGACTGAACAGGAGCAAACCAGGCTGATACGTGGACTGATAAGGCAGCGTGACACATGGAAGACACAGGAGACAGAGCACAAAGCCAACAGGACAGGGCGCACAAAACGCACCACAGCGAAGCGATTAACCGACCGTGACCGCGAGGTCATGGAATGTTTTCGCAATCGCTGGTGAGGCCGTCAGAGGGGGTGGGGGTGGTTTTCAGGACGAAACCGTCCCTGCCGGACACCGACCGCCCCCTCAAATTTTTGTGCACGGGAATTTTTTTGAAAATAATTGGGCGAAAAAAGAACATGGTAAGACCACCAAAAGCCCCCGCTTACCTGGATGAAATCGCGGTCAGGCAGTGGAAGGAAAAATCGCGCCAGCTTTCCGGGCGGGAAGACCTTACCCCCGCCGACTGGAGCAATCTGGAACTGTATTGCGTTAACTACTCCATATACCGTAAAGCCGTCGAAGACCTTGCGACGCGCGGGTTCAGCATTGTTAACAGTCAGGGCAGCGAGAGCAGAAACCCCGCCCTGAGCGCAAAGGCTGACGCAGAAAGAATAATGATCAAAATGGCTTCTTTGCTGGGTTTTGACCCGGTAAGCCGCCGCAGAAATCCACCGGAAACAGAGGAAGAGGACGAGCTTGACCGCCTGGCATGAGTACGCAGAAGGCGTAAAAAACGGCAAAATTACGGCCTGTAAACGACTGAAACAGGCCGTTAAACGGTATTTTTCTGACCTTGAAAACCCCCTTTACACGTTCGATCCGGAGGTCGTTGAGCGGTTTATTGCCTTTTCCAGGGTGTGCCCGCACGTAAAAGGCGCAATGCGCGGTAGTCCCATTGAGCTGGAGCCGTGGCAGCAGTTCGCCTTTGCGTGCATCCTGGGCTTTAAGGTTAAGGCCACCGGGCGGCGCAAATACACCAGCGCATTCATTGAAGTACCGCGAAAAAATGCCAAATCCACGGTCGCCGCTATCCTGGCTAACTGGTTTCTGGTTATGGAAAACGGGCAGCAGGATATTTACACCGCCGCAGTGAGTCGTGATCAGGCGCGGATCGTGTTTGATGATGCGCGTCAGATGTGCCTTTTATCCCGACCGTTACGAAAGCGGGTAAATATTCAGGCACACAAGGTGATACACCCGAAAACCAACAGCCTGTTAAAGCCACTGGCAGCAAAAGCGGCAACCATTGAGGGGACAAACCCGAGTCTTGCCATTGTGGATGAATATCACCTGCACCCTGACAACGGGGTTTATTCCGCGCTTGAACTGGGAATGGGGGCGCGTCCGGAGGGGTTATTATTTGCCATCACCACATCGGGGAGCAACGTTGTTTCAGCCTGTAAACAACACTACGACTATTGCTGCCAGATACTGGATGGTGAAGAGGTGAACGAATCCATGTTCGTACTGATTTACGAGCTGGATGATGAAAGCGAGGTTGACGATCCGGCGATGTGGATAAAGGCGAATCCCAATATCGATGTTTCCGTCGATCGTGAAAAACTGGCCTCAACCATCCAGAAAGCGCGGGGTATTCCGTCGCAGTGGGTGGAGATGCTCACCAAGCGATTCAATATCTGGTGTCAGGGGGCTACGCCGTGGATGGGTAACGGTGCATGGGCGGAGTGCGCCGGAACGTTCGCTGAGGCGGATTTATACGGGCAGGAGTGCTATGCGGGGCTGGACTTATCATCAACCAGCGATATTTCCAGCGTGTGCTATGCCTTTCCGGTCGGTAAAAAGATTATGCTGGTTTCACGTCACTATCTACCGGAATTTCAGCTACAGAACCCTGCCAATAAAAACCGCGCCATCTATCGCCAGTGGGCAAAGGCGGGCTGGATACGCACAACACCGGGTGACTGCATTGATTATGACCGTATCCGTGATGACATCATGGCGGATGCAGAGAATTTCAATATCAGGCTGGTGGGTTTCGATACATGGAACGCCACGCACCTGAGGACGCAGCTACAGGGAGCGGGATTTGAGGTGGAGCCGTTCCCGCAAACGTACCTTCGTTTTAGTCCGGCGGCGAAATCGTTCGAAGTTTTTGTTAACCGGAAGGTGATTGTTCATCGTGGTGATCCGGTGCTGGCCTGGTCAATGAGTAATGTTGTGATGCAGAGTGACGCGAACGCCAATATCAAGCCGAACAAGAAAAAATCATCCAATAAGATAGACCCGAGCGTTGCGGCGCTGATGGCGTTTGGCACATTCCAGGCTGAGCATGAGGAATTTGCATTTGATATGAGCGACAGCCAGAAAGAGCGACTTGCGGCATTTGATGGGGTATGACGAGAATGACTGAAACCGATCTACTAAAAATAATTCGCTGCGTTACCGGAGTCTGCCAGGCAACAGGCAAACCGGAGGCCAAGCAGCCGGATACCGTCACCGCTGAAAATTACGCGCGTGTGGTGGCTGAGGTGATGCGCCGTGACGGTATTGAGCTTAACGGCGTGGATATGCGCAACATACGAACCAGAGTCCTTGAGTTGCTGGCATACCGTCGCCGTTCTCAACAACGGAGGGAGAGCGCGAAAAATACTTACCAGTGGAAGAAGCCGGAACGACTGCGGCGGTAACTTGCTGATATTCCCGATAACGCAAAATTGCGTTGGCTGGCATAGTGCAAATTTGCACGATGACCTAACCCATTGACTTTTCTTCAATCCTCAATTTTGAGGAGGCCGGAAGATAAAAAACTGTCAAAACTTGTCATGCAAAACGTTACCAGCACGGCTATTGATTTATTCGGCCCCTGCAACTGCTCCCAGAATGGTGGGGATCTGAAATCCGACCCTGAAAAAGTGCGCAAAAGTGGTACGCAAAAATTAGCGTCCAGCCACAGCCACCAGCTAGACAGAACGCCCAGAGCATTGTCAGTAACTGGTTGATATTCCCGACAGCCCCAAAATGGGTTGGCTGGTGGGTGAGTTGCAGATCTGCAACTCGACCATGAAACTACGGAAACTACCCGTAGTTTGGGTAGTAAGAGTAACACCCAGATTCTGGGGCTTACTCGCGATACCCAAATAAAGGGTATCGGTGGACGAAATATTATTTCTCATATGTGAGCACCGAAGGCGGAATTCCGCCCTCGGTTATCTATCATGCACAGGGAGAAGCGGGGCAAAACTCTTGCCATGGCGTCTTCCGGACCGCTCACCACACCGTTTTTATCCCCATTAAAAATGAAAAAACACATCACTGCGGAGACATAACCACTGGCAGGTATCTATTCTATTTATTATTGTTCGGTTTCGTTCGTGCTTATGTGCAGTCAGTGGTGCAGTCATTTTAATAAAAAAGGCGCTTCCCCATGCCGAGTAGCGCCTTTTTAATCAAGCATTTAGCTAACCTGAATTAGTTCATGCCGTATTTTTTCAATTTTTTACGCAGCGTACCACGGTTGATGCCCATCATCAGAGCAGCACGGGTCTGGTTACCACGGGTGTATTGCATCACCATGTCCAACAGGGGCTGTTCTACTTCAGCCAGTACCAGCTCATAGAGGTCATTCACATCCTGACCATTCAGTTGAGCAAAATAGTTCTTCAGTGCCTGTTTAACCGAGTCACGCAGGGGTTTTTGGGTTACCTGATCCTGAGAGTTAACGGTAGAAACGGTCAGTACGTCAGAATTTACGCGTTGTTCGAACATAGTTCTGTCAGCTCTTTATTTCTGTTTACGCAAAATTTTCGAAGTATGCCTCCAACGCCTCCAGCTGTTCGCTGGCATCCTCAATGGCGTTGAATGTGCGCCGAAACTGGTCATTTGGAGCGTGTTCCTGGAGATACCAGGAAACGTGTTTACGTGCAATTCGGTACCCTTTTGCCGGACCATAAAAGTCATGCAGTTCCCGAACGTGCGCGCAAAGCAAGCGCTTAACCTCTGCCAAAGGCAGCGGGGGCAGCAACTCCCCAGTGTCCAGATAATGCTGGATTTCCCGAAAGATCCAGGGTCTTCCCTGAGCTGCGCGGCCTATCATCAGGGCATCCGCCCCTGTATAGTCGAGCACAGCTCTGGCTTTAAGCGGGTCAGTAATGTCACCATTCGCGATAACCGGAATGGAAACTTTCTGCTTAACTGCCCGAATACTGTCGTACTCAGCTTCTCCATTGAACAAACAGGCGCGTGTACGGCCATGAATGGTCAGAGCCTGAATGCCACAGTCTTCAGCCAGTTGGGCAATCTCTTCGCAGTTACGGTGTTCCGGTGCCCAGCCAGTGCGAATTTTCAGGGTAACAGGAACGTCCACTGCATTGACGACCTCGGTAAGGATCGATTTAACGACATCCGGGTACTGCAAGAGGGCTGAACCTGCGAGCTTGCGATTCACTTTTTTAGCCGGGCAACCCATATTGATATCAATAATCTGGGCACCGCTTTCCACGTTAATACGTGCTGCATCTGCCATTTCTTTCGGATCGCTACCAGCAATTTGCACGGTGCGAATACCGGGTTCATCAATGTGCACCATCCGTAAACGAGATTTGTCGCTTTCCCAAACCTGTGGGTTAGAAGACATCATCTCGGATACTGTCAATCCGGCTCCCATCTCGTAGCACAACGTCCGAAAAGGTCTGTCTGTAATGCCAGCCATGGGCGCTGCGATCAGGCGATTTCTGAGCTGATATTGTCCGATGCGCATGAGTTAAGAAATGACCATACTGTGACTGCAAGGCGGCGTATATTACGCATTTTTTGCACGAGATGAAAGGCCAAACTTTGACCAATCCTCTGAGATGGATCAAAGAATTGCATTTAAAATGAGCGTAGCGCGATAATTACTCATAAAAATCATCATATTAGAAAATAGTGACTAAAATTTACACTCAAAGAAATTTGAGTAAGTTCTCAATTTTTCTTTATGAATGAAAATTTTGGCACGCAAATTTGCGTAAATAATCGGCAAATTAACGTGCCTTTTGTGACATCGCTCGCACTTCGCTCTGCGTCGCCCTACGGCGATGCGAAGGTTAATTCTTACGACCGGTAATGCGGCACCACTCTTCTTTTTCCACGACCGGGTCCAGAGCGAAGCTGTCGGCATAAGCTTCGCAAACGCTCTCTGCCTGGCTTGCCAGAATACCGGAAAGGCCCAGCAAACCGCCTGAAACTGGCAGGACGCTGATTAACGGTGCCAGTTCACGTAATGGGCCTGCAAGGATGTTAGCGACCACCACGTCGGCTTTCATTTCTTCTGGCTGATCTTTCGGTAAGTAGAGTTCCAGACGATCAGAAACGCCATTACGTTCGGCGTTATCGCGGCTGGCCTGGATCGCCTGCGGATCGATATCAATACCAATGGCTTTTGCTGCACCCAGTTTCAGCGCCGCGATAGCCAGAATGCCGGAACCGCAGCCAAAGTCGATGACTGTTTTACCGGTTAAATCGAGGCTGTCGAGCCATTGCAGGCACAGAGAGGTAGTTGGATGGGTACCCGTACCAAACGCCAGCCCTGGGTCTAACATCACGTTGACGGCGTTTTCGTCCGGCACATCACGCCAGCTTGGGCAGATCCACAGACGTTCGCCAAAGCGCATTGGGTGGAAATTATCCATCCATTCGCGCTCCCAGTCTTTATCTTCCAGTTGTTCGATTTTATGCGCGAAGCCCGCGCCGAGCAGCGGATGGTTTTCCAGAATCGCCACCACGTCGTTCATATCGGTTTCAGCGTCGAACAGACCAATCACATCGGTGTCGCCCCACAGGCGCGTTTCGCCCGGCAGCGGCTCAAATACTGGCGTATCGTGGGTATCCTGAAAAGTGATAGAAACGGCACCCGCTTCCATCAGCGCATCGCTAAGATCTTCCGCGTTTGCGCCGGTGGTGTTCAGTTTCAGTTGGATCCAAGGCATGGCAAAACTCTTTATTTATCAGTAGTCAAAACGGTAGCTTGCGGGACGGATGTACCGAAACGGTTTCCGACCAGGAAAGCCAGCAAACTTAGTAGTAACGAGGGCACGATAGGGTGGAAACCCAGGTACTGAATATTCAGCGTCGCGAGTATGGCATACAGCACGCCGCCAACGATCATCGCACTTAGCGCGCCTTTGGCGTTGGCGCGTTCCCAGTAAAGACCCAGCACCAGCGGCCACAGGAAAACGGCTTCCAGCCCACCAAAGGCCAGCAAATTCAGCCAGATGATCATTTCTGGCGGCTTCCAGGCGGCAAGCAGCAGCAACGCACCGAGAACCAGCGTGATCACCGCCGACATCCGCTTCAGACGCGTCTCGTTTTGCATTTGATCCGGACGGATATTCAGATAGAGATCTTTAATGATCGTAGCGGAACTTTGCAGCAGTTGGGCGTTAATTGTCGACATGATCGCAGCCATCGGTGCAGCCAGGAAGATCCCGGCGGCAAACGGTGGCAGCACTTTTACCATTAACGTCGGGATCACCAGATCCGGTACGGTGAGATCGGGGATCACCGCCCGACCTAACGCTCCGGCCAGATGCATACCGAACATCAGGATTGCGACTACAATCGTACCGATGATGATCCCCCGATGTACGGCTTTGCTGTCTTTATAAGAGATACAGCGCACCGCAGTATGCGGCAGGCCTATAACGCCAAAGCACACCAGTACCCAGAACGACGTCATAAAGGCAGGCGACAGAATATCGTCAGCGCCTTGTGGCGTAACCAGTTGCGGATCGATGGTTTGCAGCGTGTCTACCGCATTACTTAAACCACCTGCGGCATGTACCACGCCAATAAGCAGCACAACGGTGCCAATCAGCATCACCAGCCCTTGCATGGTGTCGTTCAGCACGCTGGCGCGAAAGCCGCCAAAGGCGGTATACAACGCAATGCTGATACCGAAAATCAGCAGCCCGGTTTCATAAGGAATACCCGCCGCGGTTTCCAGTAGGCGCGCACCGCCGATAAACTGCACGGTCATCGCACCAACGAACGCAACCAGCAAACTTAAACTCGCCAGCCACACCAGCAGACGACTCTGGTAGCGGGCAAACAGCATATCGTTCAGCGTCACCGCATTGTAGCGGCGCGCAAGAATCGCGAACTTCTTGCCGAGAATACCGAGCGAAAGCCAGACCGCAGGAAGCTGAATCATCGCCAGCAATACCCAACCCAGGCCGTATTTATAAGCAGCTCCTGGCCCGCCGATAAACGAACTGGCACTGATATAGGTCGCGGTGAGCGTCATCGCCAGCACAATACCGCCCATAGAACGGCTGCCGAGGAAATACTCATTGAGGAAGGTGCCGGTGTTCCGTTTACGCATTGCATAAACTGAAATCCCGAACACCACCACCAGATAGGCGACCAGCGGTAGAATCACTTCAAGCTGCATCGTCATCCTCCAGCGGGATATCGCGATAGATAAATTTCACCATCGCCCAGCACAGTCCAATAAACAGCAGCGGCGTCAGGATGCAGGCCATCTCAAACCAGCGCGGAAAGCCGGTAAAACCGGGGGCAACGCCAGGTAAGTAAGCGGCTACTAACCATACCGCCAGATACAAAAGGGTCAGCCCCAGCGCCCAGCGCGCCTCTTTATGGGCCTGAACAAAACGAGTGTCCACGGAAGGGGTCCTCCTCATGGGGGGATACGAGAAACGGGCAATTCTACGGCAAGTCTTCAGGCAGGGAAAATAATCTGACAGAAAATTGCCGTTCAGTGCTGCTGCAAAAAGTCTTCAATGTCTGCCAGTGAGGATATCCCTTCCATCGGACCTTGCTGCATTACGGCGAGCGCGCCACTGGCATTTGCATATTGCAGCGCCTTGTGTGCCGGGAAACCGGATAAGAAAAGAGTGATAAACGTTGCGCCAAAGCAGTCGCCTGCACCCGTTGGATCGATAATTTCGATATCGTGACCTGCAACATGCTGGGCGTGTAATGTACCGTTTTTAATCTTGTAATAGCTGGCCCCACGCTGGGCGCGTTTTATCGCCACATGTTTTACGCCGCCGTGGAGAAGATCGCTAACAATCTGTTCCTCTGACAGATTTTTGTGACGCGCGAAGAAAGGGAGTTCGCTTTCGCTGGGGATAAAAATATCCGTATATTCAATCAAATAATCGAGAGCCTGCGCCATTTCAGGAATGCTCAGCATCTCTTTGCGAATATTGGGATCGAAAGAAACGGTGCCGCCAGCCGATTTGATCGTCGTTATTGCTTTACGCATGACATCGATCATGCGAAATGAGAACAACGATGAGCCCACAATATGCAGATGGTTACACTGTTTAAGCAGATCCTTATCAATGTGCTCGGCAGTAAACAAACCGCAGGCGCTGTTAGGGATATTAAAGACGAAATCCCGCTGCTGGGGATTTTGATAACTCACGAACGCCGTACCTGTGACGGCATTGTTCATAACATGGATCCCATCGGTAATGACACCTTCATGACGGAGACGCTCTATAATGAGTCGGGCAAAATCATCATTACCAACACATCCAAAGAAGATGGCCCGATGGGACAGTTTTGCCACCTGAGCAGCAAAAATTGCTGGCGCACCGCTGGGAAATGGCCCGATAAACTCCCCAGGCTGAGTGAATTTTTGATGTGGGTTGCGGGACAAAAACTCGGCCAGCAATTCGCCCATAGCGCAGATAGTTATTGTCACAAAACCCCTCTCATTCCTGAAGCCTTTCGCGATTGGACCAGGTAAAGCACTCATTACTGGTATAAAGGATAACGAAATCAGCCGACTGCAATTGTTGCTGATATTGTTCGTTAATGCTGCGGCTGACGATCACATTTTCTGCCTGATGCAAATGCCCGATAGCAGCCGTTGATGGAGCAGGATCGGCGGCAACGATAACCGTCTTATTCTGGGCATGATCGAAACAGAGCTGCCAGGCAGCGGCGAGTCTGGGAACGTTGATATTTAAAGTACCATCAGCATCCAGATGGCTGATTTCCAGAATGCTATGTGTAATGGTGAAATGCTGAAGTGCCTGTTCAAGCTGTTTTCCGGCCAGTGCGGTATCGGGGCGCAACATTTCACTGCCAGCCAGTATTATTTCGCCATCAATAAACTGATTTGCCAGCAGCGCATGTTCGGGATCGTTGGTGATCAGACGCAGTTTTTTCACTTCGCTGAGCAATGGAATGATCTTACGGCAGATTGTCCCATGTCCAAGAAATAGCGTGTCACGATCGCGAATTAATCGTGCGCAATGTCGTGCTATTTCCATTTGTTGTGCCAGAGACAATGGCGCGATCGGTTGTATCGCTTCTGGTTCAGAGGAGAGTGGTGTCGCAATAGCACCGCCAAATGATCGCTTTAAATATCCCTGTTGCTCCAGATAACTGAGATCGCCGCGGATCGTCACGCCAGAGACACCAAGTTGCGCAGATAAGTCATCAACTTTGATTTCACCCTGGGCGGCAACAATTTCTGCAATTTTTAATCTGCGTTTCAGTAGGTTAGACGATTTTCTCGGCACGTTAACACTCTTCATTGGCCTTTAATGCGTAACACTATAGCCCCTTGTATTTTTCTTTGAAAGTTATCCTTCAATCATATCGACAATTCGAAAAGAAAATCATGGGTCAAAAATTGCAACGAAAATAGCTTAATACATTGAAAAATAAATGAATATATTCATATTTATGCAGGGTTTCCATTGGTTTCACTTGCAAAGTGAAAAATAAATTAAGTTATTTTTTGTAAGTTATTTTGATGATGTTCGACATGCATCACGCTTTTTGCTGCTTTTGCTGTGCTAGTTTGCTTTCAAAATGAAAGTGAAGATTCTCTTTCTTCATTTTGTAAGGCGAACGACAAATAACAGGAGCTGCGATGTATATTATTTCAAGCAAAAACATGCTGAAAAAAGCCCAGTCAGAGGGATATGCCGTCCCTGCTTTCAACATTCATAACCTTGAAACTTTACAGGTAGTTGTTGAGAGCGCTGCACAACTTCGCTCTCCCGTTATGCTGGCGGGAACACCCGGTACATATCGTTATGGTGGCGTGGGAAGTTTAATTTCGTTAGTACAATCGCTGGCTCGCGAGTACAACCTGCCGTTAGTCCTGCATCTCGACCATCATGAAGAGAGTGATGACATTTTTAACAAGGTTCGCGCAGGGATCCGTTCTGTCATGATTGATGGCTCCCATTTGCCATTTGAAGACAACATTGCGCGAGTGCAAGAAGTTACCACCTTTTGCCATCGCTTTGATGTTAGCGTTGAGGCCGAGCTAGGGCGTCTTGGCGGCCAGGAGGACGATCTGCGGGTGGATGAAAAAGATTCCGCTTATACCTCGCCAGCCGCAGCTGCAGAGTTTGTTCAACGTACCCAAATTGACTCCCTGGCGGTAGCAATCGGCACAGCACATGGTTTATATGCGCATGAACCACGACTGGATTTTGTGCGGCTGGAACAGATTCGTCAGCGAGTGGAGATTCCGCTGGTGTTGCATGGTGCTTCGGGCTTATCGGAACAGGACGTTCAGCACTGTATTCGTCGCGGTATTTGTAAAGTGAATGTCGCGACAGAATTGAAAATTGCGTTTGCCGATGCGTTAAAAGGATATTTCTACAACAATCCTGCGGCAAATGATCCACGTCACTATATGCAGCCCGCAAAGGCCGCCATGAAAGAAGTCGTAATTCGTATTATTGGCGTCTGTGGTAGTGAAGGAAAAATTTAAGACGTTGTACCTTACAAAAATAATGAGGATTGTTTATGAAAAATATTAAATTACTTGGTTCAGCTATGTTGGTGAGCCTGGCATTGTTCTCGCAAAGTTCGTTGGCAAAAGAGTATAAAATTGGTGCGTCATTATTAACACAACAACATCCATTCTATATTGATCTTGCGAATGCCATGAAAGAAGAGGCAAAAAAAGACAATGTCAATTTAAGTGTCTCTATTGCCAACCAGGATTTAAACAAACAACTTTCTGATGTTGAGGATTTTATTACTAAAAAAGTGGATGCCATTATTATCTCTCCGGTCGATTCGAAAGGCGTCCAGGCAGCGATAATTAAAGCCGATAAGGCCGGTATTCCCGTTATCACCGTCGACGTCGCTGCGGAAGGCGTTCCGGTCGTATCGCATGTTGCGACCGATAACTATGCGGGAGGCGTTGAAGCAGGCAAGTTAATGGGTAAACTTTTGCATGGTAAAGGTACTGTAGCCATTATTTCTTATCCGGCACTACAATCGGTGGTTGCGCGCGTTGATGGTTTTAAGAAAGGGTTAAGCGATACACCGGATATTAAAATTGTTGCTGAACAGCCTGGTATTACGCGGGCTGAAGCGTTAACGACTGCGCAAAACATTATGCAGGCAAATGCCAACCTGAATGGTCTGTTTGGCTTTGGTGATGATGCGGCGCTGGCAGCGGTTATCGCAGCAAAATCTGCGCATAACGACAACATCAAAATCATTGGTTTTGACGGCATGAAAGAAGCGCGTGATGCTGTTGACAGTGAAAAAACGTTTGCGGCCGTGATTCGGCAATATCCCGATCAAATGGGGGCTAAAGCCATTGATGCCGCTGTTGATCACCTCAATGGTAAACCGGTAGAAAAAATGATCCCGGTACAACCCGGCGTTTATACAGGTAAATAGTAAATATCTTCACCTCACAACAAAACGTTATTGGCGTTTTGTTGTGACACCGAGGTCATTATGACGGATGTTATTCTTGATGTTTCGCATATTGCGAAGACATTTGGTCATGTTCAGGCATTAAAAGATATTACACTCTCTTTACGTAAAGGGCGGGTGCATACTTTATTAGGCGAGAATGGTGCCGGTAAATCGACATTAATGAAAATACTGGCCGGTGTTTATCCGCCAACCCAGGGAACGATAACACTACGTGGTGAAACCATCACAATTAATAATCCGCAGCATTCTCGCCAGTTAGGGATTGCGATTATTTTTCAGGAACTGAGCCTGAGTAATAATATGACCGTGGCGGAAAATATTTATGCCAATAATGAACCGCGACGTTTTGGCATCATTAACGATAAAAAAATGCTCGCAGATTGCCAGAATCTCCTCGCGGACCTGGGCATACCACTAGACCCACTAGAAATGGTCGGCAATATGTCGATGGCACATAGGCAACTGGTAGAAATTGCTAAAGCCTTAAGCTATGCAGCGGATGTCGTGATTATGGATGAACCGACATCTTCGCTAAGTGATAATGAAGCGGAGATCCTGTTTAACATTATTGAAAAATTAAAGCAGCGAGGCTGTGCGGTTATTTATATCTCTCATCGCATGGATGAAATTATGCGGATTTCAGATGATATTTCGGTGATCCGCGACGGTGAGTATATCGCTACGCATGAAAAGAAAAACAGTGATATCCAGCACTTGATTGCCCAAATGGTTGGTCGGGAAATGAAAAATATTTGGCCAGCACGTCTTGGGGAAAAACCGGATGAAAATGTTACTGCAAAACTGGAAGTAAAAAATCTTTCCCATCCTTCGCTTTTTAAAGAGGTCAGTTTCGCTGTGCGTCCGGGGGAAGTCCTCGGATTTTTTGGCCTGGTGGGGGCCGGGCGTTCCGATGTGATGAAGGCGCTATTTGGCCTCGTTTCGTATCACGGGACTGTGTTGATTGATGGTAAGGAAGTCAGGATCGCTAATCCCAAACAGGCTATTGATCATGGCATTGCTTTTGTGACCGAAAACCGCAAGGAAGAAGGGTTAGTGCTGATGCACGACGTCAATATGAACACGCACCATGTGGCGTTTCAATATAACGCTTCGCGGATGGGACTCATCAATCACCGACAAGAAGAGGCGAAGACGCTGCAATCAATTGCCAGAATGAACACTAAAGTGAGTTCTGTGCATCAGGCAGTGGGAGCACTGAGCGGCGGTAATCAACAGAAAATCGTGTTATCGAAGTGGCTGGAGAAAACTCCGCGTATTTTATTGCTCGATGAGCCAACGCGCGGAGTGGATGTCGGCGCAAAATTTGAAATCTATAACGTGATACGTCAACTGGCTGCGGCAGGGACAGCAATTATTCTGGTGTCCTCTGAACTGCCAGAAGTCATGGCACTTAGCGATCGTCTGGTGGTAATGCGTAATAAAACGATTGCCGATATTTATTCATGTGAAAATTTAACGCAGACACAGGTAATGACCGCTGCAACAGGAGTACGTTAAATGACAGAGAAAACTCTTGCCAGTCCGAAACCTTCGGAAATTCCCATTGCAAATAATTTTAAAAAAGTCTTCAGGCAATATGGTGGTATCCTCAGTGGAATGGTGGTGTTAATCATTCTGTTCAGTTTTATTAATGACAGTTTTTTTACCGCCAATAACATTACTAATATTATTCTTCAGGTTTCGATAATTGCAATTACCGCCTATGGAATGACTTATGTGCTTTTGCTTGGCGATATTGATTTATCGGTCGGTTCAACCATTGCATTGATTGGCACATTTGCTGCGCTTGGGGCTTCATGGGGAATTCCATTTGTTTTATTGGTCCCATTATCCATTATTGCAGCACTGGCTTTGGGGATGATAAATGGTGGCTTGACGGCTATAGCGGGGATCCCTTCGTTTATTGTCACCGTTGCTACTATGGGGATCTTCCGTGGTATTGCTTATATAGTGACCGATGGTATGCCCATCATGATTAAAGATGATGCTTTTCTGGCGCTGGGGAATGGAGAATTTCTCTATATACCTATTCCTATATGGATATTAATCATCTTATTGCTGATAAACCACTTCATTCTTACTAAAACAACCTTTGGACGAAAAATTTATATCACTGGTGGTAATAAAGAAGCGGCAATTTATTCAGGGATAAATGTCACCCGCTTGAAAATTAAAGTCTTTATGATTACAGCCGTGCTGGCAGGTATCAGCGGGATGATCCTTGCCTCACGCCTCTATTCCGGGCAACCGAATTCCGCGTTGAGCTACGAACTGGATGCTATTGCCGCGGCTGTACTGGGAGGCACCAGCCTGAATGGCGGCTATGGAACCGTGGTGGGGACGGTGATCGGCGCATTAACCATCGGCGTTATTAATAATGGCATGAACTTAATGAATGTTCCTTATTTTTACCAGATGGTGGTTAAAGGATTAGTCATTCTTGTAGCCGTTTATTTTGACGTAAGAAATAAAAGAAAACGCAGCTAATCATTTCAAGGAATTAATCATATGAGTAAGGTCTTCACAATTGGAGAAATTCTGGTTGAAATTATGGCGAGTAAAATCGGCCAGCCATTTGATCAACCAGGTATCTGGAACGGCCCTTATCCCAGTGGTGCGCCCGCTATTTTTATCGACCAGGTGACACGTCTTGGCGTTCCGTGCGGCATCATTAGCTGCGTGGGGAATGATGGCTTTGGTGATATTAATATACATCGTCTGGCTGCTGACGGTGTGGACATCAGGGGGATTTCAGTCTTACCTCTGGAAGCCACCGGTAGTGCCTTTGTTACTTATCATAACTCTGGCGATCGCGATTTTATTTTTAATATCAAGAATGCTGCTTGCGGTAAATTATCGGCACAGCATGTTGATGAAAATATTCTGAAGGATTGTACCCATTTTCATATTATGGGTTCATCCCTGTTTTCATTCCATATGGTAGACGCAGTTAAAAAAGCAGTAACCATCGTTAAAGCAAATGGTGGCGTTATTTCTTTCGACCCGAATATTCGTAAAGAGATGCTCGATATTCCAGAAATGCGTGATGCCCTCCACTTTGTTCTTGAGTTAACGGATATCTACATGCCCAGCGAGGGCGAAGTGTTGCTCTTGTCGCCACACTCGACACCGGAGCGTGCAATCGCTGGTTTTCTTGAAGAAGGTGTTAAAGAGGTGATTGTGAAGCGCGGCAATCAAGGAGCCAGTTACTACTCCGCGAATGAGCAGTTTCATGTTGAGAGCTATCCGGTGGAAGAAGTTGACCCGACCGGTGCGGGAGACTGTTTTGGTGGCGCATGGATTGCCTGCCGCCAGCTAGGGTTTGACGCCCATCGGGCATTACAATATGCCAACGCCTGCGGTGCACTGGCGGTAACCCGACGTGGCCCAATGGAGGGAACGTCTCGCCTTGCGGAAATCGAAGCGTTCATCCAGCGCCATGACATGTCCATTCGGGAAGCAGCACAATGAAAAACGAAATTTGGTCGTGGATTGGCGATCTCTCGCAGGTTGCCGGAATTAAACACTATGAGTTACGTAGTGGCAGAGCAAAGGGGACAGAAGCGTTTGATGTCCGTACTGGTGCGGGACTGGCATTTACGGTGGTAAAAGATCGCGCGCTGGATATTGCATGGGCCAGCTACAAGGACACTGCGCTCTCTTTTATCACCCCCAACGGTGTTGTCGCCCCCGCTTTTTTTGAGTCTCAGGGCAACGGGTTTTTACGTAGCTTTTACGCGGGGTTACTGACTACCTGCGGACTTAGCTACATTGGCACGCCCTGTGAGGATGAAGGAGAAACGCTGGGGTTACACGGGCGTTTGGCTGCGACTCCAGCAGAAGAGGTGGGGTATCGCACAGAACGGACCGACGACAGCATTGAATTTGTCATCAATGGCAAAGTACGGGAAACACGATTGTTCGGTGAAAATCTGACGCTGGAAAGGACCATTCGCTGCCGTTATGGCGAAAATGTGCTGCGCATTGAAGACAAGGTGACTAATCATGGTTTCACCCGCCAGCCGCTGCAAATTCTTTATCACTTTAATTACGGATGGCCTTTATTATCGCCACAGGCAGAAATCTTGCTGTCGGCTAAAAGCGTAACGCCACGAACCCCGCATGCGGCGGAAGGGTTAACCAGTCATCTGGAGATTTGTACCCCACAGCCCGGTTTTGACGAGCAGGTTTACTATCTCACGTTGAATAGCGACAGTCAGGGGATGAGTAAAGTTGCGCTGGTGAACGCCGAACTGGGGTGGGGAATTTACGAGAAATTCGACACCATGCAGCTACCCAACTTTATCCAGTGGAAAAATTTAGGCGCGGGTGAATATGTTATGGGACTGGAGGTCAGCAATAGTTTTCCTGACGGTCGTGATAAAGAACGAGCGCAGGGGCGTCTGCCCTTTATAGAGCCAGGGGAAACAAAGACATACTGCTTTGAGCTGGGAATTGTTGATGGCGATGCTGAAATTAGCGCGTTGAAAGCGGAAATTGCAAGCTACCGTTAGCTAACGGCAATAAAAACGCCGGGCAGCGTTAACAGGCCCGGCGTTGATTACGTTCTTTGCTAAGCGCGATGGAAACACCGCGCGTCACAAATTATTTTTCCTGAAGACCGAGTTTTTTCTCCAGATAGTGGATATTAGTGCCACCATGCTGGAAGTTTTCGTCATTCATGATGCGGATCTGCAGATCAACGTTGGTTTTGATACCGTCGATGATCAGCTCCTGCAGCGCATTCTTCATGCGAGCAATCGCCACGTCACGGTTTTCACCGTAGCAAATCAGCTTACCGATCATTGAGTCATAGTACGGCGGTACGGTGTAGCCCGCGTAGATATGAGACTCCCAACGTACGCCAAAACCACCAGGTGCGTGGAAACGGGTGATTTTGCCCGGACTTGGCAGGAAGGTGTTCGGATCTTCGGCGTTGATACGGCATTCCACCGCATGGCCGCGAACGTGAACTTCTTCTTGCTTGATCGACAGCGGTTGACCGGCAGCGATACGCAGTTGTTCTTTGATCAGGTCAACGCCGGTGATCATTTCAGTAACCGGGTGTTCTACCTGAATACGGGTGTTCATTTCGATGAAATAGAACTCGCCGTTTTCGAACAGGAACTCGAAAGTACCTGCACCGCGATAGCCGATATCAACACACGCTTTAGCGCAACGTTCGCCGATGTAGCGACGCAGTTCCGGGGTAATGCCCGGAGCCGGTGCTTCTTCGACCACTTTCTGGTGGCGGCGCTGCATGGAGCAGTCACGTTCCGCCAGATAGATAGCGTTGCCCTGACCGTCAGCCAGTACCTGAATCTCGACGTGGCGAGGATTTTCCAGGTATTTCTCCATGTAAACCATATCGTTGCTGAAAGCTGCTTTCGCTTCCGCACGGGTCATGGAGATGGATTGTGCCAGTTCAGCGTCGCTGCGCACTACGCGCATACCGCGACCACCGCCGCCGCCGGAGGCTTTGATAATCACCGGATAACCAATGCGTTTAGCAATGGCGCGGTTTTTATCCATATCGTCGCCCAGCGGGCCGTCAGAACCCGGTACGCAAGGAACGCCTGCTTTTTTCATCGCCGCGATTGCGGATACTTTGTCGCCCATCAGGCGAATGGTTTCTGCTTTCGGGCCGATGAAGATAAAGCCGGAGCGTTCAACCTGCTCGGCAAAATTGGCGTTCTCGGAGAGGAAGCCGTAACCCGGATGGATTGCTACTGCGCCGGTGATTTCAGCGGCGCTGATGATTGCCGGGATGTTCAGATAACTTTTTACTGACGGAGCAGGGCCGATACAGACCGTTTCATCTGCCAGTAATACGTGTTTTAGATCGCGATCCGCACTGGAGTGCACAGCGACAGTCTTGATGCCCAGTTCTTTACAGGCACGAAGAATACGCAATGCAATCTCGCCGCGGTTGGCAATAACAATTTTATCCAGCATGTTCGCCTCGTTACTCGATGACGACCAGCGGCTCGTCAAATTCTACCGGTTGTCCACTTTCGACCAGAATTGCTTTCACGGTACCGGATTTGTCCGCTTCGATCTGGTTCATCATTTTCATGGCTTCAACGATGCACAGGGTATCGCCCACGTTGACTTTCTGACCCACTTCGATGAACGCTTTTGCGTCCGGGCTTGGGGTGCGGTAGAAAGTACCAACCATCGGGGAACGTACGATGTGACCACTGATTTCCGCTGCTGCTGGCGCTTCCATGGAAGGAACGGTCGCCGGAGCGGCTGCGTTAGATTGAGCTGGCTGCTGCATCATTGGTGCAGCGTAAGCTTGTTGCATCACAGGGAAACTTGCGGCAGGAGCTGCACGGCTAATGCGTACTGACTCTTCGCCTTCAGAAATTTCCAGTTCGGAGATGCCTGATTCTTCAACCAGCTCGATCAGTTTTTTAATCTTACGAATATCCATGAGTGGGTTCCGTACTCTTTGTTTAGTGTGATTGTGACAGGCGTTTCACCGCCGTCTGTAAAGCGTATGCCCCGACAGCTGTATGCATAGCGATAAATTCCAGCAGGCCGGGACGCCGGTCTATTTTGCCCCAGAGTGTCAATGTTAGACTTGACGGACATTGTGCAGCGATCTGCTGCTATCCTCCGGCAAAAAACAAAATATACCTTCGTTGCGCCAATGTCACCTTTTCCGCAGCGCAAAAACTGCGTCAGGGAGGACGAGGTCGCACATTATAACGATTTCGTAGCAATTGGCAGCTAAATACTGGTCTTATCAGGGAAGATAATCAACAGCTAACATGTAAATAACCTTCAACACCGTGTAATTTGCAACAAGCCGCACAATTCACGAAATTAGCGCCATCATCGACGGAACTTCTTATAACGTAAGGTGAAAAGCTGTAAAGCCAGCCCTGCGAAGATGGGGGGCTGCAATGAGATAATCTTCACAGACCACAAATAATGTAGGGATGCCAGGATCGCGACAAGATAGACGACATTACGCAGCGGTTGCTGGGGATTACCCAATTTTCACTGCATCGTCCGGAAAGATGTGAATGCTAAAGCACGCAAAATTAACCGACTGACAATGTTCCGCATTCAATAGGTTTAAGTGGTTAATTTGTAATCAAATAAAATCAGATTATTCCCCCCATGGTACCAGAAATCAGTAACAGATTAAGCGTAGCGTCGCCAAGGCAAAGCACCATAAACCTAACAGGCGACGGAGGCGTATCAATAATGGCTGTTTGGTGGAGTATCAATGCGCATCAATTTATGGTCAGTCGAAATCATGACTTTCCAGTTTGGATGATGTTGTACAACTTCCTGACCAAGGTGTTCGACGAAAGCTGTCCGACTAACCGCTTTTTCCGTTAACCGATTGAATAATGATTTCAAAATGAGTTCCCTCTCTTATTAATCCTTGCTAAATGGTTAGTTAACCTTCACCAGCGTGCGACCCTGGATCTGGTTATTAATGATGGCCTCGGCAAACTTCGGTGCCTCTGCCAGAGATATCTCTTTTGCCGCCTGGGTATAGAATGATTCCGGTAAATCGGCGACCAGTCGCTGCCAGGCTTGTGCGCGGCGTGCTGGTGGCGTCATTACTGAATCCACCCCTTGCAAACGGACATTACGCAGAATAAATGGCATGACCGTGGTTGGCAGAGTAAAACCACCCGCCAGACCACAGGCCGCCACGCAGCCGCCGTAATTCATTTGCGCCAGCACTTTTGCCAGCACTTTGTCGCCAACGGTGTCAATTGCCCCAGCCCAGACTTGTTTTTCCAGAGGACGGGATTCGGCAAACTCATCGCGAGGAAGAATACGGCTGGCACCTAAACTTTTCAGATATTCATGGGTACTTTCGCGACCGGAAACGGCAACGACCTGATAACCCAACTTATGCAGCAGCGCCACGGCGGTACTGCCGACGCCACCACTGGCACCCGTCACGACAATCTCCCCATCCTGCGGGCGAACAGCGGCATCTTCCAGCGCCATCACACACAGCATGGCGGTAAAACCGGCAGTACCGATAATCATTGCTTTACGCGCGTCCAGCCCTTGCGGCATGGCAACCAGCCAGCCACCTTTCACTCGCGCCTGTTCCGCCAGCCCACCCCAGTGGTTTTCACCAACGCCCCAGCCAGTGAGTAACACCTCCTGACCGGCATGAAAACGCGGATCTTCGCTGGTGCGTACAGTTCCGGCAAAATCGATCCCAGGAATCATCGGAAAATTACGGATGATTTTTCCCTTACCGGTAATCGCCAGCGCATCTTTGTAGTTCAGGCTCGACCAGTGAACATCAACCGTGACATCGCCTTCCGGCAGGCGACTTTCGTCCAGAGTCTGTACTGATGCGAGAGTTTTGCCGTCCTGCTGTTCTAAAAGTAACGCCTGCATAAGTGGTCCTCATGTGCATGATGGATTGGAAAATAATTTCTGAAGACTATACTCGCTAATGGAAAAGCAAAGCCGATGAAGCGCAATAAATTGCGAGATAAATCTGATTTGCTAGTATGCCCGCTTCCTCACTATCGGAGTTAACACAAGGATGAGATTAACGACGAAATTTTCGGCCTTTGTCACGCTGCTCACCGGGTTAACAATTTTTGTGACTTTGCTGGGCTGTTCGCTAAGTTTCTACAACGCCATTCAGTATAAGTTTAGTCATCGTGTTCAGGCGGTGGCGACGGCGATTGATACCTACCTTGTGTCGAATGACTTCAGCACATTAAGGCCACAAATTACCGAATTAATGATGTCGGCAGATATCGTTCGTGTAGACCTGCTCCATGGTGATAAGCAGGTTTATACCCTGGCCAGAAATGGTAGTTATCGTCCGGTTGGCACCAACGATCTGTTTCGTGAACTGAGCGTTCCGTTGATAAAGCATCCGGGGATGTCGCTGCGTCTGGTTTATCAGGATCCGATGGGCAACTATTTCCATTCTTTAATGACTACCGCGCCGCTCACGGGGGCGATTGGCTTTATCATTCTTATGCTCTTCCTGGCGGTACGCTGGTTACAACGGCAACTTGCCGGGCAAGAATTGCTGGAAACCCGGGCTACTCGTATCTTAAACGGTGAGCGTGGCTCTAATGTGTTGGGAACCATCTATGAATGGCCGCCCAGAACCAGCAGTGCGCTGGATACGCTGCTTTGTGAAATTCAGAACGCACGCGAACAACACAGCCGTCTTGATACGCTGATCCGCTCTTATGCCGCCCAGGACATGAAAACCGGCCTCAATAACCGACTCTTTTTCGATAATCAGTTAGCAACGTTACTGGAAGATCAAGAGAAAGTAGGTACCCACGGGATCGTGATGATGATTCGTCTGCCGGATTTCAATATGTTGAGTGATACTTGGGGGCACAGCCAGGTTGAAGAACAGTTCTTCTCTCTGACGAATCTGCTATCGACATTTATGATGCGCTACCCTGGCGCACTGCTGGCGCGTTACCACCGCAGTGATTTTGCTGCGCTGTTACCGCACCGGACGTTAAAAGAGGCAGAGAGCATCGCCAGTCAGTTAATCAAAGCCGTCGATACCTTGCCGAACAATAAAATGCTCGATCGCGACGATATGATCCACATTGGTATCTGTGCCTGGCGTAGTGGTCAGGATACCGAGCAGGTAATGGAACATGCAGAGTCTGCCACGCGTAATGCGGGATTGCAGGGCGGCAATAGCTGGGCTATTTACGATGACTCGTTGCCTGAAAAAGGACGCGGTAATGTTCGCTGGCGTACGCTTATCGAGCAAATGCTCAGTCGCGGCGGCCCGCGCCTTTATCAAAAACCGGCGGTTACTCGCGAAGGCCGGGTTCATCATCGTGAACTCATGTGCCGCATCTTCGATGGTAATGAAGAGGTTAGCTCGGCAGAGTATATGCCGATGGTCTTGCAGTTTGGTTTATCGGAAGAGTATGACCGCCTGCTAATCAGCCGTCTTATTCCACTATTGCGTTACTGGCCAGAGGAAAATCTGGCGATTCAGGTTACCGTTGAGTCGCTGATTCGCCCGCGTTTTCAGCGTTGGCTGCGCGATACGTTAATGCAATGTGAAAAATCGCAACGAAGACGCATAATTATTGAACTTGCAGAGGCCGATGTTGGTCAACATATCAGTCGCTTACAACCTGTTATTCGTTTAGTGAATGCTTTAGGGGTACGGGTAGCCGTCAACCAGGCTGGTTTGACGCTGGTAAGCACCAGTTGGATCAAAGAACTTAATGTTGAGTTACTCAAGCTCCATCCGGGGCTGGTCAGAAACATTGAGAAGCGAACGGAGAACCAACTGCTGGTTCAAAGCCTGGTGGAAGCCTGCTCCGGGACCAGCACCCAGGTTTACGCCACCGGCGTGCGTTCGCGAAGCGAGTGGCAGACCCTGATTCAGCGTGGTGTTACAGGTGGGCAAGGGGATTTTTTCGCGTCCTCACAGCCACTTGATACTAACGTGAAAAAATATTCACAAAGATACTCGGTTTAACCTGCCGTTTAATCCGTTTTCACGTAGAATAACGCGCGCTGCGTCTCATGGGAGTGTGCTTGTCTGCTCGCCAGATTGTTGCAGCACATATGCAGATGAATGACCTTACGCGGTTGCAAACAGGCGAGGAATGCTGCTGATGCATTAAGCCTTTCTGGACTCAGGCAGAGATTTGTAACAAAGGAAACGAACTGCACTAATTTTCACCGTAGCAGATGATTCTTGCGCCTTGTCGCTGCTGCGTGTGGTTGGTAAAGTAAGCGGATTTTCTTTTCCGCCCCAGCTTTCAGGATTATCCCTTAGTATGTTGAAAAAATTTCGTGGCATGTTTTCCAATGACTTGTCCATTGACCTGGGTACTGCGAATACCCTCATTTATGTAAAAGGACAAGGCATCGTATTGAATGAGCCTTCCGTGGTGGCCATTCGTCAGGATCGTGCCGGTTCACCGAAAAGCGTAGCTGCAGTAGGTCATGACGCGAAGCAGATGCTGGGCCGTACGCCGGGCAATATTGCTGCCATTCGCCCAATGAAAGACGGCGTTATCGCCGACTTCTTCGTGACTGAAAAAATGCTCCAGCACTTCATCAAACAAGTGCACAGCAACAGCTTTATGCGTCCAAGCCCGCGCGTTCTGGTTTGTGTGCCGGTTGGCGCGACCCAGGTTGAACGCCGCGCAATTCGTGAATCCGCGCAGGGCGCTGGTGCCCGTGAAGTCTTCCTGATTGAAGAACCGATGGCTGCCGCAATTGGTGCTGGCCTGCCGGTTTCTGAAGCGACCGGTTCTATGGTGGTTGATATCGGTGGTGGTACCACTGAAGTTGCTGTTATCTCCTTGAACGGCGTGGTTTACTCCTCTTCCGTGCGCATTGGTGGTGACCGTTTCGACGAAGCTATCATCAACTATGTACGTCGTAATTACGGTTCTCTGATCGGTGAAGCCACCGCAGAACGTATCAAGCACGAAATCGGTTCGGCTTACCCGGGCGATGAAGTACGTGAAATCGAAGTTCGTGGCCGTAACCTTGCAGAAGGTGTTCCACGCGGTTTTACCCTGAACTCCAACGAAATCCTCGAAGCACTGCAGGAACCGCTGACCGGTATTGTGAGCGCGGTAATGGTTGCACTGGAACAGTGCCCGCCGGAACTGGCTTCCGATATCTCCGAGCGCGGCATGGTGCTCACCGGTGGTGGCGCACTGCTGCGTAACCTTGACCGTTTGTTAATGGAAGAAACCGGCATTCCAGTCGTTGTTGCTGAAGACCCGCTGACCTGTGTGGCGCGCGGTGGCGGCAAAGCGCTGGAAATGATCGACATGCACGGCGGCGACCTGTTCAGCGAAGAGTAATCGGATGCAGGCAGGGGAAGTGTCTGTTTACCCTGCCTGGTCTGATACGAGAATACGCATAACTTATGAAGCCAATTTTTAGCCGTGGCCCGTCGCTACAGATTCGCCTTATTCTGGCGGTGCTGGTGGCGCTCGGCATTATTATTGCCGACAGCCGCCTGGGGACGTTCAGTCAAATCCGTACTTATATGGATACCGCCGTCAGTCCTTTCTACTTTGTTTCCAATGCTCCTCGTGAATTGCTGGATGGCGTATCGCAGACGCTGGCCTCGCGTGACCAACTAGAACTTGAAAACCGGGCGTTACGTCAGGAACTGTTGCTGAAAAACAGTGAACTGCTGATGCTTGGACAATACAAACAGGAGAACGCGCGTCTGCGCGAGCTACTGGGTTCCCCGCTGCGTCAGGATGAGCAGAAAATGGTGACTCAGGTTATCTCCACGGTTAACGATCCTTATAGCGATCAAGTTGTTATCGATAAAGGTAGCGTTAATGGCGTTTATGAAGGCCAGCCGGTTATCAGCGACAAAGGTGTTGTTGGTCAGGTGGTGGCCGTCGCTAAACTGACCAGCCGCGTGCTGCTGATTTGTGATGCGACCCACGCGCTGCCAATCCAGGTGCTGCGCAACGATATCCGCGTAATTGCAGCCGGTAACGGTTGTACGGATGATTTGCAGCTTGAGCATCTGCCAGCGAATACGGATATTCGTGTTGGTGATGTGCTGGTGACTTCCGGTCTGGGCGGTCGTTTCCCGGAAGGCTATCCGGTCGCGGTTGTCTCTTCCGTAAAACTCGATACCCAGCGCGCTTATACTGTGATTCAGGCGCGTCCGACTGCAGGACTGCAACGTTTGCGTTATCTGCTGCTGCTGTGGGGCGCGGATCGTAACGGCGCTAACCCGATGACGCCGGAAGAGGTGCATCGTGTTGCTAATGAACGTTTGATGCAGATGATGCCGCAGGTATTGCCTTCGCCAGACGCGATGGGGCCAAAGTTACCTGAACCGGCAACGGGGATCACTCAGCCGACTCCGCAGCAACCGGCGACAGGAAATGCAGTTACTGCGCCTGCTGCGCCCACACAGCCCGCTGCTAATCGCTCTCCACAAAGGGCTACGCCGCCGCAAAGTGGTGCTCAACCGCCTGCGCGTGCGCCGGGAGGACAATAGTGGCGAGCTATCGTAGCCAGGGACGCTGGGTAATCTGGCTCTCTTTCCTCATTGCGCTGTTGCTGCAAATCATGCCCTGGCCGGATAACCTGATTGTTTTCCGGCCAAACTGGGTGTTACTCATCTTGTTGTATTGGATCCTGGCCTTGCCCCATCGCGTAAATGTGGGCACAGGTTTTGTGATGGGTGCCATACTGGATCTGATCAGCGGCTCGACGCTTGGCGTACGCGTATTGGCGATGAGCATCATTGCTTACCTGGTGGCGCTGAAATACCAGCTTTTCCGCAACCTCGCATTATGGCAGCAGGCGCTGGTCGTCATGTTGCTTTCGCTGGTGGTGGATATTATTGTTTTCTGGGCAGAGTTTTTAGTGATTAACGTCTCTTTCAGACCGGAAGTGTTCTGGAGTAGTGTAGTCAATGGGGTGCTCTGGCCGTGGATTTTCTTGCTGATGCGTAAAGTCCGTCAGCAGTTTGCAGTGCAATAAAGGTTTCTATGACTTCTCTGTATTTAGCTTCCGGTTCTCCGCGTCGTCAGGAGTTACTTGCGCAACTTGGCGTGACCTTTGAACGTATTGTTACGGGCATTGAGGAGCAGCGTCAGCCGCAGGAGAGCGCGCAGCAGTATGTTGTGCGTCTGGCGCGCGAGAAAGCACAGGCGGGTGTCGCGCAAACGGCGCAGGATCTCCCGGTGCTGGGTGCGGATACTATCGTTATCCTGAACGGAGAAGTGCTCGAGAAACCGCGCGACGCAGAGCATGCGGCGCAGATGTTGCGCAAATTATCGGGTCAGACCCATCAGGTGATGACGGCAGTGGCGTTGGCTGACAGCCAGCACATTCTCGATTGCCTGGTGGTCACCGATGTGACTTTCAGAACGTTAACAGACGAAGACATCGCGGGCTATGTCGCCAGCGGCGAACCGTTAGATAAAGCAGGTGCATACGGTATTCAGGGGCTGGGTGGCTGTTTTGTCAGGAAGATAAATGGCAGCTTTCACGCCGTAGTCGGCTTACCGCTGGTTGAAACGTATGAATTATTAAGTAATTTTAACGCACTGCGTGAGAAAAGGGATAAACATGACGGCTGAATTGTTGGTAAACGTAACGCCTTCGGAAACTCGAGTGGCGTATATTGATGGCGGTATTCTGCAGGAAATTCATATTGAACGTGAGGCGCGACGCGGAATAGTAGGCAATATCTACAAGGGTCGTGTAAGTCGTGTACTTCCGGGTATGCAGGCGGCTTTTGTAGATATTGGGCTGGATAAAGCCGCGTTTCTTCATGCATCTGACATCATGCCGCACACTGAATGTGTGGCGGGTGAAGAACAAAAGCAATTCACGGTGCGCGACATCTCGGAACTGGTCCGTCAGGGGCAAGATCTGATGGTGCAGGTGGTGAAAGATCCGCTTGGCACTAAAGGTGCGCGCCTGACCACCGATATCACGCTGCCTTCTCGCTATCTGGTGTTTATGCCAGGGGCTTCTCACGTTGGGGTATCCCAACGAATTGAAAGCGAATCAGAACGTGAACGCCTGAAAAAAGTGGTCGCAGAGTATTGCGACGAGCAGGGCGGGTTTATCATCCGTACTGCAGCGGAAGGGGTTGGCGAGGCTGAACTGGCCTCCGATGCCGCTTATCTGAAACGCGTCTGGACCAAAGTTATGGAGCGTAAAAAACGCCCGCAGACCCGTTATCAGCTGTACGGAGAACTGGCGCTGGCGCAGCGTGTTCTGCGTGATTTCGCCGACGCCGAACTCGACCGCATTCGCGTTGACTCACGCCTGACTTACGAAGCATTGCTGGAGTTTACCTCGGAGTACATTCCCGAGATGACCAGCAAGCTGGAGCATTACACCGGACGCCAGCCGATTTTCGATCTCTTTGATGTCGAAAACGAAATTCAGCGAGCGCTGGAACGCAAAGTAGAACTGAAATCCGGTGGTTATCTGATTATCGACCAGACCGAAGCGATGACCACCGTGGACATCAATACCGGAGCGTTTGTCGGTCATCGCAATCTGGACGACACCATTTTCAATACCAATATTGAAGCGACGCAGGCTATCGCTCGCCAGTTACGGTTGCGCAATCTGGGCGGGATTATCATTATTGATTTCATCGATATGAATAATGAAGATCACCGTCGCCGCGTGCTGCACTCGCTGGAGCAGGCGCTGAGCAAAGATCGGGTGAAAACCAGCGTTAATGGTTTTTCGGCGCTGGGGCTGGTGGAGATGACGCGTAAACGCACCCGCGAAAGCATTGAGCACGTACTGTGTAACGAATGCCCAACCTGCCACGGTCGCGGAACGGTGAAAACCGTGGAAACGGTATGCTATGAAATCATGCGCGAGATTGTTCGTGTCCACCATGCTTACGACTCCGACCGTTTCCTGGTCTATGCTTCTCCGGCAGTAGCCGAAGCCTTGAAAGGCGAAGAGTCACACTCGCTGGCGGAAGTGGAAATTTTCGTTGGCAAACAGGTTAAAGTACAAATTGAACCGCTCTATAACCAGGAGCAGTTTGACGTCGTAATGATGTAAACAGATGCTGGGCCGCCATCCGGCAAAGGGTTTTTGAGTCACATTTTTAGCAGACAAGGAGTGACGGGTGAGGCGATTGCCGGGGATTTTACTGCTTACTGGAGCCGCGCTCGTTGTGATCGCTGCCCTGCTGGTTAGCGGCCTGCGTATTGCTTTACCGCATCTTGACGCCTGGCGTCCGGAAATCCTCAACAAAATAGAATCCGCGACTGGCATGCCGGTAGAAGCCAGTCAGCTCTCAGCCAGCTGGCAGAATTTTGGTCCGACGCTTGAAGCGCACGACATCCGTGCAGAACTAAAAGATGGCGGCGAATTTTCGGTTAAACGCGTTACTCTTGCGCTGGATGTCTGGCAGAGCCTGTTACATATGCGCTGGCAGTTTCGCGACCTCACTTTCTGGCAGCTGCGCTTTCGCACCAACACTCCTATCACCAGCGGCGGTGGTAATGATAGCCTGGAAGCCAGTCACATCAGCGATCTGTTTCTTCGTCAATTTGACCATTTCGATCTCCGCGACAGTGAAGTCAGTTTCCTGACGCCATCCGGTCAGCGCGCCGAGCTGGCGATCCCACAGCTCACCTGGCTGAACGATCCACGTCGACACCGTGCGGAAGGCCTGGTAAGCCTCTCCAGCCTTACCGGACAGCACGGCGTGATGCAGGTGCGTATGGATTTGCGCGATGATGAGGGGTTGTTAAGCAATGGTCGCGTCTGGCTCCAGGCGGATGACATCGACCTGAAGCCGTGGCTCGGTAAATGGATGCAGGACAATATTGCGCTGGAAACGGCACAGTTCTCCCTTGAAGGCTGGATGACGATCGACAAAGGCGATGTAACCGGCGGTGACGTCTGGCTGAAACAGGGCGGTGCCAGCTGGTTGGGCGAGAAGGAAACACATACGCTGTCGGTGGATAATCTGACCGCGCATATTACGCGTGAAAATCCGGGATGGCAGTTCTCTATTCCCGATACACGGATCACGATGGACGGCAAACCCTGGCCGAGCGGAGCATTGACGCTGGCCTGGATACCGGAACAGGACGTTGGCGGCAAAGACAATAAACGCAGTGACGAACTCCGGATTCGCGCCAGTAATCTGGAGCTGGCAGGCCTGGAGGGCGTACGCCCGCTGGTCGCGAAACTTTCACCTGCACTGGGTGATGTTTGGCGCTCCACACAACCGAGCGGCAAGATTAACACTCTGGCGCTGGATATCCCGCTTCAGGCTGCAGACAAGACCCGTTTTCAGGCATCGTGGAGCGATCTGGCCTGGAAGCAATGGAAATTATTACCGGGTGCGGAACACTTCTCCGGGACGCTTTCCGGCAGCGTAGAAAATGGTTTGCTTACCGCGTCGATGAAGCAGGCAAAGATGCCTTACGAAACGGTATTCCGTGCGCCACTGGAAATCGCCGACGGCCAGGCAACGATAAGCTGGCTGAACAATGACAAAGGTTTCCAGCTGGATGGGCGTAATATTGACGTTAAAGCCAAAGCCGTCCATGCGCGCGGCGGTTTTCGTTACCTGCAACCTGCTAACGATGAACCCTGGCTGGGTATTCTGGCTGGCATCAGTACCGATGATGGTTCACAAGCCTGGCGCTATTTCCCGGAAAACTTGATGGGTAAAGACCTGGTTGATTACTTAAGTGGCGCTATTCAGGGCGGTGAAGCGGATAACGCGACGCTGGTTTATGGTGGTAATCCGCAACTCTTCCCCTATAAACACAACGAAGGTCAGTTTGAAGTGCTGGTACCGCTGCGCAACGCGAAGTTTGCCTTCCAGCCGGACTGGCCTGCATTAACTAACCTTGATATTGAACTGGACTTTATTAACGACGGTTTATGGATGAAAACCGATGGCGTTAATCTGGGCGGCGTGCGCGCGAGTAATCTCACCGCAGTGATCCCTGACTACTCGAAAGAAAAACTGCTGATTGACGCTGACATTAAAGGTCCGGGTAAAGCCGTTGGCCCTTACTTTGATGAGACACCGCTGAAAGATTCTCTGGGTGCGACCCTGCAAGAACTCCAACTCGACGGCGATGTGAATGCTCGCTTACATCTTGATATCCCGCTGAACGGCGAGTTGGTAACCGCGAAAGGTGAAGTGACGCTGCGTAATAACAGTCTGTTTATCAAACCACTCGACAGCACCCTGAAAAATTTGAGCGGTAAATTCAGCTTTATCAATGGCGATCTGCAAAGTGAACCACTGACAGCAAGCTGGTTTAATCAGCCGTTGAACGTGGATTTTTCCACCAAAGAAGGGGCAAAAGCCTACCAGGTCGCGGTGAATCTCAACGGTAACTGGCAACCAGCGAAAACCGGCGTTCTGCCTGCAGCGGTGAACGAAGCATTAAGTGGCAGCGTGGCGTGGGATGGTAAAGTGGGCATTGAGCTGCCTTATCATGCTGGCGCGACGTATAACGTAGAGCTGAACGGCGATTTGAAGAATGTGAGCAGTCACTTACCTTCACCGTTAGCCAAACCTGCGGGTGAACCACTACCGGTAAACGTTAAGGTTGATGGCAATCTCAACAGCTTTGAATTAACCGGACAGGCTGGTGCGGATAACCATTTCAATAGCCGCTGGTTGCTCGGTCAAAAGCTGACGCTCGATCGTGCTATTTGGGCGGCAGACAGTAAAACGCTCCCGCCGTTGCCGGAACAAAGTGGCGTTGAACTCAATATGCCGCCGATGAATGGTGCCGAGTGGCTGGCCCTGTTCCAGAAAGGCGCGGCGGAGAGTGTCGGTGGTGCAGCGAGTTTCCCACAACACATAACGTTACGTACGCCTATGTTGTCGCTGGGAAATCAGCAATGGAATAACCTGAGTATTGTTTCGCAACCGACGGCAAATGGCACCCTGGTTGAGGCGCAAGGGCGTGAAATCAACGCCACGCTGGCGATGCGTAATAACGCACCGTGGCTGGCGAATATCAAATATCTTTATTACAACCCAAGCGTGGCGAAAACTCGTGGTGATTCAACACAGTCATCACCTTTCCCGACAACGGAACGCATTAACTTCCGTGGCTGGCCAGACGCACAAATACGATGCGCAGAGTGCTGGTTCTGGGGGCAAAAATTCGGTCGTATTGACAGTGATATCACCATTTCTGGCGATACGTTAACGCTGACTAATGGACTGATTGATACTGGTTTTTCGCGGCTCACTGCCGATGGTGAATGGGTTAACAATCCGGGGAATGAACGTACCTCGCTGAAAGGAAAACTGCGCGGGCAGAAAATTGATGCCGCCGCAGAATTTTTTGGTGTCACGACGCCCATACGCCAGTCGTCATTTAATGTGGATTACGATTTACACTGGCGCAAAGCACCCTGGCAGCCAGATGAGGCGACGTTGAATGGCATCATTCATACTCAACTGGGTAAAGGCGAAATTACCGAAATCAATACCGGACATGCCGGGCAATTGCTGCGCTTATTGAGCGTAGATGCCCTGATGCGTAAGCTGCGTTTTGATTTCAGAGACACTTTTGGCGAAGGGTTCTATTTTGACTCCATTCGCAGCACCGCGTGGATTAAAGACGGCGTTATGCACACCGACGACACGCTGGTGGATGGCCTGGAAGCGGACATCGCTATGAAAGGGTCGGTAAATCTGGTACGTCGCGACCTGAATATGGAAGCGGTTGTCGCACCAGAGATTTCTGCGACGGTCGGCGTGGCTGCGGCCTTTGCGGTTAACCCCATTGTTGGCGCGGCAGTGTTTGCCGCCAGTAAAGTGCTGGGACCGCTGTGGAGCAAAGTCTCCATTTTGCGCTATCACATTTCGGGTCCGCTGGACGATCCGCAAATCAACGAAGTGTTGCGACAACCGCGCAAAGAAAAAGCGCAATGATTTGACGAGGGCGCGTAATTGCCCCAATCTCATATGATAATCGTTGCCAAAGGCCAACGAGCCAGAACATAACCGTAGGCCGGATAGGGCGTTCACGCCGCATCCGGCAGCCGTAAAAAATCCTCTACTGCAGTAACTAACGAGTAGCAAAAACGATGAGTCTTAACCTGGTAAGTGAACAATTGCTAGCGGCGAACGGCCTGAAACATCAGGACTTGTTCGCGATCCTCGGTCAACTGGCCGAACGTCGCCTTGATTATGGCGATCTCTATTTTCAGTCGAGCTATCACGAATCCTGGGTTTTAGAAGACCGCATTATTAAAGATGGTTCTTACAACATCGATCAGGGCGTTGGTGTGCGTGCAATCAGCGGTGAAAAAACCGGATTTGCTTACGCTGACCAAATCAGCCTGCTGGCGCTGGAACAAAGTGCGCAAGCGGCGCGCACCATCGTCCGTGATAGTGGTGATGGCAAAGTACAGACGCTGGGCGCGGTAGAGCATAGCCCGTTGTATACCTCGGTAGATCCGCTGCAAAGCATGAGCCGTGAAGAGAAGCTGGATATCCTGCGTCGCGTCGATAAGGTTGCCCGCGAAGCGGACAAGCGCGTACAAGAAGTGACTGCCAGCCTCAGCGGCGTTTATGAATTAATTCTGGTTGCGGCCACCGACGGCACGCTGGCGGCGGATGTTCGTCCGCTGGTGCGTCTTTCCGTGAGCGTTCTGGTCGAAGAAGATGGCAAACGCGAACGCGGTGCCAGTGGCGGCGGCGGTCGTTTTGGTTATGAGTTCTTCCTTGCTGATCTCGACGGCGAAGTCCGTGCGGATGCGTGGGCAAAAGAAGCAGTGCGTATGGCGCTGGTCAATCTTTCTGCCGTTGCTGCACCAGCGGGCACCATGCCGGTAGTACTTGGCGCAGGTTGGCCGGGCGTGCTGTTGCATGAAGCGGTGGGTCACGGTCTGGAAGGCGACTTCAACCGCCGTGGCACTTCAGTATTTAGTGGACAGGTCGGGGAGTTGGTGGCTTCAGAACTGTGTACCGTGGTTGATGATGGCACGATGGTCGATCGCCGTGGTTCGGTGGCGATTGATGACGAAGGTACGCCAGGCCAGTACAACGTGCTGATTGAGAACGGCATTCTGAAAGGCTACATGCAGGATAAACTCAACGCGCGTTTGATGGGGATGACGCCGACTGGCAACGGTCGCCGTGAATCCTACGCTCATCTGCCCATGCCGCGTATGACCAACACCTATATGCTGCCGGGTAAATCGACCCCGCAGGAAATTATTGAATCCGTTGAGTACGGTATCTATGCACCGAACTTTGGTGGCGGCCAGGTGGATATCACCTCCGGCAAATTCGTTTTCTCCACCTCAGAAGCGTATCTTATTGAAAACGGTAAAGTAACTAAGCCGGTGAAAGGCGCAACGTTGATTGGTTCCGGTATCGAAACCATGCAGCAGATTTCGATGGTTGGCAACGACCTGAAACTGGATAACGGCGTGGGTGTCTGCGGTAAAGAAGGGCAAAGTTTGCCGGTTGGCGTGGGCCAGCCAACGCTGAAAGTTGATAACCTGACAGTTGGCGGTACCGCGTAATAATTTCAGTATTTTCAGAAGGATAATTAATCCTTCTCCGTGTACGAACGGTCCCCTCGCCCCTCTGGGGTTAGGGTGAGGGGACCCCGTTGGCACAGGTTTGTACAACGTAACAGTACAATATTAATTACTTCTCTTTCCCGCGCCCGTGCATCTCCTGAAACAATTTACCGACCTCAACAAAATAATCCGTTAGCGAGTTGATCACGACTTGTACCTTCAGCGGCAGCTTATCTTTTTCGGTATATAACGCATAAACCGGGCGTGGGTCTGACTGGTAACGTGGCAGCAGGATCTCCAGTTCCCCGCGATTGATCTCGTTGATCACCCACATCAACGGCACGTAGGCGATCCCGGCACCCGCCGTCAGCCAGCGCACCAGCGTCATCGGATCATTAGTCACAAATCTCCCTTGCGGGATCAGGCGAGTCGAGATCCCTTCCGGTGCGATCAGTTCAAATTCATTGTCGGGTCGTACGCTGTATTCAAGCCATGAGTGACTACTTAAATCGGCGGGTTTTTCCGGTATGCCGTATTGTGTGAGATAACTTTTTGCGGCGCACACCACCATTGGCATCGCGCCCAGACGGCGGGAAAACAGGCTGGAATCTTGCAACGCGCCGACGCGGATCACCACATCCAGACCGTCGGCAATCAGGTCGGGGGCAGGAATTCCGGTAACCAGATTGACGCTCAAACCTGGGTATTCTTTCAGCATTTTTGCTGTCAGCCCGGCGAGAACATTTTGTGCCATAGTTGAAGAACAGCCAATGCGTAGCGTCCCGATGGGGGTATTATTGAAGGCATACAGTTGCTCATGAACATCCTGCACTTCATGGAGCATCCGACGGCAGCCCTGGTAGTAAATTCTACCGGCTTCGGTCAGGCCAATGCTGCGTGTGCTACGGTTTAACAGCTTTACCTGCAACTCATCTTCCAGTTTTGACACCGTCTGACTGATGGACGAAACGCTCATCTGTAGCTGTCTGGCGGCGGCGGTAAAAGAGCCAAATTCAACTACTTTGGCAAACACCGACATGCGTTTTAGTCGTTCCATTATTCACTCTGACTTAAAAGTGATTTAGATCACATAATATAGATAACAGCATAACAGTTACGTTAATATATTAAATATCAATCTACAGCAATGTTGCTCTCGCCCGGCTTTCCATGCCCTTCTCTGCGGCGACAGATGCTGAAAATAATAACGCCTGCTCTCTCTATACAACCAAGGTCAACATGAGTCTGTTTCCCGTTATCGTGGTGTTTGGGCTGTCCTTCCCACCGATATTTTTCGAATTGCTTTTATCACTGGCGATTTTCTGGCTGGTGCGCCGGGTACTTGTGCCAACAGGTATCTACGACTTTGTCTGGCATCCGGCGTTGTTCAACACCGCGCTCTATTGCTGCTTGTTTTATTTGATATCGCGACTGTTCGTTTGAGGTTGAAGTGAAAACACTAATAAGAAAATTCTCCCGTACGGCCATCACGGTCGTATTAGTCATTCTGGCCTTCATCGCAATTTTTAATGCCTGGGTCTATTACACCGAATCCCCGTGGACGCGTGACGCGCGCTTTAGCGCTGACGTCGTTGCGATCGCGCCGGACGTTTCTGGACTCATTACCCAGGTGAATGTTCATGATAACCAGCTGGTGAAAAAAGGACAGGTACTGTTCACCATCGACCAGCCGCGCTATCAAAAGGCGCTTGAGGAAGCGCAAGCCGATGTTGCTTATTATCAGGTACTGGCACAGGAGAAACGCCAGGAGGCCGGACGTCGTAACCGTCTCGGTGTGCAGGCGATGTCTCGCGAAGAGATCGACCAGGCGAACAACGTACTACAAACAGTTCTGCATCAGTTAGCGAAAGCGCAGGCGACCCGCGATCTGGCAAAACTGGATCTTGAACGTACAGTCATCCGCGCGCCAGCAGATGGCTGGGTGACCAACCTCAACGTCTATACCGGTGAGTTTATTACTCGAGGATCAACGGCGGTTGCGCTGGTGAAACAGAACTCCTTCTATGTACTGGCCTATATGGAAGAAACTAAGCTGGAAGGGGTGCGCCCTGGGTATCGTGCGGAGATCACGCCGCTTGGCAGTAACAAAGTGCTGAAAGGGACTGTTGATAGTGTTGCCGCAGGGGTCACCAATGCCAGCAGCACGCGTGACGACAAAGGGATGGCGACCATCGACTCTAACCTTGAATGGGTACGTTTGGCGCAACGTGTTCCGGTACGTATTCGTCTCGACAACCAGCAAGAGAACATCTGGCCTGCGGGCACCACTGCTACGGTGGTAGTCACTGGCAAACAAGATCGCGACGAAAGTCAGGATTCGTTCTTCCGTAAAATGGCTCATCGCCTGCGTGAGTTTGGTTAATCACGATGGGTATTTTCTCCATTGCTAATCAACATATTCGCTTTGCGGTAAAACTGGCGACCGCCATTGTACTGGCGCTGTTTGTTGGCTTTCACTTCCAGCTGGAAACGCCACGCTGGGCGGTACTGACAGCGGCGATTGTAGCCGCCGGTCCGGCCTTTGCTGCGGGAGGTGAACCGTATTCTGGCGCTATTCGCTATCGTGGCTTTTTGCGCATCATCGGCACATTTATTGGCTGTATTGCCGGACTGGTAATCATCATTGCGATGATCCGAGCACCATTATTGATGATTCTGGTGTGCTGTATCTGGGCCGGTTTTTGTACCTGGATATCCTCGCTGGTACGAATAGAAAACTCGTATGCGTGGGGGCTGGCCGGTTATACCGCGCTGATCATTGTGATCACTATTCAGCCGGAACCATTGCTTACGCCGCAGTTTGCCGTCGAACGTTGTAGCGAGATCGTTATCGGTATTGTGTGTGCAATTATGGCGGATTTGCTCTTTTCTCCGCGATCGATCAAACAAGAAGTGGATCGAGAGCTGGAAAGTTTGCTGGTTGCGCAATATCAATTAATGCAACTCTGTATCAAGCATGGCGATGGTGAAGTTGTCGATAAAGCCTGGGGCGATCTGGTGCGACGTACTACGGCGTTACAAGGTATGCGCAGCAACCTGAATATGGAATCTTCCCGCTGGGCGCGGGCCAATCGACGTTTAAAAGCGATCAATACGCTATCGCTGACGCTGATTACCCAATCCTGCGAAACTTATCTTATTCAGAATACGCGCCCGGAATTGATCACTGATACTTTCCGCGAATTTTTTGACACACCGGTAGAAACTGCGCAGGACGTCCACAAGCAGCTCAAACGCCTGCGGAGAGTGATCGCCTGGACCGGGGAACGGGAAACGCCTGTCACCATTTATAGCTGGGTCGCGGCGGCAACGCGTTATCAGCTTCTCAAGCGCGGCGTTATCAGTAACACAAAAATCAACGCCACCGAAGAAGAGATCCTGCAAGGCGAACCGGAAGTAAAAGTAGAGTCAGCCGAACGTCATCATGCAATGGTTAACTTCTGGCGAACCACACTTTCTTGCATTCTGGGCACGCTTTTCTGGCTGTGGACGGGCTGGACTTCCGGCAGTGGTGCAATGGTGATGATTGCGGTAGTGACGTCACTGGCAATGCGTTTGCCGAATCCACGCATGGTGGCGATCGACTTTATCTACGGGACGCTGGCAGCGCTACCGTTAGGGCTGCTCTACTTTTTGGTGATTATCCCTAATACCCAACAGAGCATGTTGCTGCTGTGTATTAGCCTGGCAGTGCTGGGATTTTTCCTCGGTATAGAAGTACAGAAACGGAGATTGGGCTCGATGGGGGCGTTGGCCAGCACCATAAACATTATCGTGCTGGATAACCCGATGACTTTCCATTTCAGTCAATTTCTCGACAGCGCATTAGGGCAAATCGTCGGCTGTGTGCTCGCGTTCACCGTTATTTTGCTGGTGCGGGATAAATCGCGCGACAGGACTGGACGTGTACTGCTTAATCAGTTTGTTTCTGCCGCTGTTTCCGCGATGACTACCAATGTGGCACGTCGTAAAGAGAATCACCTCCCGGCACTTTATCAGCAGCTGTTTTTGCTGATGAATAAGTTCCCAGGGGATTTGCCGAAATTTCGCCTGGCGCTGACGATGATTATCGCGCACCAGCGCCTGCGTGATGCGCCGATCCCGGTTAACGAGGATTTATCGGCGTTTCACCGACAAATGCGCCGCACAGCAGACCATGTGATATCTGCCCGTAGCGATGATAAACGTCGTCGGTACTTTGGCCAGTTGCTGGAAGAACTGGAAATCTACCAGGAAAAGCTACGCATCTGGCAAGCGCCACCGCAGGTGACGGAACCAGTACATCGGCTTACGGGTATGCTCCATAAGTATCAACATGCGTTGACCGATAGTTAAGTCAAAACCGACGCCTGAAGCGTCGGTTTTTTCATGGCTATACTTAGCGATGAACGGCAGAACTCGCCGCGAAACGTGACGGTGGCAACAGATGAATATTTATACCTTTGATTTTGATGAGATTGAGAGTCAGGAGGATTTTTATCGTGACTTTAGCCAAACCTTTGGTCTGGCGAAAGATAAGGTACGCGATCTCGACTCACTATGGGATGTGTTAATGAACGATGTCCTGCCGCTACCACTTGAGATTGAATTTGTTCATCTGGGAGAGAAAACGCGTCGCCGTTTTGGCGCGTTAATATTGCTGTTTGATGAGGCAGAGGAAGAACTGGAAGGGCATTTGCGTTTTAATGTTCGTCATTAGCGCAAAAAAAGCCCCCGAACCGGGGGCAATATCGTCGGACAAGACGATGAGGGTTTATTTGTACAGTTCAGCCGTAGCGTGCCAGGTGTCACCACTACGAGCTTCAGTAATCTGGTAGGCCGTTGCGCCTTTCTCTTCCGCTTTTTTGTTCAGCATTTCACGCATATCCATTGGCGAAGACGCCACACCACTTACGGATACGGTCCCGATTGCTTCACGATTTTGTGCTTGTGCAGCATCAATGGAGTCGGCAGCGAATGCACCGAAAGAGAGAACAGAAAGTACGCTTAATGCAGCAACAGTGGTTTTGATTTTCATGATTTTTACCTCGACATAATCTTTTAGCTGGGCCTTTGTTTCGTGACCCATATCACAAAATCAAGTATACACTAATTATTGAACTAATTAATACCACGCTAACTGTTTCAGTTGATACTAAGTGTTAAAAATGTGAATTTTAATAACAAAAAAGAATTAAAAACACGATCATTTATTGTTAATTATAGTATTTTCAATTAGATAATGAATTTTGCATAATGTGCTTTTTTACTATATGTATTCATTGTGTGAATGATATGTCGCAGTAAAACGCACTATTCGTTAAATGAATCGCAGGGGAAAGCAGGGGGTTGATAGGCAAAAGCAACATTTTCCCCGCCGCCAGAAGCGACGGGGCAGAGATTAAAGCTCCTGGTCGAACAGCTCTAAAATCGCTTCGTACAGCTCTTTGACGGTGAAACCGTTAGCAGGGGTAGTAAAGATGGTGTCATCGCCAGCGATGGTGCCCAGAATACCTTCTGCTTTGCCCAGTGAGTCCAGCAGGCGAGCAATTAACTGCGCCGCACCAGGGCTGGTATGAATCACGACAACTGCATCGTTGTAGTCGATATCCAGTACCAGATTCTTCAATGGACTGGAGGTGGTTGGTACACCCAGTTCAGCTGGCAGGCAGTAAACCATTTCCATTTTGGCATTGCGTGTACGTACAGCACCAAACTTGGTCAACATCCGCGAGACTTTAGACTGATTAATATTGTCAAAGCCTTGCTCCTGCAACGCGGCGACGATTTCGCCCTGGGAGCTAAATTTCTCTTCTTTAAGTAATGCTTTAAATGCTTTAACTAGTTCTTCTTGCTTAGCCGAGCTTCGCATAAGTCACCCGATATGGTGGTTGATACAACATTATTGTGCATACAGATGAATTTTTATGCAAACAGTCAGCCCTGAAGAAGGCTGAAATAATGTTATGAAAGAGCGGGATTTTATCAAATTTCGTTATTGAGAAACATGCCTGCGTCACGGCCTGCAAATTCTGCTTAAAAGTAAATTAATTGTTATCAAATTGATATTGTTTTGGCTGAGCGGTAGGGTATATTGTCACCACCTGTTGGAATGTTGCGCTAATGCATAAGTGACTGTTAATTACGTAAGTTAGGTTCCTGATTACGGCAATTAAATGCATAAACGCTAAACTTGCGTGACTACACATTCTTGAGATGTGGTCATTGTAAACGGCAATTTTGTGGATTAAGGTCGCGGCAGCGGAGCAACATATCTTAGTTTATCAATATAATAAGGAGTTTAGGATGAAAGTCGCAGTCCTCGGCGCTGCTGGCGGTATTGGCCAGGCGCTTGCACTACTGTTAAAAACCCAACTGCCTTCAGGTTCAGAACTCTCTCTGTATGATATCGCTCCAGTGACTCCCGGTGTGGCTGTCGATCTGAGCCATATCCCTACTGCTGTGAAAATCAAAGGTTTTTCAGGTGAAGATGCGACTCCGGCGCTGGAAGGTGCAGATGTCGTTCTTATCTCTGCAGGCGTAGCGCGTAAACCGGGTATGGATCGTTCCGACCTGTTTAACGTTAACGCCGGCATCGTGAAAAACCTGGTACAGCAAGTTGCGAAAACCTGCCCGAAAGCGTGCATTGGTATTATTACTAACCCGGTTAACACTACAGTTGCGATTGCTGCTGAAGTGCTGAAAAAAGCCGGTGTTTATGACAAAAACAAACTGTTCGGCGTTACCACGCTGGATATCATTCGTTCCAACACCTTTGTTGCGGAACTGAAAGGCAAACAGCCAGGCGAAGTTGAAGTGCCGGTTATTGGCGGTCACTCTGGTGTTACCATTCTGCCGCTGCTGTCACAGGTTCCTGGCGTTAGTTTTACCGAGCAGGAAGTGGCTGATCTGACCAAACGTATCCAGAACGCGGGTACTGAGGTGGTTGAAGCGAAAGCCGGTGGCGGGTCTGCAACCCTGTCTATGGGCCAGGCAGCTGCACGTTTTGGTCTGTCTCTGGTTCGCGCACTGCAGGGCGAACAAGGCGTTGTCGAATGTGCCTACGTTGAAGGCGACGGTCAGTACGCTCGTTTCTTCTCTCAACCGCTGCTGCTGGGTAAAAACGGCGTGGAAGAGCGTAAATCTATCGGTACTCTGAGCGCATTTGAACAGAACGCGCTGGAAGGTATGCTGGATACGCTGAAGAAAGATATCGCCCTGGGCGAAGAGTTCGTTAATAAGTAATTGATTAGCGGATAATAAAAAACCGGAGCACAGACTCCGGTTTTTGTTTTTTTACGCTGACCTTAGTTGGTCGCCGGATATTCCTGAATGGTGACCTGCAATGTTAACTGTTTATCGTCACGCATCACGACAACCGGGATCACCGAACCAGGGCGAATTTCCGCGACCTGATCCATTGTCTCCAGGGCGGAAATAGCGGGTTTGTTATTCACAGAGATAATCAGATCGTTGACCTGGATGCCTGCATTTGCCGCTGGGCCATCAGGCGACACTTCGTTAACCACGATCCCTTGCAGTTGATCCATGCCGCCACTCTGCGCATGTAATGGGGCGATCTCACGTCCACCAATGCCAATGTAGCCACGGATCACACGGCCATCACGGATCAGTTTATCCATAATTTTGGTCGCTAACTGGAAAGGAATCGCAAAGCCGATACCTTCCGGCGTTTCGCCATCGTTACTCTTATCAAACGACAGCGTGTTAATGCCCATCAGTTCGCCCAGCGAGTTCACCAGCGCGCCGCCAGAGTTACCGTGGTTAATGGAAGCATCGGTTTGCAGGAAGTTTTGCCGCCCGGTCGGGTTCAGACCGATTCGACCCGTGGCACTGATAATCCCCTGGGTAATGGTCTGCCCGAGGTTGTACGGGTTACCGATCGCCAGAACCACATCGCCAATGTGCGGTACGCGGCGTGGATTGATCGGAATCGTTGGTAAACCGCCTGTGGCGTTAATTTTCAGCACCGCCAGATCGGTTAGAGAGTCAGAGCCAACCAGTAACGCTTCAAAAACACGTCCATCCTGTAAGGCGACGATGATCTGATCGGCGTCGTTGATCACGTGTTTATTGGTGATGATATACCCGCGTTGATCCATGATTACACCAGATCCCAGGGTGCGGATCTCAAGCTGGTTGTGAGAGTTGGTGTTCAAACCGCGGTTATAAACGTTAACCACCGCTGGCGCGGCGCGGCGAACCGCCAGATTATAGCTGGCAGGCGTCTCATCGGTACTGTCAAATTGCGGAGTGGAAAGCGGGTTAAGGCTGCGCAGCGAAGGCATGGCAACCAGCAGAATAGCGCCGACAATTAATCCAATCGCAACGGAACGTAAGAGCTTCACAAACATGATGGAGGCATCGTTATAAAAGGGAACGGCAGCAGCATACCACGAGTTAACCGGACATCACACGTCAGCCTGATGCCCGGTTTACGACATTAACGCATTAGTAGGTAGAGGCTTTCATTGCCGCGTACAATTTGCAGGGCAATGATGGCCGGTTTTGCCGCCAGCACTTTACGCATTTCAGCAATCGAGTTCACCCGATCGCGGTTGACGCCAATGATCACATCGTCTTTTTGCAAGCCAGCCTGAGCAGCTGGGCTTCCTTTGACAACCTCATCGATCTTAATACCTTTGCCACCATCTTTTAGCTGACCATCGCTCAACGTTGCACCTTCCAGCGCTGGCGTGATCATTTCAGCGCTGGCCGACGAAGAGGTGCTGGTATCGAGCGTCACTTCTACTTCCAGTGGTTTGCCGTTACGCAGCAGGCCAAGCTTCACTTTCGTGCCCGGCTCGGTGGTCGCGATACGAGAGCGCAACTCAGCAAAGCTATTCAGCGGTTTGCCGTTGAGGCTGGTAATAATATCGCCCGCTTTGACGCCCGCTTTCGCCGAGCCAGAACCTGGCAACACTTCGCTGACAAACGCGCCACGCTGCACGTCAAGGTTGAAGGCTTTGGCGATATCGGCACTCATCTCGGTGCCTTTGATACCTAACAGGCCGCGTTTGATTTCTCCAAAGTCGATAAGCTGCTGCGCCAGTGTTCGCGCCATATTACTGGGAATGGCAAATCCAATCCCGACGCTACCGCCGCCAGGCGCAAGGATTGCAGTGTTGATGCCAATTAACTCACCGTTAAGGTTTAACAGCGCACCACCGGAGTTACCGCGGTTAATGGAAGCATCTGTCTGGATAAAGTTTTCCAGACCTTCGAGATTCAGACCGCTGCGGCCTAACGCAGATATAATCCCGGAGGTAGCGGTTTGCCCAAGGCCAAATGGGTTACCGACCGCCACGGCAAAATCACCGACGCGCAATTTATCGGAGTCGGCAATAGCGATTTGCGTTAATTTGCTCGGGTTTTGAATTTGCAACAGGGCGATATCGCTCTGGTCATCGCTACCAATCAGTTTTGCATCAAACTCGCGCCCATCATTGAGCTGAATACTGATTTTCTGTGCCTGATTAATCACATGGTTGTTGGTCAGCACATAGCCTTTATTGGCGTTGATGATGACACCGGAGCCTAAACCTTCGAAGGGTTGTGCAGGTTGATCCGGTAAATCATCACCAAAAAACTTTTTGAATTCTTCCGGGATTTTCTGTCCCTGACTGGCCGTTCCTTCCACCCGTACGCTCACCACTGCCGGAAGCACTTTTTCCAGCATTGGAGCCAGACTGGGGAGGGGGGCCTGATCGGCAACCTGGCCTGGAATCGACGCGACGGCCTGAAATGACGCCGAGAGAGTTAACCCGACACTTAACGCTAATGCACTCAACAGCTGGGTTTGTTTTTTCATTATTCCTGCTCTCGTACCTGAATGATAAGAAAAGAGATTCAAAACAGTTTGATGTTATTGAATTTTCAGACGGCTAACAATGAGACACCAGATTAAATGATAGTCGGGGAGGGAGAGAAGAGGAGGGCGCAATGGCTGCGCCCGAAAAATAAATTAGTCGCGCTTCGCGCCAGTACGCAGCAGGCCGGATGCGCCTTCAGAATAGTCGCGAGGCATCTGCACTGGTGCCTGATCGTTGCTGGCTTCAGACTCTGCCAGACGATTACGGAACGGGTTTGCTTCCGCAGACAGTTCCGGCAGCAGGCTACTGGAGCTTTTTGCCATGTGCTGATACAGCTGGCGATAGTCGTGCGCCATGGTATCCAGTAATTCCGCGCTGCGGGCAAAGTGGCTAACCAGCTCTTCGCGATACTCGTCCAGTTCAGCTTTATTCTTTTCCAGTTCGTACTGCAACGCCTGTTGCTGGCGTAGTTTACGATTACCAAAACGCATGGCCACAGCACCAATAATGATGCCGACGACTAACCCAATTAGCGCATATTCCCAGGTCATGAACATCTCCCGTTGTCTTTTGTTTCCGTAGGGTGTTGGCTTCAGGCTCCATGCCTGCGGCTGATTATGCCACTATAACCGTTAATTCCACAGAAGTGGAATCCCGACTGCATATCGCGTAGTGTAGAACGGCCTTTTTTTCGTCAACCGTGAACAACGGCGCACCGATTATTCAAGGAATAACAATAAGATCATGCAAAGCGTTACCCCAACATCGCAATACCTGCAGGCGCTCAATGAAGGCAGCCATCAACCCGACGACGTTCAAAAAGAGGCCGTCAGCCGCCTGGAAATTATTTATCAGGAACTCATCAATAGCACGCCACCAGCCCCCAGGACGAGTGGGCTAATGGCGCGGGTCGGTAAGCTGTGGGGTAAACGCGAAGACACAAAGCATATGCCAGTGCGTGGCTTATATATGTGGGGCGGTGTAGGACGCGGGAAAACCTGGCTGATGGACCTTTTCTATCAAAGTCTGCCGGGAGAGCGGAAACAGCGCCTGCACTTTCACCGTTTTATGCTGCGGGTGCACGATGAGCTGACCGAATTACAAGGCCAAAGCGATCCGCTGGAAATTATTGCCGATCGCTTTAAAGCAGAAACTGACGTGCTCTGTTTTGACGAATTTTTTGTTTCTGATATTACCGATGCCATGCTACTTGGCGGTCTGATGAAAGCCCTGTTCGCCCGTGGTATTACCCTGGTAGCGACGTCAAATATTCCGCCGGACGAACTTTATCGAAATGGCCTACAACGTGCGCGTTTTTTGCCTGCAATCGATGCCATTAAACAGCATTGTGATGTAATGAACGTGGACGCTGGTGTTGATTATCGACTGCGTACACTCACTCAGGCGCATCTGTGGCTTTCGCCCCTCAACGATGAAACCCGGGCGCAAATGGATAAACTATGGTTGGCGCTGGCGGGGGCGAAACGAGAAAATTCACCGACATTAGAAATCAACCATCGGCCATTGGCGACAATGGGCGTCGAGAACCAGACGCTGGCGGTCTCTTTTACTACGCTGTGCGTCGACGCCCGCAGTCAGCATGACTATATTGCGCTCTCACGCCTCTTTCACACGGTCATGTTGTTTGATGTACCAGTTATGACGCGGTTGATGGAGAGCGAAGCGCGGCGCTTTATTGCGCTGGTGGATGAGTTTTACGAGCGCCATGTCAAATTAGTGGTGAGTGCAGAAGTGCCGCTATATGACATTTATCAGGGCGAGCGGCTGAAATTTGAGTTCCAGCGTTGCCTGTCACGTCTGCAAGAGATGCAAAGCGAAGAGTATCTGAAGCGCGAGCATTTAGCGGGTTAAAACCTGCCACAAATCACAAAAAGGGGTCGATCTTTGACCCCGACTTCTCTATAATCCTGCGACCCCACGTTACAAGAAAGTTTTTTTCCCAAAACTTTTTGTGTGCTGGCATAGGCTATTCGAAGGGGTAGGTTTGCCGGACTTTGTCGTGTGAACCTCAACAATTGAAGACGTTTGGGTGTTCACCAACGTGTAACTATTTATTGGGTAAGCTTTTAATGAAAACTTTTACAGCTAAACCAGAAACCGTAAAACGCGACTGGTATGTTGTTGACGCGACCGGTAAAACTCTGGGCCGTCTGGCTACTGAACTGGCTCGTCGCCTGCGCGGTAAGCACAAAGCGGAATACACTCCGCACGTAGATACCGGTGATTACATCATCGTTCTGAACGCTGACAAAGTTGCTGTAACCGGCAACAAGCGTACTGACAAAGTGTACTATCACCACACCGGCCACATCGGTGGTATCAAACAAGCGACCTTTGAAGAGATGATTGCTCGCCGTCCTGAGCGTGTGATTGAAATCGCGGTTAAAGGCATGTTGCCAAAAGGCCCGCTGGGTCGTGCTATGTTCCGTAAACTGAAAGTTTACGCGGGTAACGAGCACAACCACGCGGCACAGCAACCGCAAGTTCTTGACATCTAATCGGGATTATAGGCAATGGCTGAAAATCAATACTACGGCACTGGTCGCCGCAAAAGTTCCGCAGCTCGCGTTTTCATCAAACCGGGCAACGGTAAAATCGTAATCAACCAACGTTCTCTGGAACAGTACTTCGGTCGTGAAACTGCCCGCATGGTAGTTCGTCAGCCGCTGGAACTGGTCGACATGGTTGAGAAACTGGACCTGTACATCACCGTTAAAGGTGGTGGTATCTCTGGTCAGGCTGGTGCGATCCGTCACGGTATCACCCGCGCTCTGATGGAATACGACGAGTCCCTGCGTTCTGAACTGCGTAAAGCTGGCTTCGTTACTCGTGACGCTCGTCAGGTTGAACGTAAGAAAGTCGGTCTGCGTAAAGCACGTCGTCGTCCGCAGTTCTCCAAACGTTAATTGGCTTCTGCTCCGGCAGAAAACAATTTGCGAAAAAACCCGCTTCGGCGGGTTTTTTTATGGCTAAATTCTGAATCAGCGTAAAAAATGGAAAGTTGCTTTTTGCTGCCGTCTGACAACAGGCAAAACAAAAACCACATCGCCAATAAGGGACTAAGTCAACTATTTCAGACTAAAGCGCATCTCTTTTTCCCCATTTCCGGCATCGACTCACCACAAAGGTCGCAAAATCTGGTAAACTATCATCCAATTTTCTGCCCAAATGTCGGGTATTGCTCATTTTTTGTTTGATTTTCGAACAAAGAGAGTCGTTCCTTACTGGGTAACACAACTTCTGACTGGCCACCTGGTGGCTGGTAGCAGTAAAAATTCTGACTATACCTGGAGGTTTTCATGGCTGTCGCTGCCAACAAACGTTCGGTAATGACGCTGTTTTCCGGTCCTACTGACATCTATAGCCATCAGGTCCGCATTGTGCTGGCTGAGAAAGGTGTAAGTTTCGAGATCGAACACGTGGAAAAGGACAATCCGCCTCAGGATCTGATTGACCTCAACCCGAATCAGAGCGTTCCGACCCTGGTGGATCGTGAGCTGACCCTGTGGGAATCTCGCATCATTATGGAATATCTGGATGAGCGTTTCCCGCATCCGCCACTGATGCCTGTTTACCCGGTAGCTCGCGGTGAAAGCCGTCTGTACATGCATCGCATCGAAAAAGACTGGTACACGCTGATGAACACCATCATCAACGGTTCAGCTTCTGAAGCCGATGCCGCACGTAAGCAACTGCGCGAAGAACTGCTGGCGATTGCGCCGGTCTTCGGTCAGAAGCCGTACTTCCTGAGCGATGAGTTCAGCCTGGTCGATTGCTACCTTGCTCCTCTGCTGTGGCGTCTGCCGCAACTGGGCATCGAGTTCAGCGGCCCGGGTGCGAAAGAGCTGAAAGGCTATATGACCCGCGTCTTTGAACGTGACTCTTTCCTTGCTTCTTTAACTGAAGCAGAACGTGAAATGCGTCTGGGCCGGAGTTAATCTGTATGGATTTGTCACAGCTAACACCACGTCGTCCCTATCTGCTGCGTGCATTCTATGAGTGGTTGCTGGATAACCAGCTCACGCCGCACCTGGTGGTGGATGTGACGCTCCCAGGCGTGCAGGTTCCTATGGAATATGCGCGTGACGGGCAAATCGTACTCAACATTGCGCCGCGTGCTGTCGGCAATCTGGAACTGGCGAATGATGAGGTGCGCTTTAACGCGCGCTTTGGTGGCATTCCGCGTCAGGTTTCTGTGCCGCTGGCTGCCGTGCTGGCTATCTACGCCCGTGAAAATGGCGCAGGCACGATGTTTGAACCTGAAGCTGCCTACGATGAAGATGCCAGCATCATGAATGATGAAGAGGCATCGGCAGACAACGAAACCGTTATGTCGGTTATTGATGGCGACAAGCCAGATCACGATGATGACACTCATCCTGACGATGAACCACCGCAGCCACCACGTGGTGGTCGACCAGCATTACGCGTTGTGAAGTAATACTAAAACAGGCCCTGGCGGCCTGTTTTGTCTTTTTAATGACTTAATAAAATAGCGTGATTGTGGCAATCATATTCACCACGAAACCGACTGCCATGGGGATCGCTGTCCGCTTCACTACCGCAAAAGGCGAAACGCCTGCAATTCCTGACGTAACGACCACCACCGCAGTAATCGGCGAAACAGCGCGCGCTAGCGTCGTGGCAAAATGCATCGGCATAATCATTACAACCGCTGGCACATGTAGTCCGGCTGCGATATTCGGAATAAGACTGGCAAATGACATAAACGGCGCATTGCCTGAGCCCATCACAATGGCACAAATGGCAATGACCAGCGCCATAATAATCATCACGCCAATACCGCCCAGACCAGAATGCTCCGCACCCCTGATAACCGCATCGACAGTGCCAATCGTCGTTAAGCCTTTCGCAAATATTTCACCCGCGACCACCAGCGTTACCACGTTGGCAAACTGCGTACCCATGCCGTCAAAAAACGCCTGCACATCATCCATTGTTTCGCGCAAGTTATGCTTGCGGAAGAACTCAACAAACATCGTCACCGTCAAACTCAGTAACATCACCACCACCAGATGCAGTTCTGACTGCATCAGCCCGACGTGGGCAAGGAACAGCGAGCCGAGCATCAGGATTAACGGCATCACCGGTAAAATGGCGTAATAGAGCGGCGGGACATTATCGAGAGCTTTTTGCTCTGCCTGTTCGTGATTGATATTTTTATCTTTTTTGTCGAAAGCGCGTTGCACGAAAAAGTGGGAGATCGCCACCGAGATAATGACGCAAGAGGCGACCGGAAGCTGGTAGTGGAAGAAGTAAGTGGCAATTTTCATTCCTGCGACCTGGGCAGCAAAAATGGAGTTCGTTTCCAGAATCCCCCACTCAATGGACATGGTGGTTGCGATAACCGCCACCGCAGAGAGACGACTTACTCCCAGACTCACCAGCGTCGGAAATAAGGTGACCATCAGCAACATACCCAGACCGGAGGCGCTGGTAATAAACTGCGCCATGATTTGGCCGATGACGTAAGTTGCCGACAGAATAATATACGGCGAGCGAATGAGTTTTAACGGGCGGCTTAACAAGCTCACCATCGCGCGACTTGCCCCTATGCGCTCCATATAGCGGGCATAACCGCCCACTGCCATAATCGACAGCCCCAATCCAGCAATGCGGTTGGACAGCATGCGCAGGATTTCATTATAAATATCGACGATCAAGTAGCCGCTGCTTTTGGCGGGATCGAGCACACCACCGAACCCTAACCAGACACCGCACATCATCAGGAAGATACCTGCGGCAGCCAGCACCACCTGAGGTTTGTAGTTTTTCAGGATCAAATAGCCCATCGTAATTAATACGATGACAGATATAATTATGCCGAACATTGTTGAACTCCGTGTCAAAAGAAAACGGTCAATCCCATAAACGGCAGATTGAAAACAATGATGTTATATTTTTTGCAAGGTTATTTATGGTGCGGATGTCGTGTTTTTAATTGTAGGTGAGGTGATTTTTCATTAAAAAATATGCGCTTATGATTATTTTGTAAGAACACATTCATAATATTCATAATGCTCGTGAATAGTCTTATAAATAATTCAATCGGGATGTTTTTATCTGCGTTACATTAATTTTTCGCAATAGTTAATTATTCCGTTAATTATGGTAATGATGAGGCACAAAGAGAAAACCCTGCCATTTTCCCCTACTTTCAATCCTGTGATAGGATGTCACTGATGATGTTAATCACACTGACCTTACAGAATGGGCCTTATGAACGCATTTGATTCGCAAACCGAAGATTCTTCACCTGCAATTGGTCGCAACTTGCGTAGCCGCCCGCTGGCGCGTAAAAAACTCTCCGAAATGGTGGAAGAAGAGCTGGAACAGATGATCCGCCGTCGTGAATTTGGCGAAGGTGAACAATTACCGTCTGAACGCGAACTGATGGCGTTCTTTAACGTCGGGCGTCCTTCGGTGCGCGAAGCGCTGGCAGCGTTAAAACGCAAAGGTCTGGTGCAAATAAACAACGGCGAACGTGCCCGCGTCTCACGTCCTTCTGCGGACACCATCATCGGCGAGCTTTCCGGCATGGCGAAAGATTTCCTTTCTCATCCTGGTGGGATTGCCCATTTCGAACAATTACGTCTGTTCTTTGAATCCAGCCTGGTGCGCTATGCGGCTGAACACGCCACCAATGAGCAAATCGATTTGCTGGCAAAAGCACTGGAAATCAACAGTCAGTCGCTGGATAACAACGCGGCATTCATTCGCTCAGACGTTGATTTCCACCGCGTTCTGGCGGAGATCCCTGGTAACCCAATCTTCATGGCGATCCACGTTGCCTTGCTCGACTGGCTAATCGCCGCACGTCCAACCGTGGCTGATCAGGCTCTGCATGAGCATAACAACGTTAGCTATCAACAGCATATTGCGATCGTTGACGCGATCCGCCGTCATGATCCTGACGAAGCCGATCGCGCGTTGCAATCGCATCTCAACAGCGTCTCTGCTACCTGGCACGCCTTCGGTCAGACCACCAACAAAAAGAAATAATGCCACTTTAGTGAAGCAGATCGCATTATAAGCTTTCTGTATGGAGTGTTGCTTAATTGATCTGGTATAACAGGTATAAAGGTATATCGTTTATCAGACAAGCATCACTTCAGAGGTATTTATGGCAACGAATTTACGTGGCGTAATGGCTGCACTCCTGACTCCTTTTGACCAACAACAAGCACTGGATAAAGCGAGTCTGCGCCGCCTGGTTCAGTTCAATATTCAGCAGGGCATCGACGGTTTGTACGTGGGTGGTTCGACAGGCGAAGCCTTTGTACAGAGCCTTTCAGAGCGTGAACAGGTACTGGAAATCGTCGCTGAAGAGGCGAAAGGTAAGATTAAACTCATCGCCCACGTCGGTTGCGTCAGCACCGCCGAAAGCCAACAACTTGCGGCATCGGCTAAACGTTATGGCTTCGATGCCGTCTCCGCCGTCACGCCGTTCTACTATCCTTTCAGCTTTGAAGAACACTGCGATCACTATCGGGCAATTATTGATTCGGCGGATGGGTTGCCGATGGTGGTGTACAACATTCCAGCCCTGAGCGGGGTAAAACTGACCCTGGATCAGATCAACACCCTGGTTACGCTGCCTGGTGTAGGTGCGCTGAAACAGACCTCTGGCGATCTCTATCAGATGGAGCAGATCCGTCGTGAACATCCTGATCTGGTGCTCTATAACGGTTACGACGAAATCTTCGCCTCTGGTCTTCTGGCGGGCGCAGACGGCGGTATCGGCAGCACTTACAACATCATGGGCTGGCGTTATCAGGGGATCGTGAAGGCGCTGAAAGAAGGCGATATCCAGACCGCGCAGAAACTGCAAACTGAGTGCAATAAAGTCATTGATTTACTGATAAAAACTGGTGTATTCCGCGGCCTGAAAACTGTCCTGCATTATATGGATGTCGTTTCTGTGCCGCTGTGCCGCAAACCGTTTGGTCCGGTAGATGAAAAATATCTGCCAGAACTGAAGGCGCTGGCCCAGCAGTTGATGCAAGAGCGCGGGTGAGTTGTTTCCCCTCGCTCGCCCCTACCGGGTGAGGGGAAATAAACGCATCTGTACCCTACAATTTTCATACCAAAGCGTGTGGGCATCGCCCACCGCGGGAGACTCACAATGAGTACTACAACCCAGAATATCCCGTGGTATCGCCATCTTAACCGCGCACAATGGCGGGCATTTTCCGCTGCCTGGTTGGGATATCTGCTTGACGGTTTTGATTTCGTTTTAATCGCCCTGGTACTCACCGAAGTACAGGGTGAATTCGGGCTGACGACGGTGCAGGCGGCAAGTCTGATCTCCGCAGCCTTTATCTCTCGCTGGTTCGGCGGCCTGATGCTCGGCGCTATGGGTGACCGCTACGGGCGTCGTCTGGCAATGGTCACCAGCATCGTTCTCTTCTCGGCCGGGACGCTGGCCTGCGGCTTTGCGCCAGGCTACATCACCATGTTTATCGCTCGTCTGGTCATCGGTATGGGGATGGCGGGTGAATACGGTTCCAGCGCCACCTATGTCATTGAAAGCTGGCCAAAGCATCTGCGTAACAAAGCCAGTGGTTTTCTGATTTCAGGCTTCTCAGTGGGGGCCGTCGTTGCCGCTCAGGTCTATAGTCTGGTGGTTCCGGTCTGGGGCTGGAGAGCGCTGTTCTTTATCGGCATTTTGCCAATCATCTTTGCTCTCTGGCTGCGTAAAAACATCCCGGAAGCGGAAGACTGGAAAGAGAAACACGGGGGTAAAGCACCAGTACGCACGATGGTAGATATTCTCTACCGTGGTGAACATCGCATTGCCAATATCGTAATGACACTGGCGGCGGCTACTGCGCTGTGGTTCTGCTTCGCCGGTAACCTGCAAAATGCCGCGATCGTCGCTGTTCTTGGGCTGTTATGCGCCGCAATCTTTATCAGCTTTATGGTGCAAAGTACGGGCAAACGCTGGCCAACGGGCGTAATGCTGATGGTGGTCGTGTTGTTCGCTTTCCTCTACTCATGGCCGATTCAGGCGCTGCTGCCAACGTATCTGAAAACCGATCTGGCTTATGACCCGCATACTGTCGCCAATGTGCTGTTCTTTAGTGGCTTTGGCGCGGCGGTGGGGTGCTGCGTCGGGGGCTTCCTCGGTGACTGGCTGGGAACCCGCAAAGCGTACGTTTGTAGTCTGCTGGCCTCGCAGCTGCTGATTATTCCGGTATTTGCGATTGGCGGCGCAAACGTCTGGGTGCTCGGTCTGTTACTGTTCTTCCAGCAAATGCTTGGACAAGGGATCGCCGGGATCTTACCGAAACTGATTGGCGGTTATTTCGATACCGACCAGCGTGCAGCGGGCCTGGGCTTTACCTACAACGTTGGCGCATTGGGCGGTGCACTGGCCCCAATCATCGGCGCGTTGATCGCTCAACGTCTGGATCTGGGTACTGCGCTGGCATCGCTCTCGTTCAGTCTGACATTTGTGGTGATCCTGCTGATTGGTCTGGATATGCCTTCTCGTGTTCAGCGTTGGCTGCGCCCGGAAGCATTGCGTACTCATGACGCTATCGACGGCAAACCATTTAGCGGTGCCGTGCCATTTGGCAGCGCCAAAAACAATTTAGTCAAAACCAAAAGTTAATCCTGTTGCCCGGTCTCTGTACCGGGCCTTTCGCTAAGGGAAGATGTATGTCGTTACTTGCACAACTGGATCAAAAAATCGCTGCTAACGGTGGCCTGATTGTCTCCTGCCAGCCGGTTCCGGACAGCCCGCTCGATAAACCCGAAATCGTCGCTGCCATGGCATTAGCGGCAGAGCAGGCGGGCGCGGTCGCCATTCGTATTGAAGGTGTGGCAAATCTGCAAGCCACGCGTGCGGTGGTGAGCGTGCCGATTATTGGGATTGTGAAGCGCGATCTGGAGGATTCTCCGGTACGCATCACGGCCTATATTGAAGATGTTGATGCGCTGGCGCAGGCGGGCGCGGACATTATCGCGATTGACGGCACCGACCGACCGCGTCCGGTGCCAGTTGAAACGCTGCTGGCACGTATTCACCATCACGGTTTACTGGCGATGACCGACTGCTCAACGCCGGAAGACGGCCTGGCATGCCAAAAGCTGGGAGCCGAAATTATTGGCACTACGCTTTCTGGCTATACTACGCCTGAAACGCCAGAAGAGCCGGATCTGGCGCTGGTGAAAACGTTGAGTGACGCCGGATGCCGGGTGATTGCCGAAGGGCGTTACAACACGCCTGCTCAGGCGGCGGATGCGATGCGCCACGGCGCGTGGGCGGTGACGGTCGGTTCTGCCATTACGCGTCTTGAACACATTTGTCAGTGGTACAACACAGCGATGAAAAAGGCGGTGCTATGACCACACTGGCGATTGATATCGGCGGTACTAAACTTGCCGCCGCGCTGATTGGCGCTGACGGGCAGATCCGCGATCGCCGAGAACTTCCTACGCCTGCCAGCCAGACTCCGCAGGCGCTGCGTGATGCCTTATCCGCATTAGTCTCTCCGTTGCAAGCACATGCGCAGCGGGTTGCCATCGCTTCAACCGGAATTATTCGCGACGGCAGCTTGCTGGCGCTGAATCCGCATAATCTCGGTGGATTGTTACACTTTCCGTTAGTCAAAACGCTGGAGCAACTTACCAATTTGCCGACCATTGCCATTAATGATGCGCAGGCCGCAGCATGGGCGGAGTATCAGGCGCTGGATGGCGATATAACCGATATGGTGTTTATCACTGTTTCCACCGGCGTTGGCGGCGGTGTAGTGAGCGGCGGTAAACTGCGTACCGGCCCTGGCGGTCTGGCGGGGCATATCGGGCATACGCTTGCCGATCCGCATGGTCCAGTCTGCGGCTGTGGACGCACAGGTTGCGTGGAAGCGATTGCTTCTGGTCGCGGCATTGCAGCGGCAGCGCAGGGGGAGTTGGCTGGTGCGAATGCGAAAACTATTTTCACGCGCGCCGGGCAGGGCGATGAGCAGGCGCAGCAACTGATTCACCGCTCCGCACGTACGCTTGCAAGGCTGATCGCTGATATTAAAGCCACAACTGATTGCCAGTGCGTGGTGGTCGGTGGCAGCGTTGGTCTGGCAGAAGGGTATCTGGCGCTGGTGGAAACGTATCTGGCGCAGGAGCCAGCGGCATTTCATGTTGATTTACTGGCGGCGCACTACCGCCACGATGCAGGTTTACTTGGGGCTGCGCTGTTGGCCCAGGGAGAAATATTATGATGATGGGTGAAGTACAGTCATTACCGTCTGCCGGATTACATCCTGCGTTACAGGGCGCGTTAACGCTGGCATTAGCTGCCAGACCGCAAGAAAAAGCGCCTGGCCGTTACGAATTACAGGGCGACAATATCTTTATGAATGTCATGATATTTAATACTCAATCGCCCGTTGAGAAAAAAGCCGAATTGCACGAACAATACATTGATATCCAGCTGTTATTAAACGGTGAGGAACGGATTCTGTTTGGCATGGCAGGCACTGCGCGTCAGTGTGAAGAGTTCCACCATGAAGATGATTATCAGCTTTGCAGCGCCATTGAAAACGAGCAAGCCATCATCCTGAAACCGGGAATGTTCGCCGTGTTTATGCCAGGAGAACCGCATAAACCGGGATGCGTTGTTGGCGAACCTGGTGAGATTAAAAAGGTGGTAGTGAAGGTTAAGGCTGATTTAATGGCTTAAAATTTAGTTGGATCGCTCGTTTTATAAATTCGCCAGACACTGTCTGGCGAATTTATTGTTACCTCGCTTAAACTTCCAGCCAGTTCATAATGCCGTCCGCCGCTTTGCGACCTTCGGCAATGGCGGTAACGACCAGATCGGAACCACGGACGATATCGCCGCCAGCAAAGATTTTCGGGTTGCTGGTCTGGAAAGCGTTGTCGTTGTCTTCCGGGGCGATAATGCGCCCCTGCGAATCCAGCTCGACGCTGTGTTTTGCCAGCCATTCCATGTTGTGTGGACGGAAACCAAACGCCATGATCACCGCATCTGCCGGAACGATATGTTCGGAACCTGCCACAATCTCCGCGCGGCGACGGCCTTTGGCATCCGGTTCGCCCATTTCTGTGCGCACCATTTTTACGCCGCTGACTTTGCCGTTGCCATTCACTTCTATACCCAGCGGCTGGACGTTGAATTTGAACTCTACGCCTTCTTCCCGCGCGTTTTTCACTTCGCGGCGGGAACCCGGCATGTTCTCTTCATCACGACGATAGGCACAGGTAACGTGCTTTGCCCCCTGGCGTACAGACGTGCGCACGCAGTCCATCGCAGTGTCGCCACCGCCAAGGACCACCACGCGTTTGCCTTCCATGCTGACGAACGGTTCGTCGCGGGTTTCACCAAAGCCCATTAACTGTTTGGTGTTGGCGATAAGGAACGGCAGCGCTGCGTACACGCCATCGGCGTCTTCGTTTT
>OJIX01000093.1_pt1 | contig 63102 bp, 64 predicted proteins | sample 1595981 | NCBI WGS metagenome assembly OJIX01 (sample SAMEA4350138, study PRJEB24818) | metagenome | biome: human; feature: gut; material: faeces | place: Denmark | collected 2013-09 | reverse complement strand
TTTACGATGCCTTAAGCCAAAGCACGCAAATCCGCCATATTCTGGCTCGCCATGAACAGGGCGCGGGGTTTATCGCTCAGGGAATGGCGCGCACCGACGGTAAACCGGCGGTCTGTATGGCCTGTAGTGGACCGGGTGCGACTAACCTGGTGACCGCCATTGCCGATGCGAGGCTGGACTCCATCCCGCTGATTTGCATCACTGGTCAGGTTCCCGCCTCGATGATCGGCACCGACGCCTTCCAGGAAGTCGACACCTACGGCATCTCTATCCCCATCACCAAACACAACTATCTGGTCAGACATATCGAAGAACTCCCGCAGGTCATGAGCGATGCCTTCCGTATTGCGCAATCAGGCCGCCCTGGCCCGGTGTGGATAGACATTCCTAAGGATGTGCAAACGGCAGTTTTTGAGATTGAAACACAGCCCGCTATGGCAGAAAAAGCCGCCGCACCCGCCTTTAGCGAAGAAAGTATTCGTGACGCGGCGGCGATGATTAACGCCGCCAAACGCCCGGTGCTTTATCTGGGTGGTGGTGTGATCAACGCGCCTGCGCGAGTGCGTGAACTGGCGGAGAAAGCGCAACTGCCTACCACCATGACTTTAATGGCGCTGGGTATGTTGCCAAAAGCGCATCCGCTGTCGCTGGGTATGCTGGGGATGCACGGTGTGCGCAGCACCAACTATATTTTGCAGGAGGCGGATCTGCTGATTGTACTCGGTGCGCGTTTTGATGACCGGGCGATTGGCAAGACCGAGCAGTTCTGTCCGAATGCCAAAATTATTCATGTCGATATCGACCGCGCAGAGCTGGGCAAAATCAAGCAACCGCATGTGGCAATTCAGGCGGATGTTGATGACGTGTTGGCGCAGTTGATCCCGCTGGTGGAAGCGCAACCGCGTGCAGAGTGGCACCAGTTGGTGGCGGATTTGCAGCGTGAATTCCCGTGTCCAATCCCGAAAGCGTGCGATCCATTAAGCCATTACGGCCTGATCAACGCCGTTGCCGCCTGTGTCGATGACAATGCGATTATCACCACTGACGTGGGTCAGCATCAGATGTGGACCGCGCAAGCCTATCCGCTCAATCGCCCACGCCAGTGGCTGACCTCCGGCGGGCTGGGCACGATGGGTTTTGGCCTGCCTGCGGCGATTGGCGCGGCGCTGGCGAACCCGGACCGCAAAGTGTTGTGCTTCTCCGGCGACGGCAGCCTGATGATGAATATTCAGGAGATGGCGACCGCCAGTGAAAATCAGCTGGATGTTAAAATCATTTTGATGAACAACGAAGCGCTGGGGCTGGTGCATCAGCAACAGATTCTGTTCTACAAGCAGGGCGTTTTTGCCGCTACCTATCCGGGCAAAATCAACTTTATGCAGATTGCCGCCGGATTCGGCCTCGAAACCTGTGATTTGAATAACGAAGCCGATCCGCAGGCTGCATTGCAGGAAATCATCAATCGCCCTGGCCCGGCGCTGATCCATGTGCGCATTGATGCCGAAGAAAAAGTGTACCCGATGGTGCCGCCAGGTGCGGCGAATACTGAAATGGTGGGGGAATAAGCCATGCAAAACACAACTCATGATAACGTGATTCTGGAACTCACCGTTCGCAACCATCCGGGTGTAATGACCCACGTTTGTGGCCTTTTTGCCCGTCGCGCTTTTAACGTTGAAGGCATTCTCTGCCTGCCGATTCAGGACAGCGACAAAAGCCACATCTGGCTACTGGTCAATGACGACCAGCGTCTGGAGCAGATGATAAGCCAAATCGACAAGCTGGAAGATGTGGTGAAAGTGCAGCGTAATCAGTCCGATCCGACCATGTTTAACAAGATTGCGGTGTTTTTTCAGTAACCGCTCAAGGCTTGAACAACATCGCGCTTATCGTTAAGGTAAGCGCGTTTTATTACCCTCCAGGACAAGATCATGATCACCGTTGCCCTTATAGACGATCACCTTATCGTCCGCTCCGGCTTTGCGCAGCTGCTGGGGCTGGAACCTGATTTGCAGGTAGTTGCCGAGTTTGGTTCGGGGCGCGAGGCGCTGGCGGGGCTGCCGGGGCGCGGTGTGCAGGTGTGTATTTGCGATATCTCCATGCCTGATATCTCCGGTCTGGAGCTTCTAAGCCAGCTGCCGAAAGGCATGGCGACAATTATGCTCTCCGTTCACGACAGTCCGGCGCTGGTTGAGCAGGCGCTTAACGCCGGGGCGCGCGGCTTTCTCTCCAAACGCTGTAGCCCGGATGAACTCATTGCTGCGGTGCATACGGTTGCCACTGGCGGCTGTTATCTGACGCCGGATATTGCCATTAAACTGGCATCCGGTCGCCAGGACCCGCTAACCAAACGCGAACGCCAGGTGGCAGAAAAACTGGCGCAAGGAATGGCGGTGAAAGAGATTGCCGCCGAACTGGGCTTGTCGCCGAAAACGGTACACGTCCATCGCGCCAATCTGATGGAAAAACTGGGCGTCAGTAACGACGTTGAACTGGCGCGCCGCATGTTTGATGGCTGGTGATGAAGACGTTGTTCTCCCGCTTAATTACCGTTATTGCCTGCTTTTTTATCTTCTCTGCCGCATGGTTTTGCCTGTGGAGTATCAGCCTGCACCTGGTTGAGCGCCCTGATATGGCGGTGCTGTTATTTCCGTTTGGCCTGCGGCTAGGGCTAATGCTGCAATGCCCGCGCGGATACTGGCCGGTGCTACTGGGTGCGGAGTGGCTGCTGATTTACTGGCTAATGCAGGCGGTCGGTTTAACCCATTTCTCCTTATTGATGATCGGTAGTTTACTGACGTTATTGCCCGTGGCGCTGATCTCGCGCTATCGCCATCAACGTGACTGGCGCACCTTGCTGTTACAGGGTGCGGCGTTAACTGCGGCGGCGTTGTTGCAGTCGCTGCCCTGGCTTTGGCACGGCAAAGAGTCGTGGAATGCGCTGCTGCTGACTTTAACTGGCGGCCTGACGCTGGCCCCCATTTGCCTGGTGTTCTGGCACTATCTCGCCAATAACACCTGGCTGCCGCTCGGCCCGTCACTGGTTTCTCAGCCAATCAACTGGCGCGGGCGACATCTGGTCTGGTACTTGCTGCTGTTTGTTATCAGTCTCTGGCTCCAGTTGGGATTGCCAGACGAACTGTCGCGCTTTACGCCATTCTGTCTGGCGCTGCCGATTATCGCGCTGGCCTGGCACTATGGTTGGCAAGGAGCGCTGATTGCGACATTGATGAACGCCATCGCGCTGATCGCCAGCCAAACCTGGCGCGATCATCCGGTGGATTTATTGCTCTCGCTGCTGGTGCAAAGTCTGACAGGGTTGTTACTGGGCGCAGGCATCCAGCGGTTGCGTGAACTTAACCAGTCACTGCAAAAGGAACTGGCGCGCAACCAGCATCTCGCTGAACGGTTGCTGGAAACCGAAGAGAGCGTGCGCCGTGATGTGGCGCGTGAGCTGCACGATGATATCGGTCAGACCATCACTGCTATTCGTACTCAGGCTGGCATTGTCCAGCGGCTCGCGGCGGATAACGCCAGCGTGAAACAGAGCGGGCAGCTCATCGAACAGTTGTCGTTGGGCGTTTACGACGCGGTGCGCCGCTTGTTAGGGCGGTTACGTCCGCGCCAGCTGGATGATCTCACCCTGGAGCAGGCCATCCGCTCACTGATGCGGGAAATGGAGCTGGAAGGGCGCGGCATTGTCAGTCATCTCGAATGGCGAATTGATGAATCAGCGTTAAGCGAAAACCAGCGCGTGACGCTGTTTCGCGTCTGCCAGGAAGGGTTGAACAACATTGTGAAACATGCCGATGCCAGCGCGGTCACGCTGCAAGGCTGGCAGCATGATGAGCGGTTAATGCTGGTGATTGAAGACGATGGCAGCGGTTTACCGCCAGATTCCGGGCAACACGGTTTTGGCCTTACCGGAATGCGCGAGCGCGTAACGGCGCTGGGTGGCACATTGACCATCTCCTGCCTGCACGGCACGCGTGTCAGCGTTTCTCTACCTCAACGTTATGTCTAAGGTTCGATGATGTTGCCGTTTCTGAAAGCGCCTGCCGATGCGCCATTAATGACTGATAAACATGAAATTGATGCTCGCTATCGCTACTGGCGTCGGCATATTCTGCTGACCATCTGGCTGGGTTACGCGCTGTTTTACTTCACGCGTAAAAGCTTTAACGCCGCCGTACCAGAAATCCTTGCTAACGGCGTGCTCAGCCGTAGCGATATTGGCCTGTTAGCGACCCTGTTTTACATTACCTACGGTGTGTCGAAGTTTGTCTCCGGCATTGTCAGCGATCGCTCAAATGCCCGTTATTTTATGGGGATAGGGCTTATTGCCACGGGCATTATCAACATTCTGTTTGGCTTCTCGACGTCGCTATGGGCGTTTGCCGTGCTTTGGGTGTTGAACGCCTTTTTCCAGGGCTGGGGTTCACCGGTGTGTGCGCGTCTGTTAACCGCCTGGTATTCTCGTACCGAGCGCGGCGGTTGGTGGGCATTATGGAACACGGCGCATAACGTCGGCGGCGCACTCATTCCCATTGTGATGGCAGCGAGCGCGCTGCATTACGGCTGGCGTGCCGGGATGATGATTGCGGGTTGTATGGCGATCGTCGTGGGGATTTTTCTCTGCTGGCGGCTGCGCGATCGCCCGCAGGCGTTAGGTTTACCGGCGGTTGGTGAATGGCGGCACGACGCACTGGAGATTGCTCAACAACAAGAAGGGGCAGGGCTGACGCGTAAAGAGATCCTCACCAAATATGTGTTGCTGAATCCGTATATTTGGCTGCTTTCGTTTTGCTATGTGCTGGTCTATGTGGTTCGGGCGGCGATCAACGACTGGGGCAATTTGTATATGTCCGAGACGCTGGGCGTCGATCTGGTCACGGCGAATACGGCAGTGACAATGTTTGAACTGGGCGGATTTATCGGTGCGCTGGTAGCGGGTTGGGGTTCGGACAAACTGTTTAACGGCAACCGCGGGCCGATGAATTTGATTTTCGCCGCCGGAATTTTGCTTTCAGTCGGCTCGCTGTGGCTGATGCCATTTGCCAGCTACGTGATGCAGGCAACCTGCTTCTTCACCATTGGTTTTTTTGTCTTTGGCCCGCAGATGTTAATCGGCATGGCGGCGGCAGAGTGTTCCCACAAAGAGGCGGCAGGGGCGGCGACGGGATTTGTCGGCTTGTTTGCTTATCTTGGTGCGTCGCTTGCTGGTTGGCCGCTGGCGAAAGTACTCGATACCTGGCACTGGAGCGGATTTTTTGTGGTTATCGCCATCGCCGCCGGGGTTTCCGCACTGCTGTTACTGCCCTTTTTGAACGCCCAGACACCGCGAGAAGCGTGATGCATCTCACCTTTTCACTTCATATCCGGCAAAACTAAGAAATTTTCCAGGTTTTGCCTGGACGCTATCTCAGGCCTGATTTGCTGCTGATTTTTACAATGCCATCATTCATTAATTCTTTCCCAAAATAATTCAAGTTGCAGGAACGCAGCAAACGCGTGAGTCCCGGGAGCATAGTGAACTATGTGACCGGGAGGAATGCGTGCAGCTAAGGCACCTGCGGCTTGAAGTATGAAGGGAAATCAGGAGTAACCCATGCTGGCTTTCCTAAACCAGGTTCGCAAGCCGACCCTGGACCTTCCGCTCGAAGTGCGGCGCAAAATGTGGTTCAAACCGTTCATGCAATCCTACCTGGTGGTCTTTATCGGCTACCTTACGATGTACCTGATTCGCAAGAACTTTAACATCGCGCAGAACGACATGATCTCGACCTACGGGTTGAGCATGACGCAGCTGGGGATGATCGGCCTGGGCTTCTCCATCACTTATGGCGTGGGTAAAACGCTGGTTTCTTACTACGCCGACGGCAAAAACACCAAACAATTCCTGCCGTTCATGCTGATCCTGTCTGCCATTTGTATGCTGGGCTTCAGTGCCAGTATGGGCAGCGGCTCGGTTAGCCTGTTCCTGATGATTGCCTTCTACGCCTTGAGCGGCTTTTTCCAGAGTACCGGCGGTTCGTGCAGTTACTCCACCATCACCAAATGGACGCCGCGTCGTAAACGCGGGACATTCCTCGGTTTCTGGAACATTTCTCACAACCTTGGTGGTGCAGGCGCAGCCGGTGTGGCGCTGTTCGGCGCAAATTACCTGTTCGATGGTCATGTCATCGGCATGTTTATTTTCCCGTCGATTATCGCGCTGATTGTTGGTTTTATCGGTCTGCGTTACGGCAGTGACTCCCCGGAATCTTATGGCCTCGGCAAAGCTGAAGAGCTGTTTGGCGAGGAGATCAGTGAAGAGGATAAAGAGACAGAATCTACCGATATGACCAAGTGGCAGATCTTTGTTGAGTATGTGCTGAAAAACAAAGTGATCTGGCTGCTGTGCTTTGCCAACATTTTCCTCTATGTGGTGCGTATTGGTATCGACCAGTGGTCAACCGTGTATGCGTTCCAGGAACTGAAACTCTCTAAAGCGGTGGCGATTCAGGGCTTTACGCTGTTTGAAGCTGGTGCGCTGGTCGGTACGCTGCTGTGGGGCTGGCTCTCTGACCTGGCGAACGGTCGCCGTGGCCTGGTGGCCTGTATCGCGCTGGCGCTGATTATCGCCACGCTCGGTGTGTATCAACATGCCAGCAACGAATATATCTACCTGGCTTCTCTCTTTGCGTTGGGTTTCCTGGTCTTTGGCCCGCAACTGTTGATTGGCGTGGCGGCTGTTGGCTTTGTACCTAAAAAAGCGATTGGCGCTGCCGATGGTATTAAAGGCACCTTCGCTTACCTGATTGGTGACAGCTTTGCCAAGTTAGGTCTGGGAATGATTGCCGATGGGACGCCGGTATGTGGCCTTACCGGCTGGGCAGGCACCTTCGCCGCGCTGGATATCGCCGCGATTGGTTGTATATGTCTGATGGCGATAGTGGCGGTGATGGAAGAACGCAAAATCCGCCGCGAGAAAAAAATTCAGCAGTTGACAGTGGCATAAACGTAACTGGTGACTTTTGCCCGGCATGATGCCGGGCTTTTTTTTATTATTCCGTGAATTCCAGCGTAGTGAAGGCAAACTTCTCGCCATCAAACAGCCCCTGACTGGTTAGTTTCAGCGCGGGGATCACTGGCAGGGAAAGAAACGCCATCTGAATAAACGGCTCATCCGGTAACGGACCGCATTCACGGGCGGTGGCTTTCAAGGCGTCAATTTGCTCCGCCAGTGACTGAGCCGTGTCGGTGCTCATTAGCCCGGCAATGGGCAACGGTAGATGACTTTGTACCTGGCCGTTACGGACCACGCACAGCCCGCCGCCATCCTGAATCACCTGATTGACCGCCAGCGCCATTTCTTCTGCGCTACGACCGATCACCACAATATTATGGCTGTCATGGCTGACCGTCGCCGCCAGCGCACCTTCATTCAGGCCAAAGCCGCCGAGCAAACCACAGGCCGGAGCCAGTCGTTGTCCGTAACGCTCAAGAACGGCAATAAAGCACACATCATCGCGATCAAAACCGTTTTCGCTGTAGACGCTGGAGCGGGAGTGCGTGATCAGTTCGTTATGGATTACCTCAATAACGCGATAGCGTTTTCCGGGGGTAAATTGCAGGGCAAAGTCGCTGGCGGAAACTGGCTGGCGATCAATGGTATTGCCATATGGCGGGGCGGATTGTGCCAGTCTCGCCGACTCTTCCGCCTGTAAGGTTTGTGCATCGATCGGCTCGCCTTTCACCAGTACCTGCTGCACCGTGACCTTACGCGCATCGCTCAACAGGACGATATCGGCCTGCTTGCCGGGTGCCAGTAAGCCGAGGTGATTCAGACCAAAATGGCGCGCCGTCGACCAGCTGGCTACGCGATATGCCACATGCAGCGGTACATTGTGTTGTTCGATCAGGCGGCGAATTAAGGCATCGATGTGTCCTTCATGGGCGATCTCCCACGGGTTACGGTCATCGGTACAGAGCATGCATTGCGGGCTGTTAAATTCGTTGATCAACGGTGCCAGCGCGTTGAGATTGCGGGCTGCGGACCCTTCACGGATCATCAATGACATGCCGAGTTGCAATTTCCGGCGTCCTTCTTCCAACTGATAACTTTCGTGGCAGTTTTCAATACCCGCAGCAATATAGGCGTTAAGTTCTTTACCACCCAAACCCGGGCAGTGACCGTCCAGTGTCAGGTGGCGAAATGCGTCCAGTTTATCGAGCAGCGCATTCTGCCCGCTAATTACGCCAGGGTAGTCCATCATTTCTGCAAGGCCGGTAACCTGCGGATGGTCCCGCCAGGCGAGCATCTGTTCAAGGGTAAAACTGGCACCGTTAACATCGCAGCCTTCCAGGGCGGGTACGCAAGAGCTGACCTGTAAGTACTGGTTTTGCCTTGCCTGTTCGGCACAGCGGGCAAACCAGGCGAATCCGGCTTCTCCCATCACGTTGACGATTTCATGAGGGTCGCAAATAACGGTCGTCAGGCCGCGCGGCAGGGTCGCGGTTTCAAAAGTGACTGGCGTCATCATGCTGGATTCAATATGCAGGTGAGCATCAATAAACCCTGGCACCGCCGTTGCGCCGCGGGCATCAATCCGCTGCAAAGCCGGAGCATCAGCGTATTCTGCGCCAACACCGGCAATGTAACGTCCTTTAATCACAATTGGGCCGGAAATTTCTCCGCCATTGATCAGGTCGAGAATAGAGACATTATCAATAATATAATCGGCAACAGCGTCTCCACGGGAAACGGCTAACAATTCCTGGTATTCAGCCTGGCTAATGTGATGAAATTTATGGTTAATAGAATTATTCATATTTTTTTCTCATTTTGATTTTATCAATTTGATTATTATTTATCATAAAGAAACGTCGCGAGATTATTAAAGAATATCCATTAATGTGCAATTGAAATGTGATAATTATCACTGAACCGTTGTTGTCATTTGTTTTACAAAAGCAAGGGATTAAATCTCCTCCAATGGACAAAAAAATGAATAATGACAATACCGATTACGTGAGTAATGAATCAGGGACGCTTTCGCGATTATTTAAACTACCTCAGCATGGGACCACCGTCCGCACAGAATTGATTGCGGGGATGACCACTTTTTTAACCATGGTGTACATCGTTTTTGTGAACCCGCAAATCCTCGGCGCGGCACAAATGGACCCAAAAGTGGTGTTTGTTACCACCTGTTTGATTGCCGGTATCGGCAGTATTGCGATGGGGATATTTGCTAACTTACCCGTGGCACTGGCTCCGGCAATGGGCCTGAACGCCTTCTTTGCCTTCGTGGTCGTGGGGGCGATGGGTATCTCCTGGCAGACCGGGATGGGCGCGATATTCTGGGGCGCAGTTGGGCTATTTTTGCTCACGCTGTTTCGTATCCGGTACTGGATGATCTCCAACATTCCATTAAGTTTACGTATTGGTATCACCAGCGGGATCGGATTATTTATCGCCTTAATGGGATTAAAAAACACTGGCGTTATTGTCGCCAATAAAGACACACTGGTGATGATTGGCGATTTAAGTTCTCACGGCGTGTTGTTAGGTATTTTAGGTTTTTTTATTATAACCGTGTTGTCATCACGTCATTTTCATGCCGCGGTGCTTGTTTCTATTGTGGTGACGTCTTGCTGTGGATTATTTTTCGGTGATGTTCATTTTAGCGGTGTCTATTCCATTCCGCCTGATATTAGCGGCGTCATTGGTGAAGTGGATTTGAGCGGTGCGTTATCACTTGAACTCGCCGGTATCATTTTCTCCTTTATGCTGATCAACTTATTTGATTCATCAGGAACATTAATTGGTGTGACTGATAAAGCTGGCTTAATAGATAGTAACGGTAAATTCCCCAATATGAATAAGGCGCTGTATGTTGATAGCGTCAGTTCGGTGGCGGGTGCGTTTATCGGTACCTCGTCTGTTACCGCTTATATTGAAAGTACTTCAGGTGTGGCTGTCGGTGGTCGCACGGGGCTGACGGCTGTCGTAGTCGGCGTTATGTTCCTGTTAGTTATGTTCTTCTCACCGCTGGTGGCGATGGTTCCTCCTTACGCAACCGCCGGAGCGTTAATCTTTGTTGGCGTGCTGATGACTTCAAGCCTGGCGCGCGTTAACTGGGATGATTTTACCGAATCGGTGCCTGCGTTTATTACCACGGTGATGATGCCCTTTACTTTCTCGATCACCGAAGGGATTGCACTCGGCTTTATGTCGTACTGCATCATGAAAGTGTGCACCGGGCGCTGGCGCGATCTGAACCTGTGTGTGGTGGTGGTCGCAACTCTGTTTGCACTGAAGATTATTCTGGTGGATTAGTAACTGGCGAGGGTTTCCAGATATCATGAGTTCTGATTACGCAGGAGAACTCATGATCTGGATAATGCTCGCCACGCTGGCGGTAGTGTTTGTGGTTGGTTTTCGGGTGCTGACATCCGGGGCCAGAAAAGCGATTCGCCGTCTCAGCGATCGGCTGAACATCGATGTCGTACCCGTGGAGTCGATGGTCGATCAAATGGGAAAGTCAGCCGGTGACGAATTTTTACGTTATTTGCATCGCCCGGATGAGTCGCACCTGCAAAACGCCGCGCAGGTGTTGCTCATCTGGCAAATTGTCATTGTCGATGGTAGCGAACAGAACCTGCTGCAATGGCATCGGATTTTACAAAAAGCCCGCCTTGCCGCGCCGATTACCGATGCTCAGGTCAGGCTGGCGCTGGGTTTTCTGCGCGAAACCGAACCTGAAATGCAGGATATCAATGCTTTTCAGATGCGCTATAACGCGTTCTTTCAGCCTGCCGAGGGCGTTCACTGGCTGCATTAAAACCGCTTCGTCTTATCAGCCTACAGACCGCGCCTGACCTGTAGGGTGGATAAGGCGTTCACGCCGCATCCGGTATTGGAACTGACAGTAGGTGAATGCATTATCTACGTTCTATTTACAGCAGCACCTCCAGCCCGTGTTTTTGCACAATGCTGAGCAGTTTTAATGAAATGCCATTGGGGCGTTTAGCGCCACTTTCCCATTTTTGTACAGTTGAAACGCTGGTATTGAGATAGTGAGCGAAGACGGGCTGACTCACTTTTAATTTTTCCCGCAGTGCTTTTATCTCAACAGGTTGTAAGTCTTGCACGCTGGTCAGGCAGGCTTTGTCAAAAGTACGCATCGTTTCGGCAGAAATAGCATCGACGCTGGACAATCCAGCCGCTGCGCTGTGAATAGCCTCAAATGCAGGACTTTTAAATTTAGTTTTTGCAGTCATAGCAGATCTCTGTCAGTTCTTTAGTGTTAATCATTGCTGTTAGTTGGGCTTTCGTCAGGAAGGCATAATGCTTTGCAATTTCACGAAACCCAGCCAGTTCCTGACTATTGATGTTCGACATATCCTGTTTTGCATATAAAAACGTGTAAAACCAATTGCTTCCTCCTTTCGCCAGAATAATTGCACGCTCACGATTTTGGTGAAGGCGCTTTTTAAAAACGCCACCGCCAAGTGCATCAGCTTTACCTTGTTCCGTTTCTAAAATGGCCCGGCACAACTCTTCATCTGTTATTGCATGAGACCTGGCTTCCCTTGCAAACCATTTGGTTTTAAACACGCGCATATCGTTGAGGTCCTGTTATTAAAGTATATCACCAAGTGCAATACTTTATCCCTTGTTCCCAACACAATCGCGAAAATACATATCACCTTGCCCTATGATTTTTATTTCTTCGAGCAGCCTCGAACTTTCCCACAACACCGTAAAAGTTGCAAAAACGTTAAATGCGTCACACATTTCAATGTTAAAGTGGTCGGCTTTTCCCCTGAAACATGCCACGGGTAACACCATGAGTGAATTTATTGCCGAAAACCGCGGCGCGGATGCCATCACCCGACCGAACTGGTCAGCCGTTTTCTCGGTGGCGTTTTGCGTCGCCTGTCTGATTATCGTTGAGTTTTTGCCTGTCAGTTTGTTGACGCCAATGGCCCAGGATTTAGGCATTTCGGAAGGGGTTGCCGGGCAATCGGTGACCGTGACCGCCTTTGTGGCAATGTTTGCCAGTTTGTTTATTACCCAGACAATTCAGGCCACTGACCGCCGCTACGTTGTTATTTTGTTTGCCGTTTTGCTGACGCTCTCCTGCTTGCTGGTTTCCTTTGCTAACTCATTCAGTTTGCTTTTAATCGGTCGTGCCTGTCTGGGGCTGGCGCTGGGCGGGTTCTGGGCGATGTCGGCGTCGCTGACCATGCGTCTGGTACCGCCGCGTACGGTGCCGAAGGCGCTGTCGGTGATCTTCGGCGCGGTTTCTATTGCGCTGGTGATTGCTGCGCCGTTGGGCAGTTTTTTAGGCGAGCTTATCGGTTGGCGCAATGTCTTTAATGCGGCGGCGGCGATGGGTGTGCTGTGTATTTTCTGGATTATCAAATCACTGCCTTCGCTGCCAGGTGAACCTTCGCATCAGAAACAAAATACTTTCCGCTTATTACAACGTCCGGGAGTGATGGCCGGGATGATCGCCATCTTTATGTCCTTTGCCGGACAGTTTGCTTTTTTCACTTATATTCGCCCAGTGTATATGAATCTGGCGGGATTCGGTGTTGATGGCTTAACCCTGGTGCTGCTGAGTTTTGGTATCGCCAGCTTTGTCGGGACATCGCTTTCGTCGTTTATTCTCAAACGTTCGGTGAAACTGGCCTTAGCGGGCGCACCGTTTGTGCTCGCCCTGAGCGCGCTGGTACTGACGCTGTGGGGAAGCGATAAAATTGTTGCTACTGGTGTGGCGATTATCTGGGGGCTGACCTTTGCTTTAATTCCCGTTGGCTGGTCAACGTGGATCACTCGCTCACTGGCCGATCAGGCAGAAAAAGCCGGATCTATTCAGGTGGCCGTTATTCAGCTTGCCAATACCTGCGGTGCGGCAATCGGCGGTTATGCGTTGGATAACATTGGTCTGACTTCGCCGCTGATGTTGTCCGGCACATTGATGTTGCTGACTGCATTGTTGGTAACTGCAAAGGTGAAAATGAAGAAATCCTGATATCAGGTAAAGAAGCGTTGGTCAGTGGTTGTTGCCGTTCTTACATATCCGGGCATTCTACCTTACCCAACGCTTCCCAATAATTGCTCTGATTATTACGTTCCATCGCCACGATGGCCTCGCGTATATGTTGTTTATTGTTTTCATCTGACAACATTAACTTTTCCCACGCTTCATCGGATAATGACGCCTGTGGCGTGCAAATTTTACGTAAATCTTGCAATACCGTGGTTTTCTCTTTTGCCGACTGTAGAGAACTGAATGGCGACTCGGCCTGAGAAATGGCTGGAAAAATCAGGAATACGGTAATCATGAGTAGCATCGTTGGCTTCATAGCGGCAACCTTCTGCAAATGTGCATCGAATGAAGCATAAGTGTAGTTTGCTTTTGCCGCTCTCATCATGCTGTACGAAAGGTGTTTGCGTGGTCAGTAAGAAGTGCCAGACTTTATATTCCACTTTTATTCCTTTTTATTCTTATCGATAGCGTTTTGTTTTTTAAACTGCAGCGACCTTACCGCTATAGTCCGGTAATCATTAATAAAAGGATAAAAAAATGAAACTGACAACACATCATCTACGGGCGGGGGCCGCATTATTACTGGCAGGAGTTCTGCTGGCAGGTTGCGACCAGAGCAGCAGCGATGAAAAGCATATTAAAGTTGGCGTTATTAATGGCGCAGAACAAGATGTCGCGGAAGTCGCTAAAAAGGTAGCAAAAGAGAAATATGGCCTCGATGTTGAACTGGTAGGATTTAGCGGTTCGTTGCTACCGAACGATGCGACAAATCATGGCGAGCTTGATGCGAACGTCTTCCAGCATCGACCCTTTCTTGAACAAGATAATCAGACGCATGGTTATAAACTGGTAGCGGTGGGAAATACGTTTGTCTTCCCCATGGCGGGCTATTCCAAAAAAATCAAAACCGTGGCGCAAATAAAAGAAGGTGCGGCAGTGGCGATCCCCAACGACCCGACTAACCTTGGTCGCGCGCTTTTACTGCTGCAAAAAGAGAAGCTAATTACTCTGAAAGAGGGAAAAGGGTTATTACCTACCGCGTTGGATATAACCGATAATCCACGCCATTTGCAGATAATGGAGCTGGAAGGGGCACAGTTGCCACGTGTACTGGACGACCCGAAAGTGGATGTAGCGATTATCAGCACCACTTACATCCAGCAAACAGGACTTTCTCCGGTTAACGACAGCGTATTTATTGAAGATAAAAATTCGCCGTATGTGAATATTCTGGTGGCACGGGAAGATAATAAGAATGCAGAAAACGTGAAGGAATTTCTGCAATCTTATCAATCACCCGAAGTCGCTAAAGCGGCAGAAACCATCTTTAACGGTGGCGCGGTGCCTGGCTGGTAATTCTCACTCATGCCGCGCCGGACGATTTATTTTTCTGGCGCGGCGGCGGGAATCCATTGAAATCAAAATCACCGATGACAGAATCAGCAGCGTTCCCAGCCAGTCCGGCAATGTGAAGGTGATTCCCAGCAACAGCAAAGAGAGCAGCGCGCTACTTAATGGTTCTGCACAGCTTAAAATGCTGGCTTTTGGACCGCCAATTAATTGTGCTCCTTTCAGGTACAGACTAAATGTCAGGGACGTACCAATGACCACCAAATAAAAAAACGCCAGAATCAAACTGCCGTTAACGACAAAGTTTGTCCCTTGTCTGGCATAAAAGGGCAGCAGGATCAGACCGCCAATCAGCATACTCCAGCCGACGACCGGTAACGTGCCATAGCGGGCAATCAGCGTTGAGGGATAGGTGGTATAGAATGCAGCAGCAAACGCCGAGGCAATGCCCCAGAATAACGCGGCAGGAGAGATCGATAATGACGTCGGATTACCGTGTGTCACCAATAAAAAAGTCCCGATCAGCGATGTCAAAATAGCGCAGAAAACCAGAATGCCCGGGCGGGATTTACGCACCAGTGAGAACCAGGCGACGATAATAGTCGGTGAGAGGAATTGCAGCACCGTTGCCGTGGCTGCGTTCGATTTTTCGATGGTTAGCAAAAAAGTGAGCTGTACGGTTAGCGCGCCAACCACGGAAAAAATCAGTAGGCTAATGGCATCTTTGTGATTGTTAATAATAGAAAAGATTTTATCACCATGAACAAATGATAGCGTCAGCAGAATCAAACCGGCGAATATCAAACGCGTCATAGTCAAAAACTGCGACGACATCTGGCTTTGCTCCATGATGTATTGCGCGCAGACCCCTGAACTTCCCCACAACACGGCGGCAATCAGAACGTTCAGCATCCCCTTTCTGGTGGAACCCATTTTTCCCTCTGCATACTGTTTTGTCGTTTATGTATGCAGGCATGATAGCAAAAATGGCGAGGATGGCTCAGTTTGCGCCACGCCGATTTTTCTTAGCCCAGACTGGTGAGCTAAATATCTTTAATAAACAGCAAGCAAATCATTGCAATACCCAACATCCCTATCGCCAGCCAGAACAACGTGTGGTAGCTCCAGATTTCAACCATAATTTCGTCAACAGAGCCGGCGATAATCTAGCCGAAGCGTGAGGTATTTGCATATAACGTTGTTGCGGAACCTATTCTTATTTATCGGAGTGCCTTGCCAGTAATTTACTGACGAGGATCCTCATAATAGCGTTACCCATCTGTTGCATTGAGCCTTTACAGGCCGTTATTCTAAATGACCAAAATTAAATCAGTGCATAAGGGGAAGTATTCTGTAGTGATGTCTCCCTGAGATGCAGGTTCCACTGGAGAAAATTATGAGCAGTTTGTTTCAGAATGAAATAAAGGATAAATTTAAAACTGGACTTGCATATGTGCGGGGGCCAGAAAAAAGCGGATCTTCCGCTCAAAATGCAGGTAGCGAAGGTGGTAAAAATGCGCCGGGAGAAGCAGAAGATTGTCCCGCGATGTCCGTTTGAGAAACACGAGTTTGATTAAACGCGTGAGCATGATGATATTAGTAGCTGACCAGAGAAATTATATCCGTCGTAAGCAATAAAAATCAGAAGTGATGTTATGGATATTTTTAACCTGAATAACTCCGTAAGTACGGGGTTATTCAGGTTTTTGCTAGCCTGTGCTTTTCTATACCAGATGTGGTGTGAACACTCTATTCTGCATACAAATTAAATATATTGTAGGATCTAATATAAGTCTGATAATCCTAATAGACTGAGTAAGATTCTGGTTGATAATAGCTGATGTCCTTTTCAGCTATTAATGTGTTTATTTAGCGTGAAATTATACTCGTATTTTTATAACTTTATGAGATTGCCAGATTTGGTCGATAAATAATAAGGCCAGTGACAGACTTACTTATTAGGGACAAATTTCGCGAGGATATCAGGTTCACTGGCAACATAAATGCTTTCATCAGGCAGAGTTACAATTCCTTCAGGTTGGGGCAAATCACTGGTCAGAGAATGATTTCCTTTTGTCAGGTCAAGCATCTCAATGAAAGACATCTCTGTCAGGTTAAACTTGAGTAATTTACGCGATTCATCGGACAGAATCATCAGACTTTCATTATTAAAGGCCAGGCCGGATATATCGTTAACACGTATATCATTTAGTGCCTCTGGAATAGTTGCTTGCTTTACACTCAGCAGGTCTGGAGAAAGTTGATATATAAATATTTTACTTGGGCGTCTTTCTTTTGCGACAAACAGCATCCGATCATCTGCTTTCCATGCCAGCCCTTCAAACCCTCTATTCTTTTTATTGAATTTTTCTAACTGAATTTTATTTCGAAAGGAGATATGCATATCTTTTGTAACTGTAAAAAAGAATAGTTCAGAAGTCTTTTCGTCTACTGCAGCAAAAATGTTCCCTTGTATGTGTTCAATTGTTTCAGCATCAGAGATAAAAGGCAGCGGGGCTCTGTCCATGATGTCGCCACTTTTGGTTATTTTAAGTAGCTGTGCAGGGCTATTCTGGGTGGCATACAGGAAATCATCCTCTTTATTATAAGTAAGAGATGATAAGTTCACCGTATTTGGTAATTGTTTTATAAATGAAAGTGAGTGTTCTTGAGGTGATTTTTTGTAAGTACAATTAAATGGAAATAATATTAATATGGTTAGCATAATAAATATCGCAATGAAAAATGCAATTAATGGTTTTCTTTTCATTTTCTCTATTTACTGTAAATTGTTTGCAGAACAAATATTTTTGTTTGATTGTAATTAACTTCAGGATAAATTGTTAATAATTGTGGGTGTGATTTCTATTATTGGTTTTGATTAATAAAGTTTTATTTTAAGTGTTTTGTAAGTACGTTTCAGATGCGGCATACCTTGGTTGTAGCGCTCTTACCATTTCATCGATTGTACATTTCACACCTTGCGGCACTTCATAAGAAGTCCTGTTCGTCAACATGCCCATCTCGTTGGGGCGGTCTTCTGGCGCCATTATCAGAACCCCGGTATGGCTGGTAACATAAATGTTTCCATCTGATGATTGAGAGATACTGATGTTAATGCAAGCGTTAGGTGTATCTAACGATCTTTCCGCATTGTATTCACTGGCTTTAGAGATCCTTTCATGTGTCAACGTTAAGGCTGGCACATTGAAAGATTGATAGAAAGCCGAGCATATGGCCGTTGCTGCTTCTGGATGGCATAAAAATTCCACAACTTCAGCTTTCTGATTATCGCTGCCGCTGCTTTCTCTTGCTATTTGCTCTGCATCATGGCGAGAAATACCATGATCTATAACATTCCGGGAAGGTGATGAGTGTGTGTCTTTAAGTCCTAGTGCATCGCGAAGCAACATTTGTGCATTTGCAGGTATATCAACACCATTGAGTGAAAGCTTTGCATTGCCGAGTCCTCGACATGTATCCATAAAGATAGAGCTGAATGGTGTAGGCCCGGAAAGCGGATCTGTTTGAGCATTATGAGGAATCAAGGTTGTTGATAGTTTTGACGTAAAACCAAGTAGATTGCGCATTGAGGTAGTATCAGTCAGGTCCATCTCAGATAAGGCACGATGAACCTGAATGTATGGCATGTGGCGATCGATGGGTAAAGATTGTAATAACCTATTTTGTTCGTTTGACTCCAGGAGCACAGTAATCTTTTCATTATCTGGTGTGCGAATCTCGGCTTCAATACTTTCGCTGTTAGTGACGGAAATTCTTAAGGATGAGCCATCTGAAAAACGAGCAGATACTCTGCCTAATTCATTGGGAAGTGGATATACAGGCTCTAAAACGGTTAACAACTCTTGAAATGATTGTCTTTCACTACGACTGTACGTTGGATTCCATAAACCAAAACTAAGTACTTTAAGTAACTTTTCAGCGCATGACATCTCATCCCAGCTTTTTTTAAACCCAGAATTAACTTTCATTGCAGCATCTAAAACTAAAGATGCGGAGTCATTATTAAGTCCATTTATCATGAGAGATTCTCCTATCTGGTTTGTAATGAACAATTTGGCAACAAGTATCATATAGCATCATATAGTGTCAATAATATACAAGATATTTATAGCGGGTGTTTTAAACGCATAGAAAGTTATTTTTACCTTCTGAAAAATAAGTGAAAATATTAATCTAATGATGGATAATTGATTGCAAGTGATGCGTCAGCCATAGTTTTTGTGTCTATGAAAAGGTTGTACTTATTTACATAAGTAATAGAATTTAGATAATTTTTTATTGTGACGATAAAATATACCATTAATGATTGATTTAGAGATACTGGCTTTCAGGAAACTTATTTTGGCCTGTATATAATGTGATGATTACTAAAGTGGTACATTGATATCAGTTAGCTTTCCCTTTTCAAGTTGCCTTATCAAAGAATTCTCTTTATAGAGGGGCGCATTGTTCTGATTAACATAAACCTGTTGTGGCATTACACCGATCGATAGGTGCGACAAAGAACAGGGTTAATGAATTTGTAACCAGTCCCACCTTAGCGCTATGCACTTTTGAATCACAGATCTTGCTAATCGTTTGTCCGACTTTAACAGAGTTAATGACGGCGATGATCTGATGCCAAGTAAAACGGACTTGATGTATGGCAGATCCTCTTTCGCCGAATGGATATGGGCAATACTTCTTAATACGAATGGTACGGTTATGCGGGAAGAGACTAACGCGGTTACTTGTTCAGCTATTTGTCCCTTGTTCCTTTTTATAATGCACCCGTTCCAGGTTAGTGCTGGCTGTAGCTTATGTCCGGGAGACAGCTAATAGATATATATACTCGTCATACTTCAAGTTGCATGTGCTGCGACTGCGTTCGCTTACCCCAATCACTTACTTATGTAAGCTCCTGGGGATTCACTCGCTTGCCGCCTTCCTGTAACTCGAATTAAGTAGAGTATAGTGAAACGGTTCAGCTTGGTTTTTATTCTGTTTTATTTGTTTATGCAATGAGATCTATCTTATAAAGAGAAACGCTTAACTAAATGGAAATGCAATTATTAAAGTCGTTTGTTAACGAGATGGTTTTCTTCTATATCATTGATTTTAAATGGATTTTAAAAATATATGATTTTTTTGTTGACATTTAATGATAATGTATTTTACACATTAGAAAACAGAGAATAATAACATTTTAAGGTGGTTGTTTGATGAAATAGATGTGTCCTAATTTGATAGATAAACGTTATCTCACATAATTTATATCATTTGATTAATTGTTGTCCTTCCTGATAAGGATAAGGTCGCTAATAGCTTAAAATATTAAAGCATGCGGAGATTATTTATTATGAATATGGAAACTAATTCACATACAACAAGTCCATACATTCAGCTTATAGAGCAAATTGCAGTTCTACAGCAGGAAGCAAAGCGACTGCGAGAGCAGGAAGTTCAAAGTGTAATTGAGTCGATTCAGAAGCAGATTACTTATTACAATATAACCTTACAAGAGCTGGGATATACTAATGTGCCTGATGATGGACTCGCTCGCCGGAACTCATCGAAAGGTGTTTACTACCGCAATGAAGAAGGGCAGACCTGGTCGGGCGTAGGCCGACAGCCACGCTGGCTTAAAGAAGCACTGTTGAATGGAATGAAGAAAGAAGATTTTCTTGTGAAGGACACTGAAGAAGAAATAATACCGCTGAAAAATATTTAACATAAAATAATTAAATGATAACGATAACTGAGCTGGAAGACGAAATAATAAAAAATAAAGAAGCCGCAAATGTTTTTATTGAAAAAATAAACGACAAAAAGAACGAAATCCATGAAAAAATGAAACACCCTTTGGATAAAGTTACCTACAATGAAGCAAAGGAACTGCTCATTGCATGTGATGCGGCAATTAGGACTATAGAGATAATGAGAATCAGGATTAATAATAAATAGAGGATGAGTATTGTGAGCCAAACAAGAAATAAAGAACTATTAGATAAAAAAATAAGATCAGAAATTGAGGCGATAAAAAAAATAATCGCCGAATTTGATGTCGTAAAAGAAAGCGTTAATGAGTTAAGTGAAAAAGCAAAAACAGATCCTCAGGCGGCAGAAAAATTAAACAAATTAATTGAGGGGTACACATATGGTGAAGAGCGAAAATTATATGATTCTGCCCTAAGTAAGATTGAAAAACTAATAGAGACACTGAGTCCAGCAAGATCTAAAAGCCAATCAACAATGAATCAACGGAATAGAAATAATAGAAAAATAGTATGACAATTTTTAATAAAATAGACTATAACTATTATAAATTAATTAATTATCCAATCATGATGGTTCATGATGAATGGCTAGGTGATTTAACCGGTGTCAATCAGGTCAGTTTTCGGCGTTTAAGAGAAACTAGTTCTACTCGTAATCAACTCAATAAGATATTGCGTCAGGAAATACAAGATAAAATTTCTGGTGTGGAATTATCTGACATAAATAAGGAAGGTTTTTTATATCAGTCAATTGGGAAAATAAGATTGCTTGCTCTAAGTAGTGCATTATTTGACATTCAATGCCCTGATTATATTTTCTCACGATTATATCGAGAAACTCTGATTAGAGAGATAGGATATCAAAATGTGAAGCAGTTATCATTCTATTGGCAGGGAGGGCAATGTAAACCAGAATATGGTGAAGAACGGTTTTGTGCTGAGTTAATAAAATACGGTGCAGGAAATTTGGAGTGGCTATTTGCTGATAATCCTTTATGGACCATAGTCAAATATCTTTTACCGAAAAGTGGAGAAATAAAACCAACTCATATTAATGATTTATTTCTTAACAGACTTAATAAAATTTTATTGCCTTATGAAACTTTATGAATTTAAAAATATAAAAATTGATTTAGTGCTTACAGAAGATATCATACCAGAGGATAAGTTACAGGAAATTATTCAATCTTATGATATTATCAAACTGGCTCGAAAAAAAACATATGAACATTTACTGAGGGCGAGGAGGAAATCGAAAGAATTAAAGACAGAATCCAGAAAAAAAATTGCCAGAAAAATGATTGTAATGAGAGAAAGGATTCGAAAAAATAATAAAATAAAATTAGATAAAGAGGTTAACCAATCGATAAAATGGGTTAAAGATATCCAGGCTATCGAGTTGGTCTTAATGCAGGACATAATGAATAAGGTTCATTTGTCACTGACTAATGCATTACATTCTTTAGATACATCATCAAGAATTAATTGGGATGATTTACTTAATGAAGTTGTAAGGGAAACTCTATCTAATAACAATATTGTCGGAGCTATTAAGATCACTAAAAACCCAGACATTAAACTTGATCCTGGCGAGGCCAACAATATACAGCTTATTAATGATGCAAACACACCGCATAATAAAATTATAATAGAAAATGAATATATTAGAATAACTTTAGACCCATTAGAGCAAATAAGTATTTTATTGAATTCATTTAAAGATAATTATCTTAGCATTATTCAGGAATGATGATATGTCTCAATTAATGACCATTGGCTCACAGCCAATATTTTTAATTATTGTATTTTTTCTGTTATCATTACTGCCAATATTTGTTGTTATTGGTACTTCATTCCTGAAAATTTCTATTGTACTGGGGATATTGAAGAACGCATTAGGCATTCAACAGGTACCACCAAACATGGCGCTAACATCAGTGTCTTTGATACTGACAATGTTTATTATGTCTCCGATAATATTACAGATAAATGATAATATTTCTCAGGAACAAATCAATTATACCGACTCTGATTTTTTTCAAAAAGTTGATGAGAAAATATTATCACCATATCGCGGTTTTTTAGAAAAAAATACAGAGAAAGACAATGTAGAGTTTTTTGAACGTGCAGCTCAAAAAAAATTGGGTAATGAAACTATCTTAAAAAAAGACTCTCTATTTATACTGTTACCGGCTTTCACGATGGGGCAGCTTGAAGCTGCATTCAAGATAGGTTTTTTGCTCTATTTACCCTTTATTGCGATAGATTTGATCATTTCCAATATCTTATTGGCCTTGGGTATGATGATGGTATCGCCAGTAACAATTTCGATTCCTTTTAAGATCTTGTTATTCATTCTTGTTGGAGGCTGGCAAAAATTATTCGAATTTCTGTTGGTGGTGAATTGATGGATACTGGATATTTTGTTCAATTATGTGTGCAAACGTTCTGGATAATATTTATCCTCTCATTGCCTACAGTCATAGCGGCCTCTGTTATCGGTATTATTATTAGTCTGGTCCAGGCTATAACGCAGTTACAGGATCAAACATTGCCTTTTTTGCTAAAAATAATAGCAGTGTTTGCTACGCTTGCCCTGACTTATCACTGGATGGGAACAACAATCATCAACTTCTCGTCGATAATATTTGAAATGATTCCGAAGGTGAACGGCTAATGAATGAAATAATGACGGTCATAGTATCATCATTTTATTGTATACTCAGGCCGCTGGGGATGTTTATTATCCTACCAATATTTTCAACAGGTGTTTTACTCAGTAACTTCATTCGCAACTCAATTATGATTGCGTTTACGCTTCCGATCATAGTAGAGAACTATACATTTTCGGAAAAATTGCCATCTGGAATCTTTCAGTTGACAGGAATAGTGCTAAAAGAAATAAGTATTGGTTTTTTCATTGGGTTATCATTTACTATTCTTTTTTGGGCAATAGATGCGGCTGGGCAGATTATTGATACTCTAAGAGGTTCAACAATATCTTCAATTTTTAACCCGTCCATAAGTGATTCATCTTCTATCACTGGCGTTATTTTGTACCAATTTATCTCTGTGATCTTTGTTATTCATGGTGGGATACAAAGCATCCTAGATAAGCTATATTTATCCTACGAGATATTACCATTACAAGCCGATATTGCATTCAATCGTGCTTTAATAGATTTTTTGTTTTCTTTATGGGATTCATTTATTAAACTGATGTTATCATTTTCAGTTCCCATGATTATCGGTATATTCTTATGTGATATGGGGTTTGGGTTTCTTAACAAAACAGCGCCTCAACTAAACGTATTCACATTATCACTGCCAGTAAAAAGTTTGATAGCAATCTTTATATTGCTATTAGTTATTCATGTTTTTCCTGATTTTATTACGGCAAATATTCATTCTGACATAATTGATAGATCGTTACCGAGCATGATTAATGAGTGAAAAAACAGAAAAGCCCACACCCAAAAAACTAAGGGATCTAAAAAAGAAGGGCGATGTAACAAAAAGTGAAGAGGTAATGGCTGCAGTGCAGTCATTAATCTTATTTTCATTTTTTTCTTTATATGGCATGAGTTTTTTTGTTGATATAGTTGGGTTAGTTAATACGACAATAGACTCGCTAAATAGACCGTTTTTGTATGCCATTCGAGAAATATTAGGTGCGGTGTTAAATATATTTTTATTATATATTTTGCCAATTTCTTTGATTGTCTTTGTTGGAACTGTTACGACTGGTGTATCACAAATAGGATTCATCTTTGCGGTTGAAAAAATAAAACCATCGGCTCAGAAGATTAGTGTAAAAAATAACCTGAAAAATATTTTTTCTGTAAAGAGCATTTTTGAGCTACTTAAATCAGTATTTAAGTTAGTGATAATTGTTCTCATTTTTTATTTTATGGGGCATTCATATGCAAATGAGTTTGCTTATTTCACAGGACTGAACGCATATCAAGCTCTTGTCGTTGTTGCCTTTTTTGTTTTTCTTTTATGGAAAGGCGTGCTATTCGGATATCTACTCTTTTCAGTATTTGATTTCTGGTTCCAGAAGCATGAGGGACTGAAGAAAATGAAAATGAGTAAAGATGAGGTGAAACGAGAAGCCAAGGATACTGATGGTAACCCTGAAATTAAAGGGGAGCGCCGTCGCCTTCATTCCGAGATACAAAGTGGAAGTTTGGCTAATAACATCAAAAAATCAACCGTTATTGTTAAAAACCCGACTCACATTGCGATTTGCCTATACTATAAACTTGGGGAGACTCCATTACCTTTAGTTATTGAAACAGGAAAAGATGCCAAAGCTCTACAGATCATTAAACTGGCTGAACTCTATGATATTCCAGTGATTGAAGATATTCCTTTAGCAAGAAGCCTCTATAAGAATATACATAAAGGACAATATATAACAGAAGACTTTTTTGAACCTGTGGCACAATTGATTCGTATTGCGATAGACCTTGATTATTAATCGATAATTTGCTCATTATTCTTTAATTTATTATATGTTTTATATATTTTCATTGCGTATTGCCTTCTGAGTTCTACTGCATTTGGTGTATTAAAGTAACCTGCATTATACGCACCAACTGCATCCCATGTATTCCCTCTGGATTTTATGTTAGAGGCTAAGATATAACCAGCAACAGATATGTTTATACAGGCATCATTCAATAAATCATCTTCAGATATATTAAATTTGCTTAATAAATCTAAATGAGATGAATTAATTTGCATTATACCTATATCATACGTTCCGTTTTTGTTTGTTTTGCTTTTTATTCCGCTTTTGCATTTTGATTCATTCCATGCAATTGCTTTTAATATTAATGGATCTATGTTATATGCTTTTCCTGTAATTTCAAAACAATCAGAAGCATAACAGTAATTTGAAATGAGAATGATACTCAGTATTATTTTTTTCATTTTTACGTTGTTACTCAATATTATTAATCAGAAATTACATATGTTAACCAGGGAAACAGCAGGTTGAAACATGAGTATATTTAATGATATATTACATTGCAATCTGGAGAAAAAGAAAGGTCTCCATTATTCTTGATATTGCTTATGGATAGAACAAATTGAAAGGAGTGAGGTTAGTATGAAACTGAGTGAGTTATGATTATGAAGGATGGCATCTATAGCATTATATTTATTAGCAACGAAGACTCCTGTGGGGAAGGTATACTGATTAAAAATGGAAATATGATCACTGGCGGCGATATTGCTTCTGTGTATCAGGGGGTTCTCTCTGAAGAGGAGGACATCATACTTCATGTCCATCGATATAATTACGAAATTCCCTCGGTGCTAAACATTGAACAAGATTATCAATTAGTTATCCCTAAAAAAGTACTGAGTAATGATAATAATCTCACATTACATTGCCATGTAAGAGGAAATGAAAAATTGTTTGTTGATGTTTATGCCAAATTTATAGAACCATTAATTATTAAAAACACAGGAATGCCATAAGTTTATTTAAAATAATTTTTATGCATGTTTTTTATGTCGATTTATTTATCAAATAAAAAGAATATGGAAAATGGAATCTAAAAATAAAAATGGCGACTATGTAATTCCTGACTCAGTAAAGAATTACGATGGTGAACCTCTGTATATCTTGGTTTCTCTTTGGTGTAAATTGCAGGAGAAATGGATTTCTCGCAATGATATTGCCGAAGCATTCGGTATAAACCTGAGGAGAGCATCATTTATTATAACTTATATATCGAGAAGAAAAGAAAAAATTTCATTTCGTGTCAGATATGTTAGTTATGGTAATTTGCATTATAAGCGCCTTGAGATTTTCATTTATGATGTTAACCTTGAGGCGGTTCCGATAGAAAGTCCTGGATCAACCGGACCAAAAAGAAAAACCTACCGAGTTGGTAATGGTATTGTGGGACAGTCTAATATCTGGAACGAAATGATCTTGAGGCGGAAAAAGGAGAGTTAGACGTAATTTTTTGAGTATATTTTATAGAAGAATAAAAATAAAGCTATATTTAAGGGTTTTGTTTTCCAGGGTAAGCCTTTTTCTCGGCTAAAGTTTGAAGGTCATTTCCTGACAAATATACTCTGAGCTATAGATGATTGGAAAGATCAGATTTCTAATGCTAAGTTAAGATATACAGATTGTTTCATAAACGGAAATGATATTAAATACAGCAGAAGATAGTTCAGGGCATAAAATCCTGGTTAATGGAATAACCCCACACCTGTAGATAAATCTACCAGTGGTCGGTGCTCAACTTTGGGAGCACTTCTCTATAGCAGCTTTATTATTTCCGATAGAAAATCCCCAGTCGGCCTGGGGATTGGTATAGCTGATGGTAGTTTTTACTCTGTATTACCTAACAATTTTTTAATATTTTCTTTATATGTAGTGTATTTTTCTTTTTCATTACACCACATTAAACAAGCCTTAAAGGCTTTCTTGGCCATTTTCTTATTTCCGACGAGTAAGTAGCTAATTCCAGAATAATAAGATGCCCTGGGATCTTGCATAACTAAAGTTGCACAGCGTGCGAAACACAGTTGTGCATCTTCATGATTTGATAAACGCTGATGGCATAAGCCCAGAGATAAGGTGTAGTCATAATTCCAGTGTTCCAGATATGTGAGCAAATGGAATAGATTTCTTGCGGTTATTACATCACCAGATTGATATGCTGTATAGGCATAAGAATGAAGGTCATTGAGATCTTGCTGTGTCAGATTTGTTAATGACGCTAATGTGCCACCATCCTGGTAGAAATCATAAATATCCTCTAGAGAGCTAAATTTCCTGCTCATAAAGCCTCATTTATCATTCGCTAGATGCAGATTTTATCGGGGTTGCTTTAATTAAAAAGAGTCGAACAACACTATGTTTTTGTTTTACCGTACTGGAGAATAAACTACCAATAACAGGAATGTCGCTTAACAGCGGTATACCATCTTTACTTGAACTTTCTTTATCTTGGATAAATCCGCCAAGTAATAAACTTTCTCCTGCACTTAATGTCGCTTCTGTTGTCATTTCTGAATTTTGTACTTCAGGTAAGGTGCTGCTGGCATCCTGAGCATTGCTTTGGTTAGTCGATTGATTGCCATCCTGAATATCAAGTAACAAACGAACTCGTTCCCGACGTTTTCCGGTAAGACTATTCGAGCTGTCATCAAGTATACGTGGTGTCACTCTCAGCAATGTTCCGCTTGTAATACTTTCCAGAGACGCCACCTTTTCTCCGGAGACTTTTGTATAAAACGTTACGTTTTTATCAAGAATCGCCTGCATATTATTTAAGGTTATAATTGACGGCTGAGAGAGTATTTTAGCTTTCGAGTTCTGTTGTAACGCATTCACCCTAATCATAAAATTACTGGCATTACTTATCACAGAAGAGCTGATATTAGCCTGTGCGGTAGAGCTATTAAAGGCAATCGTACCTTGTCCTGCATTTAACGTACCGGACCAGTTTACGCCGAGCTGCTGAAGATCGTTTGCATCAACATCAATAATTGAGACAGAAATTTCAATTTGCCTTTGTTCAATATCAAGCTCAGAAATTAATTGCTGATAGATATCCATCGTTATTTCGCGGTCTTTTACAACAACTGCATTAAGACGTGGATCAGCGGAAATCGTTACACTGTTATCAAACAGGTTACCGCTTCGCTCGACGGCACCTTTACCGGTACTGGGAAGCGAACCATTACTTGCCATTGTCTTCAGAATGGAGACAACACCTGGGACGACAACATTTTGGTCACGGTATTTGTATGTTATATCTGTCGCTGACGCATAGTTCAGTTTAAAGACCTTAACAACATCTTTATTTTTGGCTTTAGACTGTGCCTCTTTATCAAGACTTTCTGATAAAGATGTAATATATTTTATACATTCAGGAACACCCCGAACTTCAATCGAGTTAAATGTCGTAATTTTTCTCACATTGCAAGAGTTTTTGTTTACTGAGATTGTATCACTCAGATATTTTAGCAGTGAGTCAATATCCAGATATGTTGGTGTAATTATACTTCTTGATATTTCATTTGTTTTATAAATATACAAGATGTTCTCATCATAATACCATGTGAGATGATAGAGTTTGGACAGTTTTTCCAGTACTTTTACAGGTTTTTCATTTTTTATTTCGCCAGAGAAATCATCATTCACGGAACTACTGATGAAAACAGGAATGCTGTAGTTAGCAGCAAAGTCATTAAGGATTGCACGTACTGGAGAACTTTTAGTAATAATAAAATATTCGTTCTTGCCTAATCTTTTTTCCAGAGAGGACGGGGCAGCTTGTGCACTGCAGCAAAATAGTGCTGTAAAAATAAAAAAACTTATTTTTTTCATTACACAATTCGTCCTATATCAGAAAACAAGTGTGTTGGCGGCATCATTGTATCTGATGAAGATGATTGCTCTAGTTTATCAAATTGCTTGTCGAGCAACGAGGCGAGAGTATGTTGCATTATTGCTTTTGACATGTTTGCGCGATGATTATTATCTTTATGAAAAATTTGGCAAAGATACCACTTCTTATTAGACAGGAAAATACCCATTTGTTTATATTCTTTACTAACGGCCAGGATATTGCAGAGTCTGATAAATGTATCTGTTGGAATCTGACGAAAATCACCACTAAGCTCGATATATAGAACCCAGTAGTTTCCAAAATCGTGCAAGAAAGCATTTTTTTGGTAGATATAAAAAGTGAGATGCGTTGGTGAACCGTTGACATCCTTTACAAAATCAAGGGCCGTTAGCCAGTCACAATCATTCTTTGCTATGCCATTATTATTGTTCATACATATTACCCGTCCTGTCCTGAGGATGACTTGATAACAACACTAATATTTTCTAATTTGAGATCGTCGACACTATTCTTAACCAGGTTTTTTATCTGAATGACCGATGGTGCTAAGTTAACCTCTGGCGAGCTGATGACTAAAACGGCTGCTGAGGATGGTTGACTTTCGTTATTGTTAACATTTAATGAAACGCTGCAATCGATAACACCGGGTATTTTACTTAGCAACCTTTCGATGTCTTGTTCTTTGAGATAGTTGATTTTTGCATTTTCTTGTGATGGCGATGCCACTAACTGGCTGGGTGGGAAAATAACCTCGATATCTGCAAATTTCTTTTTCGGGAAGCCGTTATTATTTAAAATCGTTATTGCGCGAACAAAATCCTCTTTTTCCACACTGAGTGTCATATTTCCACTTTTGTCCATTTCTTTGGAAACATTGACATCATTGGATAGCAACAGTGCTTGCATCTGATTAGCTTCTTTTTCTGTTAATCCTGTATACAATTGCTCTTTACATGCCACTGTCAAACAAATAGCAGCCAATAAAAAAAGGTTTTTAATGTGTTTTTTCATTTTTATTGCATCGAAACTAATTTTGTAACCGATGTTGAAAGGAGGCTTGCTAACTTAGATACGACATCAACATTGACGTTTGCGTTGAGCACATTCTTTTGTAAAGTGAGTACATCTTCGGGCGAGAGCCCACCTGCAGATAGTGCATCGAAACTGAGATCGGTGTTCATTGTTGCAAGATGTCGCTTTTTAATTTCTTCAATCAACACTTGTTCTGGGGAAGACACTCCCGCTGTTTTAGGGAGTAATTGATCAAGAAACTGAGCCGCTCCGGCTGCAGAGGGGGTTGATGCTAACGGGATATGCTCATCAACGACATTTGTTTGGGATGCTTTATTTAACTGAATATTAATGTTTTCCGATTGATTAATATTATTCATATTTACTGTTAGTCTCTTTTCATGAGAGAGGCAATGGCATAATGCATCCATTACCTCTCTATTTTTTATGCGATGCGATGATTAGGCATATCTCATCGCTAATCCGCCGGCAACAGTAGTTATGCCACCTAATACACCGGCTGCGATTCCTAAGCCTAATTTTTGTGAAGGGTCGTCAACACACATTGCTGCGATACCAGTACCGATAGCGGCTAGAACACCTACACTCATTAAAACTCCACCCAGGACTTTAACGCTGCGACTTGTTCCACCTTCTGGTTGCATCACTCCTGTATTCTCATCCACTGGATTATTTCCATTGATTGTGGTTGCCAGTGGTAATACTGCACCAGAAGGACTTAAATTTGCTGCTTCCATTGATCTTTCTCCTTTTGTCTAATTTAGACATTTACCTGGTTATAAATAACCAAATTATCCCATAGGCAACTATTATATTATTTAAATAGTTGCAATGTACATAAAGTACATATACTGTATATATTATCCAATACGCTTTTTCAAGCAATAATATTCACACGTATACTTACTTCAGAGCCTGCAGATGAATCTTTTAGTTAAAAGAAACGTTGAAGAGTTTTTAAGATTGTTGGGAAATGATTTTTATTTATTTGATAATCGTATTGAAATTGATTTTAATGAGTTTTCTTTTTTTATTGAAATAATTGATAATAATGTTTTTGTTACGTTTGCTTTAGAGTATAACGAAAACGTATTTTTCTCTTTCTTTAGTGCCCTTGCTCCTGAGCGTACGCAGGGAGTGATTGAACATATTTTTGTCTACGATAATAAATTGTGCTTAAGTTGTTTGTTAACCAATATCGATGTTTTTTTTCTAATGAATACTTTTCAACAACATGTGCAGATTATTGAGCGCGTTCGCAGGATGACATCATGAATAAACTCTTAAATATATTTAAAAAAGCAGAGTCATATCACGATCTTATTCTGGCTCTCTTCTTCTTTATGGCTGTAATGATGATGATTATTCCACTACCAACAGTTGTGGTGGATATCATTATCGCGATTAATATTTCGACAGCTTTACTTTTATTAATGCTCTCAATCTATATAAAAAATCCTCTTGAACTAACTTCTTTCCCCACAATCCTGTTGATTACGACGTTGATGCGCCTGTCGCTCAGTGTTAGTACAACCAGACTTATTCTGCTGCATCACGATGCGGGTGACATTATTTACTCCTTCGGTAACTTTGTTGTTGGCGGTAATATTGTTGTTGGCCTGGTTATTTTTACTATTATTACCATTGTTCAATTTATGGTTATTACAAAAGGGGCCGAGCGTGTTGCTGAAGTGAGTGCTCGTTTTTCCCTTGATGGTATGCCAGGAAAGCAAATGAGTATTGATGGTGATATGCGCGCAGGCGTTATTGACCCGCTTGAGGCAAAAGTTCTTCGCTCCCGAGTGCAAAAGGAAAGCCAGTTTTATGGTTCAATGGACGGGGCGATGAAGTTTGTAAAAGGGGACGCTATTGCTGGTATCATTATTGTTTTAGTTAACCTTTTTGGTGGCGTGCTCATTGGTATGTGGCAATTTGACATGCCATTTAGTGAGGCACTTAGCCTGTTTTCTGTATTGTCTGTCGGTGATGCTTTGGTTGCCCAGATCCCTGCGCTTATTATTTCTGTCACCGCGGGCGTGGTTGTTACTCGTGTGCCCGGTGAAAGCGAAAAAGAAGAAAACCTTGCAGGTGATATTGTTCAACAGGTTTCTGTTAATAGTCGCCCTTTTTTAATCAGTGCCGCACTAATGCTCGTAATGGCGATTATTCCGGGCTTTCCTACATTGGTCTTCTTATTTCTGGCGGTTTGCCTGTTGGGGATAGCCTGGAAATTACAGAAGAAAAGAACATTTGGAACTGGCAATAATAAGGATGCTATGGGAGCTGATTTGTCTAATAGCCAAAACATCTCACCGGGCGCTGAGCCATTGATTTTAAACTTAAGTAGTAATATTTATAGTTCAGACATTACACAGCAAATTGAGGTCATGCGTTGGAATTTCTTTGAGGAAAGTGGAATTCCATTGCCTAAGATTATTGTTAATCCGGTTAAAAATAATGATAGCGCAATAGAATTTTTGCTCTATCAAGAGTCAATATACAAAGATACTCTTATAGATGATACTGTCTATTTTGAGGCTGGGCATGCAGAGATATCATTCGAATTTGTCCAGGAAAAGCTTTCGACTAACTCTATCGTATATAAGACGAATAAGGCTAATCAACAGCTCGCTCACCTTACAGGTATGGATGTTTATGCAACAACAAATGATAAGATAACGTTTTTGCTAAAGAAGCTTGTATTGTCTAATGCCAAAGAGTTCATCGGCGTACAAGAAACGCGTTATTTGATGGACATCATGGAGAGAAAATATAACGAGCTTGTGAAAGAGCTGCAGCGCCAGCTTGGTTTGAGCAAAATTGTTGACATCCTACAACGTCTCGTAGAGGAAAATGTCTCAATTAGAGACCTGAGAACTATCTTTGAGACGCTTATTTTTTGGTCAACAAAAGAAAAGGATGTGGTTATCTTGTGCGAATACGTTCGTATCGCCCTGCGTCGGCATATTTTAGGTCGCTATAGCGTTAGCGGTACACTTCTGAACGTTTGGCTTATTGGCTCTGATATTGAAAATGAGCTACGAGAGTCGATCAGACAAACGTCATCAGGTTCGTATCTGAATATCTCACCGGAGCGAACTGAGCAGATAATTGGCTTCTTAAAAAATATCATGAATCCAACGGGGAACGGCGTCATTCTGACCGCTTTAGATATCAGGCGCTATGTGAAGAAAATGATTGAAGGTTCGTTCCCGTCAGTCCCCGTGCTCTCTTTTCAGGAGGTTGGGAATAATATCGAACTTAAAGTATTAGGAACGGTAAATGATTTCAGAGCATGATTCTGTATTGGAAAAATACCCACGTATTCAGAAAGTGCTCAATAGCACTGTGCCGGCATTATCATTAAATTCGTCTACCAGATATGAAGGCAAGATTATCAATATCGGCGGGACGATTATTAAGGCGCGTTTACCAAAAGCGCGTATTGGCGCCTTTTACAAGATAGAACCCAGTCAACGTTTAGCCGAGGTGATCGCTATTGATGAAGATGAGGTTTTCTTGTTGCCTTTTGAGCATGTTTCCGGCATGTACTGTGGTCAGTGGTTAAGTTATCAGGGGGATGAGTTCAAGATTCGTGTTGGAGACGCACTACTTGGGCGGCTTGTTGATGGCATAGGCAGACCAATGGAGAGTAATATTGTTGCCCCCTATCTTCCGTTTGAACGCAGCTTGTATGCTGAACCACCAGATCCTTTATTAAGGCAGGTTATTGATCAGCCATTTATACTTGGCGTCAGGGCAATTGATGGGCTACTAACTTGCGGTATTGGGCAGCGTATCGGTATTTTTGCTGGTTCAGGCGTTGGTAAAAGTACGCTTTTGGGGATGATTTGTAATGGCGCATCCGCAGATATTATTGTCCTTGCTCTTATCGGCGAACGTGGTCGCGAAGTAAATGAATTCCTCGCGCTTTTACCTCAATCCACGCTTTCTAAATGTGTGCTGGTCGTCACAACGTCAGACCGCCCCGCGCTGGAAAGGATGAAAGCCGCATTTACGGCGACGACTATTGCAGAGTACTTCCGCGATCAAGGTAAAAATGTATTATTAATGATGGATTCTGTAACTCGTTATGCCCGAGCCGCGCGTGATGTTGGGCTTGCATCGGGAGAGCCTGATGTAAGGGGGGGATTCCCTCCGAGTGTTTTTTCTTCGTTACCCAAATTATTAGAGCGAGCGGGGCCTGCGCCAAAAGGTTCAATAACCGCGATTTATACGGTGTTGTTAGAAAGCGATAATGTTAATGATCCTATTGGCGATGAAGTCCGCTCTATTCTTGATGGGCACATCGTACTTACCCGAGAACTTGCAGAGGAAAACCATTTCCCTGCAATTGATATTGGTTTAAGTGCCAGTCGTGTTATGCATAACGTTGTTACATCGGAGCATTTGCGTGCGGCGGCAGAATGCAAAAAGCTTATTGCAACTTATAAAAATGTTGAGCTGCTTATTCGTATTGGTGAGTACACGATGGGGCAAGATCCTGAAGCAGATAAGGCAATAAAAAATAGGAAATTAATTCAGAACTTTATACAACAAAGCACCAAAGATATCAGTAGTTACGAAAAAACGATTGAAAGCCTATTCAAAGTGGTTGCCTGAGTATGTTGGACAGAATTTTATCTATTCGTAAAAGCAGAGCGAACCGATTGAGAGAATCAATGGCTAAGATTAACTCTCAGATAAAAGAGGTGGATGGTAAACTCGATGACTGCGAGCAATCCATTAAAGAGTCGATTGCCTCTAAGCAGGCGTATTGTGCATCGCTGGTGAATTTGGATAAAGTGTCGTTGTATAAATATCAGATTAAAAACAATGCATTTGATGAGCAAAAGCAGCGATTGTATGAGAAAAAATCTTCACTTTCGAAGGAAAAGCGTTCATTGCTAGATTCACAAAAACGAACAAAAGAGAATCTGCAACATGTTAATAAATCAGTAGAAAAATTATCTTTTGCCATAAAGGAACATTACTTTGACTAGAGTTTCTCTAAAAAGAAATTTGATAGAGCCTGTTTCTTTTCGGCCATCAGATGATTGGCCGCAAGGAGAAGAAAGTTTTAATGATATTTTTTATCATATAAAAAAAAGATCGCCTGATACGTTGTTCATACGAATGGCTTCTTTATGGAAGAGATTGTTTTACTCCTCGGGCCGAAGACGACGCTACTTTGAAGAAGGGGAGCACTCGTTTAGTATTCTTTGTGGAAGATTACGAGGAGTTGTTTTAACAATTAAATGTAGTAACGGAATCATTTATCTGTCTATTAAAATAAGCCAAAATAATAGAAATCATGTTTTTTTATATCATAAAAAAGACTATGTTTTCGATAAGTTAAAAGAAATCTTTCCTGATGAAGCCATTGAGTTCACAATTGAATATGAAAATTAACGATTTTTATTTGCCGTTGTTGCCAGTTATCGGAACCGGTCGCCTCTATATTACGTCCGAAGGTCATGCTTGCCATGCATATTTTCGTGAGGTCAGCGGTCATGGTATTCGTTTCACGTTGACATACTCGGGCTATGAGGGGCGTTTCTGGATATCAGAAGAACAGTTCATTCAGTGGTGCCAAGAGTTATTCCCGTATAGTGAAAGCCGGCTGATACCGGAAGATATGATAAAACTCATGATCTTATGGGTAATGCAGACTGCCTTACCGGAAGGTGATGTGTCAGTTGATGATGTTCAATTTACGATGCTAAATAAAGATGTTTATCCGGTAATAGAAAATAATAATGGAGAAAACAGACTTAATGTAATTATACTCGAAACAACGGTACAAAGTTTACAACATCTGATTAATGATAATTGGCAATTTGTTCCACATTCTAATGCTCTTTTTTTTGATGGCTATATCGTACCTGGGTGGACTGATTATCCAGTTACAGAGTTGAGAGTTGGTGATAGTCTGAGACTCTATCATGTTGATGATAGTCAAGAGAGAAGGTGCTGGATTGTTATTAATAACCCTTTGGCAACCGTAAAGCTGAGCGATAATAATTTATCTGTCACGGATGTTCTGGCTGCAGATCCGTTATGTACTATCAGCAGCGAGACTGTGATGAATCGCATTTATTGTGTGATTGGCACAGTGCATATTGATATACATATGTTGCGTAATGTCCAAAAAGATGACATTATCGATTCAACGGGATATCATCTTTTTGGTGGGTGCCAGTTAGTACGGAATAATACCACAATCGCATACGGGAGTATTATAAAAATCAACGAAGATTTTTATTTTACTATTAGCGTAGTATGTGATTAATCAGGAATGCGTTATATAGGGAGGTGTATGATGTCGTCATCATTATCAGGTATAACATTCACTACTTCTTTGACAAGCCATGCGTCATGGAATAAGTTGACCCGAACTCTTCATATATCGAATGATGATATAGTAGATGAACTGCAACTTAAAGCACGCATGCAGCAGCGTCACCACCGGGTTTTTGCAGGCATTGATGACTATTCAATTATCAATTTTCGTGGAAAAGATTATGCTGTCCGCTTCATTAAAGATAAAGATAATTATGTGTACAAAGTAAATAAGATAACTCAGGAAAGTGGATGTTTCTCAAGGATATTTAGCTTTTTGTATGGAGGCGTTACGAAGGCCCTGGAAAGTAAATTAAATGAGAGACACATTACGCCACTGTCTTCAACCTGGTTTCCTCGCACTGCACTGGAAGGCTTTTTAACTGAAAGAGGGCTCTCTTCTTTGTTACGTCGCGTACAGTCTACAGAAGGTGTGAACCCTCCAGAGAATACTACATTAAACTCTTTATCAGGTGTGACAGTTTAAGTATTATTTTATGCTGTTTTCTTTTTCTCCCCAGAATGTGTTCTGTTCTGGGGACGATATTTCATTATTTTTTTGAAAAGAATATGCAGGCGAAATGATTAGTATTTCAAGGATAGAGCACTGTAGTTTTTGTGAAATATGGACTGAATGGATGCCACCATCCAGTCCATATTATCACTTCCAAAGTAAAAAGCAAATAAATCAAAGTGAAAGTAGTTTTATTATTTCTTTTTTTAGTAGATATCCGTTTTCCATCAAGTTAGTGAATTCCGTTATATCTATTTTATTTTTGGGGAATGCAATGTTTAAGAAAGTTTTATCGTCTTTTAATGATAAGAAAAACATACCAAGCATTTCTCGGTTGTTGTTTATTTCTAATATTTTATTGATTTGATCTGGTTCGTTGGTTGATAGGTAACAATAAAAAAACAAAATTTCTGATTGAGGTGCGCACTCAAGTATCCACTCATGACCATCGTTATCGTGAAAAGCGAGGGCGTCAGTTTGCTCTTCCAATGTTATCCCAAACGTATGTGCAAGATCTTTGCAAAATTGTTCATTCATATTGTAGTCCTGTCATTCTTATAACGCTGATGTGTTCATAGGTAATTTATTTGTGAGTTCTTACACAAATAACAAGGAAAAAATATAACATGTAAGTAATAATGTTGCATATTCATGATAGCATATGATAAATGTAGTGCAACCACCTATAAATAGTGCTGGAGGAAAAGTTCTGGAGGAAAATTAAAATCATAAAATAATATTATAGTTTTATTTATTCGTTTTATTTTTATAGGTGTAAATGTTTTTTATGTAATTTATAAAGGTTTATAGCATGTTTAGTCCAACGGCAATGGTAGGTAGAGCGTTAGCTCAGGCGGTTACACAAACTCTTAGACCCGCTGTAACCAAGGCTGCGACGCAAGCGGGCATGGCAGCCAGTGGTATGAGGTTCACACCTATGCAGTCGAACCTTATGATTAATCATGGCAAACTGACTACCCAGCTACTACAGGCCGTAGCCAAACAAACTGGTAGTAGTGATACCCAGCAATGGTTCAAGCAAGAGCAGATTACTTTTCTATCCAGAGCAGTAAACAAAACTGTGGATGACTATTGCATGAGTAATAATTCGGCAATTAGTAAGGAGACTAAATGTCGCATTTTTAAAGAGGTTGAAAGCGCGATACAACAGCCTCTCGATATGAACTGTGCACAATCATCAATTAGTCACTTTTTGCAATCCAATAAATACTTTAATCAGAAAGTTGATGAGCAGTGTGGTAAAGGAGTGGATCCCATTACACGTTTTAACACTCAAACCAAATTGATAGAACAAGTCTCACGCGAAATCTTTGAACAGAATTTTAGCACCGCGAAAATCAGTGATATCAAGGCTCTAACTGAGAAGGCGATTGCAGACAATGTGCAGGATACTCGGCTGTAGGGGGAAACGTACTGCGCTGTTATTTTTTTTCTTGATGCAAAAAGGTCTCTATAGACGTTTAAAATAAAATATTATTTTTCAATACACAATTAAATTTCTGCATATAAAAATTATAATTATTTTTTTCGATAATTATATAATGATTTTGATTATGTGATTTTTTAGTTGGAAATACAGACATGCATTTCTGGTGCGTTATTTTGCTTGCATCAAAAATTATACTGTGATTTATTTGGTTTATGCTCAGTTGTTTTATCGGCTGCATACCGTTACGTCATAGTAATATAAAGGAACGTGTCAAATTTCTAAATAAAAGGATATATGTATGCCTATTGGTAACCTTGGTAATAATGTAAATGGCAATCATTTAATTCCCCCTGCGCCGCCACTACCTTCACAAACAGACGGCGCGGCACGGGGAGGAACTGGTCATCTAATTAGCTCTACAGGAGCATTAGGATCTCGTTCATTGTTTTCTCCCCTGAGAAATTCTATGGCTGATTCTGTCGATTCCAGAGATATTCCAGGACTTCCTACAAACCCATCGAGGCTTGCTGCAGCTACATCTGAGACATGCTTGCTTGGAGGATTTGAAGTTCTCCATGATAAGGGGCCACTTGATATTCTCAATACGCAAATTGGACCCTCTGCATTTCGTGTTGAAGTGCAGGCAGATGGTACTCATGCCGCTATTGGAGAAAAAAATGGTTTGGAGGTTAGCGTTACATTAAGTCCTCAAGAATGGAGCAGCTTGCAATCTATTGATACTGAGGGTAAAAACAGATTTGTTTTTACCGGGGGACGTGGCGGTAGTGGGCATCCGATGGTCACTGTCGCATCAGATATCGCGGAAGCTCGTACGAAAATACTGGCCAAATTAGACCCAGACAATCATGGAGGACGTCAACCCAAGGACGTTGATACGCGTTCTGTTGGTGTTGGCAGCGCTTCGGGAATAGATGATGGCGTTGTTAGCGAAACCCATACTTCAACAACAAATTCCAGCGTTCGCTCAGATCCTAAATTCTGGGTTTCTGTCGGCGCAATTGCTGCTGGTTTAGCGGGACTGGCGGCAACTGGTATTGCACAGGCGTTGGCTTTGACACCGGAACCGGATGATCCTACAACCACCGATCCTGATCAGGCCGCAAATGCTGCAGAAAGTGCAACAAAAGATCAGTTAACGCAAGAAGCATTCAAGAACCCTGAGAACCAGAAAGTTAACATCGATGCGAACGGAAATGCTATTCCGTCTGGGGAATTAAAAGATGATATTGTTGAGCAAATAGCACAACAAGCTAAAGAGGCTGGTGAGGTGGCCAGACAGCAGGCTGTTGAAAGCAATGCACAGGCGCAGCAGCGATATGAGGATCAGCATGCCAGACGTCAGGAGGAATTACAGCTTTCATCGGGTATTGGTTACGGCCTCAGCAGTGCATTGATTGTTGCTGGGGGAATTGGTGCTGGTGTAACGACTGCGCTCCATAGACGAAATCAGCCGGCAGAACAGACAACTACTACAACAACACATACGGTAGTGCAGCAACAGACCGGAGGGAATACCCCAGCACAAGGTGGCACTGATGCCACAAGAGCAGAAGACGCTTCTCTGAATAGACGTGATTCGCAGGGGAGTGTTGCATCGGCACACTGGTCAGATTCCTCTAGCGAAGTGGTTAATCCATATGCTGAAGTTGGGGGGGCTCGGAATAGTCTATCGGCTCATCAGCCAGAAGAGCATATTTATGATGAGGTCGCTGCAGATCCTGGTTATAGCGTTATTCAGAATTTTTCAGGGAGCGGCCCAGTTACCGGAAGGTTAATAGGAACTCCAGGGCAAGGTATCCAAAGTACTTATGCGCTTCTGGCAAACAGCGGCGGATTGCGTTTAGGTATGGGAGGATTAACGAGTGGTGGCGAGAGCGCAGTAAGTTCTGTAAATGCCGCACCAACGCCGGGACCAGTACGTTTCGTTTAAATATATCTGTGAGTATTTAGTTGAGGTTGGGGTGGGGTGGGGGGGCGTTTTACTAGCGTTAATGTTTCAGAGAACAACGTTGCAGCATGGGTAACTCTTGAACTTCTGTTATTATAAATCAATTAAGAGAAATTATAATGTCATCAAGATCTGAACTTTTATTAGATAGGTTTGCGGAAAAAATTGGTGTTGGATCTATTTCCTTTAATGAAAATAGATTGTGTTCTTTTGCTATTGATGAAATTTATTATATTTCGTTATCTGATGCCAATGACGAATATATGATGATTTATGGCGTCTGTGGAAAATTCCCGACAGATAACCCTAACTTCGCTCTTGAGATTTTGAATGCAAACTTATGGTTTGCAGAGAATGGTGGGCCATACCTGTGTTATGAGTCAGGAGCACAATCGCTGTTGTTAGCGTTACGTTTCCCGCTCGATGATGCTACCCCTGAAAAACTTGAGAATGAAATAGAAGTCGTCGTTAAGTCGATGGAAAATCTGTATTTGGTATTACATAATCAGGGAATAACATTAGAAAACGAACATATGAAAATAGAGGAAATTAGCTCAAGCGATAATAAACATTATTACGCCGGAAGATAAAACTTATTTATTAGTATTAATTTACTACTCATTCTAACTCATTGTGGTGGAGCCCAAACATGATTACTCATGGTTTTTATGCCCGGACCCGGCACAAGCATAAGCTAAAAAAAACATTTATTATGCTTAGTGCTGGTTTAGGATTGTTTTTTTATGTTAATCAGAATTCATTTGCAAATGGTGAAAATTATTTTAAATTGGGTTCGGATTCAAAACTGTTAACTCATAATAGCTATCAGAATCGCCTTTTTTATACGTTGAAAACAGGTGAAACTGTTGCCGATCTTTCTAAATCGCAAGATATTAATTTATCGACGATTTGGTCGTTGAATAAGCATTTATACAGTTCTGAAAGCGAAATGATGAAGGCCGCGCCTGGTCAGCAGATCATTTTGCCACTCAAAAAACTTCCCTTTGAATACAGTGCCTTACCACTTTTAGGTTCGGCACCTCTTGTTGCTGCAGGTGGTGTCGCTGGTCATACAAATAAACTGACTAAAATGTCCCCGGACGTGACCAAAAGCAACATGACCGATGACAAGGCATTAAATTATGCGGCACAACAGGCGGCGAGTCTCGGTAGCCAGCTTCAGTCGCGATCTCTGAACGGCGATTACGCGAAAGATACCGCTCTTGGTATCGCTGGTAACCAGGCTTCGTCACAGTTGCAGGCCTGGTTACAACATTATGGAACGGCAGAGGTTAATCTGCAGAGTGGTAATAACTTTGACGGTAGTTCACTGGACTTCTTATTACCGTTCTATGATTCCGAAAAAATGCTGGCATTTGGTCAGGTCGGAGCGCGTTACATTGACTCCCGCTTTACGGCAAATTTAGGTGCGGGTCAGCGTTTTTTCCTTCCTGAAAATATGTTGGGCTATAACGTCTTCATTGATCAGGATTTTTCTGGTGATAATACCCGTTTAGGTATTGGTGGCGAATACTGGCGAGACTATTTCAAAAGTAGTGTTAACGGCTATTTCCGCATGAGCGGCTGGCATGAGTCATACAATAAGAAAGACTATGATGAGCGCCCAGCAAATGGCTTCGATATCCGTTTTAATGGCTATCTGCCATCATACCCGGCATTAGGTGCCAAGCTGATGTATGAGCAGTATTATGGTGATAATGTTGCTTTGTTTAATTCTGATAAGCTGCAGTCGAATCCTGGTGCGGCGACCGTTGGTGTAAACTATACTCCGATTCCTCTGGTGACGATGGGGATCGATTACCGTCATGGTACGGGTAATGAAAATGATCTCCTTTACTCAATGCAGTTCCGTTATCAGTTTGATAAACCGTGGTCTCAGCAAATTGAGCCACAATATGTTAACGAGTTAAGAACATTATCAGGCAGCCGTTACGATCTGGTTCAGCGTAATAACAATATTATTCTGGAGTACAAAAAGCAGGATATTCTTTCTCTGAATATTCCGCATGATATTAATGGTACTGAACGCAGTACGCAGAAGATTCAATTGATCGTTAAGAGCAAATACGGTCTGGATCGTATCGTCTGGGATGATAGTGCATTACGTAGCCAGGGCGGCCAGATTCAGCATAGCGGAAGCCAAAGCGCACAAGATTACCAGGCTATTTTGCCTGCTTATGTGCAAGGTGGTAGCAATGTTTATAAAGTGACGGCTCGCGCCTATGACCGTAATGGCAATAGCTCTAACAATGTACAGCTTACTATTACCGTTCTGTCGAATGGTCAGGTGGTCGACCAGGTTGGGGTAACGGACTTTACGGCTGATAAGACTTCGGCTAAAGCGGATGGCACCGAAGCAATTACTTATACTGCGACGGTGAAAAAGAATGGGGTAGCTCAGGCTAATGTCCCTGTTTCATTTAATATTGTTTCAGGAACTGCAGTTTTAAGTGCCAATAGTGCCAATACCAATGGTAGCGGTAAGGCGACTGTAACCCTGAAATCGGATAAACCAGGCCAGGTCGTCGTGTCTGCTAAAACAGCAGAGATGACTTCAGCGCTTAATGCCAATGCAGTTATATTTGTTGATCAAACCAAGGCCAGCATTACTGAGATTAAGGCTGATAAAACAACGGCAGTAGCAAATGGTCAGGATGCTATTACATACACTGTTAAAGTGATGAAGGGGGATAAGCCTGTATCTAATCAGGAAGTGACCTTTACGACGACCTTAGGTAAGTTAAGTAATTCCACTGAAAAAACGGATACGAATGGCTATGCCAAAGTAACATTAACATCGACAACTCCAGGAAAATCACTCGTTAGTGCCCGTGTTAGCGATGTCGCCGTTGATGTCAAAGCACCTGAAGTTGAATTTTTTACAACGCTTACAATTGATGACGGTAATATTGAAATTGTTGGAACCGGAGTTAAAGGGAAGTTACCCACTGTATGGTTGCAATATGGTCAAGTTAATCTGAAAGCCAGCGGAGGTAACGGAAAATATACATGGCGCTCAGCAAATCCAGCAATTGCTTCGGTGGATGCTTCTTCTGGTCAGGTCACCTTAAAAGAGAAGGGAACTACAACTATTTCCGTTATCTCAAGTGATAATCAAACTGCAACTTATACTATTGCAACACCTAATAGTCTGATTGTTCCTAATATGAGCAAGCGTGTGACCTATAATGATGCTGTGAATACATGTAAGAATTTTGGAGGAAAGTTGCCGTCTTCTCAGAATGAACTGGAAAATGTCTTTAAAGCATGGGGGGCTGCAAATAAATATGAATATTATAAGTCTAGTCAGACTATAATTTCATGGGTACAACAAACAGCTCAAGATGTGAAGAGTGGTGTTGCAAGTACATACGATTTAGTTAAACAAAACCCTCTGAATAATATTAAGGCTAGTGAATCTAATGCTTATGCCACTTGTGTAAAATAAATTTAATAAATATCTAATCATTGTCCGGCTAAAATGTATCTTTTAGTCGGACATTTTTATGCGATATATTCTATATTAGCACCTTTCGAGTTGTATCCTGGTAATCAAGTCTCTAGCTAGCTTTTCTCTCCACCCAATAATTTGACATCATGAAGACTATATCTATAACATCCACACAATAAAAAACCCTCCGAAGAGGGGGAAGAGGATAAGAAATTAATACGACAGTGGAATATGTATATATTCGTCTGGGCGGGAGATGTTGATACCATCTTTAGGATCAATTGCGTCGATGACATAGCCTCCTTTCAGAATGCTACCAATCCCGAGGCTGGTACCATTATCAAGAGCAATTGTAGGATTCTTCATCGTACCGCTGATTCTGAGTATTTTTCCGGGAAAAATATCTGCTGAAATGTACGGCTGAATGTTCTGAAAGAGTATCTTGACGTTACTATTTTTGTTCATTGCATTTATAATGGCAAGGATCTTACTCTCGTTCTGTTGAGAAACTTCCCCCGCGACAATGATGACATCATTCTTTTTGAAAATATTGACATAGTTTATTAGTTTATTCTTTTTAAACTCTGATGCCAGTTCATTGATTTTATTGTTACTGTTGTTGTGTATTTCCCATCCTGCAACCCCTGGCGTATTCAGTAACAGATTTTCAACCTCGCTCCATTTGGGTGAAGGGGGAATGTATCCCGATAACAGAAAGAATCCAGGCTTATTACCTTTTGTAATAATGATATCTTTGTAACCGTATTCCGTTAAGACATCATTAATTGCGGATATGATTTGGTTATTGCAAATGATTTTATTGTAATAAAAAATATTTTTTTCTTTCAGGTAATTAAAAAATGGAGTTAAATCCGTGGTTGATTCGCAACGCCCATAAAGCGCGATATTTTTTCCATGCCATACCAGAGTGATTGCATGAAGTTTGTTTTCTTTTAGCTGCTGATATACATCAGCTCTGGTAAACGTTGGGGGTTCAGCTTTTGGGGAAAGCAAAACGTAACTGCCGATGGCACCAGACAACGCAAAAGTAGCACCAATCACGCTCGCCAGGATAAGGCGTTTTTTGCGTTGATTTTTGGCAGAAAACCTTTCTGGCACATCAGACAATGGCAAGGAATGGTCAATATCACCAATGATGAAGCAACATCCCGCTATATCAATAATCTTTCCGACAGGTAATGGTTTATCTGCTTCATAGGGCGTGGGTTGCCCATCAATCCAAAATTCAACCGGAGATAAAAGGAAAACACCTTCCTCACGTATATCAAGTAAAAACTGATTGAGGCCTTGTTCAAGAGGAAAGTAAACAATATCGTTATCTTCCGTACCTAGCGTTAGGTTTCCCATCGGAAGTTGTAATTCCCGATTACGCATCGCACCATTGAGAAGTTTTATTTTATATGAGGATAACATTTTTAAATTTTATTCATCCTGGTGGTTGAACAATGAGAAAAAATATGGTGAACTTACATCGTCTAAGAATAGAGTAGAAAGGAAGCTGTTGTACAGTACTATTTAATGGAATATTCATAATTAATGATTACGTGAGTTTCCAATGGCTAATGGTATTGAATTTAATCAAAACCCCGCATCTGTTTTTAATTCTAATTCATTAGATTTTGAATTAGAATCTCAGCAATTAACGCAAAAAAATTCTTCTAATACTTCTTCGCCATTAATAAATTTGCAAAATGAATTAGCAATGATTACTAGCTCATCGCTTTCTGAAACGATTGAAGGGCTAAGCCTGGGATATCGCAAAGGTAGCGCAAGGAAAGAAGAGGAAGGCACGACAATCGAGAAGCTGCTCAATGATATGCAAGAGCTGCTTACTCTTACCGATAGTGATAAAATAAAAGAACTATCATTAAAAAACAGCGGGCTGCTGGAACAACACGATCCTACTTTGGCGATGTTTGGCAACATGCCAAAGGGGGAAATTGTTGCGCTAATATCTTCTTTATTGCAATCTAAGTTTGTTAAGATTGAATTAAAAAAGAAATATGCCAGGTTATTATTAGATTTATTAGGCGAAGATGATTGGGAGCTGGCTCTGCTTTCCTGGTTAGGGGTGGGTGAGTTAAATCAGGAAGGTATCCAGAAGATCAAGAAGCTTTATGAAAAGGCTAAGGACGAGGACTCTGAAAACGGAGCCTCTTTACTTGACTGGTTTATGGAGATCAAGGATCTTCCTGAGCGTGAAAAGCACTTAAAGGTTATTATTAGGGCGCTATCGTTCGATCTGTCTTATATGTCTTCTTTTGAAGACAAGGTAAGAACATCTTCAATTATTAGTGATTTATGTCGGATAATCATTTTTTTATCACTTAATAACTATACGGATATTATTGCAATCTCCATTAAGAAAGATAAAGATGTCATTTTAAATGAAGTGCTATCTATTATTGAACATGTATGGTTAACAGAAGACTGGCTACTGGAGAGCCCTTCTCGGGTATCGATTGTCGAAGATAAACATGTTTATTATTTCCATTTATTGAAAGAATTTTTTGCATCATTACCAGATGCTTGTTTTATTGATAACGAACAGAGGGATAATACATTATTAATGATTGGTAAAGTAATTGATTATAAGGAGGATGTTGTGTGATTTAATTATTTTTTAATGAATATTTTTAAACTTATTAAGAGGTATATAATGGATAATTCAGTTACATCATCAATTTCTAGTGCGAGTACTTCGACATCGATGACCTATGATTTAGGGAACATGTCGAAAGATGAAGTTGTTGAGCTGTTTAAAAAAGTTGGCGTATTTCAGGCTGCGCTTATCATGTTTGCTTATATGTACCAGGCACAAAGCGAGCTATCTATTGCTACATATGCAGACATGAATGAGTCATCTAAGGAATCCACCGAGGCACAAAAAATGGCCAATTTGGTGGATGCCAAGATCGCTGAAGTTCAGTCTAGTTCGGAAAAGGATAAAAAGGTCAAACTTCCTGACGAAGTAATTAGTTATATTCAAGATTCACGAAATGGGATTTCCGTAAGTAGTGATATTGACATCACCAAAGAGTTGGGTGCTGGTGACCTGCAAACCGTAAAAGCTGCTATTTCAGCAAAAGCAAATAACCTGACAACGACGGTGAATAATAACCAGCTTACGTTGCAGCAAATGTCTAATACGCTGAATTTATTAACAAATGCTCGTTCAGATATGCAGTCGTTGCAATATCGAACTATTCAGGCAATAAGTTTTGGTAAATAACAGGAGATAACCATGCTTGAGACAAAAAGCGATATCCTGTCTACAACCTCAGGGGCTAATAGCACTACGTTTATTTCAGATATCACTCAATCTGAGCGGACTTCAACGCTGGATTTTCAACTGGTTAAATCCAGCGTTGCGTCAGTAAGTAAGGCTGATACTGGCATTTTACCGGTACCCCCGGCGGGTCATGCATTAGTAACCCCATCTGCTGCTGAAGATATTCTGAGCAAACTTTTTGGCGGCATCAGTGGTGATGTTATTAGTCGCACTGGTGAGACAGAATCACAGAGTAGTACACGAAGTACAACTGGCTATCCTTATCTTTCTCAGGTGAATAACGTTGACCCTCAGGCCATGATGATGATGGCCACTCTGTTATCCCTGGATGCCTCAGCGCAGAGAGTTGCGAGTATGAAAAACTCCAACGAGATCTACGCGGATGGACAAAATAAAGCGCTGGATAATAAAACGCTGGAGTTTAAAAAGCAGCTCGAAGAACAACAAAAAGCCGAAGAGAAAGCACAAAAAAGTAAAATTGTTGGTCAGGTCTTTGGTTGGTTAGGGGTTGCAGCAACTGCTATTGCAGCTATTTTTAACCCGGCACTCTGGGCTGTTGTTGCTATTAGTGCAACAGCAATGGCACTGCAAACTGCAGTTGATGTTATGGGCGATGATGCTCCACAGGCGTTAAAAACAGCAGCGCAAGCTTTTGGCGGTCTATCTCTTGCCGCAGGTATTCTGACAGCCGGCATTGGCGGGGTGTCTTCACTTATATCTAAAGTTGGCGATGTCGCTAACAAAGTTGGTTCAAACATCGTAAAAGTAGTCACTACGCTGGCCGACACTTTTGTTGATAATGTTGCATCGAAAATTTCGGCAGTGGCAAATGGTTTAACTACTTCTTCGCGCTCTATTGGTACAACTGTGCTGAATAATGACGCAGCGTATTATAATGTGTTATCACAGGTTTCTGCTTTTGCTGTGGAAAATTTAACTCGACAAAGTGAGTACTTAAGTCAGAGTGCGAAGGCAGAGCTGGAAAAAGCTACTCTCGAGCTGCAAAACCAGGCGAATTATATACAGAGTGCTTCTCAGCTGATGTCTGATTCTGCGCGAGTGAATATCCGTATTGTCAGCGGTCGAGTTTAATTATTAAAGAGGCGTTTATTATGAATACTATCGATAATAACAATGCGGCAATCGCAGTTAATTCTGTTTTGAGCAGCACGACTGACAGCACCAGTTCAACAACTACATCAACTTCGTCAATCAGTTCATCTTTACTTACTGATGGCAGAGTGGATATTTCTAAACTTCTGCTGGAGGTTCAAAAACTGTTGCGTGAGATGGTCACCACATTGCAAGATTATCTTCAGAAGCAATTGGCGCAAAGCTATGACATCCAAAAAGCCGTTTTTGAGAGCCAAAATAAAGCTATTGATGAGAAAAAAGCCGGTGCGACAGCCGCTCTGATTGGTGGTGCTATCTCATCTGTCCTGGGGATTTTAGGCTCTTTTGCTGCCATTAATAGCGCAACTAAAGGCGCGAGTGATGTCGCTCAGCAAGCCGCTTCTACTTCTGCGAAGTCTATCGGTACAGTCTCTGAAGCTTCAACTAAAGCACTGGCGAAGGCTTCCGAAGGTATTGCAGATGCAGCAGATGATGCAGCTGGCGCAATGCAGCAAACTATCGCGACAGCTGCAAAAGCGGCCAGTCGTACATCCGGTATCACTGATGATGTTGCTACTTCGGCTCAGAAAGCTTCTCAGGTAGCTGAAGAGGCTGCTGATGCTGCTCAAGAATTAGCACAGAAGGCAGGATTATTAAGTCGCTTTACTGCTGCTGCCGGAAGGATTTCCGGTTCAACGCCATTTATTGTTGTTACCAGCCTTGCTGAAGGTACGAAAACATTGCCAACAACGATATCTGAATCTGTCAAGTCCAATCATGATATCAATGAGCAGCGTGCTAAATCTGTAGAAAATCTTCAGGCGTCGAATTTAGATACCTACAAACAGGATGTTCGCAGAGCGCAGGATGATATCTCTAGCCGTCTACGTGATATGACAACGACAGCCCGTGATCTTACTGACCTTATTAATCGCATGGGGCAAGCGGCTCGCTTAGCTGGGTAATTGATCATGGTCGATACGTTTAATGATGAAGTGTTTAATTACTATCTTGAACAAAAAGGGTACACAATACAGAAGGAGTTTCTTTGTGGCAGTGCCTTTTTTATCGGATGGCGGATTGAGACACCTTTTTTTTCATTAGCGTACAGACTGGATGAACAAGAACTGATTTTGTGCTCTTTTGAAGCACGTAACCAAACAGGGCTTAACGGCCCTGTTTTATCACTGACTCGTTTGCTCGAAGAGTTGTATCACCACTTTTCGGGTATTAAGAAAATCAGTGCGATGAAATCTAAGATTGGTTCAGATTCAGAACGTCAAAAGCGCGAAGAGTTGTTTAATTACTTCATCAGAAAGGGTGCCGTGCAGCAAGAAACAGAAGACGGAATTTGGTTCGTAATGAACGTAAATAGTTAAAAAAAATTATTTTATTAACTTCTGAGGGAAATTTAATGAATTTATCTGAAATTACTCAACAAATGGGTGAAGTAGGTAAAACGCTGAGCGATTCTGTGCCAGAGTTACTTAATAGCACCGATTTGGTTAATGACCCTGAAAAAATGTTAGAGTTGCAGTTTGCGGTTCAGCAATATTCTGCTTATGTTAACGTAGAAAGTGGAATGTTGAAAACGATAAAAGATCTGGTCTCAACCATTTCTAACCGTAGTTTTTAATTTTTATGGTTAATGATATTTCTGCTAATAAGATACTGGTGTGGGCGGCTGTAGCTGCGGCAAACCATAAGCTTCCCAAATATGCGGAAGCTATCCTGAATGTATTCCCACAAATTATACCTGATAAAAAAGATATCGCACATTTAGAATTTATTATCTTATTTGGATTAAATAGAAAAAATGATGCGATAAAGGTTTTGGAGGGCTGTATGGATGATGAGTCGAGTCAGTTATTGTACAGTTTGTTCCATGAGAATGTTAGTGGTTGGGTACGAGGATTTTAATTTATTTTGATTTAAAAATCATTTTATTATTCGTTTTGATATATATGAGAGTTAGCCAAGATTAGATATAAAGAGGCATAAATTATGCTTAATGGAATTAGTAACGCTGCTTCTACACTAGGGCGGCAGCTTGTAGGTATCGCAAGTCGAGTGAGCTCTGCGGGGGGAACTGGATTTTCTGTAGCCCCTCAGGCTGTTCGTCTTACTCCGGTGAGAGTTCATTCCCCCTTTTCTCCAGGTTCGTCGAATGTTAATGCGAGGACGATTTTTAATGTGAGCAGCCAGGTGACTTCATTTACTCCCTCTCGTCCGGCACCGCCGCCACCGACAAGTGGACAGGCATCCGGGGCATCCCGACCTTTACCGCCCATTGCACAGGCATTAAAAGATCATTTAGCTGCCTATGAACTATCGAAAGCGTCTGAGACTGTAAGCTTTAAGCCAACCCGTCAGGCACCACCGCCACCGACAAGTGGACAGGCATCCGGGCCTGGTGGACTACCGCCCCTTGCACAGGCACTAAAAGATCATTTAGCTGCCTATGAGCAATCGAAGAAAGGGTAACCAACTAATTTAAAACGATTAATCGGCATTGATTATTTGTTTTCCAACTAATAAAAACCGATATCAAATTGCGTGGTAATAAATGTGATTGGTAATATCGGTTTTTATTGGAGGGGTAATAAATAATGTATTATTATACGGTGAAAGTGGAGAAAGAGACGTTTTGTTAAAAGCGCACAGAGCTCAAAAGTCTGTTCGCTATTGATTGTGATAATCTGAAAGGCAGTAAACTCAGGTATACTGGCAATAGCGGACACCACCATTTGTTCTTTTTTTACGCAGTTATCTGGTTATATTTTTCCTGAAGGCTACTAGGGAGATATTCCCCAGACGGGAGTGGCGGCGCTGATGGTTGTAGAAAATCTCAATGTATTTCCGTATTACTTAGATGGCTTCATCCCGGTTATTAAAACGATAGTTTCATTCTTCAGCGTTTACTATAAGTTTTTCATTGAGGTGTTGTCGTAACGGTTACCTTTACGCGGCATGGATGTTTTCAGACCAAACCGCTCCTGTATAGCCCGGTAATCGTGTGTGCAGTACTGCGAACCACGATTGGAGTGGTGGATTAGCCCGACTGGTGGGCGTTGCATTTCCCGGCGTTACCATACGTTTTTGCTGCCCACGTAGTTTCCTGTCCGCACCGATTTTGAGATTTTTCCTGATATCCTCAATGCCCCCTTGTATAACAAAGATGCTGTTAAAAACCATTGTTATGTATTACCTTTTTCCTATTATGGGAGGCTAATATTTCAAGAGGAAATAATACCCCCTAAAGTATCCCCAAAAGCAACTTGATACAGGTTGAGTCGATTGATCTCTGGACACAAAGAAAGCCTGATATATAAGGGATTAGAAGGGGTTTTGTTAACGTCGGGAGAGTTCAGGAGAGGCATTTTGGCGGAAGATCACAGGAGTCAAAATTGACATATAACAATTTGATTCCAATCGTTTATATTTATCAGCTCTAATTCATTTATACACATCCTTATACACATAATATCTGTCGATTAATTTTTACACGTATCTTCACGCACGTTAACTCAGGAAAAAAATTTTTTTTCGAAAGAACTGTTCACACTGTTCACCTTTCTGTTTTCTCCTTTTATTTCAGTTTGATAGGTGGTGAATAATGGGTGAAGGGTGAACATTCGATTCTTCACCTCCGGCATTCTGCCGGTGTGACTTGTGCAGGGGATTAATCCTCCGCACTGAAATCACACAGGGAGAAAAAAGTTTTTTTTGATTTGATTGTTCACCTTTCGTTTTTCTCTTTTAATTTCAGTGTGATAACGGGTGAATATACGGTGAAGGGTGAACAGTGGATTGTTCACTTTCGGGGAATTCAGGGATAAAAAAAGACCGGCAGATGCCGGTCAGATGAGTCAGGCTGTTGCAGGGTCGTCACATTTCGGCAGCCAGTCGCCGTAGCTTTCCTCTTTCAGCGTCAGGTTGGTCTGTATCCCCTGTTTGGTATGGCGCTTCTCGTAATTCAGTCCGTATTCCTTCAGCATCACCGGCAGCCCCAGCCCGAACATTTTCAGACTGAGTACATTCCGGTAGCCGTTTGCCTCCATGTAGGCCAGATAGGCGTGATAGAGGTATTTACGGTAATTACGCGGGATGATACTGGCGTTCCCCATATACATGCCGCTGGTCTGCGGCAGGGTTTCCAGATAGCCGATAAAATCAAACGTCGGGTCGGCATCCCGTTTGATGTTCAGTGCCTCGTCTGAGTTCTGCTGGGACTGAAGCAGTGACCGGGCGAGCATCGGGTCGCTGAACTTCTGCATCAGGTAACGCACGATGACCGCCAGCTCGCGGGTGATTTTGTCCTTAAGCTGCGGGTCGCGCTCCTGCGGGGCTATCTGTTCCGGGAAGTGAATAATCACCCGCCGGCGTGACACGCCGCCGCTGCGGTCGGTGAAGCGCATCGGGTTATTGTTCACGGCCAGAATCACCGCCGGGATGTGCGTGGAGTACGCATCCCGGTATTTCGGGTCAACGGACACCGCATCGCCGCCGGTGATGGCCTTGAGTCCGGCACCGTCGCCGCTCCATTTTTCCTGGTCCGGCAGGCGTATCAGTGAGAAGCCAGTTAACGCGGCACGTTCACGCGGGGATTCCAGCGTCTCGATGGTGGCCGACGTGGCGTTATCCTCACCGGCCAGCAGGGTGGCTATTTCGGCCATGATACTTTTGCCGCTGCCGCCGGGACCGGTCACCTCCAGAAAGAGCTGCCAGTCGTAGCGGTTTGCCAGCACCATAAACAGTGCGGCCAGAATCACGTCGCGTTTTTCCGCACGGCCACCGGCGGCACGGTCAAGCCAGCGCCAGAATGCGGGGGCGTGGGTTTCCAGCGTTTCACCTTCCACCGGCGGGGTGAAATCCACATCGCACAGGGCGCGCATCCAGTGTGACGGACTGTGCGGGTGGAACGTGCCGTTCTGCGTGTCGAGCACGCCGTTACGAAAGCCAATCAGGCGGCGGGAGGGGGCTTCCTGCTGCGGAATAATCAGCTTCAGGGTGTCCACCACGGAGGCCACCTTCCCGGAGGAGAACGGCGCGCGCAGACGCTGAAACAGCCCGGCCACATCCCGGGCAAAGTCCTGTGGTGACAGCACCTTCCAGACACCATTTTCATAGCGGGACAGAAGCTGGCCGTTGGCATCGACCGCGAGCGCCTCGCCGTAATGCTCATAGATACGCATGGCCTTTTCGCTGGTACTCATGGCGGAAAACTCCGCTTCGCTCATGGTGTCGAACGGGCTTTCAGCCGGTGGCCGGATGGCATCATAAATGGCCTTACGGGTGGTTTCCCCGCCGTACTGCGTGAAGGCATCATTCCAGTCACCGAAGACCGGCGGCAGGGCAACAACGCCCTCACACGCATCTGCGGCTGCGGCGGCTTTTTTCTGGCCGTCACCGCTGAGGTCACGGTCTGCGGCAAGGACAATCTGACAGGCCGGATGCTTCTGCCGGGCAAGGCTGGCCAGAGAAAGGAGGTTCACGGAAGAAAGCGCCACCATCACCGTTTCACCGGTCAGGTGATGTACGGTAAGTGCGGTCGCGTATCCCTCCGCTATCCACAGACGTTTTCCGGCCTGATTCTGTCCTTCAAGGGTGTGACAGGTGCCCCTGACCTGTCCGCCTTTCAGGGTGCGCTTACGGCCGTCAGCACTGATTAACTGAAGGTTAACCAGTTCGCCGCTGTCGTCATACAGTGGCACCACAAGGTCACCGGCGCGCCAGCTCACGCCACCGGCTCTGTGTGTGCCGGTCAGCATCCGGCATTCCCGGCCGGGAAAGCCCTTGCGGGTCAGGTAGGCGTTACCGGTTCCGGGACGGGTTTTCGCCATCAGGGTTTGTGCCAGTGCGGCGGCGTTCTTCCGGGCGGCTTCTGTTTCAGCACCGGCGGCGGCCGTCACTGCCGGGTCAGCCGGGGGCAGGCAGCCGGTCACGGCAGCCACCTTTGCGGCCGCGTCGGACGGGGAAACACCAAACACCTTTTCAACCAGTTTCAGGCCGTCACCGGCACCACACTGATTGCAGTACCAGGTGCCGCGCCCCTCCCTGTCATCAAAACGGAAACGGTCACTTCCGCCACAGACCGGACAGGGCTGATGACGGTTTTTCAGCACCTGAATCCCCAGCGACGGGAGAATACGCGGCCAGTGGCCGAGCGCATGGCTGACGGTGGCGGTTACGTTCATTTTCATGGTGTTGTTCTCCTTCAGTGCAGTACCGGCGCTTTTATGTGACGGGCACAGAGTTCATCCATCACAACCAGCCCGAGAAAGGACAGCGACGGCGCGGCCTTCAGGGGGCCGGATTCCATTAAATCTTCCAGCAGGGCACAGGCTATCTGACGCCCTTTTTCCTCACCGTGCTGGCGCAGATAAAAACCTTCCAGCTCAGCGGCGATGGCCGCCTCCAGTGACTCAAGGGTGAGATGCGGGTAGCGGTGCTGACGTTCGCACACGGTCAGCCAGGCACAGGCGACAGCGCGACGGTAAAGGGCAGCGCGTAAGACGGGCGGTAAGGGGGTTTTCATTTGTTTTCCTCCCTGTGACAGATGACTGCATTCCGTGCCGGTTGCATTAACTGATAAGGCATATCTGCGTCTCCTGAAGACGTGCGTATCCCTGCGCGAATACGCACATTTAATTTTTCGGGTGTCGTTTTTTAATTACAGATAATTGCGGTAACTGTTATCCGGGGTGATTTCCGGGTCAGGCTCCGTGCGGGGAATTTCCCGCCATTCCCGCGCCACCGGTGCCGCCCGGCTGACCGGAACAGGGTCCTGCGGGTAAATATCCAGATATTTCTCCCGCCATTTCTGTAATTCCGGGTCTCCGGCCATTTCTTTCAGTACCGCATGCCGGTTTACGGGGCTGCGTTTAAACAGGTCAGGACGGTCACAGGTAAATTCCCGCAGAAAACGCCCCAGCGGGATGTCTGTGGTGCGCCCGTCGGCGATGATACGCACAAGGATACTGAATTTACGGCGGTACGGGTTCCAGACAATTTCCGGGCAGCGGTACGGCATTTCCCACGGAATACCGTCTTCCAGAATGCCGACCACGGCCACATCGGGAAAACCGGCAGAACGGTAAATCTCACCGGGCTGGGGAAAATCAAACATGCGTCCTGTCTCCCCGGTCTTTCTGCTGGGCGAGAAAATCGCGGCACAGGCCTTTGGCTTTCAGCTCATTCAGCACAAAATCAATATCTTCATTCAGGTAACTGAAAATATGCGGAATGTAGAGCTGATGCAGGCCGGAGAGTTCACGGTGAATCAAATCACCCCCAACAAACTGGGATACGGCGCTGGCGCGGTTGAGCTTATGGTAAGCCTCAATGCTGAGGTGTTCACGGGCGTCATGACGCGCTGAGACGGTCTGAGGGGCTTTTTTATTACGCACGGGACACCTCCACCACCGGCAGACGGGCAGCAAGGGAGAGCACATAGTCACGGACAAGGGAACGGCGGGCGCTGCGTTCATCACCGGCGACGGTGCGAAGCATACAGATACGGGGATGACGGTCTGTGCGACGGACAGCCGCAAACACAAAGACAAATTCAGGGTGTGAGGGGGTAAGGGTTGTAGCCATGATGGCAGCCTCCTGTGAATAGCAAATAACGCTATCGCCGGAGTTCTCACGCTCGATGGCGATAGCCCAGACGGGGGTGAGAATACCGGCTTCACAGGATACCGGCCAGCCCGGAGGCTGCCCCGCCTGAGCTACCATTGACTCAGAGGCATAACATGCGATTGCGAACAGGATCATACCTGCACGGCAAACCACACGCCACACCATAATCTGGTGCTCTGTGGCGTTGATTGCGACACAAAAAAAGACGCATGGCGCGTCATATGTCGCCTGTGAATTGCTCGGGTTCTCACGCCCGGCTGCCGATTTTGCGGCAGCGGAAAAACTATATCCGCAAATGCCGGAAAAAGGCAAGCCAGAAAAAGGGAGTTTTTGCAGAGCGGGCATCATCATGCGTCGTACCCCCGTTTGCGTCCGGCAATGCGTCCGGCCATCCATGCGGTGACTTCAGAGTGCAGCCAGGCCACATTTTTACCGCCAAGACTCACCTGCGGCGGAAATTCCCCCTTACGGATGAGTTCGTAGATGGTCGAGCGTGACAGGCCGCACAGGTGCATCACTTCCGGAAGACGTAAAAAACGCTCCTGTGTGATGTCCGGCAGCGGCATCAGTGGCGTCACAGGGGCGGGAGACGGGGAAGAAAAAACAGCTTGCATCGGGCTACCTCGTTAATGTCCATACAGCACCGGATAAGTCCGTCCGGCTTCAGGTAGCGCTTTATTTTGTGAATATTTTCAGCAGACGCAACAGGGGGGATTTGTTCCGGCAGCCTTACAATGCTTGTGTATTTTTTGTTCATCTCCACTTAAAGTCATTTAAAGCCACTTAAAGCAATTCGTAATTTTTATAGTGAAATACAAATCGTTTTTTCTTATTCATTCCCGGCGAATTAATAAAAACAAACAGTAATAAACAGCACAAAAAGCCCATCAACGGGTGAACAGTGGTGAACAGACGGTGAACAGTCATTACTGCGATTGTTCACCCTTTAACTTACTGTATTACTTATCTTTTTTCTTATGGTGAACAGAGGTGAACAGTAAAATATAAAAAAACAAACAGTAAGCCGGTTTTTCCTACGACCTTTTCCTGGCTTGCCGGTGTGAGGATGAGTCTCCTGTGTCAGGGCTGGCACATCTGCAATGCGTCGTGTTGTTGTCCGGTGTACGTCACAATTTTCTTAACCTGAAGTGACGAGGAGCCGGAAAATGTCTGACAACACCATCCCTGAATATCTGCAACCCGCACTGGCACAACTGGAAAAGGCCAGAGCCGCCCACCTTGAGAACGCCCGACTGATGGATGAGACCGTCACGGCCATTGAACGGGCAGAGCAGGAAAAAAATGCGCTGGCGCAGGCCGACGGAAATGACGCTGATGACTGGCGCACAGCCTTTCGTGCAGCCGGTGGTGTCCTGAGCGACGAGCTGAAACAGCGCCACATTGAGCGCGTGGCACGCCGGGAGCTGGTACAGGAATATGACAATCTGGCCGTGGTGCTGAATTTTGAACGTGAACGCCTGAAAGGGGCGTGTGACAGCACGGCTACCGCCTACCGGAAGGCACATCATCACCTTCTGAGTCTGTATGCAGAGCATGAGCTGGAACACGCCCTGAATGAAACCTGTGAGGCGCTTGTCCGGGCAATGCATCTGAGCATTCTGGTACAGGAAAATCCGATCGCCAACACCACCGGCCATCAGGGCTACGTCGCACCCGATAAGGCTGTCATGCAGCAGGTGAAATCATCGCTGGAACAGAAAATTAAACAGATGCAAATCAGCCTCAGCGGCGAGCCGGTTCTCCGGCTGACCGGACTGTCAGCGGCAACACTTCCGCACATGGATTATGAGGTGGCAGGCACACCGGCACAGCGCAAGGTGTGGCAGGACAAAATAGACCAGCAGGGAGCAGAGCTTAAGGCCAGAGGACTGCTGTCATGATTTACTGCCCGTCGTGTGGACATGTTGCTCACACCCGCCGCGCACATTTTATGGACGATGGCACCAAGATAATGATTGCACAGTGCCGGAATATTTATTGCTCTGCGACATTTGAAGCGAGTGAAAGCTTTTTCTCTGACAGTAAAGATTCAGGAATGGAATACATTTCAGGCAAACAGAGATACCGCGATTCACTGACGTCAGCCTCCGGTAGCATGAAGCGCCCGAAAAGAATGCTTGTTACCGGATATTGTTGTCGGAGATGTAAAGGCCTTGCACTGTCAAGAACATCGCGGCGTCTGTCTCAGGAAGTCACCGAGCGTTTTTATGTGTGCACGGATCCGGGCTGTGGTCTGGTGTTTAAAACGCTTCAGACCATCAACCGCTTCATTGTCCGCCCGGTCACGCCGGACGAACTGGCAGAAAGCCTGCATGAAAAACAGGAACTGCCGCCAGTACGCTTAAAAACACAATCATATTCGCTGCGTCTGGAATGAGGGCTGCCGGTTAACACCGGCCGTCGCCGCACACCGTATTTTTATTCTTCAGCATGATGAGAAAGAGATAACGATGGAAAGCACAGCCTTACAGCAGGCCTTTGACACCTGTCAGAATAACAAAGCAGCATGGCTGCAACGCAAAAATGAGCTGGCTGCGGCCGAACAGGAATATCTGCGGCTTCTGTCAGGAGAAGGCAGAAACGTCAGTCGCCTGGACGAATTACGCAATATTATCGAAGTCAGAAAATGGCAGGTGAATCAGGCCGCCGGTCGTTATATTCGTTCGCATGAAGCCGTTCAGCACATCAGCATCCGCGACCGGCTGAATGATTTTATGCAGCAGCACGGCACAGCACTGGCGGCGGCACTGGCACCGGAGCTGATGGGCTACAGTGAGCTGACGGCCATTGCCCGAAACTGTGCCATACAGCGTGCCACAGATGCCCTGCGTGAAGCCCTTCTGTCTTGGCTTGCGAAGGGTGAAAAAATTAATTATTCCGCACAGGATAGCGACATTTTAACGGCCATTGGATTCAGACCTGACGCGGCTTCGGTGGATGACAGCCGTGAAAAATTCACCCCTGCGCAGAACATGATTTTTTCGCGTAAAAGTGCGCAACTGGCATCACGTCAGTCTGTGTAAAATTCCCCGAAAATCCGCCCGTTTTTACTGAAAAAAGCCATGCATCGATAAGGTGCATGGCTTTGCATGCGTTTTCCTGCCTCATTTTCTGCAGATCGCGCCACGCCCGGCGTGGCCTGAGCGTGTCAGCGCAACTGCATTAAAACCATCCCACAAAGCGGGCGGGCGAGGCGGGGAAAGCACTGCGCGCTTACTTAGATGCGTGAATTTATTTATATCACTGAAGTATATCCCTAAGCTCATTTCTCAAAGGGCCTATGGTTGCACAAGGTTGTACCATGGCATTCAAAACTTTTTAAACCAAGAATGACAATTTCATTATTAGGCCGGAATAGTTACTAATTTTAGTATAGGTTGCGATTGTTTAACGCATTTTTTATTATGATGCAGATTTTATTATTACTAATGGGGTGCAAAAAACACGTATGAAAAAAAATGTTGGTAACCGCAATAAAAATTCTGATGTGCTTATTCTTAAAGGTATGTTGAACAATTTAAAAGATGGTTTAAATAATTTTGAATTATTGCTTAAATTGCAGTTTAAAATATTGGTGTGCGTGATGAGATGTGAGCGGAAAATTAAGTTTCTTAAAAAGAATAATGCTCATTTAAGGTCGGTGTTAAAAAAATCAAGACTTCCAAAAGAAAAATCTCTGGCAGTAAAAGAAAAAATTAAATACAATTCTGAAGTAATTACTGCTGAAAAATTCAAGATATATACGTATAAAATGTTTGGCGATGCTGTTGCATTTTTATACATCGATAAATATACAATTAAACAGTTATACTACAATGTACATAATTACAATGTTAAAGAAACGTCGGGGGATTTGAGCGGTAAGTCTGGATTGCGAGAGGAATGGGAATGCGTAAAACTTGCATGTGATAATAAAGTTCCAGCTCTGTTGCATGATATTACAATGAGTATAAGGCATGGAGATGTATCACTTTTAGGTAAAGATGAGCCATTTATTATTGAGATGAAATCAAGCTCAAATACAAATAAGAGAGTTGAGCGGCAAAAATCTAACCTTGAAAAATTAGGAAGTTTCATAGCAAAAGACGAAGCTGAAAATTTTCGAGGGATTCCATTGTTAATCAGGAAAAATTTGTTAACTGAAGAGGAATCATATTCTCAGGTTTTAAATGAGTGTCTTAATGATTGTCGCAGCAAAGGAATGGCTTTGGTTGAAGCTGAAAAAGGATTTTATATCTGCGCAGTTAGAGAAGGGAATATGGCTTCTATGCTAGAAAATATAGATTTTGATGAAAAAAAAGAAGTTTTTCCTGTATTTCTCAATCAATATAAAAATAATGGGGAGTGGCTACCATTAACACCATTTACACTATTAATTAACGATCCTTACGATCTCCATGATTTTATCGAAGGGGAATTAACAATAGCTTGTTTTTTAATGCTCGATGAATACAAAAAAATTGCTATAGAACTAGGCTATGAATTAGTTTTTGTTTCTAATGATGAATATAGTATCTTGTTAAAAAGAATTGGTGAAGATATTATATTTGGTGTTTCCTGGCAAATGTTGTTAAGAGTTCCATTAGAGATGATGTCCATGTCATGGTTGATAAAAGAAAGTATTAATATATATAGTAACTCCCTAGAAAATAGCACCCATAATGATGAATTAAATCAGGGGCAGGGAAATACTAAAAATTCATTATTCGAAAAATACAAGAATTTATTTTCTTACTAATTAAGCATTGTAATTATATTTGATTTTTTCTACAGGCTTGGACGGAATCATATAGCTCCAAGCCTGTTGTGTCGGTATCAAAAAGAAAGTGATATTATTGTTTATCTAATATATTTTGTTACTTCCATATTATCTTCATCGTCAAAAGAGTACTCAACCATCATACGACTATTTTTACCTGACTTAATATCTTGAAGCCAAGCTGAGGCAACCCTAGGGTCTAAATGCTGTTTTCTACTCAGCTCATTATTTTTTAGCCTATCAAGCCTTATTGCTCTTTGAAGAGTTTTATCGATGTAGTCTTCCAAATCAATGGACAACCTCCTTTTTGGATATAAATATTGGTATTCATCACACAATAGTACTCCTGGTAATTTAATTTCGCGTAGGTCGAAAGAATACCAACTATAGTTTTTAGACTCATTAGCTAATTCCGAAACTAGATGAGCCCCATTTTGTTGTAAGAGAGATATTTTGTGATCGATGCTAATGTCAGATATTTCTCTTAAAGACTCAAAATGCATGTTTTCGTAGATAGTATTTAATAAAATACTCTCCATGTAAGAGTAAAAATCAGTACCATCGATGATAATATTAGTTTCATTGTAGACTGCAAGAGACATAAGATATATGAAGAAAACTGCGGGAGTACTATTACCTCTGTTTATATCAAGTCTAAGGGAGTTGACATAATCAGGCGGAGAGTTTGAGAAAATTTCTCTTATTAACCAGTCTGGAATAGTGGTTCTTGTTAGAATGTCAGCGTTCAAACTTGAACGACATAAAAAAATACACATCTTTAATTTTAATTTTATTGAAAATGATGGGAATAAATGATCGATGAAAGATAAAATACATGTATACTCTGCTAAGTCTGTTTGTTGCAACTTTTCTTTTATTTCATTTTCAAGCATTTTTAATTTAAAAAAATCATTCCTTTTTTCTAATATTTCCCAATGAAATAATTGCTCCTGAGCGTACGCATGCCCCTCTAAAATAGCTAGCATGCTTAAAGGAATGTTTAGGATTTCTTGATAATTATTAACATACCCAAAGAAATGGACTCTGATATACACACCCATATCGTCATCATATTGTAATGATGCTTTAATATTTTTATAATTTAATTTATTAGTGCTGTTGTTTTTGAAGTGATAATGTAAAGTAATTTCAGTATCATCAACTAATAAATTATCAAAAGCCTCCTTTGTTTCATATTTAAAATAGTTATATAGCCGACATGAATAATTTAACCCCCAGTGAGTTGTAGAACAATCAAGTAAATGGATTGTTTCATGGAGATATGTTTTATAAAATTCAATTTCGCTATCATCAAAATCATATATGCTTTTACTGTCTATGATATTTTGTGCTTGCGGTAAACTTATATTTAATTCATCGTTTGAAATCTCAATTAAATGTGATGAAAAATCATAAGAACCCAATGTTTTGCTGTTAAATATACATCCGCTCATAGCAAATCCCCTAAAAGATAATCAGAGTACCATTGAATCATCGTTTTCCTTTGAGAAAAATATTGTGCGTGATTATAGGTTCCTCGGATATTGTTCTTATCAACATGTGCTAATTGCATTTCAATCCAGGTACTATCAAATCCCTGTTCATGTAGGATTGTTGACATTGTATGTCTAAAACCGTGACCTGTAGCACGTCCTTTGTAACCAAGTAACTCAATCACTTGTGAAACACTTTCTTTTGAAATTGGTTTGCTACGATTGTTCCTGCCAATAAAAATATAGGGATAATGGCCGGTGATAGGCTTTAGCTGTTTAAAGAGGTCTACCACCTGAGTAGACAAAGGTACAATATGTGGTCTGCGCATTTTCATACGTTCCGCTGGTATCTCCCATATACCTTTTTCGAGGTCTACTTCTTCCCACGTAGCAAAGCGCATCTCCTGCGTTCTTACACCAGTCAGCATGACTATCTTCGTAGCATTTTTGGTGATGATGCTACCGGTATAAGCTTCGAGATCCCGAATAAAATGAGGCAATTCTTCGGCAGATAGAAATGGATGATGTTTTTGCTTAGGAACGGCCAGAGCGATGGCTAAATCAGGCGCAGGATTGTATTCAGCGCGGCCAGTTATGATTGCGTAGCGATAAACCTCACCGCACCTCTGACGTACCTTACGTGTTTTCTCTAGTGCTCCACGCTTCTCTATTCGTCGCAACACTTCAAGAAGTTCTAAGGGTTTGATTTCACTAATAGGACGTTTACCAATGAACGGGAAAACATCTTGCTCAAATGTTTTAATAATTTCTTCGCGGTAGGCAAGTGTCCAGCGATCGGCTTTATTTGAGTGCCACTCACGACATATAGCCTCGAATGAGTTTTCTGTTGAGAGCTGCTGTGCCAGCTTTTGGGCTTTACGTTCTTCCACTGGGTCTATGCCGTTTGCAACCTGCTTCCGAGCTGTATCGCGTTTCTCACGTGCTTCAGCTAGGCTCACAAGGTCGTAGCTACCAAATGACATTAACCGCGCTTTTCCGGCAAAGCGGAAACGGAAACGCCAGCCCTTCGAGCCATCGGGATTGATAAGCAATGACAGGCCCTGCCCGTCGTTCAATGTGTATGGCTTGTCTTGGGGCTTTGCTCGTTTGATTTGTATATCTGTAAGTGCCATGTGTATAAGCCAAAAATATGTATAAAAAATCTATACACATCACTATACATATTTTTCATGGATTCAGGGAGATCTTGTCGGACGGTTACGGATGAGTGATTTACTATATGTTTTGAAAATAAAGGATTTTTAGACTCTCTCGGATGGTGACGGAAGAATTTTGGCGGAAGATCACAGGAGTCGAACCTGCCCGGGACCGCTGGCGGCCCCAACTGGATTTGAAGTCCAGCCGCCTCACCGGAGACGACGATCTTCCGCGCCTCGATTGCTACATGGAGGCGGGGCGC
>OJIX01000088.1_pt1 | contig 66537 bp, 57 predicted proteins | sample 1595981 | NCBI WGS metagenome assembly OJIX01 (sample SAMEA4350138, study PRJEB24818) | metagenome | biome: human; feature: gut; material: faeces | place: Denmark | collected 2013-09 | reverse complement strand
CGCTGAACTTGTTCTCCGGCTCGCCTCCCAACATCAGGATACGTTCCGCCAACTCGTCAACCTTCTCGGCAGCGTTGTTGTACATATCCTCGAATTTACCATGAAGAACGAAGAAACCGTGTCCCTTGATATTCCAGTGGAAACCACGAAGGTTCGTATAGAATACTTGGTAGTCCGCCAATAATTGTTTCAAGCTTGCTACTACGTTACTTACCGCTGATGCGTCTAAGTGGATATAATCTAATGTTCTCATAATTGCTACTTTTTAATTTGTTATACTTTTTGCTTTTCTTGTACCACAAAGATACGGCAAGTATAAGTAGCTGTCAAACAGATAATTTTTATATCAAGATAGAGGAAATTTATTAAACTATTCCATACAATAAGTATGCAAATGACATGAATACATAAATAATTGGATACTAACATTTTAAAAAGACGATTATCATTTTCGAAAAACACGTACGTGTTTTTTTGAAAAGTCGTACATGTTTTTCGAAAAACACGTACGTGTTTTTTTGAAAAGTCGTACATGTTTTTCGGGAAACACGTACGACTTTTTACAGAATCATACGGCAAGGAACTAGAACATACAGAAAAATATACGATAAGTCTCCCTTTTTCAGGGGGCCCAAAAGCATTTCCCCCAAAATCCCCTACTCGAATTATCGCTGTGGTTTTAGAGAGCCGTAAAAGTTACTTGATAAAGAAAGAAACCGGACGAACACCTATAAAAACTTAAGCAAAAAGGTTACCTTTGCGGAAACAAGATTTCGCTTTGGAAGTACAAGAATTATTGAAACTATATGCCGCTCACCCGCAAGTGACGGCGCTGGACACCTTACTGAAAAACGATACGTCCCGCAATATATTCCTAAAGGGACTGAATGGCTCGGGTCCGGCAATGACGATCGCCTCTCTTTTTACGAAAGGAAGGGGAAGTTATGTGTGCGTGTTGAACGACCAAGAGGAAGCCGGCTATTTCTATCACGACTTGATGCAACTTACCGCCAGCAATGAGGTATACTTCTTCCCATCCGCTTACCGGAGGGCCATCAAGTACGGGCATGTCGATCCGGCGAACGAGATCCTGCGCACCGAGGTACTCAGCCGGTTGCAAGACCCGGACGCCTCTTTCGTGATCGTCACGTATCCGGACGCCTTGGCGGAACGAGTCGTGGCCCGGGAGGTATTGAAGGAGAATACCTTAAAGATCAGCGTGGGCGAGAAGCTGGATAATATGTTTGTCTCCGACGTGCTGGACGAGTATGGCTTCGAGCAGGTCGATTATGTATATGAGCCGGGGCAGTACGCCCTCCGTGGCAGTATCCTCGACGTTTTCTCTTTCTCCAACGAGTTTCCCTACCGTATCGACTTTTTCGGCGACGAGGTGGAGACCATCCGTACGTTCGACGTGGAGACGCAACTCAGCAAGGAGAAACTGGACAGCATCTATATCGTACCGGAGATGAGCAAGAACGCCAAGGATAGTACTTCCTTGCTAGGCTCCCTTCCCCGGAACACCTGCATAGCGGCGAGAGATCTCGCATGGTGCAAGGAGCGCATCGGAAGCGTATGGAACGACGATCCGGTGGTAGCCGACGAGGAATCCTTCGCCGATATCGACCAGATGCGGAAGAAATTAGTCCGGGGCGAGGACTTCCTACGGGAGGTCTTGGATTTCCGTCGCATTCATTTCGGGGCACGGCCGATGGGAACGGCGGACGCTACCATCCATTTCTCTACGCAAACGCAGCCGATCTATCATAAGAATTTCGACCGGGTGAGCGAGTCGTTCCATAAATACCTCGACGAGGGCTATACATTATATATATTGAGCGATCAAGAGAAACAAGCCAACCGTATCCGGATGATTTTCGAGGATAGGGGCGACAATATCCCTTTCACCGCCGTAAACCGCACGATACACGAGGGATTCGCCGACGATACGCTACGCATCTGCTTTTTCACCGACCATCAATTGTTCGACCGCTTCCACAAGTTCAACTTGAAGAGCGATAAGGCACGAAGCGGAAAGATTACCCTTTCGCTCAAGGAGCTGAACCAGTTCTCGCAAGGGGATTATATCGTACATATCGACCATGGCGTAGGACAGTTCGGAGGCTTGGTACGCACCGAGGTGAACGGTAAGATGCAAGAGGCCATCAAATTGATTTATCAGAATAACGATATTATATTCGTCAGCATCCATTCCCTGCATAAATTATCGAAATACAAGGGGAAAGAGAGCGGCGAGCCGCCTAAGTTGAGTAAGCTCGGCACAGGCGCTTGGGAAAAGATGAAGGAACGTACCAAGGCGAAGGTGAAGGATATCGCCCGGGACTTGATCCTCCTCTATTCCAAACGCAAGCAAGAGACGGGTTTCGCCTACACGCCGGACAGCTTCATGCAGCATGAGCTGGAAGCCAGCTTCATCTATGAGGACACGCCGGACCAGATGAAGGCTACCGCCGAGGTCAAGGCGGATATGGAAAGTACCCGTCCGATGGATCGGTTGATTTGTGGAGACGTTGGTTTCGGAAAGACCGAGGTGGCTATCCGCGCGGCATTCAAGGCGGTATCGGACAATAAGCAGGTGGCCGTGTTGGTACCCACCACCGTACTGGCTTTCCAGCATTACCAGACGTTTTGTGAGCGCTTGAAGGATTTCCCTTGCAAGATCGATTATATCAGCCGGGCCCGTACGGCCGCGCAAATCAAGGCTACCTTGAAAGAGCTGAAAGAGGGCGAGGTGAATATCTTGATCGGCACCCACCGGATCGTCGGCAAGGATGTACGTTTCAAGGATCTGGGCTTGCTTATCATCGACGAGGAGCAGAAGTTCGGGGTATCCGTCAAGGAGAAGCTTCGGCAGCTGAAGGTGAACGTGGACACCTTGACAATGACGGCCACCCCGATCCCCCGTACCTTACAGTTCTCCTTGATGGGGGCCCGGGACCTTTCCAGCATCACCACGCCACCGCCCAACCGTTATCCCGTGCAGACGGAGGTGGAGCGTTTCAATCCCGATATCATCCGGGAAGCGATCAATTTCGAGATGAGCCGGAACGGGCAGGTATTCTTCATCAACAACCGTATCCAGAACATTTACGAGATGGAAGCCTTGGTACGGCGGGAAGTCCCCGACGCACGGGTAGCCGTGGGGCACGGGCAGATGGAGCCGGAGAAGCTGGAAAAGATCATCCTCGATTTCGTGAATTATGAGTATGACGTATTGATAGCCACCAGTATCGTGGAGAGCGGCATCGACGTGCCCAACGCCAACACCATCATCATCAACAACGCCCAGCAATTCGGGCTTAGCGACCTCCATCAGCTACGCGGACGGGTGGGACGAAGCAACCGGAAAGCCTTCTGCTACCTCCTTTCCCCGCCACTCACCTCGCTGACGCAGGAGGCACGGCGCAGGTTGCAAGCGATCGAGAACTTCTCCGAGCTGGGTAGCGGTATCCATATCGCCATGCAAGACCTCGATATCCGGGGGGCCGGCAATATGTTGGGGGCCGAGCAAAGCGGTTTCATTGCGGATCTGGGTTACGAGACGTACCAGAAGATCTTGGAGGAGGCGGTAGACGAGTTGAAAAGCGAGGAATTCGCCGATCTTTACGCCGATAACACCGAAGGGCACCGGGATACGGGCAGCGAGTACGTCCGGGAGACCTATATCGAGAGCGATCTGGAATTGATGTTCCCTCCCACCTACATCCCCAACGACTCGGAACGTATTTCCCTATACCGGGAGTTGGATAATATGGAGGAGGAACGTGACATCCTCGCCTTTACGGAGCGCCTGAAAGACCGCTTTGGCAAGATACCGAAGGAGGGCAAGGAGTTGATCCGGATCGTGCGCCTCCGTCGCATGGCCAAGAAACTGGGTATGGAGAAGGTGATCCTGAAGAAAGGGCAGATGAGCCTCTTCTTGGTGAATAACCCGGACAGCCCGTATTACCAAAGCGAGGCGTTCGGCAAGCTGCTGGGCTTCATCCAAAAGCATCCCCGTGAATGCAACCTCCGGGAGCAGAACGGCAAGCGAAGCATCGTGATCAAGAACGTCCCTACGGTGGAAGCGGCATGCGGCTACCTGCAAGAGATGGAAAAAATAAACTCAACCAACTTTTGACACATCCTCTTACAAACACGAAAAGATATGGAAAAGAAAACGATTATAGACCTTTTTGAGAGTTCAGCCAAGCGATTCCCGAGTAATCCTTTTTTATGGGAGAAGACGGGCAAGCGATTCGAGCCAACCACTTACGCCGAGGTTCGCGACCTCGTCTATGAGGAAGGCGCCGGCCTCATATCGCTGGGTGTGCGAAAGGGGGATAATATGGCTTTACTGAGCGAAGGGCGCAACGCGTGGATCATCGGCGAGCTGGCCATGTTTTACGCCGGGGCCATCAATGTCCCCCTATCCATCAAGCTGGAGGAGGCGAACGACCTCTTATTCCGCCTCGTCCATGCCGACGTGAAATATATCATGGTATCGGGCCAGCAACTCAAGAAAATCCGGGCGATCAAGGATAAGCTCCCCGCCGTACGGAAGATCATCGTACTCGACGAGCAAGCGGAATACCAAGACCGTGAGATGCCGCTGTCCGAGATACGCCGGATGGGGAAGGTCTATCTGGGTATTCATCCGATAGAGGAGTTCTTGGCGATCGGGCAATCGCTGGGCAACGATGATTACGCCACCATCACCTATACCTCCGGCACGACCGCCGATCCGAAAGGCGTGATCCTCACCCACCGCAACTATACGGCGAACGTGGAGCAAGCGCTCACTTGCGTGGATATAGACGATACGTGGCGTACGTTGGTGATACTCCCGCTGGACCATTGCTTCGCCCACGTGGTAGGATTCTACATCTTCATGTCGAAGGGAGCCTCGGTAGCTACCGTGCAGGTAGGGCGTACCGGTATGGAGACCTTGAAGAATATCCCTATCAATATAAAGGAGTTCAAGCCGTACCTGATACTGAGCGTCCCCGCCTTGGCGAAGAACTTCAAGAAGAATATCGAGCAAGGTATCCGAGCGCGAGGCAAGAACGCCGTCCGCCTTTTCAACCTAGCCTTACGGATCGGTTATATCTATAACGGGGATAGCGACGAGGAGGAAGGAAAAGGTTTCCGCATCCTCTTGAAGCCACTGGTCCGTTTGTTCGACAAGCTATTGTTCGCGAAAGTCCGTGAGAACTTCGGGGGCGAGCTGAAGTTCTTTATCGGAGGGGGCGCCTTGCTGGATAAGGACTTGCAGAAGTTCTATTACGCCTTGGGAATCCCGATGTACCAAGGATACGGGCTGAGCGAGGCGACACCGATCATCTCGACCAACGGCCCCCGCCGCCATACCTTCGGCAGTAGCGGCGTATTGGTGCGGCCCCTCGACCTAAAGATCTGCGACATGGACGGCAACGTACTTCCTCCGGGAGAGAAAGGCGAGATCGTCATCCGGGGAGAGAACGTGATGGCCGGCTACTGGAAGAACCCGGCATCGACGGCCGATACCGTAAAGGAGGGTTGGCTGTACACCGGGGATATGGGATATATGCGTGACGGGCTTCTTTATGTGTTGGGGCGTTTCAAGAGCCTGCTGATCGGAAGCGACGGGGAGAAATACAGTCCGGAGGGTATAGAGGAAGCCTTGGTAGAGCATTCCTCTTGCATCGACCAGCTGATCCTGTACAATAACCAGAGTCCGTACACGACCGCCCTGTTGGTCCCTAACAAAGAACGGTTGAGGAAGCATCTGGCCCACCAGAATCTGGACCTCACGAGCGATCAAGGCCGAGAAGAGGCCATCCGTATCATCCAGCGCCAGATCGACCGTTTCCGCAAGGGAGGCGACCTGTCCACCCTATTCCCGGATCGTTGGTTGCCGACCACCTTCGCCATCCTCCCCGAGCCTTTTACCGAGCAAAACGGCATGGTAAACAGCACCATGAAGATCGTCCGGGGCAAGGTAGAGAAAGCCTACGCCGCCCGTATCGCCCAGCTCTATACTCCCGAGGGGAAGAATCCGCTGAACAAGTGGAACAAGGAGGCGTTGTAGAGACGCGGCGAGCCGCATCTCATCCCTCGCGATGGGCCTTGCTACCCCGGCAAGGCCTTTGTTGTTTCAAGAGGGCCGCGACAAATGAATAATAACGAGATTTCATACAAGATTCTGATTACAGAATTTGTTTTTGTCCGATTTAATCCAGACCTTTATGACTCAACATTTACCTATTCTATTCAAAGAATAAATGGTCCCGTCTCTTCGGAGTTCCTTCTCAAGATCAACAAAGGTTGATAATCACTCTTTTCTCATGCTAATCTCTAAATCCAATCTCATATGAAAGCAACGAATACTTTACTGAGTACGATTATTATCGGCGTTACTTTAATAATCATGACGGGATGTTCACAAGGTGAAGATCTTATAGATGCTGGCACCCAAGCGTTAAACGCGGCGACAAACAATGACAAGGAGTTGGTCTTAACCGCCTCCGAGCAAATCGCCCTTTCCGTAAAACAGAAAGGTTCATACGATATCTCGGAAAAAGAAGCGAAAAAGAACTTCGAGAGCTACGCTAAGACCATCCACAAGGAGAAAGCCGTAAAAGTAAAAGCCCTCTCATTGAAGAAGAACAAGAAAAACGGGAGAAACCTATACTACGAAGTTATATTCGAAAACGACAAAGGAACGGGATTCTCCCTATTATCGGCAGATGAACGTGTAGACAAGCTACTTTTTTACTCAGAAAACGGGTCTATATCGGACACCTCGTTTAACAAGAGCTTGAAATACTGCCTAGAGCTAGTCGATTTGTATGTGGAGGGGCAAACCCAAAAAGAATTAGACATAGAAAGTCTTGCCTCTTCGGCGAACCAAAAGATTAAAGCGGCAAATAAAGGCAAGGTAATCACCAAAGCACTCCCACCTTTTGACCCCGACGACCCGAATAGCCCTTGGAGTTATGACCGGACAGACGTGAAAAACGAAGTCACCGAAAGGATCAAGCAAGTTCACGCAGGATGGCATCAAGGAAGTCCGTTCAACGATTTATTGCCATTGCTTCCTCCCGATTATACGCAAAGAGCCTATACGGGTTGTGCTATGGTAGCCGTCTCGCAAATCATGGCATATCACCAAAAGCCCTACAGCAATTATATCACGGCGGCGATGTGGCCTACGATGATCGCGAATTTAGACACCTCCGTAGAGCTAAAGCGCCTTATGCTTGATTTGTTTAATACGATGAACACAGGATATGATGCGACCGGGACAAGTAGCAATATATCCAAAGCCAGAGACTTCCTAAACAATAACGGCTATACCGCCGGATCCGCTCAAGATTATACATTTGACAGGGCTTGGAGAGCGTTAAGCTATGGCCCTACATATATAAGAGGAACAAGAGCTAGCGGTGACGGTCATGCTTGGATTATTGACGGAGTACGGAACACGAGAACCACCAGTACCGATATTTATACCATTACATATAACGGGAGAGTGTTTGAAGCCTCCGGTAGTTCTTCCATCACCTCCTTTCAGACCGTACGGTATGATTGGGGAGGGGGTAATGAAAACGATAACACTTGGTTTAACAGCGGTATTTTTACGCCATCATCTAACACAAGCCCATACGATCGAAATGTACGGATGATTAGCTATGTTTATTAATCAATTTAAAACTTCAAATCCTATGAGAAATATATTCCTTTTATACTGCGTAGCGCTAGCCGGCCTCTGCGCTTGCGAATCGGAAGAAAAAGTATATCCAGACGGGCCCGGTCTTAACGAGGTAGGCATGCAGATCGTGCTGACAGACCCGGAGCTGAACGATCTCTTGAACCCGGAATCCCCCAGCTTCCTTGGAGAAGAATATACGAAAGGCATCCTCGTCATGTACCTTAACGCGGGCAAAAAGACCCTCTGCCAATTCGTGCCTCAATACACGAACGAGGGAGGTACACAGAAAGAGTGGAACATGATCTATCCACCCTACGAGGACTATGAAAGAGACGGAAGGGTAAAAAAGAACACGAAAGGATACTATTACCTCCCGTTCCCTTTTAACAAAACAGAAGAGAATCAGGATGTCTCCTATATATACGTTCAGTACCCAAACGGAAGCGAGGATGAGATAAAATCACAAATGTACATCGCCGACGGCATATTCCTTATAGACCAGATATGGGTCAACGGCGAGCTCGCCTATTCCATGTCTCCCCGAGAAGGCTCCCTAAGCACGAAGCAGTATTACAACCCGGAATATTATCCGTTCTTGGTTCCTACGTTAGATGACAATGGCAAGCAGATCGGGGATCTGGTACAGCCCGAGGGCGGCACGCGTATCATCGTGATCAAGAAGAAATGATTTATCGCGAGGCCCGGCCACCAAGGTTGGGCCTCGCATTTTCTAAAGATTCCACCGCGCACCTGCCGCGGGATACCGCATTTCTCCAAGATTCGGCCTCGCGCCCGATGTACCCCCCGCATTTTTCGCGAATTCCACCACGCGCCTGCCGCGAGATGCCGCATTTCTCCAAGATTCGACCTCGCACCCGATGCACCCCCCGCATTTTTCGCGAATTCCACCACGCACCTGCCGCAAGGTGGAATATTTCCCTAAGATTCCGTTTCGCACCCGATGTAAGCCCCGTATTTTCGCAAGATTCGACTTTTCACCTGCCGCGAGGTCGAATCCGCGAAAAACACGGCGGTTCCCAGAGCTATATCAATCGATTTGTCGTACCTTTAGCCAGTGTTAAACAGATCATGGATCTAAATCAATAAGAAAATGGGAAAGATTACAAAAGTAAAAGACATTAACATCGCAAAATTAAACAACGCCGAGTACCGGACCTTCATGGCCCGCTACGGGAGCCTGATCGCAGGTGACGGCGGCGATTCCGAATCTCCCGACGAGATCAGCTTCGACCCGAACGACCCGCTGGGCATCCCCGCCGAGCTGCGCCCGGCCTTCGACAGCGACTTCAAGCTGCTGACCGACGCCGTCAACCAATCCTCCGCCAGCGAGGAAACCGCGCAGATGTCCGCCATCGACAAGGAGCGAGACGACCTGCTCACCTTCATCACCTCCACCGTATCGCAAATGATGAAAAGCCCGCTGGCGGCGCAACGCACGGCCGCCGAGAAGCTATACCTCGCCGTGAAACCCTACATCGGCGCCGCACGCCTCGCCAACTTGCAGGAGACGGCCGCCATCGAGGGCTTGCTGACCGACCTAGCCAAGGAGGGCATGCCCGAGGCACTGGCGGCGATCACCCTCACCGAGGTAGTGGCCGCGCTGAAGGAGAAGAACCAGCAATACGCAGCCTTGACCGAGCAGCGCACCAACGCACGGGCCGACCTCCCGGTGGAGAGCGCCAAGAAAATCCGCCTCCGCATGGACGAGGAATACGACGAGATGTCCACCTACGCCTTCGCGCAAAGCGTGGTGAAGCCCACTCAGGTGACGGCCACCTTCATCAGCCGCCTCAACGCGCTGATCGACGAGACCAACGCCCTCTACAACCAACGCATAGCGCTCGTGAAAGCCGCCGCCGCCAAGAAGCAAGCGGATAGCGAATCGCCGTCAGAGATATAAAGCCGTGAGGCCCTCATGTTTTTTAGATTTAAGAATGATGGGGCTCCCCTCCCTCCAAGGAGGGGATGCCCCATTGATTAATGATTATTAATAGCCTCTCCCCCCTCCCTCCCACGAAAAAAACATACCTTTGCCAACAGTATTATCCGTGAAGGAATAACGAGACATTTACATGATAAGATCTATTCGCTATATCACTTTGCTAGTCCTGTTACAATTCGTGACCGGCATTTCCGTCCTATACGCCCAGAGCATAACTTCCGCATCCGGAATCGTGAGAGACTCCGTAAGCGGGGAACCCCTATCCTACGTATCCGTCATGTTCGAGAACTCGACGATCGGGGCGATGACCGACGATGACGGGGCTTTCAGCCTCCAGAATGACAAAGGGCTTACCCGGCTGGTCGTATCCTCGCTTGGATATGACAATAAGGTCGTAAACCTAAAGGCGGGGCAAAAGAACAACGCCCTCAACGTGCTCCTCCGGCCTACCTCGTTCGAGATTGCCGAGGTAGTCGTCAAGCCTAAACGTGAGAAATATTCCCGCAAGGACAACCCCGCCGTGGAACTGATCAAGAAAGTCATAGAGCATAAGAACGACAACCGCATCGAGGCGAAGGACGAGTACCAAAGCGAGGTGTACGAGAAGCTCAGCATGTCGCTGGACGACTTCAACCCCAATCTCGAGAAGAATAAGTTCCTGAAGAAATTCAAGTTCATCAAGAACTATCTGGATACCTCGGAGTTCAACGGGAAACCGATCCTGACGATCTCCGTCCGTGAGACGATCTCCGACCAATACTACCGCAAACATCCCAAGGCGGAGAAGACGATCACCAAGGCCAAGCGCCAGCAGGGTATCGACAAGACATTGGACGATGGAGGCGCCATCACCGCCAACCTTGAGGAGATATTCAAGGGCGTCAATATCTTTGACAACAATATCAATATCTTGTTGAACCGTTTCGTGAGCCCGCTGTCTTCCACGCTGGCCGTCTCCTATTACAAATATTATATCATGGATACGGTGGACGTAGCCGGAGATAAATGTGTGGATCTCGCCTTCGTGCCTGTAAACAGCCAGAGCTACGGCTTCACGGGCCGCTTGTACATCACGCTGGACGGTAATTACGCCGTCAAGAAATTCCTCTTGAACACCCCGGCGAACATCAACCTCAACTGGGTGGACAAGCTCCGGATCGAGCAAGAGTTCAAGCGGATGCCGGATAGCACTTGGGTGCTCGCCAACGAGAATACCTACGTTAATTTCTATATCGTAAAAGGGGCGCAACAGCTCTATGCCCACCAGCTAAGGAATTTCGATAAGTATCAGTTCGACGTGCAGAACGCCGACTCGATCTTCGGCCTTCTCGGCCCGATCCATGAGTTGCCCGAAGCCACCGCCCAGACCGACACCTTCTGGATACACAACCGCCATGTCCCCTTGAAAGAGAAAGAGAGCGCCTTGGATGACTTGCTGGCGCAACTCCGCAAGGTACCGGCTTTCAACGTGATCATCAAGACCGCCGAGATATTGATCACCGGTTATATCCCGACCACGGCGGACAAGGATAAGAGCAAGTTCGATTTCGGACCGATGAATACCACTTTCAGCGCCAACCATCTGGAGGGCTTCCGCATGCGTGTGGGAGGCATGACGACGGCAAACCTCAACCCGCACTGGTTCGGTAGCGGTTATCTGGCCTATGGCGTAAACGACCGTAAGCTAAAGTATAACGCCAAGCTGACGTATAGCGTGAACAAGAAGAAATATCACGAGGGAGAAAGCCCGGTGAACAACATCTCCGCGATCCAAGAGTACGACGTATATACGCCCGGTCAGGACTTCCTCTTCACCAGCAAGGATAATATGTTCGTGGCATGGAAGGTGGGCGAGCCCGTCACCATGATGCAATACATCCGCAAGACCATGCTCCAGTACCAGAAGGAATGGCTGAATGGCCTGACCCTTACCACTTGGGCACGTAACGAGAACAACGAGGCGGCCGGAACGCTCCGCTACGACCGTTACAACGCCGACGGGACATTGACGAACTTAAAGAGTTTCACCAACACGGAGCTAGGGGCCCAGCTTCGTTTCGCCCCGGGCGAGCGTGCCTATAACGGACGAGAGGGTAAGAACTCTCTTTTCAACCTCTCAAAAGACGCTCCCGTATTCAAGCTATCCCATCAGATGGGATTGAAGAACGTGTTGGGGGGCGACTTCAACTACAACCATACGGAGATCAGCGCCGAGAAACGGATCTGGCTCTCTTCCTTCGGACATATCGACGCCTTGGTGACAGCGGGCAAGGTATGGGACAAGGTCCCTTTCCCCTTGCTCATCATGCCGAATACCAACCAGTCCATCACGATCCAGCCGCAAGCCTTCAACATGATGCGTGCGCTGGAGTTCGTAAGCGACCAGTATGTTTCGTTCTACTTCACGTATTATATGAAGGGATGGATCTTAAACCGTATTCCCGGCGTGAAGTGGCTACGTTTGCGTGAGGTGATATCGTTCAGCGGTTTCTACGGAGGACTGACCGATAAGAATAACCCGGCCTTGGACCCGACGGGACTATACCGCTTCCCCGAGGGAACCTCGCCGATGGGCCGTACGCCTTACCTGGAGGCCAGCGTAGGTCTGGAGAACATCTTCAAGATATTACGGATCGATTATTACCGCCGGTTGACGTATCTGGACCAACCGAATATCAAGAAGGGGGGCGTGCGTATAGCGCTGCGGTTCTCCTTCTAAGAGTTGACAGTTGAGAATTGACAGTTGACAGTTAAATGTAGGAGAGATAAGAAAATGGGGGAGTTGGAACGCAGACCGAACGCATGGGCATTGACGCCGCTGGTGGTATTCTTATTGACTTATTTGGTGATATCTATCGTGGCGGGAGATTTCTATAAGATGCCGATAACGGTAGCCTTCGTCATCTCCTCGATCGTAGCGATAGCGATCTCCAAGGGAGGCAAATTAAGCAACCGTATCGAGCAGTTCTGCCGGGGGGCGGCCAATAGCAATATCATGCTGATGGTATTGATCTTCATCCTCGCCGGGGCGTTCGCGCAGACCGCCAAGGCGATGGGTGCCGTAGACGCTACCGTGAATCTGGCGATGTCCATCCTGCCCGGTAACCTGTTGGCGGCCGGAATCTTCTTGGCCGCTTGTTTCATATCCATCTCGGTAGGTACGTCGGTGGGCACGATCGTGGCCTTGGCCCCGGTAGCCGTCGGTATAGCGGACAAGACGGGGATGCCGGACGCCCTTATGCTAGGTGTCGTGGTGAGCGGCGCCATGTTCGGCGATAACCTGTCGTTCATATCCGATACGACCATCGTAGCTACCCGCACGCAGGGTTGCCAGATGTCCGATAAGTTCAAGGTGAATATCCGTATCGCCCTCCCGATAGCGATCCTGACCGGATTGATATACGTGCTGGTGGGAAGCGGCGTGGAGAACGCTTACGCCCCGGCCCCGATCGAATGGGTCAAGGTGATCCCTTATCTGGTGGTGTTGGTAACCGCCGTTTGCGGGATCAATGTCATGCTGGTGCTATTCATCGGGATCGTCCTGTCCGGTATAGTAGGTTTGTGGACCGGTAGCTTCGATATCTGGGGCTGGAACGCCTCCATGGGATTAGGTATCACCAATATGGGCGAGCTGATTATCGTGACGCTTCTGGCAGGAGGCATGTTGGAGATGATCCGCTATAACGGGGGTATCGACTGGATCATCCGCAAGCTTACCTCCCGCATCCATTCCTCCAAGGGGGCCGAGATGAGCATAGCGGCCTTGGTGAGCTTCGCCAACCTTTGCACGGCCAACAATACGATCGCCCTCATCATGGCCGGCCCGATCGCCAAGGATATAGCGGACCGGTTCAAGATAGATCCCCGCCGCAGCGCCAGCCTATTGGATATCTTCTCTTGCTTCATACAGGGAATCATCCCCTACGGCGCCCAGATGTTGATGGCCGCCGGACTCGGGCATGTCTCCCCTATCGAGATCATGCAATATCTTTACTACCCATATCTATTGGGAGCAGGCGCCTTATTGGCGATCGCATTCAATTATCCGAGGAAATATACGGTAAATTAAATGGATAAACATTATCTTTGCTCACAGTACTCATTTAAAGAATAAGGAGGATCCGTATGACAACGATGGAATTAAGGGCAGACATCTTCGAGAATCTTAATTTCCTGCTAGATAACGAAGAGGCGATGACACAGCTGAAAAAATATCTGTGCCAGCTGCGAAATAAAGTCGAACGGGACAGCCCTTGTAAATATGACGTTGGCGAATTGACACAACGTGTACGCCAAGGTGTACAAGATGCCCGCCAAGGCCTAGGACAAAGTCACGACGACCTAGTAAAAGAAGCCGAAACATGGTAAAAATAAAATTAATTTACTTCCACGAGAAAGATACCTGTCATATCGTTGCGGTTTGGGATTGCCGTAATAATCCCAAACTATTACAAGATAAGCTTGGAGAAGAATAAATAAGACGTACAGATCCTCTATGTGAAAACACAATAGTATTCAAAGCAAAAAGACTATTGTGTCCGGGATTGAATACTATTGTGTTCGCTGATGAATATTACTGTGTTCAAGTAGAAACACTGTAGTGCTTGGGAGCGATGGGAATACGGCAATCGGATTAGCCGAACAAATCCAGCGTAAGCTGCTTCTTTGCGGCTTCCAGTTTACGAAGATGCCGCTTGCCTTGAGGGGTGACGATCTCCATCTTATCGAAACGGGTACGTATCACCGTAGTCACGGTATAGCTCACGTTGACCACCTCTCCTAGCTCCGACAGACGGCGGACGATCTCCAAGACGCAATCGATGCACATGCCGCTCGTGAACGAGATCTTATCCTCGAACATCTGTTTCTTAAAATCCTCATCTTGCATATAGAAATCGATCGTCTCGCCTCCCTTGTTGTAAATACCTTTCCAGCGATATTTACTGTCTTTCAGTACCGGCGAGATGATCTCTATCGTGGCCTTATTATCCTTGACAGTAGGCAGATCGTCGCTACGCAAGATAAAATAATCGAACTGGTCCCGCTTCACCTCCAGCGAACCGGAACGGCTACGATCCTTCTCGTTCAACTCACGTACCGAGATTTTCGTCACCTTCGGATACCCTTTCAAAGCCTCGTAGAAATTAGACTTACACTTACAGAAACGGGGCGAGGCGTTCAACAGGTCGATCAAGCGGTGTGAAGGCGTAGCCCCCGGAGTCTTCAGTCGTAGTTCACGGCGTAACTTGGACAGCTCACGCTGCATCTCCTCCTCGTCCGCCGGCGTACGGTCCATCAGCGGTTGTCCACCCACCGACAAGGAGGGACGGGTCAATATCTGCATCACCAAGTTCAACACGATAGAGATAGAGCGGCTACTCTCCCCGGCCACGCCCAGCTTCTCACGGAAACCACCCTCCTTATCGTAAGGCTCGTTGTAAACCGTCAGCTTCACGTCCAGCATATCCGCCAAGGAACGTATCAGCGTAAGAATCTCCTTCTCACACCGGTGCTTGGTCATGGCATCCATATAATTGGATTTATTATTAAAGGAATAACGTATCTCCAGCTTATTCGCAAATTTTAGAATAGAGTCACTCATTTGTTTCTAGTTTTTCGGTTCTTCTTTCGGTTTACGATCAAAAAACGGGTTCTTCGACGAGGCGCTGACCGGTATCGCCATCACGCATTTACAGTCTTCCAACAGCCCCAATCGCTGGGCCGCCAAGCCGGCGCTGAACATGACACGGGTATCCACACGCAAGTCCGCCGCCGTAGCGCAAGCCGAGCCGATTGCGATACCCAGATCGACGGAATTAATAGCGCACGGAACCAAATCCGGCTTCTCCACGCAGGTATCGAAACCGCAATGGGCGCAGTTCAAGCCTTGTACTTTCTGGGAGGTACCGATAATCACCACGGCGTCGGCACTCTTTATATTCTCGGCGTCACGAAGCAGGAACTTGAATCCGGTCTCGGCCGCTATCCGGATCATCTCATCGGACAGGCGCAAGATATCCCCATCCGTCACCATCGCTATCTCTATGATATCAATACCCTTGCCTTTAGGAGCCGTGCGAGCGGCTGTCATCATGCGGCGTGCGGCCTGTAACACAAGCTCATGCCTGATTTCTCTTTCGTTCTGTATCATATCCTTCTAAATTCAATGAAACAAAATTAAGCAAAATATACGAAACCAAGGCAAACACATGAGGATAGAATTCATAATTCAAGATTAGTCATTCGGTCCGTGGCCTTAAAGGGATAAGCCGGGTATTCATAAATACTGAAACGAGGCTCGGTCTCTCCCTCGCAATAATTCCAGATCGTACGGTACTCATTGACATCCTCGCCTATCTCCTTCAATTGCCTAAGGTAAGCGGCCACGGATTTATTCTCCACGATATAGACCTCACCCATTTGATCGATAATCGGGCTATGCCGACGGCTCCCGTCGTGATCGAACTTAAGAATCCGCTTTCCCTCGGAAGTCAGTCCAATGGTATGGAAAGTCATGCTCTTACCAATAGCGGGCAAGTTCAACACGTTACGATCCGTCCCGGCGAACAGCAACCCGTTCTCCTTCAGGAAACGAACCAAGCACTTGCCTAAAGGACGCTGGTTACGGATCATATCATACAACTCCGCCTGTTTCTCCTCCGGCACCTGCCCGAAGATCTTCTCCTCACGAGCCTCTTGCAACGAGCGGCTATTCGGGGTATAAACCGCATAATTCTCCCGGAATCCCTTCACGGAGAACGTATAATAGCAAACCACCCCAAGGGCGTTTAAGGTCTGCCGTAATTTCGCCGTATGCCCCCTACGGGAAGCCGAGACCGTATAAACCAACTGATTCGTGATCGTCCAGCCCGCCGCCAAGATCGCCTCGATAGCGTGCCTCGCCTCCGGTGTCACCTCCAGTGGAGACTGGAAATGCGTTTGTATATAGAACTGGCTCACACCGATAGCGGAAGCCTTCTCCTTGAACTCCCTCAATATACCGACCAACTCGTCGGTCACACGCAGCGGAAGATAAGCCAGCAACCGGGAACCTAGCCGTACCCGTTGCAGCTCGGCGTACTTCTCGCCCTCCGAACGGCTCTCGTTCGCCTTCCGTTTCCGCACCGCCATCTTATATACCGCCTCCAATATCTTACGCAAGGTAGCGTTCTGGCTCATCAAGGCATCCCCGCCCGTTATCAGGATATCCCGTAGCTGGGCGTCTTCCTCGAAATAACGCATCAGACGACGTAACTTCCGGTCCCAACTCTCCTTAGGCTTCAGGGCCTCGAAATCGAAATTCAACCGCTCGCTCTGGAAATCATACATGCGCTGGCAAGAAGCGCACAATCCACCGCAGGCACGCCCCATCGAATCGGGGATCAAGATCGCCACCTCCGGATACCTCCGGTGTATATTATGTCCCTCCGGCAATAGCCAACCCGCCGCATTCGGCTCATCGGCAACGACCATGTCTTCCTTTTCCCACGCCTTAATGCTTCCATACGTATCTACCAGCTCGTTCGAGTACATGATGTACGATCGCACCGTAGCGTCGTCATACCCCTCATGTTCTATATTTAATAGGGAAAGATAATAAGGAGTCACAAAAAAGGGCATCCCCTTCTTTTTGGCACGGGCCAATAAGCTCATCGTCTCGTCCGACAGGGAATATCCCAAAAAGAAGTTCAATTCCGTAGGACTCTTGATCGCCATCGACAAATGGAAACGAGCGGTATTCCACCATTCACGTACCCGGGCCTCTTTCTCCTCATAGGAGATGCCCTCGGCGAACTGAAAACGTGACGAAGGGCTATGGCGTCTTTCTATCTTCTTGATCAAGCAAGAGATGATACGCTCCTTGTTCCTCTCACGGATAGCGATTACCTCCGGGTCAAGCCCGGTCGGCCAACGGCTCATCTGCCTTTTCACCAATGCCCGGTCCGGTAGGATCTCAACCGGATATTCCAATAAATCAAACTGATGGTATAGGTCAATGAATAAATCAGGAGAGACCTCATTTTCCAAATGGCCGATCAGGAACTGCCAAAGATAAGTGACCGTCCGCACCGGAAGACGCTCGCCCGTAGACAGCTCGTCCACGAAAGTATCATCATGCTCAATCAAAAGAAGGATACGTCTCGCCACCGCCATTCCTACGTTTTCTTGGGTACTTTCCTTTTCCGTGAGCCGGGATAAAATAAGAGAACGCAAAGCATCCTTAAAATACTTTGCGTTCTCACTTTCTTCCGCTAAGGTCACCAACCAAGGGAAGCTCTGATTATATACTTTTTTTAGTTTAGAAATGTCGGATACAAGATGTTCTTTTTTTATCATAAGCATGTCATTTTTGTAGATTAGAATACATTTGTAAAGCGCCCTCTTGACGATTTTCTACAAAAATAACAAAAAATACGGCAAAATGCCGTTTATACAAATCTAAAACATCTTAATAAATCCTTACCATACGATCGACGGACAATACTGCGATATCGTATTTTTCAATACCTTTAGATTGATCGGCTTCGTGATAAAACCGGAAGCCCCGGCTTCTTTAGCGGCTTCCATATCAGAGTCGAATACATAAGCCGACTGCATGATTACGGGGATATCTTTCGATAGCTTACGGATTTCTTTCAAAGACTCGATACCCGTCATCTCAGGCATCTTTATATCCATCAAGATCAAGTCCACCTCGTTTTCCTTAAAGAGAGCCAAAGCTTCCAAACCAGTTTTAGCACGGATCAAATTACAATATTTATGTAAAATGGTCTTCAGAAGTAAATAATTACTTTCCTCATCCTCCGCGATTAGCAACGTGGGCTTTCCTCCACTCAAATCATTTTTCACATCCATATATATAACGTTTTATTCTTTTAATCAAAATCAAATAAACTCTGATGAAGCAAAGATAAAACAAATATTAGAAAGTAGACATAAAATTCAAGGAGATATGAGTATTCGGGGAAGTTCTTTTTCCACCCATGCTAGAAAGTTACGTCTATACCTCCCATAAATATCGCCTTCGGCATCGGGAATCCTTCGTTGATGGAATAACGGGTAGCCGTTAAATTCTCTCCTTTGACAAATAGATTCAAGCCTTTATCACGTGTACCGAAACGGTAGGCTGCCTTCGCATTCAGAACCGTGTAATCCTCTTTCACCTTGTCCGCCGTATTGATATAAAGGTCGAAAATGGATTGTACGTTCACGTTGAAAGTGAAACGTCCCGGGGCATACATCACGCCAGCGAAAAACTTATGCGCCGGAGCCGCCAGCAGGGCCTTGCTCGTATGCAAATAGCTATAGTTCATATCGAGGCTTAAATTCTTGAGAATCTGGTAGCGGGAATCGAACTCGATACCTTTATTGGTAAAAGTACCCGTATTGACATTCTTAGGGCGTCCGTCTATACGTGTCGTCTCGATCATATCTTGCCCGTCGATAAAAAAGGCGGTCAACTCCGTAAACAAGTTGCCATCCAAGAATGTCTGTCCGATGGATACCTCGTAGTTCATCATGCGCTCCGGTTTCAAATCTGGGTTCTGAGGCGGGAACATGTACATCTCCCGTATATTCGGACTCCGGAAGCCTTTCGACAAAGAAGCCTTTATCACGTTTCCCTCGAACGGACGTACCGTGAAGCCGGCCTGCGGAATCCACTCGCCGCCGAAGATACTGTTATGCTCATAACGAACCCCGGCGTTCAAACTTACCTTGTCAAATAGATCCTGCTGCATGATAACGTATCCGGCTACCTCGTTTACGGTCTTATTCACCAACTCATTCTGGTTGCCATTGATACTATCCTGCCATGCGTTACCACCCCAGTTCTTGTAATCGATACCGACCGTAAAACTATTCCCTTTCACCAAGCGGAAAGACTGATAAAGCAAGAAACCGGCGTTATGATCGTCCGAATAAAACAGATAAGGATTAGGCGTCCCGCCCGGATTATACCCATCATCAATCCTATGATGGCCCCAGTTGTAGAAAGCACGAAGGGCACCACTTGTCTTCCCGTAATTATTTTCTAAAGCGAAGGAGGTAGTACCTCGCAGGATATTCATTATATTATCGATAAGCGGATTTGTTATCTCTCCCGGGTTCTGGTTCTTGAACTTAGCTAAGCTTACGTCTCCCGTCACCTTATAATGATCATCAATCTTATATCCTAACTTAGCGAAACCATTCGTGATATGAAACTTCGAATCCGGACGATGTCCATCCGTGCGGTCATGATTCAATGAGATATAACTACTAAAGTTACCGATATTGTACCCATTATTAATCATATACTTCTGGGTGTTATACGAGCCGTACATGATACGGGCTTGTGTACGTCGTCCCGGCTGATTATGCTGGCGGGTAATGATATTCACGACACCTCCCATAGCGTTCGAACCGTATAATAAGGCACCCGGACCACGGATCACCTCCACCCTTTCCACGTCCGAAGCCACATAGGTATCCGGAAGCGAATGGCCGAATATACCGGCCCATTGAGGCTGTCCGTCGAACAACATCAAGACCTTATTACCCTGTCCGACACCCCGGATATTAACCGTCCCGGCCGCTCCCTCGGAAACGCCGAAACCTGTAATCCCTTTTTCCGTGACAAACAGCCCGGGTACTCGCTCCGACAATACGGGAAGCAACGCCGATTCACTGCTAGCCTCAATCTCCTCCCGTTCGATGACCGAGATAGATAATGGCACACTGTTCCGGTTCACATGGATCTTGTTGGCGGAAACCACCACCCCTTTCAAATTGATCAGACTGTCAATCTCTGCCGGATCTATCGCAAACGCCATGGAGCCTATCAACAGTCCGGAAACTAGTAAAAGTTCTTTTCTCATATACTACTTACATCTATAATATTTATCATTTTAAACATCCCGTAGTGGCACGTTTACCAAAAAACGTGTTACCAAGCCCGCAAAAAAAAGCATTAATCCGCCCGGCTCATCACCAACTTACCATGCTTAATGCCTTTGATTGTCGTCAACTTATCCGACAATTCTGTCAAGCGGTGAGCCGTTCCCATCACCGTCACTATATGCAAGCAAAAATTCTGATTGATATAATACTGGGAAGACGACAAAATCACATCCTTATAATTTTGTTGGATACCCTTGATTTTCAATGAGATCTCTTTCTTGACTTGGTCATACATGATCACGATCGTCCCGGCTACGATATGGTTGCATTGCCATTTACGTTCGGCTACATTCTTCTCTATCAGAAAACGAATCGCCTGCGAACGATTGGCGAAACCATTCTCATTCACATATTGATCCAATGATTCCAACAGATTGTCTTCCAAAGAGACACCAAAACGTTTTAAAGACATAAAACCCTTTTTTTATAATTTTCGATGTCAAAGGTAGTATTTTTTAGGGGAATCTCGGTATTATATTGGCAGGAAGAGGAAAAATTAGTCGTTAATCACGAAAATTCACTCCGGTATCCCACCATAAACGAGTACCTCCGGTATCCGGACCTCCCAGATACTCACACAAGGCGGAATACTGAGCCGGGTTACCGGAAATAATGCTAACCGGGAAATTCAAGCGACGAATCATCGTTCGCGTATCGATCTTTCCATTGCTTTTATTCACCAAAACCGGGAACAAACGAGGATAACCGGTACGCCTCTGCTCCGCCCAAGCCTCACAGCCCTCGGGGTAACAAGCGATCCATTTTTGGGTAATAATCTTCTCCAGCTTGGTCTCCCTAGAGGCTTCTTCATCCCATGCCGGAGACACCAAGCAAAGCGCCTTCGCCGAATACTCGGGAGTAAACGTATCCACGAAATCGGCGGCTACATGATCACTCCGCAAATAAGCATTGGCCTCTCCTACCCTCCATTGGCTGAACGATGATCGTACGCCTTGCTCATAGCAAGTCCCGGCGTCCTCCCCGGACCAGCCCCGCAAGGCTGCCTCCGCACGTAAGAACCAAACTTCCGCGGGCGTCATTAAGATAGCGTCCGTTTTCTGGGTAATCGTGCTTCTCGAATGCTCACTATAGCGGGAATGATTAAATCCTGTCCCTTGCCGGATTCCCCGGTACTCCCCGGAATATCCCTGTCCGGTAGCAGGCTCAAAATAACGAGATAACCGAGGGTCTTTATATCCCTTAAGGATCGATTCCATATTAGCGTTCATAAAAACCTCTCCCCACGCCTTATTGATCTCCCCTAGCGGATTCGAGTAGCCGGTTCCGGCGGTAGAAACTGCGACGACCTCATAAGCCTCCTCCAACAAACCGGCTGGATGTGTCAGCGACTTATGCGCCTCATCCCTCGCCTTATCAGGGTCGGCCATAGCGATACGAATCGCCAAGCGCAAACGTAATGAGTTGGCGAAACGCATCCATTCCCCAAACGTCCTGTAATTCGCCGGCATAATCATATCGAAACGAGAAAAGGTTTCCTCTCCATCATATTCAGACAGCAGGTGAATAGCCTCCCCCAAATCCCGGAAAAAAGCATAATAAGCGTCTTTCTGGGAATCCGGCATTACCCCGGCATCCGACTCCCCGAACTTCGTATACACGATCGGGCCATAATAATCCGAGATCCGATGCATGACCTCTACTTTCAGTATTTTAGCGATCGCATAGAAAGCCGGATATTTATCACGGGAATGATCTTCCGTCTGCTTTATCTCCGTCATGATATATCCATACGTATTATCCCACATCGTGCCATTCCAGCCATCCTGCAAATTATAGACCGTATTTCCCAATCCGGCGTTGAAGGGTTTAAAATCATGCATATAACCGGAAAACATATCCGCGTTCAGATTTTGCATCGTCTGGAAATGCCAGTTCTTGCCACTCCCCCAATCATAATTAAAATAAATCCCCATCTGGACTACCTTTAGCCAGACACCGAACGTATTATAATCATACGTTTTCTGCTCATCGGTAAAACCCGTATTATCGGTATTATACTCCTCGAATTTACCCGTACAGGAAAAAAGGAGTAATACGGCCAACAGACCTGCCATCTTATTCAGAAATCTCGTCTTCATACGCTTAGAATGAAAGTTTCACATTAAAGCCGACACTTCTCGTAGTCGGTATCCCGAATATATCGATCCCTTGATTGCTATTGCTCGCCGAAAGGACGGCATCCGGATCAAATGGAGCCTTTTTATAAATAAAGAACAGATTCCGGGCGACAAAAGACAGTTCCGCCTTTTTAACAAATTGTTTCCTTCCCAACAATCTCTTCGGTAGCGTATATCCCAAAGATAACTCCCGCAAACGGATATTGGTAGCATCGTACATATAATATTCAGTCACACCGTTTCGTCCTCCCACCTGCTCATAAAATCCTTTTATGTTATAAATATGATGCCCTTCCAAATCCACATACCCCATCGTACGGGTCTCTCCGGAAACCTTACTCACTCCCGTTTGGTCAAGCACAGCCTGAGTCTGGGCCAGTACATCTCCCCCAAAATGCCCGTCAATCAAGAAATAGAACGAGAAATCCTTATACGTGAAACTATTTCCCCAACCCAATAAGAACGCCGGATTGCAATTCCCCACCTTAGCCGTATTCCCGCTGCCGATCTCTTGGGGCAAGCCGTCCCGACCATACACGATCGCGCCATATTTATCCCGCTCAAAAGCTTTCCCATAGATATCACCAAACGAGCCACCTTCCACCAAACGCATCGTATAGCTAGAGGAGAATCCTTCATCTCCTTGAATAAAGCTAGCCAAATCATCATGTAGTTTCTTTACTTCATTTTTATTCCGGGAAAAGTTGAGTGTCGTATTCCATTTAAACTGATTCGTTAAGATAGGAACCGCACCAAGCGTCAATTCCACTCCCATATTCTGTATATTTCCCGCATTCACAAAATAATACTTGTATGCGGCTCCAGCGGAAGAAGGCAAAGAGAAGAGTTGATTTTTCGTATTGGTCTTATAGAACGTAAGATCCACGTCCATACGATAATCAAAGAATTTCCATTCGGTACCTATCTCAAAAGAGCTGCTCATCTCCGGCTTCAAGGTACCGAACGGAGCCGTATCATTCGGCTGGGGAATCCCGCCCGCGGCGATATGGCCTACCGTATTGCTAACGAATAAGGGTATATCATTACCCACCTTACTCCAAGAAGCCCGTACTTTCCCAAAAGATATCAAGGATGGCATCGAGAAGGATTTAGGGATAATCCAAGAAAGACCGACTGAAGGATAGAAAAAACCTCTTGATTTACGTTCCGTAAACGCAAGGGTAGATGACCAGTCATTACGTGCGGTCACATCTAAGTAAAGGCTTTCCTTATATCCCAACTGCGCCATAGCAAAAAAGGATTGCATTTGCCGGCGCGCGTCATCCGACTCCTCAATGTAGGCACTGGACGACATGTTAATATTAGCGATCGTAAAGACATTCGGATAATACAAGGAAGCCGTTTTCGAATCCAGCCTCAACGCACTGGTGCGTGTGTCCGTTATGCTCGTACCGATAGCGGCGTTCAAGGAGAAATCATCCCAGCTTTTATTCAATTTGGCCATCAAGTCCCCATAGAGCAACGTAGTCTGGTAGGTGTAATAAATGTAACGCCCGTTCTCACCGGCGATACCCGGAGAGGTAGAAGCGTATATTTCCTGCTGATACTTATCATTCACATAATCGATATTTCCACGGCCCTGTAACGTAAGCCAATCTGTTACCTTGAAACTAGCGGAAGCCAACGCCAACACACGGGCACGTTTGTCCTCGTTTTCCGTACGGTTGACCAACCAATAAGGATTTTGCTCAAAATCAGTAATCGTAGTATACCAGTTCTGGACGTTCATATTCCGTTTCTCGTTATATACCTCAAAGTTCTCCTTATAAGGCGCCATATCCATCCCTCTAGGAAACGTGTATAAACCTTGTAACGGGTTCATATAAAATCCCCCGGCCGTAGGTTTTCCTTTGATTGTTTGGAGTATCAAGTTTACCTGCCCCTCCAAGATCAAACGATCATCAAAGAAAGAAGAACTTTCACGGAGATTAAAATTATGCTTGCTTAAATTATTCTTAGGAACGATACCCCGTGCGGTCGTATTGGCATACGAGAAATAATTTTGCACATGGCTATTCCCTGCCGTAAATATCAATGAGTTAATAGCGGTAATACCCGTCTGGAAGAAATCGCCGACAGGGTCATAGACCGGAAGAGAAGCCCAGTCTCCCCAACAAGTTTCCGCCCCTTCCATCCGTCCAAACTCATTCTGAAACTTGGGGAGACTGATCGCTTGATCGACAGTCAGCGACGAGGAGAAATGAATATTCCGTACCCCGGCCTTACCTTTTTTCGTTTTGATCAAGATCACACCGTTCGCCGCTTGTCCCCCATACAACGCAGAGGCCGAAGCCCCTTTCAAGACACTCAAACTCTCTATATCATCGGGATTTAGATTAGAGATACCATCTCCCGCATCCCGGTTGCCGGCATCGGCCGTACCTCCGATCGTTGTCAAGGCTTGCTCACTGCTAATGCTCAAGATCGGGACACCGTCTATCACATACAAAGGCTGGTTATTTCCGGACGCGGAACGACTACCTCGAATAATCACCCGGGACGAGCTACCCAGACCGGCGGAAGTCCGGTTAATCTGGAGTCCGGCCATCTTTCCGGAAAGCGTACTCATAAAATTAAAATCCTTGGCCCTTACCAATTCCCCACCTGTGATTAACTGGGTGGCATAAGGCAAGGAAGATTCTTTCTTCTCGATACCAAGAGCCGTAACGACTACCTCGTCCAAAATCTGGGCGTCATCCTCCAACTGCACATTCAATGACAATTGCCCCTCATACTCAATTTCCCGTGAACGATAACCGATATAAGAAAAAACCAAAGTAGCCTCCTCGGGAAGCTCCAAGACAAAGCTGCCATCCATATCCGTAATCGTACCGTTTCTCGTTCCTTTCTCCACCACATTCACGCAAGCAATAGGCTCTCCTTTGTGGTCGGTCACGATACCTTTTACCTTACCATCCAGCTTTTATTGCATTTGGATTATCGCCTCTTTCTTATTCAAGATGATCTGGTCATTCATGACCGTATAGACGATCTCCGTGTTCTTAAACAATAAATTTAAGATCTCGAAAACCGAACGCCCGGATAAAGGTTTACGCACTTTCTCCGATAAATTGATCACCTGAGCGTCATAAATAAAAGAATAATTGGTTTGGCTCTCGATCTCATCCAAAGCGCCTGCCAAGCTAACCGGAGCGGAGATACGAATATAGGATTCCGAACGTTCCTGTTGGGCGTCCAGCGGGAATATACATAATAATAGTAGAATGAAGATATAAATATATAATTTCATAATTTACACACACAATTTATCATGGGTAAATGTAAGAATTATTATCTAATACTATTCAATTATTACAAAAAATTCTCGTTTGGAGTACTGTTCTTCGCAGATAAGTATCTCCAAACGAGAATAACCATCAACTTCTGTTAAAGCCCAATATAATCAATCTGTCTGTCTGTTTATTTAGAAGATGTGCAATAGTTGGAATTCTTATCCCACCAAATCGGGGTCGAAACCACATCACCTTTCCCACCTAACATGGATTTGCCTTTCTCATATTCAGCAGCATTTACCAATTGCTCTTTCATCGGGTATTTCATACGTTTGATGAAATTTTGAGGATTCAAGATATTTGTATCACTATTATTGTATACAGCTTGATCTCGATAAACAGCCACATCCAAACGAGGCAAGTTCAAACGACGCTTGTCATTCCAAGCTTCCTGCGCCAAATCTGGAAGTCCGGCGATATATTTCTGCGTGATGATCTTTTCTAAAGCCGTATTGCCCGCGCCTTGTTGATCGTCATATTTCGCACTGGTACCAGCCTCATTCTTTTCCGTGGAAGCCAAATACTCCTCAACATCACCCGATACACCCCAAGTCTCGAAGGAAGCACGTACACCTGCCTCGTAAGCAGCTTTAGCATCACCGGCGACCAAATTACGGGCGAACAACTCAGCTTTCAAGAAATCAACTTCCTCAGAAAGGAACATGTCATAAGGACGAGATTTATACGGAGCACCATCCTTAATAATAAAGCCCATCTCTGCACATTGCTTAGACTGATAAATACCAGTATTCGCCTCCTCGGCTTTCGCACCGTATACCAAACCCTTCCAATCACCATTCTCAATACCCGGCTGGAACATCTTCGGGGCACGAGGGTCTACCTTAGCGGGATGTACATTCGATACCGCAACTCCGGATGTCTGGTTTACCACGCCGGCAGGCCAATCGATATTACCGATATTAGTCACTAATTTCTCAAATGACTTGGACATACAGATCGGACCGCTCCAAGTAATCTGGAACATCGTATAGTTATAGTCTTGTCCCCAAGAACCATCCGCTTTTGGAGGCATATAAGCGTTATCGGCCTTACTTGAGATCAAGCCACAAGGGGATGTCAAAGCGGCATTTGCCTCAGCGACACATTTCTCTCGATCCACCTCAGATAGACGAACAGCGAAACGAAGACGCAAGGAGTTTCCAAATTTTTTCCAAAGAGAAACGTCATTCTTATAGACCAAGTCGATACCTGCATCCGAGAATATAGGCTCAGCGCTATCGCTGAAGCTATTCAACGCCTCATCCAATTCCGTGAAATATTCATAATAGATATCCTTCACCGATTTATAAGGAGGATTATCTTCTACGGTAGCATAGGCCGGGAAAGGCATCGGACCAAACTTATCCGCAGCCTGGCTATGGATATACACACGCCAGATACGAGCGAAAGCGATCGTATTAGCATATAAGTCCTTATCTTTTTCCATCAAACTACGGATCACGATATTGATAGAGGAAATCTGTGTCAGATACGCTTGCCATGTTAAATTGTTCCACTCGTCATTTTGGATATAATTCTTAGTTGCCCAGCCACCGCCATCGATCAACATTTGAGAGTAGAAATCAATTTGCAAAGGCTTCAAGCGTTGTTCCACATCACCATCGATAATCATCCCACCACGTAGCGTAGAGGCCAATCGAGGTTCGTTCATATTGTAATTTACATCATCTGTCGGCTTATCCGGGTTCTCATTTATACCTGTCAGGTCGCAACTAGTCACACCCAGCATCATAAACGAACAAGCTGCTAATATCTTTATACTACTTTTCATAATAATTCCATTTTTAGATTTATGTTTCATTAAAATGCCAGATTAATATTGAAACCTAAGCTTCTCATAGTAGGCATAGAACCGTACTCGATACCTTGAGCGTTACCAGATGTATAAGCAGCCTCCGGGTCGAATCCCTTTGTCTTACTATAAATCATGAACAAGTTACGAGCCACGAAACTCAAGCGAGCGGAAGTAAATGGAGTTTTCGCCAACATCGTTCTCGGGAAATTATAACCCAAACTCAACTCACGTAAACGGATGTTTGTCGCATCGTACATATAAGCCTCTGTCACGTTATTGCTAGAAAGACCATTCCAATAAGCTTGAGCCGTAATGCTTTTCGTATTGGGAGTACCATCGGCCAATACCCCCGGAACAACCATACCATCACGACCATCCAACGTCATCTCTAAATTACCGGATGAAGCACCCGCACGGATAGATCCCATATACACATCACCGCCATAACGCATATCGAACATGAAGTTCAACACGAAATTCTTATATGACAAGGTATTGCTCCAACCCATCATCCATTTCGGCTGGTTGTTACCCAACAATACCATATCGTCCGTTCTCAAAGGAACACCATCGGCACCGATAATAATGTTGCCGTTATCATCCCGTTGATAAGCGTAACCGTAAATATCTCCATAGGCTCCACCCTCGTGAGCGACGATCTTCAAGAAACTTACTGATGCGTCACTAAGGATCTGCTCTTTCGTATCATCTGTCAATGAAATTACCTTGTTGATATTCTTTGACCAGTTCAACTGAGTATCCCATTGGAAACCACTCTCGGAGATATAAGGAGTAGCGTTAAACGCAACCTCTACACCCTTATTCTCAATATTACCGGCGTTGATCATCTTTTTCTTGAACCCTGTAGCGGAAGGAACATCGATCTTTAAGATCTGGTCTTTGGCGTTCTTTTTATAATACGCTACGTCGACACCAACCCTATTCTCAAACGCCTTCAACTCAAGGCCTAACTCCCAAGAGTTGATCGTCTCATTCTTTAAATTTGGATTTGCCATCCAATCCTCGTTGCTGGCATTAAAAATACCCCCTTTAATATCATAACTGATATTATAATAGTCACGCAGCATATAAGCGTCCGTATCATTACCTACCTGAGCCCAAGACGCACGGATCTTACCGAAAGAAAGAATACCCGTGTTATGCCCCATCTTATTCAACATTTGGGTGAAAATCCAGCTAACACCTACCGACGGGTAGAAATAAGAGTCATTGTCTTTCGGAAGTGTTGAAGACCAGTCGTTACGAGCGGTTAAGTCCAAATACAAATAGTCGTCCCAAGACAATGATGCCGTAGCATATAGCGAGTTGATTTGTTTACGGTTGCGAGTATACTCACCACCATGTGTCTTACCGTTGGCGATCGCATGGAAATCGGGAATCACAAACTCACCGGATGATTCCTTGTACCATGTAGAATTACGGTACATCATATTACCACCTACCGTACCTACGATACCGAATCGATCCCAGTTGCCTTTAGCAGTCAATAAGAAATCAGAGTTGATCTCGGTGAATTTCTCCATATTGGCAGTCATGCTACCGTTGTTCTCCCAATACGGGTTACCTGTCGCACGAATCGTCTCATACTGGATGGTGTAATTATCCATACCAGAGCGAAGCTTCAAGCTCAACCAATCCGTAAACGTGAAATCCAAGGCCGCGAATCCGATAAAGCGGTCTTTCTTATCCTTGTTCGTATTGCGGTAAGCGGACCAATACGGGTTATTGGCGTTGGCTCCCGTGTCGATCAGATAACCAGCGGGCTTTCCGTCCGCACGTTTCCAATCATTATCTTTATAGGCGTCATAGTCAGAGAAGCCCACACTTCGAGGCATACTTAAATAGTTAAGGAAGATATTATCCGGGTCGCCCGCTAATTTCACACGGTTGTTCGTATGCTGGCTTACATAATTGACCTTCACGTCAGCCGATAACCATTTAGACAGCTTAGCCGTAGAACGCAAGTTAATAGACGTACGATCCATTCCGCTATTCGGGACAACCCCCTTATTATCCAAGCGTGTCACACCGGCACGGAAAGTGATATCCTCGGAGCTCTTACTCAAATCCACGCTATTCGTCCAAGTGGTACCAGTGCGCAAAAAGTCCTTGTACAGATTATTATCTCTAGCCGCATAGGGATGAGATCCCATCGCCATATCCTTAGGAGAACCATCCATAACGGCACCCCAACTCGTCGCTTTATTATTATCGAAAGCGCCGTCGATACCTTGTCCGTATACATCTTGGAACTTCGGAGTTTGCATCGGGTTCTCAGCCGTGAAATTCGAATTGATACTTACGCCCCAACCTTTATTCTGGCTACCTTTCTTAGTCGTGATCATCACGACACCGTTACCTGCACGGCTACCATACAACGCCGCGGCTGCCGGGCCTTTCAATACGGACATACTCTCGATATCATCTGGGGAGATATCAGAGATACCGGAACCTTTATCCACGTTACCGTTACCCCAATAGTCATCCGTACCACCGCTAAAGTTATCGATAGGTACACCGTCCACAACAATCAACGGCTGGTTATTACCAGTAATAGAGTTATTACCACGAATCACGATACGAGAGGAACCACCGACACCGGTACCATTTTGCTTGATCTGCAAACCAGCTACCTTTCCAGCCAAAGCGTTGGCCACGTTAGCATCACGGGTTTGCGTCAGGGACTCACCTTTCAATTCAGACATAGAATATCCCAAAGCCTTTTTCTCACGCTTGATACCCAAAGCGGTTACCACGACTTCATCCAAGGCTTGCGTATCATCGACCAATTGAACCTCTATAGAAGGTTGTCCGGTAAAGACGATCTCTTGCGTATTAAAGCCGATATAGGAAACTTGTAAAGTCGCATTGTTAGGAACATCCAACTCGAAACGGCCATCCATATCCGTGATGGTACCGTTGGTAGTTCCTTTGACAATTACGTTAGCACCGATAATAGCCTCGCCCGTTTTGTCCGTAACGACACCGACTGCTTTTCGTGTCTGTTGTTGAGCGTTTAAGACTGTGACTTCATGCGTGTTCTCTGCGAAAACCATGGCCGGTACCAAACAGAATGCGCATACCCCCATGTTAATCATTAACGGAATTTTTCGAAAAAGAGAATAACTATTCCCCCTTAAAGCATTTAAGGTTACAATTTTATTCATATTTTTGTAGTGTTACTATTTATAATAAAGTTATTTGTAGCTGCGCCAACAGCTCTTCTTGACTTTTCGTACGGGAGAATACGCCAATATTCTTCCGTATGTTTTTAATCCTTATTTATTCTTTCTTCATGGGCAGACGTATTTTAGAAGGTTACACATTATTTCTCATTTTGATATTTCCACGACTGAGGTTCCCGATCCACTGTCCTTAACGGTAGGTTTATGTATCGCATACTGGATTCCCGACGCCAATTTCAGGTATTCCAATACTTGAGGCAATTGCTCGTCCTTGAAACGGGCTGTTATTATGGACTTGAGTATCTCGTTATCTTTCACCTCGAATACTACGTGATAATGACGTTCCAGCGTTTTCAATACTTTATCCATCGGATGGTTCCTGAAGATAATCTCCCCGTTCTTCCAAGCCGTGTCATATTCGGTATTCACGTCGAACACCTTGATCTTGTCAGCACCCTTTTGATACTCAGCTTTCTCGTTTGGCTTCAACATCTGTGTCATTCGCTTTCCTCCGGACACGACGTTCAACTTTACCGATCCCTCTACCAAGGTGGTCTCTATCATACTCTCGTCTTTGTAAGCGGATACATTGAAAGAAGTACCCAACACCTCTACCGAGTAATCTTTATCCGCTTTCACAATAAAAGGCTTATGGGCATTCTTCGTCACCTCGAAATATCCTTGTCCGGTTAATTCCACCGTACGGGTATCCGCATTGAAGTCCGAAGGATATCTCAATTCGCTATTGGCATTCAGCCAAACCTTAGAACCGTCAGGTAAATCGAATGCCGAAACCACCCCAGGATTCGTGCGTACGGCTAGCGTACGCACGTTCCCTTGACCCTGCTGTATGAACAAATAAGCGGATAAAAGAAAGACTGGAATGAATAACACGGCCGCAGCCCGTTGAATAACACCTAACACTTGTCTTAAAGCTAATCTTTTCTCTTTCTTATGGATTCTTGATTTAAAACGAGACAACGCCTCGTCCGGGTTCACGGTCCGCATGACTTTTAGGCGACTTGCCACTTGAGCTGTAAAATAGACCTGCTCCAACAGTTTCTCGTTTTCTAGAGAGGCGGCCCGCCAGTTTTTCACCTCCGCAGCTTCCTCCTCGGTCAACATCCCATTGATGTATCGGATCAATATGTCTTCGTTTATTTCCATTTTTTCTTGTTTCTATAATTAATACAGTTAAGACAAAAGATGTACTAAACAAAAAAACGATTTTTTTCAAGAAAATTGAATAATGGCAAAAATACCGTTCCTAAAGAAAGGCTCAACAATATCCCTCTTTCTACTGTTTTACCACAAAATGAGACTTCTAATGGTAAAGATTCTTTTAAAACGGATTTATGAGGAGCCAAGTGAGGCGGATGGTTATCGCATTCTTCTCGACAGGCTATGGCCCAGAGGACTGAAGAAAGAGGATGCGAAGTTTGACGAATGGAGAAAAGACATCACTCCATCCAAGGAGTTACGCCAATGGTTCCACGAGGATAAAGACAGGCATTGGGAAGTATTCCAAGGTCGCTACGGGATGGAGATCAAGCAGAACCCGGATTTCATTCCTTTCTTACGAGAGATCGAGAAGCATCCGGTTGTCACTTTCCTCACGGCAGCGAAGGATGTACAACATAGTCATCTACCTATATTAAAAGAAGTCATCGAGGATTTCGAAAAAAACAAATCATAAAAATAAAAAGACCTATGAAAAGTATCGTATTGCTTCGCCACGGCGAAAGTATATGGAATAAAGAGAACCGGTTCACCGGTTGGACCGATGTGGATTTGACAGAAAAAGGCGTGGCCGAAGCTTATAGGGCCGGCAACCTATTGAAAGAAAAAGGATATGTGTTCAATAAAGCCTATACCTCTTATTTAAAACGGGCCGTCAAAACCTTGAATTGTGTATTGGATCGCATGGACCAAGACTGGATCCCGGTGGAGAAGAGCTGGACGCTGAACGAGAAACATTACGGATCGCTACAAGGGTTGAACAAGAGCGAGACCGCCCAAAAGTATGGAGACGAGCAGGTCTTGATCTGGCGTCGCAGTTACGATATAGCCCCGCTTCCCCTATCGGAAGACGACCCTCGTAACCCTCGCTTCGATATCCGCTACAAAGACGTGCCGGATAAAGAGTTGCCCCGTACGGAATCCTTGAAAGATACGGTTGAGCGGATTCTCCCTTATTGGAAAGAGGTTATCTTCCCGACGCTCCGGACCGCCGACCAGATCCTTGTCGCCGCTCACGGAAACAGCTTGCGGGGAATCATCAAATATTTAAAAAACATCTCCGATGAAGAGATCGTTCATCTGAATCTCCCAACAGCCGTTCCATACGTGTTCGAGTTCGATGATGACTTAAAACTCGTGAATGATTATTTCCTTGGCGACCCGGAGGAAATCAAGAAACTCATGGAAGCCGTAGCCAACCAAGGAAAGAAAAAGTAGCGGGATTCATGCCTCTTATCCGGAATTATTCATTAAGTTTGCAACCAAACAAACTTAAACACTATTGTGGACGAGAACGCAGAACGAATTTCACTAGAACTTATCGCAGGAGACGAACAAGCGTTCGACACCGTGTACAAACAATATTACCGGGGATTGTGCGCCTTCGCCTCCCAATATGTAACAGTACCAGAATCGGAGGAGATCGTACAAGACGTGATGATGTGGCTGTGGGAAAACCGAAAATCCCTAGTAGCGGACATGTCCCTGAAATCACTCCTCTTCACGATTGTCCGCAATAAATGCCTCAATACGATCAGCCACATACAGGTTAAGCAACAAGTGCACGAGAGACTGTACGCCAAGTTCCAAGAACAATTCGAGAATCCTGATTTTTATATAGGAGAACTGATGGCCTTGGCCTCCAAGGCCATCCGGGAGCTCCCGGATGAATACCGTAAGGCATTCGAGATGAACCGTTTCGAGGAAATGACCTACAACGAGATCGCCGAGCGGACAGGCGTATCCCCCAAAACAATCGCATACCGCATCTCTCAAGCGCTCAAGATATTACGGACGAAATTAAAGGACTATATCCCTTTATTGGTATGGCTGCTTTACGAACAAACACGCTCATAACGGAGGAAGCATCCTACCGCCATGAGCGTTTTTTTAATGAGTCAAAAGACTTATTTCACGAACGGTGCTTTCAATAAATAATCCACGCAGCCTTTCACGCCCTCAAACTGGGAACGTCCGTCAGGCATACCCTCCAACTCCACGAAATAATCCTTGATTCCATTCGCGTAAGCTTGCCGGAATATATTCTCGAAATTCATCATCCCGGACTCGCCTAGAATAGCACGGTCCTTGATGTGCAATACCTTAATACGGTTCGGATATTTCTTCAACCACTCTATCGGATCTTGTTGTCCCATCACGGCCCAATAAACATCCATCTCGAAAAATACAAGCGAAGGATCAGTATTCTTCAAGAACAACTCATAGATGCAATCTCCTTTCACACGCCTTCCCAGCTTGGCCTCCGTACTACCCGGATTTACCTTGGCGAACTCCATCTCATGGTTGTGATAGCCGAAAGGAATACCGGCCGCTTTCACGATCTTACCCGCCTCGTTAAAAATCTCGCAGACGAAAGCGGTTTCCTCGGTGCTACGGGTACTCGGTTGCCCGGGCTGGATCAGGTACTTCACGCCTAGTTTGGCATGGTCATCAGCCGTCTTCTTCCAATACTCGGAGATCTGGGAGCGATTGGCCTTCGTGTACTCACGTACCGGAGGATTCACGTGGGAACTGGTGATCTTCAATCCGGCATCATCCACCATCTTCTTGAATTCCATCATGTCTACACCGCCGATCTTGCCTTCCTTGTAACCGGCCAATTCCAGATTCGTGTACCCCATTTGCTTGATCTTTTTCAATCCACCGGGTACATCCGCATAAAGTTCCTTGCCTAAAGAATAGATTTGTAAACCAACTGTCTTAGCGGCCATCGTTTCAGAAGTGACAGGTTTAGCCGCATCTGCGCTCCCGACCTTTCCGGCCATCAAGCCACCCAAGGTAAAAAGGGACGCGTTCTTTAAAAAATCTCGTCTATTTGTCATAATTATTAGAATTAAGTCAGTCCAAAGATAGAGATTATAATCTAAAAAAGACCGCATAGGATGGAAAAATCCACCTATACGGTCTACAAACGGTATACATTATATAATAAGGACTCGATTAACGACGAGGCTTGATATCCAACTTCACCGGCTTGATCATATTCTCCGGGCTTAAGATCGTATCCAATTCCTCCTTGGTCAAGATACCATGATCCAGTACCAATTGATAAACGCTAACGCCGGTCTCCAACGCCTCCTTCGCGATCTTGGTCGAGTTCTTATAGCCGATTACCGGATTCAAGGCCGTCACCACGCCGATGCTATGATGTACCTCCTCACGGCAACGATCCTCGTTAGCGACAATACCGTCCACGCAACGGGTACGCAAGGTATCGAAACCATTGATCAGCAAATCCACGGACTCGAAGCAGCATTGTGCCATCACCGGCTCCATGGCGTTCAGCTCCATCTGGGCGGCTTCCCCGGCCATGGTCACGCATAGCTCATTACCCATTACCTTATAAGCGATCTGGTTCATCACCTCCGGGATCACCGGATTCACCTTACCCGGCATGATAGACGAACCCGGCTGCATAGCAGGCAAGTTAAACTCACCCAAACCGCAACGAGGGCCGCTTGCCAACAGGCGAAGGTCATTACATATCTTATTCATCTTCACGCAAACCCGCTTCATGGCGGAAGCATAGCCTACCAAGCAAGAAGTATCCGAGGTAGCTCCTACCAAATCGGAGGAGAGACGGATATCCCATCCGGTTATCTCACGTAAAGCCGCGATACATTTCTCCGCGTATCCCGGCTCGGCACAAATACCCGTACCGATAGCGGTAGCTCCCATGTTAACCACCAAGAAATCGGCGGCGGCCTCATTCAAGTGAGCGATCTCATCCTGTAAAATGCTGGCGAAGCCATTAAAGGTCTGTCCCAACGTCATAGGTACGGCATCCTCCAACTGCGTACGTCCCATCTTGATAATTTGCGAGAACTCCTCCCCTTTCTTACGGAAAGAGGCGATCAATTCCTCCAAATGGGGAAGCAATTGAAGATGCTTAAAATACATACCGACATGGATAGCGGTCGGATATGCGTCGTTCGTGGATTGCGAGCAGTTCACATGGTCGTTCGGTGAGCAGTATTGGTATTCACCTCTCTCATGCCCCATCAATTCCAAGGCACGGTTGGCGATTACCTCATTCGCGTTCATATTTGTAGTCGTACCCGCTCCGCCTTGGATCATATCCACCGGGAACTGGTCGTGATGCTTGCCATCGATGATCTCCCCGCAAGCGGCGATGATAGCGTCTTTTTGCTCCACGGTAAGCAAGCCTAATTCAAAGTTAGCCATGGCAGCCGCCATTTTTGTTATAGCTAATCCTTTAATGAATAAAGGATATTCGCTCAAACGGAATTTACTGATCGAGAAATTCTCGATTCCTCTCAAGGTTTGAACTCCGTATAATGCTTCGGCGGGGATTTCACGAGCGCCGATCAAATCGCTCTCTATGCGAGTTTTTCCAGTTAATTTAGTATCCATATTAGAAATATTAATCGTTTTCTTATTGTTTCCGCAAAGGTAGAAACTATTATTTTGAAAGCAAATTATTCTTTGAAATAATAAAAACAAATACCAAAAACACCAATACACGTCTACGTAAGGCTCAATGAATTACAATTTGTCAACAGAGCAGTTTTAATAGACCTTCTGATCTTTTTTATCTCATTCATAAAAAAGCACGATTTTATTTGCTGTTTGTCAAAGATTCCATATATTTGCTGCCGTAATAACAAAACAGAGTCATGAGAACATTCGTAGTAAATACATATTGGTGGTGGCGCTCCGTACAACTCAAAAGGTCGTAAGGGACGAAGACTCGTATGTATATATAAGCACTACATAAAGATATAAAGAGGTCTGTCGCACTTGCGGCAGGCCTCTTTTTTTTACTTGGAAATAATAAATCATAAATCATAAATCAAAAGATGAAAACGTATCAAGTTGACAAGAAAGGTTACTATGGTGAGTTCGGCGGGGCCTATGTTCCCGAGATCCTTCATCAATGCGTGGAAGATTTACAGAACACCTATCTGCAAGTGTTGGAGAGCGATAGCTTCAAGGAAGAGTTCGATCAGTTATTGCGTGATTATGTAGGCCGCCCCTCCCCTCTTTACTTGGCCAAACGGTTGAGCGAGAAGTACGGATGCAAGATCTATTTGAAACGGGAAGACTTGAACCATACCGGAGCACATAAGATCAACAATACGATCGGCCAGATCCTCCTAGCCCGCCGCATGGGGAAGACCCGTATCATCGCCGAGACGGGTGCAGGACAGCATGGAGTGGCTACGGCTACGGTATGTGCCTTGATGAATATGGAATGTATCGTTTATATGGGGAAGACAGACGTGGAACGCCAACATGCCAACGTACAGAAGATGGAGATGCTGGGAGCTACCGTCGTGCCCGTGACCTCGGGCAACATGACCTTGAAAGACGCCACAAACGAGGCGATTCGTGACTGGTGCTGTCATCCTTCGGATACGTATTATATTATCGGTTCTACGGTAGGGCCCCATCCTTATCCGGATATGGTAGCCCGGCTGCAATCCGTTATCAGCGAGGAGATCAAGAAGCAACTGCTGGAGAAGGAAGGAAGGGATCACCCGGATTACCTGATCGCCTGCGTAGGCGGGGGAAGTAACGCAGCCGGTACGATCTATCATTTCGTGGACGACGAGCGGGTGAAGATCGTCTTGGCCGAGGCCGGCGGCAAGGGCATCCACTCCGGCATGAGCGCCGCTACGATCCAATTGGGCAAGGAGGGCATTATCCACGGGGCACGTACCTTGGTCATGCAGAACGAGGACGGGCAGATCGAGGAGCCTTATTCTGTTTCCGCCGGCTTGGATTACCCGGGCATCGGCCCGATCCACGCGAACCTCTCCGTAGAGCACCGTGCGCAAATCCTAGCTGTCGATGATGACGAGGCGTTGGATGCCGCTTTCGAGTTGACCCGTCTGGAAGGAATCATTCCGGCCTTGGAAAGCGCCCATGCCTTGGGAGCCTTGGCCAAGGTAAACTTCAAGCCGGAAGAGGTGGTGGTACTGACTGTCTCGGGCCGTGGCGATAAAGATATGGACACTTACATTAATTATAAATTGAAAATTGAAAATTGAAAATTATATGATGGATTATACCTTTAGGACAATAAGCAAGAAGGTGATGGGCGACCTTCACACTCCCGTAAGCATCTATCTGAAAGTGCGGGATATCTACCCGGAATCGGCCCTGTTGGAAAGCTCGGACTTCCACGGAAACGAGAATAGCCTTTCCTTTATAGCGCTCCGCCCCTTGGCGAGCATCGGTATCAACAACGGGGAATGCACGGCTACCTTCCCGGACGAGACCCGTGAGGTTACCCCGCTCACCGAAGACTATAACGTACCCGAGGCGATGAACGCTTTCCTCGGCCGCTTCAAGGTGGAGGGAGCGGACAAGAAGGTCTGCGGATTATTCGGCTACACGGCTTTCGATGCCGTCCGTTATTTTGAGAACATCCCGGTCATGGAAGTTCATCACGAGGAGAACGACGCCCCCGATATGCTATACATATTATATAAGTATATCCTTGTCTTCAATCATTTCAAGAACGAGCTGACCCTAGTGGAGATGCTCCAAGAGGACGAGGCTAGCCAGCTGGAAGAAATCGAGACATTGATAGAGAACCGTAACTTCGCCTCCTACAACTTCCAGACAGCGGGTCCCGAGACCTCCCCGATCACCGGCGAGGAATACAAGGCGATGGTCCGCCAAGGCATCAAGCACTGCCTCAGGGGAGATGTCTTCCAGATCGTATTGAGCCGTCGCTTCGAGCAACCGTTCAAGGGAGACGACTTCAAGGTGTACCGGGCTCTTCGCAGCATCAATCCCTCTCCTTATTTGTTCTACTTCGATTTCGGAGGTTTCCGTATCTTCGGCTCTTCCCCCGAGACGCATTGCAAGGTAACGGGCAGACACGCCAGCATCGACCCGATCGCCGGGACCGCTTTCCGTACCGGTAATATCGAGGTAGACAAACAACGTACCGAGGCCCTGCTAGCCGACCCCAAGGAGAACGCCGAGCACGTGATGCTGGTAGACCTCGCCCGCAACGACCTAAGCCGGAACGCCCACGACGTGCAAGTGGATTTCTATAAGGAGGTACAATACTACAGCCACGTCATCCACCTCGTATCCCGTGTGAGCGGCGAGATCAACGCCGATAGCGACCCGGTAAAGACCTACGTCGATACCTTCCCCGCCGGCACGTTGAGCGGTGCCCCCAAAGTACGGGCCATGCAACTGATCACCGACATCGAGCATCATAACCGGGGCGCTTACGGCGGCTGTATCGGCTTTATCGGTCTGGACGGTGATTTGAACCAAGCGATCACGATCCGTACCTTCGTCAGCCGTGGCAACGTACTTTACTATCAGGCGGGAGCCGGGATCGTGGCCAAAAGCAACGATGAGCGTGAATTACAAGAGGTAAACAATAAGCTGGGAGCCTTGAAGAAGGCGATAGACCTAGCGGAGAAATTAATCAATTGATTATCCGGTTGTAGAGACGGGGCACGCCCCGTCTCTACAACAACAACAATACATATAAAATGAAGATATTATTATTTGATAATTACGATTCCTTCACCTACAATTTGCTACATATATTGAAGGAACTGGGTGCGGACGTAGAGGTACACCGCAACGACAAGATCTCCTTGGAAGAGATAGAGCGTTTCGATAAGATCTTACTATCCCCGGGACCGGGCATCCCCGAGGAAGCCGGCATCCTCCTCCCCTTGATCCGCCGGTACGCCCCGACAAAGAGCATCCTAGGTGTCTGCCTAGGCGAGCAGGCCATCGGCGAGGCATTCGGCGCCACATTGATAAACCTTACCGACGTGCATCACGGCGTTTGCTCCGATATACGGATTGTCGCTAAAGATCCTATCTTCGAGGGACTGGAACCGGGTATACGTGTTGGGCGTTATCATTCTTGGGCGGTCTCCAAGGAAAACTTCCCGGATTGTCTGGAAATCACGGCGGTTGATACGGAAGAAGGACAGATCATGGGCTTGCGCCATCGTGAGTATGATGTACGAGGTATCCAATTCCATCCGGAATCCGTGTTGACACCCAAAGGGAAGACAATTTTAGAGAACTGGCTGAAACGCTAATTACCTCCTAAGGCACTTATAGTTTCTTCCTAACGAAACATCAGTTTCCCCCTAGAGAAACATAGTATTTTATTATAATTTACTGTAAATCAGAAGTTAATTGCAGTATTTAAAAGATACAGGTAACGATATAGTAGTGAAAGTCCAGCTACACATTGCATTGCTCTGCATAATTTCAAATATCTCTCTAACGCAAAAGTAAGTAATGTTTTTGATGCTTACAAGTTAATCTAAGTATATTTAGAGATGGGCTGGCTATTTATCTTTCGCCACACTAATTCCCTGTCTACATTTTTTTCAAGAGGAATAATATAGAATTTTTTGGGAAGCTGGAATGAGGGGTGCGAAACTACAGTGGAATAGAATTATTAAAAACGGTCATAATGTCATGAATTCCATTTTATATAAAAGAAAATAGAATAATACAAATATTGGCATAATATTTGTTTATCTTTTAATAAGATAGTATTTGTGAGGTCGTAATGTGCATTTAGAATATTTGATAAATACTTTAGATGATTATTATGGCATTATTTTATTTTTTAATAATTCTTATTTCTAACAAATATGGAACACACGATTAAATTTTATCCTGTCGGTAATGCAGATTGTACTTTAATAAAGTTGAGTAACGGTAAGACGATTATTATTGATTGCCAAATAAAAGACAATCTTATGGACAATGGTAAACAGATCTATTTTGATGTAAAAAGAGATTTGTTGAATGAGCTTAAAAAGGACATCGAAGGTCGCCCTTTTGTGGATTTGTTTATTAATACACATCCTCACAAAGACCATTGTGACGGCTTTAGTACGAACTTCTTTCATGGTGCACCCAGTGAATACGACCAGGAAAGAGATAAGAATAAAATTATAATCGGGGAATTATGGGTTACACCGCGAGGTGTCGGCAACGTATTAACTGATTGTGCTGAGGATATCAGAAGAGAAGCCAAACGTCGTCGGGAAATTTATGATCGTGATAGAAGCTATAATGGTGGATATGGCAATTACCTCCGCATAGTGGGATATGATAAAGATAAAGAATTTGATAGCCGTTACGGATATGTTCCGGGCAAGACGGTTCTATCGGCAAACGGAAAGCCGTTCGAATGGTTAGAAATCTTTATTCATGCTCCTTTCAAGGAGGATATCACTGTCTGCAAAGAAGTTGATGACAAGAATGCGACATCTATAGTTGTTCAGTTCGGGTTCAAAATATCATCTTGTGCTAGTTTTAAATGCCGTGTATTAATGGGTGGGGATGCGGAACATGAAATTTGGCAGCATATTCTCGATAATAATATAGATGACGAACATTTGAAATGGGATATTTTTTTGGCACCCCATCATTGTTCGTGGACGTTCTTCAATGATTCTTCAGACAAGGAAAAGGTCATGCCTTCCGCTGATGAAATAATGAAGAAGCAACTGGGTAGCAGAGCTTATGTGGTTGCCTCTTCCAACGCGATTATGAATGATGACAAAAATCCTCCTTGTTATCAGGCCCAAACGGAGTATAAGAAACGGCTTGGCAACAAAGACAATTTCTTAAATACAGCAACAGACCATTTTAAAGGAAATATATCGCAACCTATTGTCTTTAAAATTGCTGAAACAGGAAAACGACATGAAACTATTTCTGTGGCCGCCGGTGACACTATTATTTCGCGCCCGGCACCTAGAGCCGGTAAATGACAGATAAAATGTATAAAGAATATAAGATACTAAAAGGCAGTGAGATACGTGGAAGTCAATTAAGGCTTCCACGTGCTATTACAATACATAAGGCGGCTTTGCTACATCCTTGTGTGACAGTGAATTCATGTATCCGCAACTCGGCAGATGCGGAAATTATTATTCTAACTTTGCATCGTCTCAGCATACCAGATGAGCCGGTTTATCCTATTCAGGAAGTTGAGGAGATAGCTGTTATTTGTACGAAAGAGGATCTCAGTTTACCAGAGGTCTATGCACTGCGAAAAGATTTTCCGGTAGGTCTTCCACATTCTAATGCTAGAGCCTTTGAACATCCTGTATCCTTATGTATCAGTGATGTCCCTTTTTCAGACTTCAGACACCAGTTCAATGCTTATGATTATATCAATTATATCATAAATTGGTTTAACAGAAACAGTTTGGGACTGTTACACGAAAAGGATCGACCTTTGGAAGTATTCTTTCAATTTAATAAAATATGTACTTTTAAGAATATCCAGTCTGTAGATGCTTGTTATGGGTTATATACGGAATTATCAAAATTGACTTCCACGCTGGAGTTTGTCAGCAAGAACAAGGCAACCCATTATATTGTAAATATTCCAACAAACAGCAATGTTACCAAAAATATGGCTTGTTTGCCTAAGACTATTGGAGATTTGGCTGATATATCGTCTGTTATTGGAAAGTCGGTTCCTGATACCATTCTACAAACACTTGTTTCAACGGTGGCAGGGAAGACACTGTTGCCTCTATTGATACTTCTTTATATACCTTCAAAGAGGATGGCAAGAGGTAAAGATGAGCGTATAGATTTATTCCTTGTAAGAATTACACCAAAGGCGAGGGACATTAGGCATAAGTATGGAGTTCTTGCACCTGAAAATTTTAAGAAGTGGTTTAATGAAATTCCGATAGAAATTATTTTCACTGTTGAACCGGTAGCGAGGCAATATAATGCTCTTTTTAACGCCAAAGATCTCCTCTACAAAAAGTTAGTTGTGATAGGTGCGGGTACTCTTGGCTCTAATATCTTGGACTCTTTTGTGCGTGAGGGCATAAGTGAAGAGGTCGTATTCCTAGATTTTGACTATTTATTGCCGCACAATGTAGCCCGCCATATATTGTCTCCGAATATGGTGATGTATTCAAAGGTAAAAGCTTTGGAAAATCATTATAGCGGTATTATTGACCAGAAAATTACTGCGATTGAGAAAGACATGCTTCGATTGTCAGAAAATGATAAGAAGATCATATATAAAGATACGGATTTGATTGTTGATGCTAGTACTTCAGTTGCTGTAGAACGAAAGATTGCTTTTGAACCATATAGTGAGAAATATCGTTGTTGTACTGTCTTCTTGAATCCGAGGGGAAATGAGCTGGTTATGTTGATGGAGGATAAAGCAAGGACACAACGCTTGGATTTGCTGGAAATGAGTTATCAACGAAATCTGATCATCCGGTCTGAATTGTCATCACATTTGGAAATGGTGGACCAACAAAGAACAAATAGTTTTAGTTGCCGTTCAATATCAAGTATTCTGGATTATGATAACGTAGGTATTCTCGCAGGTATCGCTTCACAACAAATACAAAAAGCATCCAAAAGGGATAATTGTAGTTTGTGTATCTGGAGGGTGAATGGACAGGATAGTACGGTCAGCAAAATTAGTTTAAACATTTCAAAATGGAAACAATACAAATCCGAGGATATACAGGTATATCTCGCCAATGATGTCCAAAATGAAATGGAAAACCAAAAAAGTCTGTCTCACGACAAAGAGACAGGTGGCTGTCTTTTTGGTTGTTATGATAAAGACCGACGAATAATTTATGTCTTGTATATGCATCCGGCTCCTTGTGATAGTCAATCTACTCCTGCTTCTTTTATTCGAGGATGTGAAGGGCTTTCTCAAGTGAAGAATGAAATATCGAGGAAAACATACCATCAAGTAACTTATTTAGGAGAGTGGCACTCCCACCCGAATGGGAACTGTGCACCGAGCAGTACTGATAAAGAGCAGTTCCGGCAAATGAGTGATTGGCTGGAACAGGAAGACTTACCTTTTGTACAGGCAATTTCCGGTAATGATGGAATATATATAAATGCAAAAATATAATTAATAAGTATGGGGGAAAACGGAAAACGTATTGGATTGGCATTGTCTGGTGGTGGCTACAGAGCAGCAGCTTATCATTTGGGGACTTTGCGGGCTCTTCATAAGATGGGTTTGCTTGAAAAGGTTGATGTTATATCTTCCGTATCGGGAGGGTCTATTATTGCTGCATTTTACTTGTTGCATAAAGACGAACCTTTTGAACAGATTGAGCAATCCTTCCGTAAGTGTCTAGCACATTCTTCACTTTGGGGGGCTATATTAAACCTCGCAATCGTTTTTTTACTCCCAGCATTGTTGGGGATTTTTGTAAGTGGGTGGTTTTTGTTTTTGTATTTGTTGCTGTATTGGGGATTCTATCTTATTCCAAGTAGCAAGTGGATCGCCTTATATTATGACAGGTTGTTTTTCAAAAAGAAAAAACTGAAAGATTTACCAGATTCACCTATTGCCGGTATTAATTCTACTAATGTGGCGACAGGACGTCTTTTTACATTTTCAAAACAAGATGTGGGAGGATATGATTATAGAGAAAATGGTCGAAGCATCATTAAAGGAGAAGAAATTCCTATATCCTTCGCTGTTGCATCCTCCACTTGTGTGCCGTCCATATTCTCACCTACTCAAATAGACAAACGATATTATGAAGAAGGAAAATATAAGGATACATTACTTGTTGATGGCGGTTTATATGACAATCAGGGGGCTTATATATTAACAGAAAGTACCAATAAATTATATCGGGTGGAGAATGTGGTAATTAGTGATGCGGGAAATGCTCGTCCTGACATAAAGGGAGTTCGTAATACTATCTGTTTAATGTTTCAATCGATAGAAGTTCTAATGAACAGAATCCGGACCATTCAAATACGAACTAATATTTATAATCGCACAAAGAAAAACTCCGCATATTACGCTTATGTTTCTTTGCTATGGTCAGAATGGAATTCAATGGTAGATCGGTTTATGGATAATATCAAAAAGGAAAATGTCCCAGAGTTAGTATTATCGGCTCATAGAATTTCTTTAGATGATGTTATTGCATTTAGAGAAAAGAATGATCAAAATGCAAAATTCCGAATTGAAGAGTGTTTTAAGAAATCTATAGGTTGGCAGGTACTGCTTGATAGCGCACCTTCAAAAGAACTTCATGAGATAGCACTATCTGTGGGTACAAATCTTACGCCACTGTCAAAAAGAAAAATAGATGCTCTTTCTGCTCATTCAGAATGGCTTACAGAATTACAAATTAAGACATATCTGCCTCATTTATTACACTAGAAACAATACGTATAATTATTTCATTTTCATTGAAATGATATTTGAAAGCAGGTTGACTTCAGATTTCTTCATCTATAACTTATATATTAGATATTAAGGATTGAAAATGAGGCCAACAATATTGCTAGTCTCATTTTTAATTCTTGAACAATCCATCTGATCTCTTATAAAAATGAGATTATAGATGAATAATCATTCCTTGATGCAGTGCCGCAATGATGCCATACAGAACCATGTTTATGAGTGGAACAAACCTTACAATCACATTTTTTTAAAGCGTTGACGACAGCTTGACTTAAATAATGTCCGACCTTTTCGGTTGAAATGAAAGCATTTTTAGGCCTTAAATGATCGATCATCCAATTATCCATATTATATTTACTACCATGGTGGGGAACTTTTAGCCAATAGATTCCTTTGATTTTATATTTATCTTCTTCATAAAGAAAATGATCGATTGCATCCCGACCAGCATCCCCCATAAATAAGAACTTTTTTCCATCATCCGGTTTGAAAATAAAAATAACACTACTTTGATTATGACTAGATGGATCATCACCTGCATCATCTAAAGTTTTGCTGTAAACTCTCCCCTCAATTAAGGTAATAGATGCATCTTCATTTTCGTCTGTTGTATAATCCTTTTTTTTCAATTCATTACGAAAATCAGGAACCAGTTGCTCGTAATATGTCACAGAAGGACCCAGTACCTCAATGTGATTATCGAATGCATCCACACTGTATGGTTTGTCAGAATATTTACCTGCATCAGAAAAAGGTTCAGTCCATATTAATTTTTTATTACCTAATTCGTCTAATATATCTAGCATATTCTTATTATCACCAAGATCATAAACAGAACGCGCTTTTACAACTAAAGAACCATGAGTTCTAATTCTCTTAACCATGCCTGAAGAGACATGATCAGCTGGATCATCTACCCAAAAATGAGAAATATTAATTCTATTAGGAGCATTGTCTCTTATTTGCTCAAGTAACCAAACAAATCCACCAAAATGATCCTTATCACAATGGGAACATATAGCAAGGTCTATATTTTTCCTCCCATAACGATTTTTAATAAAATTCGCGATCGTTGGTCCGTCATTATAATTTCCTGCATCGACAAGAATGATATAGTCTTTGTCATTATCATCATCATCATAAAAATGGATTAAGAAAGCATCTGCCGACTTTACATCCAACATATCAATTTCGTATTTTGTGATTTTCATATTTTTTACAATATAATAATTACTATTCTCTTTACTGTAGAAATTACAATTTGATTTTTTTCTGGTGGATATTTTGTCTCTTTACTGAAGATACCGCCAATTTCAGAGGTAAGGAGTCAAATATTTTATCCTGCATTTTTGTCATGTCTATCAACCTTTTTTCTATGTGCTTCCATTTATAGTCTCCTTCAAGCATGGCTACATTTTCCTCAAAATCTATATCCTCAAAAAAAGTAATAGCCTTGAATGGTCTGATAACATTTGCATTTGGAAATTTATGTTCATAAAATTTCAACATGGAATAGAAAGAGAAGCGTGTGGAAAGAAAAGCTATATCAATAAAATCCTTCAAACGGGAACCATTGTCCGCAATAGCGGAAAGCTTCATGGCAATGATATCTTTCATACTGTACAGTCTGATACCTTCTTCCAAACAAGGTTTTTCAAGCAAACCATATCCATGGGTTATACAATCTATCTTAACCCCTTCAATAGAACCTTTCAATGTATTTTTCTCCATAAAGTCTGTACGAAAGCCGTACTTGTTCTCCAAAAAATCTTTCAATACGACAGCATTAAATGGCAAAGGGGTAAAGAGATCCAAATCCACAGACATTCTATGTCCCAGATACAAGGCAAGAGCTGTTCCTCCGGCAAGAGAGAATGAGGACAGCATTTCCTCTTGTTCCAAATTTCTTAAGAGTTCAAGAGTTGTTCCCTCAACAGTTTCCGTGTGTAACATCTTAGCTCTTCTTTTTTTAGATTAAATGCAATACATACAAAATTGATATCCCTGGGCGACAGATAAGGAACATCTTTTACTATCTCCCGAAATCCCTCTATCCCCCCATATATGTTGAAAGCCGCATAAAAATCTTTTAGCCACCCTCTTTCAAGTATACGCTGTACCACGATTTTTCTGGATTTCCACCAGTCAAAATCAGAAAGATCATACTCCCACAATAGTGTCGGAGAGACAGAATACAAGTCCTTATATTTTTTATAATCATCAAATATCGTCATATATTATATAAAACCTGATACATTTACAAATATAAGTTTTTTTGTCCGGATAAACAAGTTTTCAGTGATTAAATTTGGAATAGCACCCAAAAAGGAATGTTATTTTTTATCTAATAAGATACACCTAACATACAGGATGTTACAGATAAAATATGGGGCTGGCGGTATCCGTCAGCCCTATTTTTACATTTCCTTTTTCCCAAACTTTGCGACAGAAAGAAGGATAAATAACGGACGAAAAAGAACAAAAGATGGAAACAGGAAATGAAGACATCGAAATGCTGAAAGCATTAATCCAGGAGAACTTCTCCGAGCAGCGGGAACTCATCACCCGGCTGGAAACGGCACTGGATGCCATGACCAGCTTTAATGGCAAGCAGATGCTGGACAGCCGTGACATGCGCCTGCAACTGAAAGTCTGCGACCGGACCCTTATCCGGTGGCGTAACTCGGGCAAGCTGCCTTATTTCAAACTGAGTGGCAAGATATACTTCTGGGCTTCGGATGTATACCGGTTCCTCCGTGAAGAATACAGGGACGAAGTCCGGATATCAGGAATAACAAACCCGTAAAAAAATCATAGAAGATGGAAAATCAAAGTAAAGTCATCATGATCGAGCGCAACAAGTTTGCGTCTCTTGTCAAGGCGCATCGCAAATGCCTGCAGATGCTGAGCATCCTGGCCTATGCCTGTGCGACGAAGGAAGTGCAGCTGACCTTCACACTGGAGGAAATCTGCGAACTGCTACAAATGAGCCGTGAGGAAGTGGAAAGACAAAGGCAGAAAGGCTACATCCGCTTCGTCCACCGGAACGGCATGACAGTCTATGAAATCACCGACATCCTCCGCCTCAAGAACATGCTTGAGATGGGGGGCGTCTACCGGAAGATAGATGAGAAAACCATCATTCTGGAAGTGACGGGGAAAGAAAAAAAAGAAACGGGACCTTCAATCGGCTAATAAACATGAAGCAACTGGTACACGCCTCGCTTTTCAGCGGGTTCGGAGCGGCGGATCTCGCCGCCGAATGAATGGGATGGCGTAACGCCTTCCATTGTGAGATAGATGAATTTTGCAACAGGATTTTAAATTACTGGTTCAGCCATGCAGAAAGTTATACAGACATCACAACTACGGATTTTCACCGGTGAAGAGGACGGGTCGACGTTCTCACAGGAGGTTTCCCCTGCCAGCCGTTTTCTGTCGCCGGCCAGCGCAGAGGTGCGGAGGACAGCCGTTACCTCTGGCCTCACATGCTCCGTGCCATTCACGAGATCCGGCCCGATTGGGTTGTTGGTGAGAACGTTGGTGGCATCCTCCAGGTGGTACAGCCCGGCAAGGAGACTTACGTGGGATATCAGCCCTCTCTTTTCGGAAAGGCTCAGCCTGTATACCGCAAACGGGAGGAATACATCGTGGAGACCATCTGCCGAGATCTTGAGCGTGAAGGATATACCGTCCAGCCGCTGCTTATTCCGGCTTGTGCCGTCGGTGCCCCGCACAGAAGGGACCGTGTATGGTTTGTTGCCCACTCCGATGGCGAGGGATTACAGCCCGAGGGGACCGAACTGTCTCCAGAAGGGTCTTCCGGAAATCATCCGCGAGATGCTGCTGCCCACCCCGACAGCGACGGAGATACACCACCGGCAACGGGTGGAACGCTGGAAACATCTGGGTCGGACGTCCATGCACGGTGCGGAGGACGGGGAAAAGAACCCCAACGGCCTGACGGATTTCCTGGACTTCCACGGGCTGCTCCCGACCCCGACGGCAAGGGACTGGAAGGGCGCGCCGACGCTGGAGCACTTCGAGAGGAAGGGGAAGAACCCGCGGCAGGGCAGCCTTCCCGATTTCTTTGCCCAAACTGGGAAAAGTTTCCAACTCAATCCCCTGTTTGTGGCCGAGATGATGGGGTTCCCCACGGGCTGGACGGTATCACCTTTTCTTCCTGGCGACAGCAGTCCGTCAAGGGATACGGAAACGCCATCGTCCCCCAGGTGATCCATGAGATATTCAAAGCGATAGAATCAACCTATAAATAACATGACATGCATATGTTAATCATTGCGGAACATCCGCAGTTCGGCAAGGTCCGGACCATAGAGAATGAAGGGAAAATGTGGTTCTGTGCCGCTGACGTGGCACAGGCCCTCGGTTACGTGAACACCAATGACGCCATTGCCCGCCATTGCAAGACGAAGGGTGTCGTATTTTACGATATTCCTACGGCGGGCGGACGGCAGAAGGTGAAGTTCATCGACGAGGGGAACCTGTATCGTCTGATAGCCGGCAGCCGTCTGCCATCAGCCGAGAGGTTCGAGAGCTGGATTTTCGACGAACTGGTCCCGCGCACGCTCAAAGAGGGCGGCTATCTGCTGGGGAAAAAGGGGGAAACGGACGCTGAACTGCTTTCACGCGCCCTGATGCTGGCGGAGAACAAGCTGAAGGAGCGTGACCGGCGCATATCCGAACTGAAAAAGGAAAATGCCCTGAATGCCCTGAGATTGGGTTTACAAGCCCCCAAGATACGTTACTTCGATGAGGTACTGCGTTCATCAAGCACCTATACGCCCACACAGATCGCCAAAGAGCTGGGCATGAGCGGGAGGGAACTGAACCTGAGACTGAAAGCTCTCGGCATCCAGTTCCGTCAGAGCGGAACCTGGCTGCTCACTGCACGCTATCAGAAGGAAGGATATACACGGCCCCATACGCACAGCTGGCAGAGCCGCAGCGGGGAAACCGGCACTGCCATGCATACGGTGTGGACCGAGAAGGGCCGTCTGTTCATCCACTGCCTCTTCAGTAGCCTGCCTCTCTCTTAACCTTTCGCCGCTGGCGGCAACAGAAAGGGCTGTTCCCCGTTATTTGGGAGAACAGCCCTTGATATATCCGTTCCGGCGACCGTTCTGTCAAGATATGTCTGCCGGATGCCCCGCTTTCCATAGGCAGGTCTCCGTACCCGTTTCCAAGTGGGATCCCCTATGTTTTACAATTCTCATTATCAATGGATTGACTTGATTTTCATTATACCCGTGGTCACCCGGGAGCGGAAGGAGCCTATAGTTTTGGCCCCCTCCGGTTTCCCTTTTCCCGCAGTGTCCGGGCATCCCGCAGCGTCTCCTGCTGCCGTAGCGAGTCGGCAAGTATTCGGATGAAATGCCCGTAATCCTCCACGAGCAGCTGGACGCATTCGAGCCGCAGCGTGTGCGCCATGTCCGCCATCGGGCTTGTACTACGGGCGGCGATGTCCTGCCTGAGCAACGTCTCCAGGCAGACATTCTGCCTCTTTCTCAGATATTCCAACACTTTCTCCGGACTTCCCGATTCCCTTGCCTTCTTTCTCAAGTCCCTGAAACACTCGTACAGGTAATACTCCTTGTACGCCTCTTCCGCGTGTGACTCGAAAAAGGAGAGGTAATCCTCACCGGCTTTTACCGCCTTGTCCTGTATCCTTTTGTCCAGGACTTCCATTCTCTCATCCAGCCGGTCCATAAACCGGACCATGCCGGGGTTCTGTCTTTCCATACCTTATCGTTTTAAACCGTTCGTCCTATGTTTCACGGGTTGTCCGTTTTCCTCTTTCACGTCCTGTTCCGGCTGTCCGAGTGAAAGGAGACGCGAGAATTCCAGGCAGTCTTTCAGCACCTGCCGTGAGCATTCCAAAGACAACGCGCGGCAGATGTCCGCCATCGGATGGGCGCCGCTTCCCGCCGGCCTCCCGCCCGCCAGCCTTTCCCTGTGGTACCTGGCGATATCCCCGAAATACCTCTTCAGGTCCTCCACGTCATCCGTCCTGCCGGCTTTATTACGTAACAGGCGGTAATGCCCGCGTAGCAGCTCCCCCTTGTACAGGTACGCGGCTTTCCATTCAAAGAAACGGCAGTAGTCCGTAGAGGCGGACTCCAGCCCCTCGCGCATGACGCTCTCAACGGCTGCGATCTTGTTGTCCAGCAATTCCCGTAGTTTGCGGACGCTCCCATTTTCCTGCCTCATATCCGTTACATCTTTAACCCGTCCGGCTTCTTTCTTTCAGGATCCGTCTTCATCTTTATCTCCTTTTGGGGAGCCTTCATGGACAGAAGCCGTTCGAAGCCTGTATAATCCCTGACCAGTTTCTGCATACACTCCAGCCGGTAGGTATGTGCCAGATTGAAAATATCGTTCGTGCTACGCCTGCGGATACTCCCGCTGACCAGCTCCTTCAGACATTCCTCCCGTTTATGCCGTATATATCCATGTACCTCCCCGGGAGCTTCCGCCTGCCGGATTACCTGCCGGAGTTCCCCGTATTGTTTTACCATGAAATGGGACTTGAACAAATCCTCCCCGTTCCACGCAAAATAATAAAGGTAATCCCGGTCCAGTTTGTCCCGGTTTTCCTTTATATTCTTTTCCTCGTTCCGTATCCGCATGTCCAGATATTCGGCAAGCTGCTCCATGCCGTATTTATCCTGTTCTGTCATAGCTTCCACCTTTCTTTATTTGACAGTTCCCGTATTTGTCTTGTCCTTGATGGAGAACGGGATATCCAGTGTCCGTTCCACGAAGAAATTGTCTACCGCCACGAAGCGGATTCCGGGATTGTCCTTACCCGTGTTCCGGTAAAAGAGGGTGAACACCTGGCGGCGGATGTCCGTCGTGTCCAGCCCCGCGATGTCGGAGAGATCCGTCAGCTCGCGGTTGACCAGTCTGGTGCCGTCGGTTCCGAACACCTCGCCGTCACCCTCCAACTGTATGTATCCGATACGGTAACGGGCCTCGCGGTAATCCCCCTCACGGTTGAGCGTCAGGCGGATCTCCACCGTCTCATCCGGTTCAATACCCTCCTGTAGGTACCAGGAAGAGAGCGAGAAGTCGTATGCCTGCCGCACTTCCAGGCGGTCGTCACAGCCGGCAAGTATGCACGCCTGCAGAGCCAGCGCGCATCCCATAATGAATATTCCTAATTTCATTGTTTCCTGCTTTTTAAGATTAATCGATGATATATTTCAGTCCGACGGCCACAACCGTATGGAAATGCCCTACGGATGAGCCGAAGAAGACACGCTGCCGGACATTGAAAAGAAAAGCCCAGCGGTCCGTAAGGTACGCCTCCGTCCCGAATGCCGGGGTGAAACCGTAGATGAAAGAACCCTTGTGCTGCAGGGTCGCCCCGTCGTAAAGGAGCCTGCCGTTCCGGTTTACCCTCTCATAGCCGGCCAGCGCGGAGAGGCCGGCGGACAGGAACACGTTCCTGCCCCTGTCCGAAAGGAACGGGAAGAGACAGCCCGCCTGTGCGGTGAACTGCTCCTTGGGAACCGCTATTTTCTTATAAGCGTAATGCTTCTTCACATAATCCGCCCCGAATACCCAACGCGAGCGGTTGCGGTTGTAACGGCTTAGAGCCAGTCCGACCTGGAAATTCCCCCTCAGACGTTTCACGTTCCCGGCGAAGTCATCCACACCGCCCATCGTCAGCTCGAGGCCCGTCTGTCCGGGCAGATAGCGTTGGGCGGAAACCTTGCCTGCCAAAGAGGACAGGAAGGCACATATCATTATAAACAGATACTTTCCCATGGAATTACTCCTTTATCAGTCCGTCCACCAGTCCGGCATCCACCAGGTCACTGTTCTCGATATGGAACCGTTGGTGGCGTCCGCCGCCTTTTTCGTAAATCTCCACCTCGATGAGCTTGTCATCGGGGATGACCACCTTTTGGAAAGCGTACACGACACGTCCTTTGCTTTTCCCTTCGATGCGTCTGAGGTCATTGAGCGTGCGCACCGGCTCGATGTAGGTCTCCTGCTGTGCCGTACGTTTAGCCACTTTCTTGTCGACCACCTTGAAACGCACGAAGTCGATGTCGAAAGGCACATGCGAGGAGTTGGCCAACGAGATATGGAGGAACAGCAGGTCCTTATGCACATAGATTCCCTTGAGCAGGGCCTGCATCCCGAACTGGCGGCAGCCGATATGCTTCAGGTCCCTGCGGTCCAGACGGTGGACGGTATACATCAGGCTGGCGATGACCGAAGGATCCTCCTCGCCGAGCTCGGTCAGACGGACGGCACTCCCGCCTGCGGAGGACTCCGCCGGAAACCAGCGGTCCATGTTGATGTTCAACGCTTCCGGCTCCTCCTCGTAGGATACGAGGAACGAATAGAACGAGCCGTCGCCCGTGATGACCGAGAAGTTCGTCTCGCCGGAGAAATCCCGGACGGCAGCCTTGATGCGCACCACGTTCTCCACGCCGTCCGCCTTGCCCGCTATGATGTCCGTGCTGCCCAGGTCGACATAGCGGACCTCCGATGGGAAAAGGATATGCACCGTCTTGCTGAACGGCACGCCGATCCTGTAAGGCGTGATATGCTGGCCGGCGGTCAGGGTTCTGACCCCGCCCTCCGGCCCGGGCTCCTGTGCCCGGCAGGCCATTCCCGCCAGCGCAGCCATGATTAAAAGAATGGATGTTTTCATCTTGAATGATTGCTAAAAAAATTACAGTTAAACCTTGCTATTGCTTTTTTGTGACCAGCAATACCTTGTACCCGGCCTTCAGCTTTACCCTTACCGCCTTGACCCGTTGCGAGATGAACCGTGTCCCGCCCTGCAGGATACCCCGCGTGAGGTCCATCGCCACCTGTTGCCCGGCAGAACCGGCGAAGGAGATGCTGCCTCCCATGCTCTGGCTCACGTCTCCCGCCACTTCCTTGACGGCGGTCCGGCTTTCCGATCCCGGCACGAAGATGCCCCGTTGCCCGTCGATATCGTACGTTGCCAGTTGTACCGGGATGATATTCCCGGCATATTCGATGCTGCTAACCAGGATGTCCAGCCGTTCCCCCCTGATGTCGGCCGTACCGGTTACCAGGCTGTTGGCCGGCACGATGATGCTTCCGGCCTGCAGGGGTTTGAGCAGGCGCAGTTTCACCCGCCCTCCCTGCTCAATGGTCTGGCTTTCGGAAATGCAGGCCGGGATGGTGTTCATACCCATCCGGTAGCCGCTGCCCACCGCCGTATTGAAACCGTAGTTCCTCTCCACGGCCAGTGAGGCGACAAACGCGGAATCCGTCACCGGCTGCTCCAGGGCGGAGGTCGTTCCTGTCTCCACCCGGCTGACGGGGACAGGCTCCGGCTTTTCCTCCTCCGTCGCCTCCCAGGGCGTGGTTTCAGGTTGGGTGTTCAGATATTTGGCGGCCATCCGGTAGGACTGTTCCATCATCCGCTCGCGGGATTCCGCACGCCGGTTTTCCGCTTCCGCCTCTTCCAGCCGGAGGCTCAGTTCGTCCACTTTTTCCTCCAGGCTACCGGCTCTTTCCTGCGGCGTCTCGTAGAAACTCTCCAGTTGCTTTGTGATACTTTCGTAGGTGTCCGCCGACTGCCGTATGCTGCCGTTCGGGGCGGAAACACTGTCCGTCTGTCCCTTACCCTCGAGCAGCCTTCCGGCAAGGTCGGAGAGCGAGAGCATCCGCCTGTCCTTTTCCTGCCGGGCCTGCTGTTTCTCGTAAGCGTCCCTCTTGCTCTCCTCCAGCTGTACCGCTGTCGGATCCGGCACGTTCACGTTGAATCCGGAACCACCCTCCACCGTGTCCCCGCTGTCTCCGGAAGGGGCGAATATCAGACAGAGGACTGCCAGGAATACCAGCACGAAGACCGGTATGACGATGTATTTCCTGCGTCGCAGGATCTCCTCCCCGGTAAGCCGCTTTTCCGGTTCCGTTCCTCCGGTGGAACCGGCCGCGGTCTCGACCGGCCGTGTGCCTTCCAGCATCTCCCCGGTAGGCATGCATCCTTCTTCCATGTTATTCTTCCTGTCTTCCATCCTGCTGGGGTTGTTTAATGGTCCGGTAAATGTTTGTTTTCTGTCCCTTCAGGGGATCGGTCAGCCTGCGCAGGGTATCCGTGAGGCAGCCTTCCCCGAAGGGAAGTTCCAAACGTTCCCCTGCCGGTGCCAGCCGGGCGGCGGCACGCAGCAGGACGATGCCCGAGGCGATGCAGGTGAAAACCAGCATGACTATGAGGATACCCCGTCTTTGTTTCTCGGAAAGGCTGTCCAGGTGTGTCTTCAGCCTTTCCCTCGCTGTTGATTTTATATCCATTTCTTTAGATGTTGTCAAAAAGGTTGATTACTATAGGGAGGCGTTACCTTTCCACGGTACGCAGGTCCCTGTTTTCCAAAATCTCAAAATGCTCCGCAAGGAACCCTTGCGGGTTGTTGTCCGAGCGGACCGTGCTCTGCAGGCGGCAGCGCGTCACCAAGGAGCGTTCGGTGATGTTGCTTCCCCGGATGATCATCTGCCGGGCGTAGGTGGTGACTCGGTAGGGATAGCTGTCGAAATCGCAGCTCATGCTGTCCACCACTATCGTCTGGTTGACGTTCCCGCTGATGAGCCGGTTGTAGAACCCTTTCTCGTTCCAGTCCCGGTAATACCCGTACAGGCTTTTGTCGGCCAGGTACATCGCCCGGTTTATGTTAGACTCGATGGCCGCCTTGTCGGGGGCCATCGTGAAGAACAGCTCGTGCAGGCGGCGCACGTGTTCCCGGGCTTCCACCGGACGGTTCCGCGCGGCGTCCTGCGAGAGTGCCATGATGAGCGACTTCCCCTCGTCCAGCACGTAGACCTTCTCCCGCTGCGCCTCGGCGAACCGGTAGGACTTCCAGACGGAGAAACCGGTCAGGAGGGTGCAGGCGGCAAGGAACACGAGGCTGAACAGGCGGATCTGCCTGAACGAGGACTCGATGTTTTTCAGACTCTTGAATTCCATATCTTACGGTAATTGATGTTACTGTTTCCGCTTCTTCCTACTTCTTCAGCAGCACCCCGGCCACATTGCCCGTGGATGCCCCCGCCACGGCCCCGCCCACGTTGGCGGCCTTGCTTGCCGTGTTGTTCATGTTGCGGTTGTACGCGCCCATGCCGCCGGCCTGGACCACCCAGTTCGCCACGGTAGGGACGCAGAAATATCCCACCAGGCCTATAAGCATGAACACCAGATAAATGGCTGTCGAGCCGTCCGGTGAGAAAACACCCAGAGGGTTCCGGATCATCTCCATCTCACTTTGCAGCACCAGCGTCTGTATCTTGGCGAGCATCACCCCCAGCAGGTCGGAGATGGGCAGCCAGAGGTACACGCTGATGTAACGTGCCAGCCACTGGACAAGCGTGCCCTGGAAACCGTCGAAGACCGACACCGCGAAGGCGAAGGGACCCAGTACGGAAAGGACGATGAGAAAGAAGGTGCGGATCGTGTCCACCACCAGCGAGGCGGCTCGGAACAGGAATTCCATCACCTTGCGCATGATGGCCTGCACGATACTCTGCAGGGAGAACGAGTAGCAGGTATGGGACATCCGCTGCATCACCGCATAGTCCTCCCCGTTCCAGCCCATGTCGGCGATCTCCTTCTCCAGTTCCTCGTCCGTGGGGTCGAACTCGCCGGTCACGACCACCTTCAGGGGCATTTCGGCGAGCAGTCTGTCCTTTTCCTCCTGAAACTTCCTCACGTCGAAAGTCTGGTCGTGGAGTATGGCTCCCGTTCCCTGCACGACAGGGCCCAGGATACCGTTCAGGCTTCCCAGCACGATCACGTCGAAGAACAGGATGCAGATACCCAGGCAGAAGGGACGCAGCATGCCGAACACGTCCACCGGCTCGGCACGCGAAAGGGACTGCCACACGCGGTAGGCTATGTAAAAGAGCGCGCCCAGGGCAGCGATGGCCATGGCCAGTGTCATCATCGGCTGGCAGAGTTCGGTCATCTCATCATACAGCCGGCGCAGTATACCGTGCAGGCTGTCAAAAGACAGGGATAACAATACCATATAGTCTGTATCTTTTTAAAGGTTTACCAATAACGTTCGTCCTCTCCGTAAAGCTTCAGGACCTGTTCGGTCTCGCCCTTCTCCCTGGCCCGCAGGTAGGAAACGCGCAGGTTCTTGCGGGTGTAGTAGTTCACCAGCGTCCTGTAATGCCTCATTTCGCGGTACACCCTTTCTATGAGGTCCAGCCGCTCCTTGTCGGTCATGGACATGCCGGTGGGGTTGATGATGTCCTTCAGCCCGGCCACGGACGCGCTGCTTTTCCTCATGATGTTGTTGTAGCCGAAGGCGATGGCCTCCAGCTCCCGCTGCGTGTAGTTCCCGTCGGTGAGCATCTTCCCATAGTTCGTCACGTAGCTCTCCGAGATTTCCGAGAGCATCAGCACGGACTCCTTGACCTTCAGGCTCCCGCTGACCAGTGAGTTCACGCTCTTTAGCATGTCGTAGTATTTCCTGCTTTGCTCGTAGATTTTCGAGGCCTCCTTAAAGGTGGACATGGCGTTCCGTGCCGTTTCGGAGGTCTCCACCATCTCATTGACACTGTTCACGATGCCTTGGGCAAGGTTGGTGGGGTCAGTTACCACCCACTGCGCATGAATGGCCGGCATGACAAGTAAAAAGGCGCATAATACGCTGAAAATTTTTCGTTTCATTGAATCGTACTTTTAAATGTTTTACAAAGATTATCTCCTGCCGCCGTTTTTTTCGGCGGCCAACACCCGTATGGCCTGTTCCATGCTGCCGGTCTTTGCCGCCATCCGTTCCACTTCCAACTTTTCGCTCTCCTCCGTCGTGTAGGTAAGGTACTCGGCCGTGGAGGTCTCCGTGGCATAGACGGCCGACTGCACGCCTCCCAGTCCTATTCATACCTCCTTGTACCTGCGTGAGGGGTCGTTGGCACGGTTGATGGAGAGGATCTGCGAGCGTTCCTTGTCGGTCAGCCCCAAAAGGGTCTGTATCCGTTCGAACTTATTGAGGTATTTCCTCTGGTCCAAGAGGATCTTGCAGTCCGAATTGTTGATGATGGCCTCCTTCACGATCGGGGACGAGATGATGTCGTCCACCTCCTGCGTGACCACCACCGCCTCCCCGAAATACTTGCGGACGGTCTTGAAAAGATAGAGCACGTAGGTACTCATATTGGGGGACATTAGTGATTTCCAGGCCTCTTCCAGCAGGATGACCTTACGGATGCCTTTCAGGCGGCGCATCTTGGCGATGAACGTCTCCATGATGACGAGCGTCACCACCGGAAGCAGCACCTTGTTCGATGATATGTTGTCCAGCTCGAAGACGATGAACCGCTTGCGGGTCAGGTCGACCTCCTTGTCCGAATTCAGAAGGAAGTCATAGTCCCCTCCCTTGTAGAACGGCTCCAGCACGTTCAGGAACCCGTCGATGTCGAAGTCCTTCTCGCGCACCCTTTTTTCCTCCATCAACTGCCGGTAATCGTCCCGGACGAACTCGTAGAACCCGTTGAAGTCCGGTCGGAGTTCCGGGTTTTCCGTAATCCTGCGGATATAGGCGTTCACCGCTCCGGAGAGGGCGACCTCCTCGGAGCGTTTCGGCACCTCGTCCTCCCGTTTCCAAAGCGTCAAGATCAGCGTCTTGATGCTCTCCCTCTTTTCCACGTCGAACTGCCGGTCCCCGCTGTAAAAGGGATTGAAGGTGATCGGGCGGTCCTCCTCATACGTTATGTAGATCCCGTCCTCCCCGCGGGTGCGCTCATGGATGAGCCTGCACAGCCCCTTGTAGCTGTTTCCCGTGTCCACCAACAGGATGTGCGCGCCCTGTTCATAATAGTTGCGTACGAGATGGTTGGTGAAGAAGGACTTGCCGCTGCCCGAAGGTCCCAGGATGAATTTGTTGCGGTTGGTCGTGATGCCCCGCCTTATCGGTTCGTCCGAGATGTCCAGGTGCAGGGGCCTGCCGCTCAGCCGGTCCGCCATCTTGATGCCGAACGGCGAAAGGGAGGAGGCGTAGTTCGTCTCTCCGACAAAAAGGCAGGCTGCCTGCTCGATGAACGTGTGGAAGGACTCCTCCGCCGGAAAATCCCCTTCGCCTCCGGGAATGGCAGCCCAGTAGAGGACCGGCGCGTCCACGGTGTTATACCGAGGCTTGCATCCCATAAGGGCCAGTGCCGAGCCGGCGTCGTTCTTGACATTCCTCAGCCTTTCCCGGCTGTCCGCCCAGGACATGACGTTGCAGTGGCAGCGTACGGGGAGCAGGCCGAAGGAGTGCGCCTCGTTCAGGTATTCCTCGATCCATTGGCGGTTAATCTGGTTGGCACGGCTGTAGCGGGAAAGGGACTGCATGTTCCGGGCCGTCTTCTCAAGGCGTTGAAGGGTATCCGCCGTATCGTCTATGAACACATACTGGTTATAAATATGGTTATGGGAAAGCATCAGCCCCACGGGGGCGGCAAAGGAGAGGCGGCAGTCGCTGCGGTCCGTGGAGTATTTCTCATAACGCCCGTCCGTCCGTACCGCGGCGGGCAGGTCGTCCGCGTCGGAAAGCGTATGCACCGAGAGGATCTCGTCCCCGATGCGCATCTCCGCGGGGGAAAGGCTGATGTCCTTCAGCGTGGTGGTGTTCTCCTGCGAGAGGGAGAAATACTTCTCGATGATGCCGGCCTTCTTTCCGGTACCGACAATCTCGTCCGTCGTGAGACGTTCAAGCCCCACCAGCCCTGAATCGTCCATGATACGTTCGAACTGGCCCACGCTCTCCATGAAGCGGGCCACCGCCTCCTTGTCCCTGGCCTCCCGGGGAATGATGGCCCCCCGGCAAAGGATGGAGAAGTTGCTCTGCTGCAGGCTTCTTTCGCGGGTAGTCCGGGTAATGAACAGGTAGGCGTAATGGTTCAGGAAGGGACGCTCGTTGAAATGCAGCTCGAAATTGCGGTCCAGGAATCCCATGTCGTCCCGGCCGGTCACGGCCCTGTATTTTTCCTCCAGGAACCAGTCCTGGCGGTGGACGACCGTGTAGCAGGGCAGCACCTTTATGGCCTTCACCCACGCCCCGTGCATGGCGGCGTACTCCGCCGAGGTGAGGGTGAACAGCTCCGGCAGGCGTACCTTGAAGCCGACGGTCACGTCCGCATCCTTGGAGAGGATGCATCCCCTTTCGACCGAGAGGATTGGAAACTTACTTTCCAGTGTTGCCGCTTTCAGGATGTTTCTCATGACTGCTTCGTTTAAAAAGTGAAATGATGCGTTTACGATTGATAATATGGAAGGGGCGGTACTTTGCCGCGGCCAGTTTCATCAGTCTGTGGGGGCCGTACTTCCTGCCCAGGCGGAAGACCGCAAGGACCAGGACCGAGGCCGACACTGTCCCGAAAAGGATGCAGAACCACCGGTTCACCCCGGCCATGTACAGGATGACGAACACGAGGAAGACGGAGAGCAGGCCTCCGGCGAGGATATAGAGATACTGCGCCTGCAGCCCGCTGAATTCCACGCCCCGGTCGACCCCTTTGTTCACTTTATGTTCCATGGCCGCCGGATTACAGGAAGAACGCCCTCAGGACGGTGGCGGCCACAATCAGGAACACGCAGGCTCCGAACCAGCTGCCGGCAACTTTGCCCGTGTCGGGATCGCCAGACGAGAACTTGGAATATATTTTTATAGCTCCGATAAGCCCACAGAGCGCGCCGGCCGCATAAATCAGTTTCACGGCGGGGTCAAAATAGCTGTTCACCATCTGCGTGGCCTGTACCAGCCCGGCGGACCCGTCGCCGACGGCGGACGCGGGGACTGTCCATGTGCCCAGTCATGCCAGCAGGAAGGCCGTTTTTACCGGCATGCGCCCGATAAGGGATACCAATACGTCCGCCACTTTGCCCATAGGGGAGAATCGTGAGAATGAATATGATCTTGAATGTCTCATTTTTATATCTATGTAAATCAAATGTTCGTTAAACTTTCTTTTAAACAGGCCGCAGGCCGGATGCCCGCGGCTTGTCCTTGCAACCACATGTTTACTTCCGGCATCAACCGGAATCATAATAACCTCGCATGGCCACCTCCTTCTTTAATTGTTCGTCACTCATGTTGCTCTCTCTTCGGAATGGGATGTCCGTAAGGATCATCCCGAGTCATAATATCCGTTTGTCATACTTCTTTTTTTACCTGTTTAACGTAATGTCGGTTTTCTTCGGGAACGGGATTCCAGGATCATCCCGAATCGTAATATCCGGTCATCGTTACCTCCTTCTTTTTTTAATTCGACTTTGCCGCCCGGCGGCTTTTATTTGCCTGAAAGATGTCCTAAAGCGGATCAGCTTGAATCATGATACTTCGCCATATACATTGATATTGTGGGTTATCGGGGTATGAAATCCTTGATATCGAAATCCCTGATTATGCTTTCCCTGTCCTTTCCCGCCAGCAGGGGCGGCTCCCTGCCACTGTCCACATAGAGTTCCATATACCGTTTCAATGTCCCGTCACTGCCCAGGATGCCGGCCTGCAGGATACGTTCCATGTCGGTTCCCTCCAACCGTTCCAGTGTCTGGCGGGCATGGGACTGTTCCTGTTCCGAAAGACGGTCCGTGGCCATGAATCTGGAGAGCAGGTCCATGTCGTCAAAGGTCACGCCTCTGGCACGGTGCGGATCGGGGCGTTCCACATAACCGGTGATCTCGTAGCGTTCCGGCACTTCCCCGTCCTCCGACCTTTCGAAAGGTGCGGGGAATTCAAATACTGGTGTATTCCTTTCTTTCATGGCCGTATCCGTCCGCTTTTCGCTTATCGCGTATTCCTCGTCCATGGGCGGGGATTGCCATGACCGGTACCGGCTCCTGCCGATGACAGGTTCTTCAGAGGCATCCTCCTGTGGCTCTGCCGGTTCTTCCTTCACCGGGAGACCGGAGGCAGGACGCCGTCCTCCCCTCCATTTAAGGATGCTGCCCGTGTGGATATACTTCTCTATGCTCAGGTAGGAGGCATACAGGAACAGAAGAATGAATGCGTACTCCATACCGGTTTACATAAGGTTTGTCATGGAGTGTTTTTTTCTTTTTTCCGCCGAGCCGATACTGTGCCGGGGAGGGTCACAATCCACCACGGCAACGTTATATTTCCGGCAGTTATGTAGGATACCGGCCGTGGGCACGGTGAAGGCGGTCTTGCCGGCTTCTCCCTTCCGGCTGGCAAATGTGATAAATGAAGGTTCTTTTTTCATATGCATTTCTTTTTATAGTTATTGCCGGCAAGCTTTCCTGCCGTTTCATGCCACAAAGGAAATAACAAGCGGAACACCCTCAAATACCCTGTCATGCATTGTCATGGATAGTCAGTTTTTGTCATGGCGGAAAGGGCGGTGAAAAGAAAAAAGGCTTTCCGAAGAGGGAGGTCGTGAAGCCAGCCCCCCTGGAAAAACAGGATATGGCGGACATCCGGAACAGTGAAAAAAGAAAAATCCCCGCCGGCACACTTCAAGGCCGGCGGGGATCGCAATAATAAAGGAGAGGGCTTCTCAGCCCTTGATGTAACCGTACTTTTTCAGGTCGTCCATGAAATGCTCCGGCGTGTCGGTCCTCACCGTCACCCCGTGCAGTTCCCTGTACCGCCCGGAGAAATTCACCATGTACTCCTCGTCGGTGCACTCGCTGTCAAACCAGCTGCCCTCACGCAGGAGGCGTACAAACTCGGAAGGGCCGGAAGCGGCAATCCTGCCGCCGTCCGCCAAAATATACATATGCTTGTTCATGCCGATAATTTTTTGGTCCTCAATTTATAATATAGTTTCTGCTCACTGTCCAGGAAGGGGATGTCCCCGAGCGTGGTGGTCGCAGGCACATGTTCCCTTGTGGCAAAGGTAACCAATTTGTGGAGAAACAGCACCCAGTTACGCATTTTTGTGAAGTTGGTCGTTCCCGAATGCTGGCGGAACTCGACCGTCTTGTGTCGTGAGTAGGCCTCGAGGTTCACCTTATGGTAACGGTCGCCGATCCTTCCTTTCAACTCGTCCACAGTCCGGGCGGAACGTATCATCTCATCAGAGACGTGCCCCAGTCCGCGGCAATAGCGGTTGTCCCTACGGGAGGCCGGCATGAACCGGTCGATGACCGGTTCCAGATGCTTGTAGCTCAGGGCCAGGTTACGCCAGGTCTCCATGTTGAAACCGGCGGCATCGATATGCACGTGAAGACCGCAGCTCTCGTTCACTTTCACGTCACACAAGTCAAGCACCCAGCAGACCTTCTCCAGTTCCCGCAGTCCGGTTTCACCGACCAGGATCGGACTGACCAGCTCGAAAGTGTCGTTGCCGCTCAGGCTGCTGTCCGTCACGAGCTTCCAATGCGGACGGGTGGTATGGTTATAACCTTCCACCGTAACCTCGATACCGGCTTCCCTGAGCTCGCGTGCAAGCCGTTCACGGGAACAGTTGTAGGCCTCGATCTCGATACCGAACTTGCGGTTGAAAGCATAGTCCAACGCAGCTGTCGACGGATGGATATTCGGACCGCCCCCACACTCATTCATCCGGCGTAGGGCGTTCACCACAAAACCGTAATTGCCGTTGGTTACCATTCTTGCGATTTCCGCGCGGGGAACACCTAAAAGATACAGCTGCCGGATCTTGCTTGTCTTTGTTGTCTCTTGTGCTAAAATGCTTCTAATTTGCTCGTTCATAACTTGTTACCTCCTTTATTATTACACTACTAAGGTAATGCTTTCATAGGAGAAGTCGTAATTATAAGAGCTTTATTATCATGCTATTAGCTTACTTTATCTTAGGCTAAAAGTCCTTATTTAAGGTGTCTGTACCCTAACATCCGCTACCGGTCGATGCCGGATTCCTCCAGACCGATGGCATGGCATATCTCCTCCACCAGTCCGGGAAGGCCGGAACCTTTCTCCTGGCGGGGATCGGGTGGAAACAGCGTGGAGCGGAAAACACCCTTGCCGCCAGGGTCCGCCTCCTTATTGTAGCGGAGTGTATTCGGGATGTGTGAGGACAGCAGCCGCAGTCCCATCCTGTGGATGACCCGGTTCCAGGCATCATACAAGTCTTTCCTTCCCCTCCTGTCCACCATGTTCCAGAACAGCCGGATTCCTTTCAGGTTGCTGTTCCCCTTGGCGATCAGCTCCTCCTCCAGCACCTTGGTAAACTGCAGGGAACTCTGCATGACGATGTTGTCAGCCTTGAGCGGGACAAAGATGTAGTCCATCGCGGCGACGGTATGGACCACTCCTTCGCTGCGGAGCGTTCCGGGAAGGTCGAAGAGCACGATATCGAAAGTTTCCCCTTTTTCGTCCATATAACGCCGCAGGTCTTCCACGGCCTTTTCCGGGTCGCTTTTGATGACCGGATAGGCAGGCTTCCGGATTCTTTCGTACTGCCGGTACAGGTTCACCTTCAGGTCGTCATTTTTCATGACACTCTCCATGTCCCTCTCACGCATCAGGGCGATGCTGTGCTGCGGGGAGTCACAGTCCACGACTGCAACACGCATGCCTTTGCGGTAATGCAGGACACTGGCCAGCAGTACCGTAAAGACGGATTTTCCCACGCCACCCTTCTGGCTGGCGACGGCAACCAACAACTCTTTTTCTTTTTTCATCATACTTCTTTTCCATTAAATGTTAAACACTATTGTTTCAGAAACAAAAGACAATGCTCCCACATGGGAAGCCCCCTCATGGGGACGGGCCTTTATGACCGGCCGGGCAGGGACTCTTTCAGAATCATCTCCGCCGTTTCCCTGTATTCTTCCAGATGCCGCGAGACAAGGTGGTTGATGAAGCCCTCCAGCGTGACCTTCCCGTTTCTCGAGGCTCCCGCCAGGATAGACAGTTTCCGGTGCAGGGCGGCGGGAATATGCAGCGACCGGCGCTGCATACCCGCAATGCCATGTAGGTATTCCTCCCCGTAAACGGACGGCTGTATGGGGCCACTTTTCCTTGCGGGATGCATAATGTCGTTACCGGACGTTCCACGTCCCTTTCGGGGACAGGCAGGCGCTTCCCCCATTATCTCACGGATGCGGTCCGCATCCATCCCACCGGGACCGGTCCGGCCTTTTGCTCTCTTTCCTGTCATGATATGCCTTCTTGAACTTTTACAGTGATTTATCGGCGGACCGTTCCTTTCGGCTGCCCGTCTTCATTCCAGGGACGGTAGACCTCACCGAGCAGGGAGGCGATATCCTCCTTGTGTTCCTCCATATGGAGTTCCAGCAGCCGGATGATAAACCCGGAGATGCTGCCGCAACCGGCGGCCCTGACCAGCATGGCGATCCGGCGGTGCAGTCTCCCGTCAATGTATGCGGTCTTCCACTCCTCGGACCTGGGAGCGGGAACCAGAAACTTCCTTTTGTATTCTTCCGGGTCTGTCACTTTCACTGCCCGGGTCTGCCTTTCATTATCCGGCATCCCCATCGCTGGTTCCGTGGATGGGAAAACGGGCTCTGACAGAAAGTTCCCCGTGAGTCCGACCCTCTCGAGAACGATATCGGAAAGCCGGTTCTTTTCCTTTTCTGAATCCATATCTTAAAATCTTAAATTATTAAATTACACAACTGGTATTGTATCGGAATACAAAATAAAGGAAGAAGAGTACAGGACAGAACCACCTGTCACTTATAGTCATCCAAAGTCGGTTATTGTCATGATACACACGACAGGTGGACGGACATGCCGCTGCGTTCGGACGGTTCTTCCTATACGGAGGCGACGCCAGAGGTCCGCAGCCCGGCGAAGTGTGGAAAAGCGGACAGGATTCCGTTTCCTTGTCCACCGGTTCTTTTCAATCCTTATGGGCAGGTGTGGGAGCACGTATCTGTCCTGATACGGATTCTTAAATTATCAGTCTACAGAAGTGTATAAATAGCAATCCGTTAATGGAGACGATGAAGAAAAAACATAAGTCGTACATGGCTGCCTGCCCGTTCTCCATTTGCAGAAGTGTATAAGTAGCAATCCATTAATGGAGACAATGAAGAAGAAACATAAGTCATACAC
>OJIX01000083.1_pt1 | contig 70438 bp, 92 predicted proteins | sample 1595981 | NCBI WGS metagenome assembly OJIX01 (sample SAMEA4350138, study PRJEB24818) | metagenome | biome: human; feature: gut; material: faeces | place: Denmark | collected 2013-09 | reverse complement strand
GCGCACTGCTGCGCAGATGCCCCCTGGTGTCCGGCACAGCCGGAGCGCCGCGCCAGCGTTCCGGCAGGGTGCAGATCGTGACGGCAGGTGACGCGCTGGCGCGTGACCGTTCCCGCCCCGCGCAGGAAGTTGCCGCCGTGGTGCTGGCCGGGCGCACTGCTGCGCAGATGCCCCCCTGGTGTCCGGCACAGCCGGAGCGCCGCGCCAGCGTTCCGGCAGGGTGCAGATCGTGACGGCAGGTGACGCGCTGGCGCGTGACCGTTCTCGCCCCGCGCAGGAGGTTGCCGCCGAGGTGATAGCCGGGCGCACTGCTGCGCAGATGCCCCCTGGTTACAAGAGTTATCCCTGCGCCCCCGCAGTGGTGCAGGCTCATTCCAGGTCATAGAGATTGACCTAAGTGATTATGTGCAAAGCTGGAGAACAGTGAAGGGGACATAGGCTGGAGTAGAACAACCAGGCAAAAGGAGATTGTGCGCTGAGCAAGTCCAGAAAATCGCGTCACACCCCACGCATTATACAATGCTGAGCCTAAAGCCATGCTGCGCCTAGCTTTAGGGGGTATACCCCATCATGTACGAATCTGTATACATTTTCATATTTACCCCTTTAAAAGCCGCGAAGCACAAAGACTGAGAGGCGTATACACACTGAGGTATACACATACGTCGAGAAATAACAGGGAATATCCCGGCCCGTCTGGGGAAATGGATGTATACAATGTTCTATGATACAAATATGTATCATTTATATGCATCAAAGGAGGTGCTTTACACATGGGAAACGTTAAGACCAAGCAGCAGATTCAATTCCGCTTATCGGGAGCACTGGATCTAGCGCTTCAGAAGGAAGCCGCAAGGCGGGGTATGTCTGTAAATGAGCTGGCAAAAAAAATAGTCATCAATGAGCTAACCAATGCTGGAACGTCAACCTTCAAGGCAGATGTGTCTCTTAAGCATGTACTGTCCTCTTCCTACAACATTATTCACCTGGCGGTGTTCATCATCATGAGTGCAAATCCTGAACTCAGTGAAGATGCTGCAACAGAGATTGCCAGTAAATTTATCTTCTCAAAAAGTAATGCGCGCGTAAGCAACATCATGAAACAGCTAGGCGTGGAGGACTAATTATGCTCGACCAGAAACAGGAAAAAAGCACCGTATCGGACCTAAACCGTGGCGGTCAGGTATTGATGCACTTCATCCGTATGTTGCACCAAACTCTGACGAGGTACTTCAAGATTGTCTTATGCGTGTTTGTTATTGCCACCACCGCCGTGACTTACCAAATCACTGATAAGACTGACTGGTACATGGGGTTAAAGTATGGCTACTCCTACACATTAGTTGAACTGATTGGTCTTAAGAAAGGTAAAACCACGCTTGAGCTACCTGATGGCCGTAAAGTTATGGTTAGGGATGCTCAGATAGTTAGCTCACCGACAATGCAAAATCATGCGGATGCGCTGATATCTAACCTGATAATAAGCCTTGTTATCTCATCAATTGTCGCACTTATTGCAGCATGGTATCTCTTCCGATTTATTCTCAACAAAGGCAAGCAGGAAAGTAAGGATGAGCATCGTCGAGGTGCTGAACTTGCCACTGTAAAGGAACTGATTGAAGCAGCTAACGATAGGGTGAAGGAAGATGGTCGTCTTTCTCGGATATCTATCGCGAATGTACCTCTTGTACGTTATCAGGAAAACTCTGGCATAGCTCTTTTAGGCTCTCCGGGTGTAGGTAAATCCACCATTATCAGGGAATTGCTGCGCCAGCTAAGAGCGCAGCAAAGAAAGGCAGTGCTTTATGATATTTCAGGTGAATTTGTTAAGCGTTTTTATCGTCCGGGAAAAGATGTAATTCTGAACGTATTTGATACCCGATCACACTCATGGGATTTCTGGGCTGAAGGGAAAAACCCGGCAATGTATGACCGTATGGCGAAAGCCGCTATACCAGACAACAATGGGGGAGGAGATCCATTCTGGATTGAGGCTCCACGCTTGTTATTTTCGGCTTTGCTGGAACAACTCGGAAAGCGCTATGACGTTCCCTCAGTCGAGCACTTGATGAATATCATTCTTCGTATGCCAAACGACAAGATTGCCAACGTTGTTGCTACGACCGATGCTCGTAACGTCATGAATTTAGATCTCGACAAATTGGCCGGTTCAGTAAGGGCTGTTATAACCGCTTACACCCGAAATTTTAAACACCTTGCTCTCCCTACCGGCCCACGATTTTCCTTCAAAAATTGGGCACAGGACGAAGATTCTGATGCCTGGGTATTCATCACTGTGCGTGACGATATGAAGGATACTCTCAAGCCGATGATTACCATGATGATCGAATCTGCCCTGTCTGCAATTCTGACTCTCGAACCATCTCAAGACCGTTTAATTGGTACGAGCATTGATGAAGCAGGAACTCTTCAAGAGATCCCCTCGCTACCTGATTTCATGTCAACATGCCGAAAATTTGGTGGCTTCCCAATCTTGGGCTTTCAGTCCAATGCTCAGACTGATGTTGTCTACGGGGAAAAGAAAAGTCAGATCCTGATGGATGGTATCGGTGCAATAGCCGCTTTTCGTATCAATGGTAGTAAAGGGGCTGCATGGTTAGCTGACCAGTTGGGTGATCAGGAGACGGAGAAATCGTCGGAAAATACAAGCTACGGCGCAAATGATGTTCGTGATGCAACATCGATAAATCGTCAGGACAAAGAAGGAAATCTAATCCTGAGAAGCCAGATCACAGCATTGCCGGATAACACCTGTTATCTGAAGTTAGGTCGCGGCTTGCCTGTAGCAAAAATCAAGTTCCCTTACGACTATATGAAGGAGCTGCATCCAGGCATCATTGAAAATGAAGCATTAAACGACACCTCCTTCCTTTCGCAGTTGTCCAAAGAGAATGAGATTTCCCCTGAACATGTAGTCAGTATCGTTAACAAAGAAAACTCCAGAGAGAAGCGTGAACCGCAGAAGTTCAAACAAGGGAGTAAGCCAAACCCTGATGCGGGTAAAACGCAGGAGCAAGTCCTGGATGAAGTTATTGATAACTCTGCACCGCCGGATGGCAGTAAGACGACGTCGAACGCCGATGTTTCGAATCCCGTCGCGCAGGCCATGTCATCTGTAAAGTCGAACACGCAGATGAATGCAGTTGCTCAGGCTATGAACGCTGCAAATAAGAAACAGTCTGACGCAGATGATCAGGATGATGAAGGGGATTTCTCTAACCTTCAATTTGATACGCAGGTTGCTCACGATTTTCTGGCGGAGTATGAAAGTTCATTCTCAACTGAGCAATCAAATACGGAGAAAAACAGTAACAATGACGTGACTAATCGAAATAATGAGAAGTCATTTGACCAGCATGAATATCCAGGAGGCATGTAATGCTTAGTGTTGCTAAAGTTACAAATGTTGCTCAGGCTTCTTCGTATTATAATTCGCCTGACCAATATTATGATAAGGATAGCGGTGATATTACGTCTCGATGGGGCGGTGCTGGCGCTGAAATTTTAGGTCTGGAGGGGCCAGTCGAATCTGAAGATTTTGTTCGGATGCTTGAGGGGCGTATAAGTCCCGAAATTCATTTGGGTAAAAATGGCGGTGATGGAACAATTTCACATGTTCCTGCCTGGGATTTTACTTTATCAGCCCCAAAAAGTGTTTCGGTGTTAGCATTGGCTGGTAACGATAAACGCTTAGTTGATGCGCACATAAAAGCTACAGCTGAAACAATGAAGTTTTTAGAGAAAGAATATGCATTAACGCGTATATCAAATGGCGGTAATACTGAATACACCAAAGTTAATAATCTGGTATATGCAAGCTACGTCCATACTGAATCGAGAAAACATGATCCGCAGTTACACTCGCATAATGTCGTGATGAATGCAGTGATGGATGAATCAGGGCAATGGCGAAGCCTTGAAACCCTAAAAATGTTTGAAAATCAGCTTGGAATTGGTCTGGTTTATCGTTCTCATTTAGCCAAATTAGTAAAGCAATTAGGCTACGATCTCGAAATTGATCATGAAACTGGCCTTTGGGATATAAAAGGCGTTCCTCATTCTCTTTTAGATGCGTTCTCTAAACGTCGCAAAGAAGTTCTTGAGGCGGCTAAGCAGTATGGACTGTTTGATGCTAAGTCTATGGAGAAAGCGGCGTTGTATAGTCGCGAGTCCAAAACGCACATGGAATATGACGAGCTGAAAGCCTCATGGGAAGAAACAGTTAAAGAAAGTGGGGTATCACTTGATGAGGTTATTAACCGCTCCTATGACAATGCTAAGACGTTTAAAAGGTTAGATGACCCTCAACCTTCTTTTGACAGCGAAAACTCTTCTGAAGCGGTTACAGGCGTTTCTGGGCCTAAAGAAAATAGTCACTCAGTAGCGCCGGAGCATCTGGTTGGAAATGAAACTGATTTTTCTACACTCTCCAATGATACAAATATGAATCATATTGAGCGTGGCGAAGGAGTAGAGGTAAGTCCCGGCAACCCCTTGACGAATACAGGCCTACTTTCTGGTATTGCGAACATTAACGGCATTGAGCGAGCTACAGAGAAGTATGCACGAGAGTACATCAGCCATCAGGACCTTTCCGCGAGCGAGCTGGCGGCGATTCTCCATGACGTCAGGCTTGCCTATAAAGTTAAGGCGGCAGACGAAGCAGTGTTTACGCACAGCAGCGTAATGAGTGAGGCAATGGGTCTTGCAATAGGCGAGGCTCTACCTGGTGATATAGAACAAATACTCCGGGCGATGGTCAACTCCGGGGAGCTGCTTCCCCGTACTTCCAGATCAGGAAATGGTGAAGCTGCTTACACCACGCCGAAAGCATTCGAAAAAGAGCGTGAAATGGTCCTGACCATGCTTAGTGGTAAGGAGTCGCGTCAGGCCGCCGGTGATGTTTCCAGTATCGCTGCATACATCGATCAGTTTGAAGCAGAAAAGACCGTAGAATTTGGTTCACAGTTTGCTTTCTCGCCAGACCAGAGGCAGGCGATTATCGATGCGGCCACAAACAAAGACCTGGTATCCGGCATACAGGGATTCGCCGGAACCGGTAAAACTACGTTACTCCAGTGTCTGATTGGTTACGGTCAATCTAAAGGCTTTAGCTTCAAGGGATTAGCGCCAACCGGTTCCGCTACAGAGACGCTCGCGAAGGAAACAGGTATCCCGGCCAGCACGGTAGATTCATTCCTGTACCGGCGCATGAAAGGCACTGTCAGCACCCGTGAAATCTGGCTTGTCGATGAGGCGAGTCTTGTTGGGGCTGACAATCAGCATGCCCTCATAATGGAAGCTGAGCGAAGCAATGCAAAATTGTTGCTTCTTGGCGATAAGAAACAGATGGAATCAGTAGATTGGGGTCGCCCGTTTGCTGTATTGCAGGGCTTCGGTATGCAAACGTCCAATGTCCAGACCATTATTCGTCAGAAAGATGAACAGCTGCGTGCTGCGGTGTACGACTCTATAAGCGGTAATTTTTCACAGGCGTTTTCTCGTCTGAAGGATTCCGTTTATGACATGGAAAAACACAGCATACTCGATGACTATCTGGCTCTCTCTCAGGCGGATCGGGAAAAAACGTTGGTCATTATCCCTGATAATGAGGGTCGCCAGGACTTTAATGCGAGCGTGCATGAAAAGCGTGTTAATGATGGTGAACTATCGGCCAATGAAGTTGCTGTGCGTAGCCTGCTCAGCGAAAACCTTAATGAAGCTGAACGTACTGACAGCCGGTATTACCGATTTGGTCAGATTATTGAGTTTCAGCTTGATCACGGTGAGTTTAAGAAAGGGGAGTTCTGGAAGGTAGCAGAGGTTTCCGGTAAGGAGTTATTGCTTAAAAGCGGAGATGGTCAGGAAAGGAAATTCAATCCATCTGAAATTACCGGTAAGTCTAAGTTTGCGATTGATGTCTTTCGGGAGGACAAAATTCTCTTTTCTGAACAGGAAAAGGTTGTCTTTACCAAGTCGCGCAAAGATCTTAACGTGCGTAACGGTGATGAATTTAAAGTATCCCGTATCGATTCGACCTCAGGAACATTCATCCTCACAGATGAAAAGGGGAAAGAGCTTTCTCTGGACTCATCAAAACTTCATAACATTTCACATAGTTACGCAATGACGTCATACAAGGCTCAGGGAAAGACTGTGGATCGCGTGATGGCGCAAATCGAGTCCTGGCGGCGCAATCTGGTCAACGAGCGTAGTTTCTATGTCAACCTTAGTCGCGCCCGTTACGAGGCTCGGTTGTACGTGGACAATGTTGGGAAAGTAATTAAAGCCCTTTCTGAACATGACGCCAATAAAACAACATCACTCACGGGTTTTTCCACCAAGAGTATGAAGCGAGCTGCTGAGCACCTTCAGGCTGAATCTACTGATACCCGGCAGCTGTATGCCGATTTGAACATAGCCACTCAAAAACTGGCAAACAAGCAGGGAGTGTTTAGTCATTCTGCGTTGGTGGCTGAGACGCTGAAAAACACGCTGGGAACGTATGATGTCAGAGATATAGAGACTGCTATTTACGCCATGCGAATGCGGGGTGAGGTAGGGCTTTCTCACATTAATCATGAAAAAGTGAATAGTGAGAATTACTACACCATGCCACAGAACATTCGAAATGAAGCCCAGATTGTGCGGCATATGCTGCAAGGTAAGGATCGCTATGCGCCCATTGCCGGGAAATCGGTTGTCAGTCGTTATCTTTCTGCGAGAGAAGATAAGGCCCGGCAGGGAATAGCTGAGCCTGTCTCAGCGGCGACTCAGGCCGCGCTGACTACAGTGATGACCAGCAGGGATGAAGCTATTCTCATCACCGGTAGCGACCTGAGTGGCCATCGTGATGTTATGAGAGAAATTGGCAAGGATATCGCCAAAGAGCGGGGATATCGTGTGAAAGGATTTTCGACTACTGCCGAGGGGGTTAAGCAGATGCGTGAATCTATGAAGTTCTCAGCCAATATCTACCAGCACCTTGACCAGATGGAAGCTAAGATTGCGGCAGGTCAAATCGTCCGACCAGGTAAGGAACTCTGGGTAGTGGAAAACGTTTCTCAAATGGGGGCTGAGAACGTGCTTCGATTGCAGCAGGCGGCAAGGTATGTCGGGGCGAGGATGGTGCTTGTAGCCGACCGACAAGAGAACTCTATAGCTTGGGGCAACATGCCATCATTGCTGGCCGAGCAGGGGATCGCCACCATTGATTTTGACAAGGCGAATCGTTCGCTGAACCCTGAGATTAACCTGGCAACAGATAAGCTGACTCAGGGGAAAATTGAGGACGCGCTTGCTCATGTCAGTCCGATGATGAGTGAAGTACGCGACCTCGATAACCAAAACAATGATCGCACAATCCGGCTGAATGTTATTGCAAACTCTTGGTTGAACCTCTCGCCAGAAGACCGAGCTAAAACCGCAATTGTTATCCCTGACTACTTATCTCGCAACAAAGTTGATGTGCAAATACGCAGAGGCCTTCAGTCAGAGGGGGTTCTTCAGGGTACTCCTTTAACGACGGCGCTTTATCGTAATGCGAATCTCGATCCATTTGAGAAGAAGGTTGCGACAAACTACAAGCCAGGCCAGGTTGTGCAGTTTGAAAGCCAGCGACCGGGTATAGAGAAGGGCGCATATTATACCGTTGAGGCGGTGAACAAGGCCGGTAATGAGTTGATACTGGTATCGCTTGAGGCGGGGCATCGTGTAACTATTAACGCAGCTGATATCGCTGGTAGCCGTAACAACTCCGTGCAGGTCTTTCATGTGGAGCAAAAACAAATTCAGAAGGGGGAAACCCTGCGTTTCACGCGCACCGTTCCCGCTGACAAGTTAGAGAGTGCTGACGGAAAGGGGGTGTCGTCCAAAATGACCGGCTCGGTAGTTTCACTCGACGGCACGAAGGTTACTCTACGTCTTGCAAATAATCGGCAGGTCACGGTGGACGCGGCCAGCTGGAAACACATGGAGTGGGGATATTCCAATAATATGTTCAATATCAAAGATAAACAGTTTGATAATGTGATCACGTTGATGGAGTCATGGAAGAAACAGTTTGCCACTCAGGAAGCGCTTCATAACGCGCTGACCAAAACGGCGGTTAATCTGCGAATTATCACTGATGATAAAGAGAAGCTGCTTGATAGCCTGCGCACAAATCCCGGTTTCAGGCAAACAGCCCTTCAGGATCGCAAGGTATCCATTACCAAAAGCGACATGGCCGCATTTGATAAACAGTTTGGAACGGGGTTGGGCTTTGGCATGCGATCACTCATGAAGCTGGAGGCTGCGGTGGACAAAGCGGTTACTTCAACAGTAAGCAAGGTGGTTGAGAAAACACGGGAAGTTGCGCAAAAGACGCGGCAAAAGTCGCTGTAACAGATACAAAAACCCCGTATCGACGGGGTTTTTTATGCCTGAGATATCGTTGCCAGGCCGTCTCAAAGTAGATGATAATTTGGTCAAGAATAATATTCACGTGCGAGATAGCCTGTTAGCTATTTTGGGTGTTTATTTATCACATTCATGATTTTGTTGGCAGTCTATCTAAGAGGGTGTAGCCTGATTTCCTTATCGAAAAAGAAGAGGCAGTAACCAAACTATGAAAAAATATAAAAAGAACGGGGCAACAGGACAAGCAGGTGAGTATTATTTTGCATATTGGATGGTCCGCAATTTTAAATGGCCTTGTCGATTGCTTGATATTGACGTTGGAATAGATGCTCAGGTTGAAATCTTTGAAGATGAAATATCAACTGGTGACTTCTTTGCGGTTCAAATTAAATCAACGGTTGAAAACGACCCTGACATGTCTATTGATTTGTCAGACTTTATGTATTGGCAACAGTTGGAAAGCCAAGTCATTTTAGTTCGCATCTTAATGGGTGATAACCATAGTGAACCTGTAATGTACTGGAAGTCATTTTCAAAAGAATACTTAGATGAAATTGTTATGGAAATGGGCACGACAGGCTTTCAATCCAAAAAAGTTTTGTTCTCTGAATCTGATAAATTAACCTCGGAATCAAAAGACTCTTGGAAAGAGGCGATACTTTCAGACACTGATAAACGGCTGATAAGAGTAGCAAGGTCATTATTAAAATCCCTTAAAGAGCATGACTTGGATAACTTTGTTGAAGAAGACTATAACCTTCAGAATGAGAATAAGGATTTTATATCCTTCAATAGTGAAATCGACACATTTAACCATCATTTCATTGATTATGAGGAGTTAATAGATGCAGTTTGCCTCGACAGAAGATTGATAATCAGAGCGCCTTTCATAGGCGAGGTAATAGATTATTTTGAAGAAAATGAATCGATATTACTCTACATGTTTAATAATGCTTTTAATGGGATAAAAGTAGGGAGAACCCCTAATCAAATACTTCCTAGAAACTTGAGTAGAGAAATCAAAAGACAGACAGAGGATTGGGTTTATCACATGACGGGCTTTTAAAGGGCGCAGAAGCGCCCTAATAGATTATGCCGCGTTTTGCATCATCCGTTCAGCTCTTTGGCGGCGATACTCACCAACGTCGCCAAACTTCTCAGCCTCAGTAAATTCATTGATCATCTTTGTCACCGGGTTTTCGCGATACGTTTTTAGCTCTTCCAGCTTTTCCAAAGCCTTGCCAGAACTACTGATACCGTCAACGAATCGACGCTTAAGAGGATCGTAAACGACGTTGAGCATTGCTTTAGCCGCCTTGCAAAGACGATTTGGAGCGCGTTCGCTGGCTACGGCCAGCGAACGCGTCATGATGCGGTCGATAAACTCCCAAAAGTTAGAACGGGTAGGGGGATTTGCGCATGCGCAAACATCAACTTAATGTGCTGTTGGAATCGTGATCTCAGTGAGGTCTTTTTCGGTAAAGTTTCCTTTGCCTGATTCCATGTCGAAGTCGCCGGGCTGATAAGAATGTACATCGTTCCAGATAGTAAAACAGGTTCTACAGGTAACGGGCAGTGCGTTTTCAGCCAGTTTTTCACAATTTTCAATTAATACCCGTTTATCGTTGTAACTAACGTTACAGCCGCTTGTGCAAAGTGTTTCGTATCCATGAGCGCCGGTCACAATATGTGTGGCTAGTCTTTCTCGGACTTTTCCGTTCACTAATAACTGTTCCCGCGTAGTAATAGTTCGCATCTGAAGGCGGGTTCGATGTTTAAACAAAGGGAACCGTTCTACTGTCACGCTGATAGCTGCCATGATTGTCCACCATATCCAGACTAATGGCATGAAATTTCGGTCAATATGCTCGGCATACCCTCTGGCATCGGATACCATTTCAGGGCAATTCGCTTCCAAAGCTGAGGGGCGAATGGATGGTTCTGGCGGAAATACATTTGAATTGCTGGAAACTGAGGGGCATTCGCGCCACGTCCAGTTAACCCCGTCAGTTACCTTGTCTGCGCTCTGCATTATTCTCACCATTATCTGACCGGGTGAAGAGTGATCGAGAACCATCAAAAATGCGATGATAAGGGTCAGTGTTGCAGCGGGAAAAAAGATTAAATTTCGAATAGCCCATGAACACCATGTCCACCCGTAAATTGCGATTCGTATGAAATTTTTAGTCATGGTGATAGCTCTCCTGTGATGGCATTGGATGAGGGGTTAGAATTTTAGCTTTACGGTCGAATCGAAAAGATTCAGTAGACGGTCGCCTGAGATAATTTCTATTTGTGGGCTTGAGCGTGCCTTTACGTACTCTCGCACCGATGCAGGTGTCTTACCGGTATGTACGAAGATACCTCCGCTACAGTTGTTCTCCTTGAGTAGAGAGGCAAAGGCACTGACGTGCTCCTGTTTGATGCGATTCGAATAGCGTTTTGCCTGTATCAACCACAGCTGCCGGTTATGCTCAAACCGACCATCCAGGCCACCATCGCCGCTGTAGCGCTTGTTTCTGCCAATCACAAATCCTTTTCGTTGCAGGAGAGTCATTATCAGTTCTTCAAAGGCGTAGGGATCAACTTTACGTAGGTAGGCGATTTTCTGGGCCGGGAGGTCAATGGAGTTAATAACCTCAATGATTTTCTCAGCTGAAAGTCTTTTCCGGTCGTGATTGTTTTTTTTGCGAAAGCACAGCGCATAAATAAAGACCATGAGCAGGAGAGCCAGGCCAATCATAAGGTTTTTCGACATTAGAATTTATCTCCGGGGAGGCTGTCGTAATGCTTATCAGGTGAAGTGAATGCTTGTTTGCTTTCAAAAGCGTTGCTTTTATCAGTGCTGATTTCTGTCGGGATATCGAGTAAGCCTTCACTCTGGCCTTTTTCAGTGAACCCTTTGTTTTCATACTCATGGTCGAGTTTGAAGCGCCGGACCTGATTACTCTCCGAAGTTTGCGAAGATGTTTTACTCAGCATCCAAAGGACTACCGCACCGGCTATGCCACACACAACCAACAATGCTCCAAATAGCTTTGCGCTCATTTAGGTTCACTACGCTCAATGCTAAGAGGGACGGTCAAAAGCACCGTCAGTGCAACTACACCATGAAGCCCGATTAGCGCGTACAGAAACACATTCCCGTCAGTAAACGAGCGATAGAACGTAAACAATCCGGCAGTTACAAACAGACAGAAGACATGCCTAACATGACGGTTCAGTATGCGTTTAAGACCGATGTGTAGACCGAAGAATGCGATTAATACACCTAGTATTGATGCCCGGTGTGATAACACTGTCGGGTCTATCCATAAGATGAGATAGTAGGAAAAAGCCATTAAAGCTGATCCCAGCGAAAAGAAGAATCGGGTCATAATCCACCTACCAGTTTTCCGTTTCCATAACTGAACGTTTGGTTAACCGCGAGGTTGAACGTAATGCCTGGATGCGTATCTCGAAACTCAATTTTATGACCTTCACCTACAGGAGCTTTTTTACGGGATGGTGTAAAGCGGAACACACCAGGAGTATCGTTCAGGATACTGGCGACATACGCCTGGGTTTCAATGAATGGGATTAACTGCATAAACTGCTTATTGCTGATCTCACCACTGCGCGGATCTCCAAAGCGTTTAAGCCATTTATCAACACTCCCAGGCCCGGCGTTATATGCAGCTAGCGCGAGAACGTGGTTGCCATCGTATCTCTCCAGCTGCGAGTCGAGATATGCTCGCCCAAGCGCCTTGTTATACGTCTCGTCATTTCGATACCGCCATGCACTCCATTCCAGCCCGGCTAATCTTGCCGCTTCTGGAGCTGTTTCGGGCATTACCTGCGCAATGCCTACAGCACCTTTTGGTGACGTAAGAGGCTGGCCGTTTTTACTGAACTGATTTCCCCGGCTTTCCTGGTGTATCAATTTATTGAACAGATCATCGGAAGTGAGAACTTGCTTCGCGCTGACTCCGTTTTCCTGCCCGGCCAGAAAACCAGTGAGCTGTTGTTGCGTATTTGACGATCCCAGCACCGGACTGGACCCCAGAATGAGCAAGGCTATAAAGGTCAGTTTTGTAAACTTCAATTATGAATCCTCATGCTAATTGTCATGATATAAAAATGTATCACGTAACTGTTATAATACAAACCCCTCTTGATTGAGATAATTTAAATTTTGTGCAATGATTAATTAATTTGATTTCGGAGTGAATTTTAATGTCAGAAAAGTTTAACTTACAAAACAAGAGGTTGATGGATTCCATTGAACAAACGCTATTGCTCCTTAGTAAAAGCGGTGGTGAGTTAATCAAAGCTGTCGCGAAAAGCCTCGTACTCAAAATCAAGCCTTATGATTTCGTTGAGTTCAAACATTCAGCGATTTATCGCGCAATTCGCACTTACAACGAAAAGCGTGAAAGCGTGATCCGCCTGTCTGGACTGTACAGCCCGTTGTTTGGCCGTGAAAAAGAGGCGTTGGAAGAAGAACCGTTTAGCTTGATCGTCAATGTAGATGAACAGACGTTCAAGCAAGGGTTTATCTGGTATAGCCCTGAGAAAGACAGAGCATTTCGCATGGAGGATTTAAGCTATTTTGTTCTCGAACAGGACAACTATATCCCCTTCGACCTCTCCGTAAGTAACAAACCATAAGCGATCACGACAATGAATAAAAAAACGCCTCTGACCGTGACCGCTGTAGCCGAATATTTATCGAGCATTACCCGCCGTACTGCTGTGTTCAAAAAAATGGATTTGCGCCTGCTGGGGATTGTACGTGCGGATTTGAATCGCATTATTGAGACGCGTGAAGCACAGCTTGAAGAAGAACGGCTGCGGCAGAAAGAAAAACAGGACAAAATCCGTGAGCATCTCTCTTTGCTGCGTCAGGACGGTATTGAGCCGGATGAGCTACTTGACAATACCCGGCCCCGAAAGCGGCCCTCGATCGGTCAGATGCGAACCTTCCGTATTCATGGAAAGCTTGTCCATTATAAAGGAGTGGGGGTGTACCCGCGTGCGCTACGAGAGATTATAGAGAGCGAAGGTGAAGAAGCCCTGAAACGGTATGAAATTTCAGGTGAGTAGTCTCTCAAAAGAATCCATGTAACCCGCCCATTAGCGGGTTTCTTATTTTAGCCAGGCAACAGGTATGTCTTTCCAGCGTGTCGTATAGCAGGGCGACAGCCACTGCTGTTTGCCTTTATACTTGCGATGCACACCCTCACCGGCCATAAAGATAGTGCCGCGCTCTGCCAAATTCAGTTTATCAATAATCTGCATTAGGGCCTTGCTGTTTCTTCCGGGCTGCTTATTGCTAAACAGGTCCAGTTGTTGCCGGCCATCACCAATGTCACTAAGCATAACTCCAGCTTTCGCATAATGGACACCTGGTTTCCAGATTCGGAGAAGTGCTGTTTGAGCGGCCTGGATTAAATCCCGTGAGTCCTGTGTAACAGGTAGTGGTTCGAGTGCAACGGCGGAGAAATAAGGTTCAGCTTGGCTGTGGCGGCTGTTTTGTATGAAAACAGTAACAGCACCCGCAAAACTGCGATCTCTGCGGAGTTTCTCAGCGGCCTGACAGCTGAAAGCGCATATAGCCTGCCGAACGTCTTCGAGATCAGTCGTGCGTTGACCGAAGGAGCGGGACACTATTATCTGCTTTCGTGAAGGCGGGTTAGTATCAAGCCCAAAGCAGGCTTCGCCGCGCAGCTCCCGCACGGTGCGTTCAACAACTACTCCCATCAGCTTACGAACAAGTCGTGTATCCATTCTGGCTAATTCAAGGGCGGTGACGATGCCCATTTCATTGAGGCGTTTAGCAAGCCTGCTGCCGATCCCCCACACTTCCCGGACAGGAATTAGCGCTAAAAGCCGGTCACGCCTGGCGGGGTCACTTAATACGACTACACCTTTCGTTTGGGGGTACTTTTTGGCGGCCCAGGTAGCTGCTTTGCAGAGAGTTTTGGTTTCCGCAATGCCAATACCGCATTTCAACGAGGTATGCCGGTAAACTTTTTCACGTAGCTCCCGACCAAAATCTTCGAAGCTGACAAGCTTGTCCATGCCATGCAGGGATGCAAAAACTTCATCACAACTGTAAATTTCATGACGGGGTACACTTTCACCAATCGTGGTATGAAAACGTGCAGAAAAATCCCCATATAGCACGAAATTGGATGAAAACACCCTTACATGGTTATCACGAATTACTTGCTGGATCTCAAACAAAGGCTGTCCACGTTTAAGACCCAGTGACTTTGCTTCAGTATTTAAGGCTGCGATAGCACCATCATTATTCGTGGTGACAATGACCGGCTTACCTATAAGACCAGGCTCCATTGCTGTCTGGCAGCTTACATAAAATGCATTAGCATCACTATGCAGAAACATGCAGGCAGTCCCTGATACTGAAAGTAACCACGCCAAAAATTTCAAGAAGTTCCGGCTCTACTTCAATGACGGGAAAGTCTGGGTTCATTGGGATTAGTGCAGGAAACGGACGAAGCTGTAATTTTTTTACTGTGAACTCACCATCTACACGGGCCACAACAATGGCTCCATGCTCAGGGCGAATAGAGCAATCTACTACCAGCAAATCTCGCGGCGCAATACCTGCATCAATCATAGAAAGGCCATCGCATCGAATGAAGAAGGTGCTTGAAGGGCGCTTTACACAGTAGTTATGCAAATCAAGAGGTTGATCTTCAATGCCTTCAGAGGGGAGTGGAAAGCCACAAGGGATCAAATCACCAAAGAAAGGCTGTTTACTTGAGACTCGCTGAATATCAGGCTGAACCAATGAAATGTGTTTCATACAGTTAACTCCACACTGTGTTTTTGTACAGTATTATTGACCCGTATGGAGATTTCAAGTGACCGATACAGGGAAAGTGCTACCTGTATGATTTAAGGCTAAAAAGAGAGGGATGCCTCCACCAACAAACCAACCCAATGACACCCCTCCCCCGGTATAGTGTAACGATGATGTTGTGGTAACGGCAAACATGGTTTTATATTTTGCGCATGCGCAAATTTGCTCTCCTTTAGAGCTGTATATGTAATGCATTTTTGCATTGCTGCTTGCTTGTAATGCAAAAATGCATTATGGTTAATGTGTGACCACCACAAGGAGAGAGGACAATGGCGACCATTAACGCACGCATTGATGATGATATAAAGAACCAGGCAGATGAGGTGCTGAAGCTGCTTAACATTAGCCAGACTCAGGCTATTGCAGCGTTTTATCAGTATGTTGCTGAGCAAAAGAAACTGCCGTTTGTGATCACCTCCGTTGTGAAAACACCGCATGATTTATTACGTGAAAGTTCAGCTATGTTAGCTGAAGCTCTTGCGGTGATCTCCAATTTACAGGCATGGACTGAACAGCCGGACGGGATTGAAAAGGCAAAACTGATGGAGTATTACCGCCGCCTCGATGCACTGTACCGTTGTGCCAAAGATAAAATCAGCCTTATTCCAGATAACCGGGATGCTGAACTGGCACTGAATGCTTTTAATAAGGCTTTGAGTATTCTTGTTGATACGCGAAATTTCGGGTACGGCTATGAGAAAGTAACATTTTCTACGCTGGAACAGACTAGTTTTGCATTCGCCGTCCAGGAATTTGAGAGTAAAGTGGCCGGTTTAGTTCACTGTGTCGGGAAAGGAGAGCTGGAATGAGGATCAATAAAGAGGACAATCTGGAGAACTGCCCGAATTGCGGCGAGGATATGCCTGGCGGGAAAATCCGCTGTACGCGCTGCCAGCGTCAGCACGATATTGAAAATATGACCGAGGCAGAGCACCGCGCACATGAAGCGCTGTTTCCGACAGGCAGCGCTATGCCGCAGCTACCTCTCATCACATACACCGTGGGCGTGAAAGCTGTATTTGACATGCTGACGCAGCAGGAACAGCAGCGGTACAGTAACGCCATACGTGAGGCTATCAAGACAGCATATCCTGCCTACGACGTTGTGGTGACACTGGACAACACCATTGGCGGAGCTGACTGCGAGGTAAGTAATGATCCTTATGGTGAAACCGATATAGCAGAACATGCGCATTCTATCGCCCACGGAGTCTGGATAGGGGCAGCGTGGCTGGATAAATAAGCTTTATACACAAATAGCCGCGAGCGGGGCTGGACAGAATGAGTCTAACGTCCAGTGAGCCTAGATGTCTCTAAAGTAAGCGATAGCCGTGCAATAGGCCACCGGTGCGGCCTCTCACAACCAGATTATTAGTGCAAAAACAGACATTGCCAGGCCAGCAAGAGCGGCAAGATTGCTAACTGCGCCTTTACAGAGAAAAGCTGCCCCGGTGAACAAGAGTAGACCCAGTATTATGTAGGTGTTCAATTCATGCTCATTACCTAACATTTAACTCTCCCATATCTGTCATTTGGTTTCAGTTTTTAAATATCGCATTGTTGTGAAATAAGGATTAGCTACATCCAATATTTTGTATGATGCTTCTGGCGAGCTTGATGTTCAGGCAAACCATATTAGCGTTGAGACTGTTCAGCATACCTGCATGGCTTCTGACAAGATATGGCTCAAGCATTCCTTTATAGCCGCCTGATGTAATGACCGTTAACTGTGCAAGAGGATTAATCAGAGATGCCATGCCTGCTGTGATATCACGTTCAACAGCTGCAACGTAGACCGGTGATCCTGAAATAACGTAATTATCGCCGGGATATGTTTGCATGAGCTGAGCTATCGAACTGGAACGACGTACTCCTTGAGTTGCTTCGATCAGGGTTTCCCACCAGGAAGAAGGCGCGAAAGGCAACTTGCTAAAGGTCGCTTCATACGGAATTACCTTTTCAGAACAATGAAGTAAGCCCATGCCAGCTGATATAACCCATAGGTCCAGGTTAGGTGTCGTTTTGAGGATCTCTTTGGCGCAAGACCAGTGTGCTCCCCTATAGAGGTCAATTACGGATACGGCTCGTTCAGGCGGGTAACTTCTGAGTTTACTCAGCCATGTCTCAATCAATAATTTCGGTGTTGTATTCGGCATAATTTCCAGAACCGGAGAGGTGGATGTGAAATGGTTCTTTCCCTTTGCGCATGAAGTCAATAAATGAGTCCGGGGTTGGATATGCAAGTTTAGTACCTTAATATTTTGACCAGATAGCGGGGCAAGTTACCGATCCCACCTCTTAATGTTCCGCGTTGCTCAGGATGTTCGCGCCGTCCATCACTGCTGGGCGGCCCTATATAAAGTTGCAGCAGAAAACAAACCAATGGCTAATCCATAAAAAGATGCCAGCGCAATTATTAGATATTGCCCTGACAGGGGGGGAATACTCTGCATTGTAATACTTCCTGCCATAAACATTACCGCCAGGCACATAGAAGCAGCAGCACTCAACTTAAGGTCTTCCTTATCATTCCTTCTGAGTGCATTTTTATAAAAGCGAATGGACTGTAACCATAAACTGATGGCCGTGATGAAATTCATCCAAAGTAAAGATGTGACGAATTCATAGGTAGATAATGTTTCACCTGTACGGCTAAGCAGAAGATAATAGAAAATAATTAACAGAATAACGCCTGTAGCTTCAGCTTTAAAACCGCCTCGAAAGATTTTACTTATAGATTTCAACACGACGAGCTACCTCAAAGTTGATAACGCTTGACATGATACTAATATGTATCATGATGGTAACACTTATCTGTTATTTGTCCAGAGGGGAAAATGAATAACGCGCTAAAGGTATTGCCGCTGATAATGCTGAGCATTCCAGTAGTGGCTGAGGCTGATATCACTGGAAAAATTGTCCGAGTGCTGGATGGTGATACTGTAGAAATCCTGGCCGGGAATGTTGCAACGCGCGTCAGGCTTAATGGGATTGATGCTCCTGAGAAGGCTCAGCCTTTTGGTCAACGGTCAAGGCAGGCACTGACGGCAATCGTGGGAGGGAATACTGTGCTTGCAGTCGGAGAAAAGCGGGACCGCTATGGTCGATTACTGGCAACTCTGATACTGGATGGCCGAGATATTAACGCCATACAGGTATATTCAGGCATGGCTTGGGTATACCGTTATAAGGGCCTCGCCACTGAGCCTGAATATCTGCGTTATGAACGGGATGCCCGGACTGCACGGAGAGGGTTATGGTCTGAGAAGGAGCCGGTTGAACCTTCGATCTGGCGGCAGCGACATAGGTAAAATGTTTTAAACAGGAGAAATGCAGATGGGAACCGGTATCGCGACACAAGTTCAGATCCTTACAGAGCATGGCTGGCAGAATGTGCATGACGACATTTTTACCAGGTACGATGAGAAAACACATCATCCCTTCTCAGAACAGAACTACGGCGTTTTCGCCTTCCTTGCAGATGTCAGAAACTATGCCTGCGTTCCGGTACTCAGTGAGCCGCGAGGACTGCCAGCAGTGGAAAAGGCTGCTGCGGAAATCGATAGTCTCTGGGAGTTTAACGGAACAACAGAGTGGCCGGACCATGAAAATAACTCTTCCGCTACCTGGTATCTGGTCAGCGAGCTACTGGAGTTCGATTATGATGTTGAGTTCGAAAACAGAAGAAATGACGCAAATCGCGATAACCCTCACCCCCCAGGGCGCGGCAAGCGTATGGCGATCAGAGAATATCTGAAACCGAAGTTTTTTGAGGACCTGCTTATTCTGAAACGGCTCGGAGATCCACACAAAACGCGGGTTGTTATTTCATTTGCCAGTTAGTTCTAAAATTGCGCGTTCATCAAAATTTAGAGGAAAGTATGACAGACGAACAACAGCGAATTGAACGGGCTATCGAGCTGGCAAGCCGATTTGGGGGAAGTGATGAGGTGCATCATCTTCGCTGGGTGATAGATCAGATGGTTCGGGAGCTGGCTGGCGAGCGTTATGATCAGGTTGTCGCCAGTGCTTGCGCCGGTGAAGATGCCCGGATACCTGGCGCTGGGATACGGGCATAGCGCCTTAAACAACGGATAACATTTCTATGAAAAAATAAGCGGCGGTGTTCAGGAATGTCCTCACTGTGGCGGGGATGAGTTTTTCGTTCGTGCCACGGCCAGCGGTACAACGTCTGTGTTCTATCGCTACGATGGAGAAGAGGCGTTTAACGGCCATATGTGGGATACAGTGAAGCTAAACGAGAAGAAAACGGCCTACTGCACGGATTGTCAGAAACGCATTGGCACGGTCGAAGATTAACGTAACACAGGTGATAGCATGGAATTTATGGAACTGTTTATGAGCACTGTTATGAACCCGCCATCGTTTGATGAATGGCAGGCCATGAATGACGTGAGTGATATGATTGTGACGGGTATAGCCATGTTGATCCGCTTAACGACTGTGCCAGCACTGATTTTATTAGCTATTGGGCTGGCTATTCTCATTGCCACGAGTCTCTGGCCGAAGTGTTCTGGCCTGTAGTACCAGTTGTATAATCAGTCCTGTTTCATCACTCCGAGCCTCAGAGCCTGCCGCGCTTGTTCTACATCGAATCCGAAACTAACCTCATGCTGCCCGGCGACATCGAACAGGAACAGCCGGGTATAGACTTCTGTACTCTTAAACGATTTGTGGCCCATCAGCGACTGCAAGACTTTGGGATGAATCCGGTTAAATAAAATGTGCATCGCAAAACTGTGCCGGAAGGTTTTGGGTACGATAGGCGAAACACTAAATGTGACACCGTCACTTTCTGCGGCAGCTAAAGCACGATTAAGCCAGCGTGATACGGTATCAGCAGATACGGAAACTGGCTGAGTGGCGGAAGAAGAACTGCGGCCCGGCCAGATTAGATCGGTTTTACGAATACCTAAGGTGGTGATCAGGGACTGCATACGTGCGCGATAATCGGCATCCCAAAGAGCGACTGAACGAACAGGGGGAGCATTTTTCTCCGGGCGGCCACGTCCCCGATTCCTCTGTTTAAGCGTTTTCAGCGTGACAAATGGCATAACAGCATCAAAAGAAAAGTCCTGTGGAGTCAGCGCCAGGGCTTCATTTGGCCTGGCTCCGGTATTCCATAACGTTTCAAAATAACAGCGTTCGCGCAGATCGTGCATATAGCTGAACAGGAGTGCAACCTCTGGCGCGAGCATGTATGCCGGTGCATCAGAAGAAGAAATGGCGAGCTGGCGCATGGCAAAAATCCGCGACCAGTCGAGGTCAGTGACCGGCATCAGCATTGCACTTGGATAGTGAGAACGTTCCAACATTACCTGCCTTCTCGATTTAAAGCCTGAGTTCAAAGGTGTAATTGCAGCTCGTCAGCGAGATAAAGGGCATAGCTGAGCCGGGGATCTTGGTCCGGGTGGCAGTATCTTTCACGCAGTTCCGGGTCCAAAAGAAAGGATTCTTTCAGGGTTTCCGGGTACGGAAGGTGGCGGAAAATCATTGTCACCACGCCAGCGACTGCGGAACGGGTTTCCTGCGGAAACGCGCTGATATATCTCACAAGCTGCAACGCGACACACTCGGTTGGCAGCGCCGGAGAATAGGTCAAAAGCATTTCCAGAAACCGGCCATCAGTCTGTGCCTGACTTTCCTGACGGAATTTTTCATCAAGGGTAAGGTGGACTTCTTCTGAGATGCGGCGAATGATCAGCAGCTCTTTCAGATCACGAATAAGCAGATTAAGGTCATTCTGCCAGTTCTGCTGATCCCAGAGGTACTTACGTCCTCTCCGGGACAGTTCATCGGTCAGAAACGATACAAAGCTGTCGGGCCGGGGATGAACGTAAACCAGGGGCCGGATGTCTTCAACAATGGACTTGCGCTGGTTAACACTATCGATATAGCGGTAGCGGGAACAGATGGCATAAACCATTTGCATGCAATATTCATCGTTGTCGAAAAAAGCAGTTTCCAAAGTATGTCCTCACATCCTGGTCTGATCTTGCAAAGGGTAATTTGCGCATGCGCAAATCAGTGTGGAATCCTGGGAGAATTGCCGCCAATCTGACAGTGACGCAGCCGGTTGGTGAAGGCTGCGCTTGTGTCTTCTGAGTTACGGCCAGAAAGGATCGGCAAACCAGGTCAGAATAATTTTTTTGCCGTCCGAACTGAGCAGGGCGGCAGCATCCAGAAAGTCAAAGTCGTGATTCTCCCCGGTCCAGACCGACAAGTAGAACCGGGCCATGATTTGCTCGCCACGACTGAGCACTCCAATAGCCTCCTTCAATTCGTCATAGCGCAGGCAGTCATCGTCCGTGTTCCAGTAATTCGCCAGCAGCGGAAACGTTTGTAACATCAGACGATACCTGTCGCGGCTGGACAGGGGAGGAACGGAACTGGTCATGAATGTACTCCTTGTTCTGATTTCTGAAGAAATGAACCGCTGAACGGTTCCACGTTCACATCTTTATCATTCCTGCCGAACAACCTCGCTCATTACTTCGCATGCTTGGTCACGAGGTAGTAAAACCCAATACACATCGCAGCCACGGATACCGCCTGCATCGCTTTGTAATCGTACATCAGTGAAAGGCCAAGCCCGACAATGCCACCTAACAGGAAGCCGCCAAAGAAAACTCTTGGGCTAATAGTGCCTGGCTTGCGCTGAGGTGCAGCAGCCGGTTCGTCATTAATCTTTGCTTTATCCATCGTGGTGTTCCTCTTTATCGAGCGGAACAGATCCCGCTCTGCCTGAATGCAAAATTGTACGATTTCCGGTCTGTCACCGGAACTGAAAAAAATACCCAGGAGCTTCGCAGCATTTGCGGAAGTTTACGCGAAATTTATCGTTTTACCGTAAACATTTATCCAGGGCAGAAAGCTAAACGGTCACACGGATCGCCTATATGGTGTCCGATCACCTGCTAAGCCCACTACATATCCGCAAAAGCCCCCGCTGCGGGTTATGCGGATCTTTAACCGTTTTGCCGCATCCCGTGAAGTGTGTAACCAGAGGTTGCCTGTAACAGTTATCTGTTATAGTATTCTTGATACAAAAACATATCAAGAGGATTGCAGCAAAATGATTCACGAAGAAATGAACACTGGTCAGGGGCAGGATGAGAAGGGAAGAATCGACCGTGTTATCGACAGATTCCGCAGTAACGCCGGGCCGGAATTCTATAATTAATAACATGCCTGATTCAGCAAAAAGTTAATAAACAGCACATAAACATAGGTGGTGAAATGAAAAGTAAAAAATCTAAGAAGAATGAGAGGGAGGTTATCAAAAATTCCGGTGATCATTTTATGGTTGTCGGCAAAACAGGGCAGGGGAAAACTTCTGTTCTGCTGGAAGTAATGGAAAAATATATACACATTAAAAAAATGTAAACGCGAAGATTAAACAGAGAGGATTCAGATGAACATTCTTAATGAGCATGAAAAAGAAATAGAGAAAAAGGGTTGGTGGCGCGGTGTGATATATGCCGTTTCTGATATCTACCGGAGCCACGGAGACTCTGTGGCAGCAGAGGATACGTTACGAGAGTTAGGGCAGGATTTGCACGAAGCATGCCGCGTCAGCTGCGAATACGATGTCCTCCCTTTGCGTGTTATTATCAGCGATCTGCCATTTGGTGAAGATGCGGAATATGACAATCTGCGGATAATCCCGGTTGACCTTGATGATGAGGAATGTACGGATACTGACGCTGATTATTATGAAGTCCGAGGTGAGTACGGCAATGAAACAGTTACTGTATCCCGGTTTAACGAGCGTAGTTCAGCTGAAGAATTTATCAGTACAAATACTATTTACTTAACAGAGAGCCGGTAAACGTTGTAAGGAAACTGAAATGATGGATGAAAATAAAATACAAGCACAAAAGCATATTGAAAAAGTGGTTGAAAAATATCGCTGCGTTGAGGGGAGGGACAATTTTCGATGGGTGGTTAAACCCACATTTGTCATACCTGGGAGTGGGTATGGAATTGGTATAGTGCTGGTTTTTGTTTTCCTGTTCGGTATTGGCTTTAAACTTTATGATTATGGGCGGTATAATTTACTTGTAATTATAATTACCTGCGCTCCGTTAGTCTTAATGCTTCTTTTCAGAGTTGTAGCTTCGAAATGTAAATACTTTCAGGAGAAGTCATGGGTTAACGACGAAGTCAGTGACGAGGATATATTACTGCTTTGTGAAAATGAGGATTTAAGACCGTTGATTAAAGATGAAATTGAGCATGGATATAAACTAACCTATACATCACTGCTTGAAGAGTTGCCGGATTATCTCAGTCGGATTGAAGCGTATCACGCAAAAAAAGAAAGATCGGCTCTGATTCGAAAAATCGACGAGATTATTTAAAAGCAGTCTATGAAACCATTTCATTAGCTACTGATGCGTTACATAACTAGATAATAAGTATGAGGTTGGAGGGTTTGCAGTAATGCATGTAAAAGACGATGTAGTTATATTGTCAGACTGGACTCAGGCTCTTAGTGTTTACGATAGTTTAAATCTTGATAATATCGTGAACATCTATTTACGCTTCGGGAAAAAAGGAAGGTTAAATGGTTTTCCTATAATTAACTTTTGGCAAAGCGGCGTCTATGAGAAGCAGATTTATTATGCTATGGTGTATCTTCTTGAACGAGCTTTAAATGAACTGACTCTTACTAAAATGCATGAAGGTAAAAGCATTGTTTATCACGTTGATCTGAAATTACCAGTTGACAATGAAACACGTTCAATTATAGGCACTAAACTTTATATTGCGGCCAGAAATTTACTTTCTCTTACGCAGAAGGCTTATGAATATCAAAACGCGAATTATGACCTAACAATCAATGATGATTGTAGTTCTTTTTATAAAGATGCCATCCTGCGCCTAAAGAAAATCTCAACTAAATATAATAAATCAGAAAAATATCCACTTGCGTTATTTATTGGCGGTTTTTTATTCTATTCTATATGTGCGGCTATATTTTTACCTGAAAAATATCACACATTTGAATCATTTTTCATGATATTTATATCTTTATTAGGTATGTGGGCGCTTGCACGTAGCACTCAGAAAAAGGACAGTGACATAAAAATATGTAAGGAGGATGTGGAATATCTTACTTTGAACGTCTTGCTTCAGCATTATTTTTCAAAGCACAATAATATGACGGGATTTGTAAGCCTTGCAGATATTGATTTTATACTAGCGCAGCTCGACAAAAATAAAGAGTAAAACTGTCCAAATCGCATTAGATACTGACGCGACTTCGTCTTGTCCAACTCCTGAGTTATCAGATAAAGCATATCTGATAACTCAGCAGTTCCAGAATCTAACCGGGCTGGATGTTGTTATGAACAGTACGAGCATAACCCGCATTTGCGCATGCGCAAATCTCAAATGGCTGTAGGGATGTAACCGTTATACGTTACAATGAGCAGTGACTTTACGTTTGCAGGTAACACGATGATGAAGCAGTTCGAGAACGTTGCGGCAGCACCGCGCTCAGTCGAAGCAGAGCAGGCCGTCCTGGGTGGATTAATGCTTGTTAATGAACAATGGGATAATGTTGCTGAAATCCTTTCAGAGGCTGATTTTTCCGAGAGCGTTCATCGCGTCATATACCGTGAAATGGCTTTACTGGTAAAGCGCAACAGTCCCATAGATTTAATTACCCTTTCTGATTCCCTCAGAGGACGCGGACTGGAGCAGGCCTGTGGCGGGTTTGGATATATTGCTGAAATGTCGAAGAACACTCCCAGCGCCGCTAACATCCTGGCTTATGCAGAACTGGTTCGAGAAACAGCCATTAAACGTGAGATCCTGGCCGTGATGAACGAAGTTGCCACGGAAACCACGCAACCAAGAGGACGGTCGGCAACAGAGCTGCTTGATCTCGCAGAGAGAAAGGTTATGGGGATTTCCGAGATTCGTGCAAAATCTCAGTCTGGGCCTTCACGTATAGATGATATTCTGGGAAGCACCCTTGACCGCCTGGATCACCTGTTTAATACCCCCCATGATGGAGTGACCGGTTTAGACACAGGTTACACAGACCTTAATAAAAAGACAGCAGGCCTACAAAACTCCGACCTGATTGTGATTGCTGCCCGGCCTTCAATGGGTAAGACAACTTTTGCGATGAATATCTGTGAAAATGTTGCTAACAATCAGGAAAAGCCCGTACTTATCTTTAGCCTTGAAATGCCAAAAGATCAGTTAATGATGCGTGTTTTGGCTTCTTTAGGGCGCGTGGATCAGACGCGTATTCGTACTGGCATGCTCGATGATGATGACTGGCATCGTATATCTGGAACGTCTTCAGTATTGCTGGAACGTAACAACATTTTTATCGATGACACCAGTAGCCTAACCCCTACAGAACTTCGCAGCCGTGCCAGACGACTGCACAGAGAGTGTGGCGGCCTTAGCCTGATCATGGTCGATTATTTGCAGCTGATGCGCGTACCTGAACTGGACGGAAACCGGACCCTGGAGATAGCTGAAATAAGCCGTTCGCTCAAAAGCCTGGCTAAAGAACTGCAAATCCCTGTCATTGCGCTATCGCAGCTTAACCGTTCTCTGGAATCACGCGCTGATAAGCGGCCGCTGAATTCAGATTTACGTGAGTCCGGCTCGATTGAACAGGATGCCGATTTGATTATCTTCATTTATCGTGATGAGGTTTATAATGAGCGCAGCGAAGATAAAGGTACGGCTGAAATCATTATTGGCAAGCAGAGAAATGGACCAATTGGAACGGTCCGCCTTACTTTTAACGGAAAATGGTCCCGCTTTGATAATTATGCCGGGGCAGTCTCAGACGATTAATCAGGAATTCAAATGCAAAAACAGGATTGGTTATTAAAGCTCAGGAAGGTTTCTGAAATTACAACACTGGAGAAAATTATACAACGTAAAGAGGATACGCTCAGCCAGGAGAATTTGATTGTATTTTATTCAGCTTCAGATCACAGGCTTGCTGAGATCATTGCAGGTAAATACTTTGATAAAGTGCCATCGCATATGTGGCGATATGTGAGATAGTTTCGTAAAGGTATTAATGCATTTAAAATGTTTTCTTGCGGTCCTTACTCAGATAGCCTCCCCATGAAGCTGATAACGTCCTTTGGTTAGACCCCTGGGGGATTGATTCCCGGCCTGGTCACAGAAATAAAAGAAAAACGCATGTAACACTTTACTGTTACATGTCTTTGATATATATTTGTATCAAAGGGCGGGATTAAAGATTTTCACATTCCTGCCGAAACTTATCTTTTAGACGGATTTACGCAAGGAATAAAAATATGAAAAAATTATTGCTTCTGGGTGTTTTTCTGGTTTCAGGCTGTGCAGGTTTTGGCGGGAATATGAAGACCGTGGACTGCGAGGCTAAAGTCAAAATTCATACGTGGGGCGGGAAGCAAGTGGAGCCGGTACACGTAAATGCGATGCGCTCTGATCGCTTCGGGCGGGAGTTTGTGCGCGTACAGAACCGTCCGGGGTATGCAATATTTTACGGCCGCTGGCAGCCGAAAGAAACCTTCTCCGATTATACATGCAAATCCTGATTCGCTGATAACCTACAGAATCATATAGCCCGGCCAATGCCGGGCTTTTCTGTTTAAGATTCGAGAGTACGCATTTCTCATGCGCTTAACGTATAGTGATGTTGGTGACTATCACCGACCAAAGGAGGATTTATGCATACAGACCCAATCATGTTCTGGCAATCAGTGCTGCTCATTGCAGCACTGGTGGTAAGTACGGGTTATTATATTCTGAGTGGTAAGAAGAAAAATTAAACGTTACATGTAACGGTTAATTTTCTTGTTAAATGCCCGTTGATTCGACCAACGGGCATTTTCCCCAATTCATATTCTATGATCATCGTAATGTTATCCGGGCAGTGCCTCCTTTCTATTAATCGGTTGCTGACAATTAATGATGGGAACTGTTTGCACAAATCAACGGGTATTTCTATACCGACGCCTATCATCCAGTAACCATCCCCAAATCCAGAAAATACCCGGTATTCTCCGCTGATATCGTCTGAGCGATAATGAGAAATTATCTGTTCTCCGAACTGTCTGGAGGCCTTTCGAATCATGGTTGAAAGAGAATGATGCCAGGCATCGATAAATACGTGATGGATAAAGCATGTTGGGGTGAGTGCAAGCGGTACTTCATTTTTCAACATGGCTGCATCCTGAAAGCGGCCCCTTAAAGGAGCCGTCATGAAGGTTACGCGGTTGCTGGCTGTTCACTTTCCGCGTACTGGCCGTTTTGCATTTCGTTGAGAGAATCAGCTGCTTCCTGAAGATGTTGGATCATTTGTTCAGCTGAAGTTCCCGGCGTAAAGATGCAGCATCCCACGCCTGCCTGGGAGAGGTAGTTCATCTTCAAATCTTCACCCGCAGCCAGAAAATCAACGGCCAGCAGAGGTGTGCGCTTTTCGTCGAGTACAAGCCAGGCAACCTGATGTTGACGCATCGCTTTATGGAAATGCGCTTTCTTGTCCATATCAGGAGAAAAAAGCAGGTCATCCAGGCTGATATTGCTTTTAAGGATGTAGGGGGAGGGGAATACAAAATTGATCGCATTATACATTTGCTGTTCTTCCGGGTTCATCACAGCTTTTACGCTCAGCTCGCCGGGGTTACGCATTTTTTTTCGTGGTCGATAAATTTGTACGTACCAGAAAAGTACGGCCAGAATAGCAAAGCCTACATAGTTGATTTGTTCGTCAGTCATTTTTTACCCCTTACAGAATTTAGGATTATCTTTTACTAAAAGAGTTTTGGTTTGCGTCATTCCCTGGGCCTGGCCGCTGCTAAGACGCTCATAGAGCATGGTGAATCCGTCTTGACGCGAAATACGCTTTAAATCTGATACGGTGGCTGAACGACCGCACCACTGCGTAAATGACTGGTCTGCCTGCACGAAGGCGGCAAGCCGTGAATGGTCTGTACCGCTCATTTTCTGCATATACTTTATTTTTTCAGATTCCTGCATGTCGCTTGCAGGCATTGAAATAGCCTGAGAGGTCAGCGGCAGCAGTAATAAGAACGGAATTAATCTGCGTGTTAACATATCTCACCATGATATAAAAATGTATCATATTTAGTCAAAAAAAATGCAGACTCAGCTGCATTTTGCGCATGCGCAAAACTTTTAGTTCCTGTGCTGATATCGCGTACCTGGATTATCCGTACCCCTTAACTGTCGTGAGTAAAAGTTATCGAGATTGTTAACCGGTTTTCGCGGATCTAAATCAGGTACATTATTCCAGTCAACGGAATGGCTAACGCCAGCCACATCATCATCACTGTGGCTTTTTTTAGCATTAGTTTCAGCAATATCCCGCCTGAATTCCCGCCAGATATGCTTCATGTCATCAATAAAGTTTTTGGTCCAGTTTTTCATTGCGACCTCCCGTACACAATGTTTTGTCTTTCAGATTTTAATTCACCGATCATAAAATATCCCTACACTTCGTATATCACTTAACTGTTACATAGTCAATGCCGTCCCTGGCAGTTATGGTCAGTTAACGCGGAATATTTTTATTATTTCCCCCTGTCCTGGTCTGAAGTGGGATACCGGAATCACTGTTGCCGGAGGCCACCGGAGGATGAGCACTGCTTGAATGTGTGCTTTCGTCTTCTGCTTCATTCGGCTCTGCTGCCTGGACTGGTCCATTTCGACTGCTGCCTGACAGTGCTGGCTGAGAAGGAAGCGGTGATGGCTGCGGCCCCTGGTATTGCGCACTTTCATTAACCATTACCTGCTGCGCTGCGGGTGATGGCTCTGCGCCTGGCGTGGGTAGTGCTGGCGCTGTAGTTTCGGAAATTACAGCGTCCTGGCGAGCTGAGGGGAGGGTCCCGGATTGCTGCGCCTCAGTAACGGGAGATTGTTCGACCAGGGTTTTACCGGACGGATTAGCCCGTTCTGATGCCGCCGGTTGCTGCTGCTCCTGATGCTGTGGCACATACCCCGCGTGTTGTGGCTGCGCTGATTCAGTCTCCGCCTGCTTACGCGCGGCATATTCTAGCGGGCTGCTGATACCGCCGCGTGTGAAGCCACTCTCGCTCTTTTCAGGCGTTGGCTGTGTAGTTTGAGGCGTTGAGATATCACTGACTATCGAGCCTGTAGATTGAGTTTCAGCCGTTTCCTGGGCGGCTTTAAGTAATGGCCTGTAAAACGCTTCCGACTGAAGGGCAACGTTCTGATTAATAAATTCCTCTCTGTCTCTCCCGCTCAGATGAGCTGCATCGGCTTGCTCTGTGGCGCTGTCACGGAACTGCTGGATCTTATGTCCGGCAGCTGCGGCTATCTGATCCGTTGTTGTAGAGCGGCCATTAATATTACTCATATTGACCCCGGCGCTGAGATCCACGCCAACGGCTTTACCCAGCTCACGTAAGAACCCGGATTTGCCAACGCTGGCCCCACCGTCGATAGCCTGTTGAGTACGGCCATCCCCGGACTGCGAGATAAATGGCGAGAGACTTTTCGCTATCTCTGCACCTAACAGACGAGAGGAAGACCCTGCATTGGTGCGTTCAGCTGAAGCAACAAAGCGTTCAATCGCCGGTGCATGCTGGAGATTCTGTTGTGCAGATGGTGCTGACCCGAAGGTCTGTTCAGAATTATTGGTAAAGCTGTCATCGCTGACGGTGCTGCTACCCGTTTTAACCGTTGATGTAGATGCGTTCTTGCCGTCAGGCGTATCACGCATAGACATATGGACTGTCCCTACACCGTTATCTGGAACAGCGTCTGCCTGCGTCTGGTTGATTAGGCCGCTATCCTCAAGATTTCTGGCATCGTTCTGGTTAATCGCAAGGGTGGTGTTGGCTCCTGCCAGCGCATCGGCGGCGGGTTTATCACCTTTAAGTGCATCGCTAAGCGTGTCGAACTTGTCCTGACCAGAGATCGCCTGATGCATTTCGGTTTCGCCGTGTCGTCTGGCGTATTCCGGCATCGCCACGTCGCGCTCTGCGAAAGCGGCTTTCTCACCCTGGATAATATTTGCACCTTTGGAAGTTGACCAGGCAGAATTCTCCTGCATCTGTTTCGGACTGAAGTTGTTCCCCTCCAGCGTACCCATCTGTTCAGCAGAACGGGCAGCAGAGAGAATTTCGCGTGACTGGCTTTCTGTTGCTCCCGTGGCTTTGCTGATCTCCTGAACATTGGCTTTCTGTTCACGCATATCGTGAAGATTCTGGGTGAGATGTTCTGTCTGGGATTCACTGACCCCACTGGCGATCCCGCCTTCACCATCATATGCATTATGGAGCGCGTCAGCATGCCCCTGGCGTTCGTCACTTTCGGCGGCCGCAGTATATTGGGAGCGTGAATGAAGCCCAATCAAAGTACCACCAGAAGCCTGTAGCTGGCCCTGGCCGCTTGCATGTTCATTAATCGCGCTAGTCGCTGTTTTCTCTTGTGTGAAATCGGTCACAGATTTACCCGTTGCTGTGGCCGCCTGACGAGTACCGGCCGCATGACCCAGCTGAACTTCACGTTCGGTGGAATGAAGTTTGCCTTGCTGGTCAGCCAGGGTAGTGAGTTGACCCCCGGCATTATTCAGATTGGACTGTGCATCAGCGGTTTGCATTGTGTGACTCACGCCGCTACTGAGTTCAGCCTGTTCAGTAACAGACATGTTCGACGCGTTGGCAGCATGCTGGATACCCTTAGCCTCACCAGTGCTGGATTGGGCCTGAACCATTGAAGTTTCTGACGCGGCGAGGAACCCTCCCCCGGCATTCCCGTTTTCGTAACCACGGGTAGTGCCGGAGGCGCGGCCACCTTCTACAGCACCTGTGCGCTGCGCCGCTACACCAGGCGTCCCGCCCAGCGCAGAGATTTGCGTGAGGCCACTTTCAATAGCGGAGCTTTGGTTAAAGGACGTGGCGCTACTCATTAGCTCGATGTTGCCGATATCCGCAGCGGTTTGCAGGGTTGCGTGGCCGCGATTCATGGCATCAATCTGTGCTCCTTTGCCTTCTGGCGTAAAGGCTTTATCACTGGTTTCTTCGGTGACGCGATCAAGCCGGCTCATGGCTTTCTGACCAAATGCACTGAGTCCATATGCGCTAACGCCGAACAACGCGGCTATCAGCATCGCGATTTGTAGGGCCGTCTCACGGGCAGATGCCATTACCGACATGGCTTTCATGGTGGAAGACGGTCCCATTTGTACCGCGTCGATGCCAAGCCCCATCGATTTAAGGTCATTCATGGCCGTAAGAATCTCATCGGTTCCGGCCTGAAGGAGCAGGGCATCCGCAATCTGCCAGCTGGTAATAAAGATCCATAAACCAAACAGCAGTGTCAGTGCTTTCCCCATTAAGGGGGTGAATACAAGCAGTAACAGAAGTGGGGTCACAGAAAGGATAATTGCTATCACACCGGCCATGATGAAGCTTAGCCATTCTGGGTTTGTGATAGCGTCAGCCATACCGCCGTTAATCATGGCGCGGTTTGTCAGCATTGTGGTTGCCACGTCAGGATTGTTCTGAAGCATCGCGTCTGTGATGGCCTGTGAGACGAGGACATTACTCATGGCTGTATTGAGCGAAAGCCCACTTGCGCCAAAAATGGTCTGTAGACCATTTTCCATGCGACTCTTGCATTCTGCTAACTGTGTGGCGTTACCAGAGGTATACCCGTTCTTCGTGCAGATATCAGCAATGCGCGCTCCATAGGCAGCAGGGTTCCCTAAATCACTTTTAAGAGAGACATAGGCCTGATCGCAGGTGACTGTCGCCCCCTGGGGATTTGATGGACTTACCCAGCTGGTATAGACCGCCTGATTTCGCAGTGGGGCAAGGGCTGATACCACATCCAGGACTGAAGAACCTGACTTGAGTGACCGGGGATCAAAGCCGCGTGTCTCTGCCACAGGAGAACACTGGTTCCACATTGCTTTAACGTTGGCGGTCAGATAGGGATCAAACTGAGCACCGTTGCGGTTCAGGATACCGAGAAGCATTTTGATTGGGGTTCCCTCTCCGGTGAATCGCGTCGTGGTGGCTGTATTGCGGTTACTCATATCAACGAAAGCCTGGTATGCCTGATTGGTAACGCCAGCAGTTAAAATGAGAAAATCGGGTATGCCGCTTACAGCCTGATACTGGTTGCGGCTCTGATCGTAAATATGGATAGTGCCTTTTGGTTGCACCAGGCCGAAATAAACGATAGTCCCCAGCATGGTAAGGCCAAGCCATCCCATGCCCATCTGCGCTTTACCGGTTTCAAGGTATTCATAACCACCCTTTGCAGATTTCAGCAGCAGGGCGGAAAGCATCCCCATAACCACAAACGCTGTGACCATCGAGGCGTACTGGTTGTCATTGAAAATGAGTTTGACGCGCGTAAATGCATTCACAATGGTTGAGAAGCCGCCCATGACCACGTATTCAGCATCCATCGCCAGCGCGAACGGGCTTACGGCCATCAATCCGGCGAGCAAGAAAAGGTGTCTTTTCATCAGCGTAAGCCTCCTGCGGCACGATCGCTTTGATCCTGGCGCTCCTGTGTTTCAAACGACTTGATGAAGCCCTGGTTCAGCGTATAGGACTGTAGGCGGCTGTTATAGGCAGCTTCAACTTTTGTACTGGCATCACGCGCCTGCGTGATCAGGTCATCGAATTTGGCGATAGCAGGCTTAAACAAATCCATACGGCAGGGCTTGGAACCCGCAGACGGGTCAGAGAGTGGTGTGGATACCATTTCATTGACTTTATCAAAGGTATTTTCCGTATTACGGTACAGGTCGGTAAAGATGAAGTACGTGTAGTAAAGGCCAACCAGTTCGCTCAAAACGTTCAGCGTCACAGTATCCTGGCCGGTAACTACAGCCTGTTTCAGAATGGTGTAAACCGGGATATTGGTCTGGTTAATGAATGCCTGGTTTTCTGAGGTCAGCGGCTGATTATTTTTGATACGCGAAACGATGCTCTCCATCTTCTGATACACAACGGTACGGACAGGTCTTGAGCCGGAAGGAACACATTGCTGGTTGATGGTTTTAACGTAGGCACGTCCGTTAAGCATATCATCCAGGGAAAACTTCTTATTCTGAGGGCAGCTGGTGATGGACTTAGCGACCGGGATTTTGTCGTTGGTTTTAGACTCGATCCACACATCGCCCATGTACCCGCGAATGGTATCGGCATAGTCGCCCATCCCCACTTTCTTGGCTGCACGTTCTACGATTGACCCATGCTGCATCAGATCCCGGAAATCAGCCGGGCATCCTGAAATCATCGATTTCAGGTCTGCAATTGGTTTGTCATCAGCAGCTTTAATCTTTGAAGTGGTGTCACTCCACATACGATCAACAGCTTCATCGAGATTTTTCGTGCCGGTTGCTTCAGTCCACAGCCCTTTTAGTGCTGTCGGGTCGCGTTCGACCAGTGTTGTAGCAATAGGCTTCGCCAGCGCACATTCGTTTAGCTGAATACCGTTCAGGAAGTTAGTGATCTGCTCAATTTTACCCAGGGTGTCAGCGCACTCCTTACACATGGTTTTGAGTGCCATATCGAACGCAACATAAGGCGCGGCCTGCATTGCTCGTTGTGCTTTCTCTACCAAAAAATCAGGATCGAGGAAGGAAAAGCCTCCCAGGAATCCGTCAATGCCCCCACATCCTACCGACAGGCGAGGGGGGGAAATGGTGATAGGGTAATCGGTACTGGTAGTGGTTCGCGCCGTGAATCCCCCCATCGTGTAATAGCCTCGTTTTTGACTATCGAAACTGCTGGGTGAGTCATAGACAGCGTTATCAAACCATTTATCAGCCCAGTTACCGGCGGCGAAACAATGGATTGGAGATAACGCGCTGACTGCGAGAAGTAATAAATTTGTGAGTTTCATAATAATGCTTCCCTGTTAACGAATGGGGGTTGATTCGTTTCGCTGGGTACGAACGAAATATTTACTTTGAGGGGCCTGGCCGTTAAACAGGCGAACCAGATTAAAAACATCTTCACGTAATGTATTTAAAGGCGAGTATCCGATTGAGACGGCTTGCCAGTTATTTGCGCCAGCATTTTTCTTAATCAGGACAATCACCGGAGTGCCATTAATATTGAATTTCGAACGCACCTCCGGGTTCTGAATGATGTCGATGGTTTTCACATACCAGTTTGTTTCCTTCTGAAATTCCTCCATGACGGGAAGCTGATGCTGGCAATAAACACAGCCTGGTTGTACAAAATAAAGAAGGGCAAAGTTCTTCCTGTTTTTGAACAATAAATCTGTGACCATCGCATTTTCAGCTTGTGCCTGAGCCTGCGGTGAAGACGTTTCAGCCTGTGCATGACTGAGAAGGCAAAACATAAGAAACATAAAATGAAGTAATGGTTTCATTTATTGGCTCCTTTTAACGGATCAAAGAATCCGCCCTGCTGTTTCTCATTGGTAAAGAACTGGCGCGGGTCAAGTTCGCCGTTGAGTACGCGAGTCATGTTGTAAATACTGGTTCTGAGGTTATCTAACGAATCGACGCCGACAGAGACAGGCATCCACTTGTCCGTATCGGAGTTGCGTTTGATCAGAATGGTAACGGGGGCACGATCAACGTTGAATTTTTTCCTGGCCGCAGGCTGGCGAGTAATATCAATTTCTTTGATATACCAGCTGGTTTCACGCTGAAAGTTTTCAAGGATACGTGATTGCTGTACGCAGAAACCACAATTAGGCTCGCTAAAGAAAAGCAGTGCATATTCATCACGATTTTTAATCAGACTTTTACTTTTAAGTTCCTGACGTTCGCGCTGTTTCTCAGCGTTGCCTGGATTCGTGATCGGATAATCTGAAGCTGCATTCAGTTGGGGATTTTCCAGCATCACGTAACCCGTCAGGCTGGTAAATGCAGCTGACTTTCTGCGTGCAGCATCCTGAACTTTGTAGTAATCAAGAACAACGTCAGGGGATAATTTAAACAGTGCGTAATCCCTGGTTTTATCCAGTAAATCCTGAACATCCTTTGGATGCATCTTAAATAGTTCATCGGCAGAAGGAATTACAGGGCGTGGATATTTATTTTCTGCCTTCTTTTCTTCCTCCTTTTTGGGAGTCTCATACCAGAATAAACCGTGTCTGGGGTTTTTAACAGGTGCAGCAGCATCACTGGTAGCCAATACCGGAAATGAAAACAATGTTGCACCGACCAGTATCATTTCTTTGATCATATATGCCTCAATGAAAGAGCAATTTGCGCATGCGCAAATGACTTAAAAAACGGGAATGAGTTTTTCTGTCGTCGCGATATCAATAAAACCCCAATAGCGGCTGTCATAGCTGTTAATGGTGTCCCCCACGGCAAAGGCTTTTCCTTCGGGGATAATGCCGGTGAAGTTGAATACCGGAAGGGCATTCCCTTTGTGGTCATGGGCCATCGCTCGCGCAATTTCTACACCGTCACAGTAAAACTGGTTGCCTTCGCGCTGAAGGTACTGACCGGCGATACAGCCCAAACGCTTCACCAGGTTCGCTTCGCCACGGGGCAAATAACGGTCTTTCAGATAGAAGCGCACATACTGGTCCTGCTCTGTGGCCTCATGACCGGTACGAAAAAGCACGACCGGAAATACGCTGTGCGTGGCCGGGATCAGAATATGGGTAAACAGACTGTATGCGAGCACCAGGGAGAGGGCTATGGTGGTGGTGTTGAGATATGCGCGCGATTCATCGGATAGCTGCATGCGCGTTGCCAGACGCTTCAGAATCATCATGCTTTCTCCAGTGTTGTGATCAGGCGCTTAACCTTTTCATCCGGCGAAATCATGTTCATTCGCTCCAGCAGTGCGCGAACGGACGCATCACCATACACGACAGCTGATGCCTTATTGACCTTTTCCAGGCCATCGCAGTAACTCTGAATCTGCATGTCAGGCTGGTAGATAAGAGCTGGTACTTTATTGATGCCGTAAATGCGGAACAGCATGGGGTCGATGAGCATTTCCGTACCCCACATCTTGCATTTTGCCCCTTCGCAGGAGGGATCTGCGTTAAGTACATTACGGGTCAGCGTAATGGTATCGACCATTTTACTGATCCCGCCTACTGTACCTCGCATGACCATCACTCCTCCTACTTTGGAGAGGTCGTGTGCATATTTACGCAGAGTGACAAGCGGCATACTGCTGGAAACAAACATGACGAGCTGATTACCGGCGAGTTTTGGCCCGTCTTCTTTCTTCTCATCATCCTGCATACCAGCAGAGGCAAAAACCTGCGACTTCACCGCCTCCTGCTTTTTCTTGAAGGCATCACTCTTTGAAAATTCGGCAATTGACGACGCAAACTGACGCGCCACTCCCTGTTCATCATCATTGAGTGTCTGCACAGCCTGTGCATTCGCATTCCGGGCTGCGGCCATCATTTCTGGTGATATTTTTACTGACAGGGGTTCACTACCGGTTGCACAGACACCGAACGTTGCAAGGGAGGCCAGGAGAAAAATGGTGCTGTTCTTCATCAGTGTTTCTCCGGGTTATCATGGCGTTCGGACTGTGCAGGTGAGGCATCCTGTTCTTTATGTTCTGGTGCCTGAGCTGCGGTTTGGGGATTTTTGCTCACGACCAGTTCGGTCGTTTCAGGCACTGAAGAAAATGCAGCATATGTTGCAAATGCTATTTCAGTGACAAATATGATCAGGTGACTAACCGCATACATACCGGCGATGACCGCTATGGCTGGAAGCACTGAAAAATCCGCCCCGCTGAAGGTATTGTTCAGCTTATTTGCTTCCAGCCAGGTAATAAGGTTTGTCTTATCTGTTACCCACGCAGCCATATCTCCCCCTTTAAAACACAGTAAAAAAAAGAAGATTGCTGATACGGAAATGTTTTTGTTCAGAATTAGGCTTCGCATTTGTTTTCCTTAAATTTGTGCATGCGCAAATGCGCTTACATAACTGAACCCGAATAACGGACGCAGCAGTCTTTTTTCTCGAACATCATCCACATGAAGTTGTCTTTTCGTGGATCATGTTTCCCGCCGGTCCAGAGCAAGCCCTCACGGCCAATAGGGAGGCATGTTGTACTGCGAGCAGGGCGCATCATCTGCAATTTGAAGCGATCTTTGCGCCAGATAGGGGCCAGTTCCCGGTAGCATCCATCGTCTGATGTATTCCAGAGCAGGCCGAGGCGACCCATCATATAAATGGTTCGGGCTGCAATACCGGCGTTGGCCTCTACGTAGTCTGTGGAGGTAATGGAGCCTGAGAGTGGGTAGGCATTTCCCCATGAACCCATACACCAGAAAAGGGCATTAAGCGGCATCCCAAACGAAGCCGCAGCTGCGTCTGCGGAACAGGTGATCGTGGAAATAGGATTGGCAAAAAGAAGGGCTTCCGGGTTAATGATCAGACTTAAAATGTCATTGTTCCACTGAGGAAGGATCTCAGTCATCATCGCCACGTCATACCCTTCATCATCGAGGCAGGGAATGTCGTAGAACATGTTGAGAATCTTCCACGCCGGGAAGATATAATAATGGGCTTGCTGGAATGCTCTTTTAGAGGTGCTGTTTTCGTTCAGCCCCCCGGCCAGAGTACCTGGCTTTGGCGTAGTCAGTGTCGTACCGAGAGGCATCATGCAGTAGGGATCAGAAACTGTATCAATGATACGTTTCGGCTCCCAAAACGAGGTTTTCAGGCCGATAGTTGGTACTGCGCCCCCTTTGCAGACACAAACAGGACTGTCGCTGTGGCTGGCATTTTCTTCGCCGCCTACGATTTGCACACCTGCTATACGCATCGGAAAAATACAGGACCAGCCGATATCCGTCACCGGGTTCAGGAAGGAAGTTTTGCATTCCGCGCGAGCTGCGGGAATTAATGCGTTGAAGGCTGTGCTAAGCACATCAGAAGTAGCTCTGAGCATGTCATCCGACATCAATTTCAGAAGCGCTGTGGATGTTTTCTTTTCGGGATTCCAGGCAAATTCGTTGATTACCAGGTGTGCGCCTTCCTGCTGAACAATACTGGGAGTGACTTTCACATCAAGGCGCTGTTGCAGCGTGGGATCAAGTATAAATGCCGGGCGACCCAGCGACTCGCCTTTGGTTATGACATCGCCGTGGGTATACAGCACCATGTCGGTATCCTGGACGTGCGATTTCAGCCATTCCTCCTGGTCTGGGGATATCACCACAATGCGCTGGGGCAGATGAACATGCTGTAATGGATTAAACGTATACCCTTTCGGATACAGGATACGGCCCTCTTTATCGGGAACATCGATGAGCGAGGTATAAAAGGGAACGTAGGTGCGGGTTCGTGTTTCTTTGGCAACAGGCAAAGGAACGCCGCGAAATGCATGCCACGATTCGCGGTTTTTATTCATTTCCTTTGACCAGTCAACACTACGGACGCGACTCTCAATTTCACTGAGAGCATCGGGTTCGGCAATGTCATAGATCTGGCCTATAGTATTGCCGACAGTGGCAGCACTGGCGGCAAAGGACAGAGTGGCACTAATCAGCAGCGTCAATATTTTTTGCATAATGGATCTTCGTTCATGATACGTATTTGTATCATAAACTATAATCAATTAGATGGCATGCTGATTTTTTAATTAGTTTAAATTGATTCTGTGAGTTCTCATATCATATTGAATGTACTGTTTTTATTGCTCTCATCCGTGAGAGCATTGATTTATTATTAATTTGTTTTTTCGTAGAAATCCTGGGTGATTTGATTAACATCCTTCTGGATTTCATCGGTTGCTTTTTTCACCATATCTTCAACATATTCGCTGAGGTCAATCTCCGCAAAGTTGATGGCGGCAAACTCGTCTGGAGTGAAGCCCCTGCACTGCGGTGAACCCGAATCGCCCCAGCCACTGAAGTTCTTCAGCTGCGGTCTGCCCTGTTCATGAATAATTCTCGCCAGCTTGGAGTTAAAACAGCAGTATGAGGTTGCCTTCTGGACACATCCCAGCAGAGGGATTTTCTTTTTGCAGTATGTCCCGACTTCATGACAGTAACCGGAACCGGCCTGCATAGCGGTTTCCATCGACGTCTGATCGCAGGCTTTCATGAGGTATTGCATAGCGAAGTAAATGGCAACGGAGATCGCCAGACTTGTCGGGTCAAAGGCAACCAACATGGCATCACCAAACCCCTGGGCTGCCATAGACGATGCGACAGCTGCATCACCGGTCGCCTGCATCGCGACGGTATAGTAGGTATAGGCCTCCTGCGCAGCGCCGTACACTTTGGATATTGTACTGGCCGCCGTGGAGATATTACCCAATGCGCCTACGGAGTCGGTGAATACTTTCCCTTCGCTTTTGCAGCAGTTCTTAAAGGCCGTATCTACCCCAGCGAGCTTGCAATCCTGCGCACGGCCACTGAAGATAAACAGCTGATCCATACATACGCCATCGTCAGACTTCTTACCGTCATTGACCAGCATTGAACCGTCTATGTTACCTTCATCCACCGGCTTGTTAACGCCGATATCAATGCACTTATTAGGGGAGCATGACGCGCCGCCGTTATTATTCAGGCAGGACTGATTTACACCGATTGGGCAGTAGTTCTCCGACGTGTTCCAGACACAGTTAGTGCCACTGAGCGTTCCCTGTGAGCAGGAATACTGAGTGGATGATGACGTGGATTTTACACACTGACCGTTTTGTATAACGTAGCCTGACTGACAAACGGCCTGCACCGGTCCGGCATCGGACACGACTTTACACTGGTTGCCATTGACCAGCGTACCCGTGCTGCACAGATAATTCAGGTTTGTGGTTGTGGTGCGCTTACACTGACCACCTTCGAGCACAGTCCCGGATGGACAGGTCAGTTGCACAGCACCGGCATCTGCGTTAACGAGACATGAGCCGTTGACCATAGAACCGGCAGAGCAGAGGTATTGCGCGTATACGACAGTTTTCCAGAATCTGGCTGGCCCCTGCATGATGATCCGGCATTCTGCAATTTGATAACCGGCTGGTACGTTAAAGCATCGGCCCCGGTTCGTATCTTCCATAATGGCGCCCGGCATCACGCATTTCCCGGCCCCATCATAGTCCCATTGGTTGCCGCCAACGTTAGGGCAGCTGAGTGTCGGCTGTAGCTGCTGCTGTGTGATGCAACGGCCATTCTGAATGAAAGAGCCTGCGGGACAGGTTTGCGTCGGGGCAGTGTAAGAATAGGACTGACAACCATTACCCACCATTACATATCCGCTTGGGCAGTAACCCTGGGCCTGTAACAGACTTTCTTTCACGCAGCGGCCATTCTGGATGAAATAGCCATTTGGACACTGGCTACCCAGGGGGGCGTATTCATATTTCATGCAGGCCCCGTTTGCCTGCATTGTATATCCCGGCAAGCAATACGAATTCGCCGCCGTAGAATGATTAATCGTTGCAGTCTGACAGGCCTGATATTCGCCTTCATCGCCCAGATAACCATTATTATTTAAATCCTGTCCGCATACGAAATTTGTTGCAATAGGATTCGCCGCTTTTGCTGGCATAATACCAATCAACATTACGAGCTGGCACAGGATGAGAATGGAACTAATTAACTTCCTCAGCATTTCCATTATTTATCCTTATTTGCTTGAACCATCTGGCTTCTTGGGATTGCCAGAACTACAGATCATGTCCTGACCAGCCTGACGAATAACCTGCATGATCGCTGAAGCTTCTGCGAACTCATTAAGACACTGGCAGGCTTTGATAACTTCCTCGCCTGGTTCAGCAGGACATTTGTTCGTTGCATCACACTCATAATAGAAATTGTCATACTTGATCACGCCCATTTTATTATTTTTATCAACCTGCCCGGAAACAGCCATGTCTGGAGTTTGTTTCGGCTTACGGGTTTTGCACATATTTATACAATCACCCACTTTCGGCATGTCAGGCCAGAATAGTTCCCCTGCGCCGTAAGATACCTTGCCGTTATTGAACATTTTGTCTTTGTAGTCGCCGGGCGTGACGGTTTTATCGATATAGGCCTTACGCTCAATTATTTTGTCGAAATTAAAGTCTGTCTTGCGGTTGCATCGGTATTGCCGCTTCTTTTTAAACCAATCACGTTTCACAGCGACAGAGCAGAAGCTGCCCTGAAGAACCTGGGTTTGGGGAAGAGGGATAAGGCCGGTGTTGATGCTACCAGTGAAAGTTTTCACTCCGTCCACAGTTTCATCGACAAGCTGACAGTTTTGGTCCTGTTCATAAGCAGTACAGGTGTTTGAGACATACTCATCACCTTCACGACAGGAGAGGTCAGCCTTCAGCCGTACCAGTGCATATCCTTCACCTTCACCAGAGACTTCGACGCGGATTTTGAATTTGACCGGGCCATTTTTATCGAGGTACTGTTTAAAGTCCGTATTCGGAGATTGGTTCCATGACTTGTTCAGTTCGCATGCGCCAGGCACCGGGCCTGCATCGTTCCAGTTGCCATACGGTCCTGACCAGACGACTTTATCTCCGGCCCACAGTTGCATCCAGTCATCAAAAACGGCGTTAATGAGTGTAGCGCTGGCTATACGGGTGTGGTCTTTGATGAAAAAGTTAGAATCAACTTCAAAGTATTTACACGTACCGCTCCAGTAGTTGTCACCCAGACGACCTAAAACCAGTTGCAGGCAGTCAGTGCCACATTGCTGAACGGAACCTTGCCCTCCATCAAAGGCGATAATTTCATTCAGCTTAGGTTCATCCAGATTCACGTTACGAGTGATATCGCATGAGTACACATCAGACGTTTCGTTTGGGTTCAGGCTGCCTTCAGTGATCATGCGGTAGGCATCACTGGTGGTCTTCTGACTGTTGGCATCCGTCTTCATGGCGTTATAGTTATCCTTGTAAGACAGAATTTTTTTGCCATCAGCTGTACCGAAAAAGCCTTCAGAGTCGCCAATTGAGCAGGAGGCCGTATCACCGCCGACAAAAGATGCCGATACGCCGTCAACCTTAATCTGACTCAGTGTGAACCAGGGGTTTGCCCGTGAAAGTGCCTGTGATGCGCCGCCACCCAGATCGTTAAGAATTTGGCCCAGGTTATTCCATGCGAGATTGCTGCCACAGCTGTTATTTATGCAGTAACAACCACCAAGTTCCGTCATAGCGACATTTTTACGGCCAAGTTGGTAGCTCTTGGGATCTGCAACCCAGGCCCAAGAAGTGCAGGTAGCAGCATTATTCGCATCGGAACACGTCTGAAAGCCGTTACTGCAAACTACTGAAATATCCCACCCTGGTGACGTTGTGATGTCCAGGGAGCCGTTCATATCGGTATCCTGCATGATATTCAGCAGTTTTAGATTACCGTTCGTTGTGGGTTGAACAAGCATGCGCATGAACTCTGATGAGCCTTTGCAAACGGCTTTACCGTCAAATGCAGTTTTGCCGTCATACGTTTTCATATTGTTTTCACCAGAAACCGGACGGATCTGGGATTCATTTAAACGCGAGGCGTTACTCGTTTTCCCTTTGACTGTTGATGAAATTGAACCTGCGATATCTTTACTTGCAGTAATTTTGGCTGTATCCGGGGTTGCCTGAATTTGCGCATGCGCAAATGAAACAGGGAGCATAAATGCTCCCAAAGCCAGAAGATTCACATTCTTCATCAACCGGCCCTCAGTACATCCGGGTTCACCCCGGAGAGTATTTTAAGAGCCTCAACAGGTTCTTTGCCCTCAGCCATAAGCCGGTCGAATGCAGCAACATCTGCACCGTCTGACGTGTTAACCCAATAGCGCCACTGATCCACACAAAGACGAGCCACTCCCATACCCAACGGACAGTCGATAAAAACTTCACCGTATCGTGGTCGGGCATTACGAACACTGCTCAGTAGCTTAAGCGGGAAGCCTTCCGTGATGTTAGGAAGAAGGCCTTTTTTAACCGCTTCGTCGTACATGCGTGATTCCAGATAGTAACGCCATTGGGCGTTAGCCTTAACAACCGGGCCTAGACCTGGAAGCACTTCATAATCCAGCGGTGACTGAAGGACGATCCCCATCGCGCCGCGGTATTTACGAGCGCGACGATAGCCTTCGTTTATCATCTGAGTCAGACCATCCATCGAAACCATGCCGGTTTTCTGCAACATCGAGGCGACTTCCTCGACGAGGATAATGCTCGGACGCGAGCGGTCGGAGAGGTACAAATCCATCGTAATCGCGTTCATGAGGTTCATGACCATTGGGAAGAATAGCTGCTTAACAGAGCGCAGCTTCTCCAGGTCAGTACAGACGAAATCATCATCTTTGATGTTGAAGGTCGTTGGACCGCAGAAGAACTTGCCAAAGGCGCGATCAGATTTAAAAGCTTTCAGTAGATAGGCGAGCTGGAATGCGACACCTTGAATCTCTTCAATACTTTTTTTGTGCTTATCGCTGTATTCCGACTCCAGAAATTTGCCGGATGTCAGGAAATCAGTGACGGCATCCGTTCCCCTGATACCATCACCTGAACTGTAAGCGTGGCGACAGGCCTGATCTATCAGGTTGGCTTCCAGTTCATTCACATATTGGCCGGTGAACGCGTATGCGGCAGAACTAAAGACTATCTGTGCCGCTGAAATATTCTGGGCCAGGTCTTCATCATCATTGGCTACAAAATCGAGGGGGTTGATGCATATGGGATTTTCGAGGTTGAAATCTATGTAGCGACCTTTGCGTATGCGTGTCAGTTTTTCATAGCTTTTACCCAAATCCATGATTCGCGTTTTGGCACCAATACTGGCGTAATCATCGATCATGCTGTTCAGGAAGAACGATTTACCCCCGCCCGTTTCTGCGATCACAACGAAGTTGTGAGCGTTCGCTCGCTTATCATACATGTCGAGTGAGATTAGCTGACCCTTACGGCCAATCAGGGACTGCACCGGACGGCCACCACCACGAAAATCCGTCTGAACTGGCAGGAATCGTGCAATATTTTCATTATCGAGATAGAAATGGCGGTCGATATTGTCAATATTGCCTTCAATGTTATAAAAGCCGAAGGGCAGGGCAGTATAGAACATGACGTTCTTAATCGACTGCTCATACATTATCTGGAAGTCAAAGCCCTCCCATAAGTTTTTAGCCTGCGCTGCGGCCTCAAACGCTTCCTTTTCCGTTTTACCAAACACCCAAAGCTGCGGGATCATGTAATGGAATTTGCTGTCTTTGGCCATCATGCTTTGCATGATGTGATATTCGTCCATACGTTGACGTAACGAGTGCGCAAGTCCCGCGCCAACGCGCTGGAACATCGTTTGTGTTGCCTTATCGGTTATATTCTTGCGCAGGTCGTCATACACGATTGTCAGGGTATAGAGGAAAGGCGATTTGATTTGTCGCATGTCGTCCTCAACACCCATGTAACCGCCAAACAGTTCATTAGTATTGAGTGGGTTATTTTTGCCCTGTGGGACAACATTGGGATAAAGACATACACCGTAGCGGTGTCCGGCATAAATTACAGAGCCTGGATCGCTTAGGTCGATATTTGTGGCATTCATCTGCTTACGCAGCTGCCGTTCTGGGTCATACAATCCGTTATTAGGTTCTCCGCTTAAGAACTCACCGGCCCATTTAATCAGGTCAGAGGCTTCCCAGCGGCGGGGTTCCATCCCCGCAATGCCGAAAGATTCATGGATTGCTACCAGAAGTTCTTCAGAGATCCGCTGCTCATGTTTGATAGTGAAGAACAGGCGGAAATTACGTAGCGGGATGTTGAACAATTTAGCGACACCGTCAGCACCTTCACGCAGAAATTTATCCATCTGCGCCATGTTCATAGCTGTAACGGGATCGTTCTCGTTGCGAATATTGCAGTATTCTTCAATATGGCTGTTCAGATTATGGTCGGGATATAAAATCCACTGGCAAACAGTACCTTTCGGGAATTGAGAGCGCACGATACCATGCAGCTTATCGAGCTTGTCATTTCCCATAAATGCCAGTGGTTTGAGTTCCCAAATCCAGCCAAGTGTATTGTCAAAATTCAGGAAGACGTTGGTATCAACATCCTCTCCGGGCAGGCGTTTCTTGAATGCGAGATAGGGTAAATATTCGCTAGGCTGATCGCGAACTGCCATATTCAGAATATCGGATTTTGTGACTTCATTGCGCAGGAACAGGTGGCGCTCAGCAAGCGTTTTCAGAGTGTTAAGCATTTAGCCTTTCCCCCCCATCAGGAATGATGGCGCTGAATCATCTGTAGAAAGCTTGTAATCAGTCAGGACGAATTTCGGTCCATTCAGCATGGTGAAGACGTAACGCGGCATGTAGGCCGTCTGGTCATCCAGACCTGGTGAGTAGGAAAGGATGAGCGTTCGAACCACAGTAGGCTGACGAACAACCGGTGTCTGCGGAGCTTCAACCAGCTGAGCCATTTGTTTGTAAACACGGTCACGATATAGCTGGTATGACGGATCTGCTTTTGTTGCCGCAGCCTGATTCGTGGCCGCTGTTTTAGCGGCAGATCCCTTTGGGTCATCAGCAACGCCATCTTCAGTTATTGCATGCCCCATATCCACGCCGGTTGTTGCCTCTGTATAAGCATCATCTGACGAAATGCACTTACCGTAACCATCTTCGAGCTTACATGCGAAATCATTGTGGTAAGGCAGAAGAGAGCAGCCTGAAAGAATCGAGGAACCCAACAGCAACAGAGAGATTTTGGCGAGTTTCATTATTTGATCCTTACTTGTTTGATTTCGAGTGAAGCGGTTTTCTGAACAAAAAGAGTCACATCTTTGCCTGGGCCGGTTTCTAGAGCTGGAGAGGTTTGCTGAGCGAGGTTTAACAGGTATTTTGATACCTCAGTAAAACCTCCGGCCACGCCGGTTGCAGCTGCATTTTTAGAGGCTTCATCAGGCTTGATGGTGTTAATACTTCCAAGCGGGGAGACGTTCTGCTGAATGCTCTGGTTGCCAATGACGTTAGCAAATGCCTCAACAGATTTTGCCAGCACCGTACCGGCGAGAAGACGGCCCGCACGAGAGACAACACGCGCAGACATATCACGTTTACCGTCGCGATCAGAAACAAACCCGGTAACATCACCTTCGACGATGTAACCGCCGTCCATTGTCATACAGTGCATAGAGACAGGAAGCACAATGATACGTTCAGAGCTGAGATTGCCTGACGCATTGGCAATCACGAAGCACCCGCGAAGGTTCATTTTGATGAAGTTAGGTAGCTGTGCCGGAGCCTGAACCCTGAACATCAATGTCTGGGGATTATCAGAGCCATACTGACCTGTAAGGGCGTTAACGCCAACGAGGAGCTTTGCTTTCATAAATCCAACCGGCAACTGGATCTCGTTCTTTTTTGCGGAGTTATCCTCCTGCGGGGCGGCCATGCCGATATCGCCGTTACCGTCTGAAATACCGCCGACCCATACAACAGAAGGTTCTTCTCCATTTCCTGAATCCTGCTTACCCCCCTGTGAGGATGGATCAGTGTAAGCGGCAGGTGTGGGATAGCTCAGCATGCCAGTACCATCGGCTGCATTACCGGAAGCCGGTGATTGAGCATTTTCACTCGGAGCAGTTTGTGAACTTCCCGCTTGAGTGTTTGTATTAACAGCAGCAGGAGGAGGGGTGAGACTAAACTGGCCTTTTGCCATAGCATCGGCCACTGCGTCTTTAACCTGCGTATCGATGCCTGATTTGAGATCTTTGATCTGACCACCGAGAGTGGAAACAATATCGTCCTGGACGTAAGAGCTGGTTTTAGCCTCAGCAACATCAGTCTGTTTAGGAGGTTCGACGGGTTTCTTTTTATCCTGACCCGTCAGGTAATAAATACCCAGGGCAATGATAACGAAAGTACCAATAGTGCCGTACTTTTTAATATTCTTCTGCTGAGCAGAAGGCTGGCGATGGAACCAGGCTCGCGCTTTTTCGATAAGCGGGAATTTATTATCAACCATTACATTGTCTCCCTGTGAACGATGACAAGTGATGAAAGCTGGCCTCTGCTGAGGGAAAGACTTTCAGCAGTAATGGCAAAAATATTTGTTCCAAAGTTTGAATTAAGGAACATTGTTTCAGTCAAAGTGACGTTGTTTAATGCGCGAATGGTATACTGCGACCCGCGTAAACCTGTGCCATCGACAAGAACATCCCGCTCTTTGCGAATTTCAATTGGTATATGACGGCCACGACTGTCATATATATTCTGCATCCAGCTTCCGCGATCTGGGACAACTTCAAAACTTTCAGGTAATCCTTTACCGCCAGAACCATCTGAAATTATTTTGGTTGTTAGCGCAATTGCAGCTTCTTCCAGCGGCAATGACCCAAATAAGGCCTGATTATCTTTAATACGATCTTTCGTATCTGAACCAAGTAAAACCTTATGAGGATTTTCATACTTAGGCAGTGCGATTAATTCAAAGGTAGAAGTGCCGCACGTTAAGTAGAGTTCTGTCGGCTCAGAGTAATAGTGATTTACACCGTCTTGTGCTAAATACTTAAACTTTACCCAGAATGAACGACGGTCAGAACCAACACCGACTTCAACAGGCTTTTCTTTACTGTATACAGGCTTAGTTGCCTCGCCAGATTCACAGACCAGACGGTTAACGTCGCGGTTTGACAGTACAACCTGGGTAGAGACTTCAGGTAAAACACGCTGAGTATTTTGAGGGAATGTTTTCTTATCGGCAGCAATGGTCTGTGCTGACATTACTGTCAGAAAAACTAATAATGCTTTTTTCATATTTTAACCTTGAATGTCAAGAATCCAGAAACGACCTTCTGAAACCGTGTAGTCAATATACATTTTTTGGGTTTCTGCTGGTTTTGCTTCCTCGCCAATAATTTTCCGCGTTTCAACACTAAACTGAATACGATACTTTTTCTTCGCGGCTGTGGTGTATTTAATATCCTCTGGATTCTCTGTAATGGTGATTGCCTGTTCAGGCAGCAATTCCATGAGCTGAGAAACCGTATTAAACTGCTTAAAATACTTTGAGCGTTCATTAAGTTTCACGCGTACAGCCTCATTGCGGTCTGGATATACCAGGCCAAGCAAGGAAGAGAATTTACTGTCAATTGTGGCTTTCGATATAGAACCGTAATCAGCGATGACAAGTCGCAACAACATCCGCATGTACTCGGCAGATGCGCTCTCCCCTGTAATTAACAGGTCACTGGACTTCGCGCCATAAGGTACAATAATCGTAGTCTGATTTTTTTCTAACTTATCTACCTTCTGATAAGTTAATCCGTTTAAAACGACTGCTGCGATAAGCGCAGCGCGAAAGAATTTCGTTTCCGACTTTTGTTTTTGATGGTCATTTAGTGCCTCAGTGACAACCTTTTTTGCCGGGAGTTTATTCGGCTTTTTGAACATCTTTTATTCCTCCAGCTTCTTCGCCGATGAATTTGGGTAGCCATATATTTCGACTAAACCGAGTTTATAGAGTGTGTGACGGAAGAACCCCCGGCCTTTAGTACGCTTAATTTTGATAATAACGATGGATACGGGAAATAATACCGCCCAGGTAAAACCACCCAACTGCATACTTGCAAGATAACAAGCGATGAGGATCATCCATTCATCCCTATCAAACCAAAATATCTGAATAGGTTGATGGGGGTAGCGGAAAAATCGGCCTTCATTAAATCCGTAATCCATCGTTAATTTCCTTTAGAAAATTGTCGCACCGAGAGACTGGGTGATCTCATCGAGTTTGATCAAGCAGGAACCAGCCAGGATGAATGGCAAAGCGCGGGTCCATCCCTCATTCATTTTTGTGGAACCCATTGCAATCAGCCATGCACCACCCACGAACCCGATAGGGCCGCTCGCAATTTTGTTAATTGCGATGTCATAAACGTTATAACCAAATGAACCGGTGGAAGGAGTGGTAAATGCAAACACCGCCTGGCTAATGGCAAGTAACGCCAGCGCCATAAAGAAGGCTGTAATTAATTTTGCCTGGCGTGACTGCATCGCCTTACGCAGTTTCTGCATATGAGAGTCTACGAATGATGGCGATTTATTAAAATTAATAGAAAGAGCGGAAAAGTTGTTTTTGCAAATAGTTTGCATAGGTAAACTCCGGTTATTTAACAGGTTTAGCGGAAGGTTTTTCCAGCTTTGTTACGGCTGGCTTTTCGAGTTCGGTAATAGCCGCAGCAATTTTTTGCTGGTTAAAACCGACAATCAAATTAGGTTTGGTATCGACATTAAACAGGAACGATGGTGTTCCATTAACACCTACTGCCTGAAGTATTTTTGCGTGTTGCTCTATTACTGCATCTGCCTCCTTACAAGTTTTCAGAGCTTTTTGCTTAGCCATTTGCATGGCATCTGCACCGTCAGGGTTGTGCGGTAGTTCGGATGAATAAACATATCGAACTGCCGCATCTTTATCTTCAGAACAAATTACGTGCTCAATTTTGGCACGCGCCAGGGGATGACCTGGGTTTACCATGAAAATCAACTTACGTTGAACAGGGTGATCTTTGGAGTAGGTTTTGATCCACTCGTCATAAGCATGGCAATACGGGCAGTCAGGGTCAGTGAACTCGTAATATACAGGCGCATCTTTCGGGCCAATCGTAATTGCTGAGTCAAGAGGCAGGCCTTTCAGAGTATCGGTCAGGCCATTCATTTTGCTTTGTTCGGTCAGATTCACACCGGATGAATCATACATTTCCCCGAAAATTAAAACGCCTTTCTTGCCATCTTCGCCAGGATGGAAATAAAGAATATTACTGCCGGTTTTGACTTCATAAATACCCTTAACAGGTGACTCGCCAAAACCTGTAATGCTCATGCCGTTAAAGGAAGCTGCCAGCTGGTCTTGTGCAGCTTTCATGCTGGAAGAATCGGCAACCGGTTTATCTGTCGCATTTTGCGCATGCGCAATTTGAGAGGTCATACCCAGCACGATCGCGATGGCAACTACAGCTTTTTTAAAATTCATTATTTCTTATTCTCCAGACGTAGGAAGATTGATTCTGCGGATTCGACTGTCGTGACAGGTTTCACTGGCACAACTGGACATTCAACCGGAGGGCATTGCACTGCCGGTTTAACAGACTTGGTTCTCGTTGCTCGTTTTTTTGAGGCTCCCTTACCTGAGCTTCTATAGGTTGGGTAATTGACGGAAGGTGGCAAAGCAAAAAAGCCGAAGTTGTTACGGTCAAATACTTGTGAGGCCTCCTGATCGCTGACGATGTAAAAAGCGCCAGAAGGTCGCTGAATAATCCGATCAGCAAATGCTGGCTGTGCCAGCATTTGCGAGGTCATCACGGTGATCAGTGACGCTGTAATTCGATTAAGTTTCATCGCCTGTTATCCGTGCTGTGATATGAATTTGTATCATACGGCGATTATAAACGTTATCTGGAATCAATCAACATATTGCATGATAAAAATTAATATCATAAAAAAGTGATTTGCCTTGCGAAATACTTGCTTATGTTTCAGCTGGTTAAATTAATTATTGGGAGTCGTAATCGAGGTTTGATTAAGTCAGGCTTTGCAAATCAAAGTAGTGGACAAGGGTACAAACTGTATACCTGATTGTATTTGAAACTGAGACTGACGCGCCTTCGGCTTGTCCAACCGACATCATGCCAGGAAAGAATTTCCTGGCATGTCGCCGGTTTGCGGTAACTTAAGGGGGGAAGGGGAGGTAAAGGATTTAACTTTTGTCTTTATCGATGAAGCGACAAATCGCTGTATAGATGACCCTGTTTGGGTTTTGATTATCAGCATTGGAGAGCATTTCGATAGTGCGTATTGTATCCGGCTTCAGCCATACACCCTTGTAGGGGGCATTGTCAGGGCTGGAAAAATACCGTGGAGAAACTGTCCCTTCGGTACGGTTTTTAACCAGCCACTCAACTGTTTCAGCGATAATATCCGCTTTTTGTTCCCCACGAGTCTCAGCCAGATTGTCTATCGTCTGCATGAGATCATCTTCAATCTTGAAGCGTTTAAAAGTCCAGTCATTAGGATGCGACATGTTTCTAACCCATTTATAGTTGTTGTGGTGACTTGTAGAATGTCAGTACAATTACTGCAATAGGACAAGCCTGATTCTAACCGACCTTATCCAGTGGCTGACTCAACTTATACCGGTCGGCAAACGCGAATAAAGCTGAGTAAAAAATTTCAGATTCAGGTATCTTGAGTTTAGCCGAGAGAGCTGCGGCACGTTCCTGGGCTTCTGGTCCAATGAAAACGTTGTAACCACACTGATCAACTAACGGCGGTTGCTGAATAACGAGTCTGGCTGATAATGCTGCGGTAAGTTCCTGTGTATCCGCGCTGCTTACGTTTTCGGCACTTTGATCTATCACCGGTGGCCGCTGGATCATTTCGGCGTCTTCAATAAAGTCAGTGATGATCATGTCATGCAGCTCGTACTGAGGCAGGTCGCGAGAGAGCGCCAGCAAGCGCAGGTTGTGCGAAATCGTCTTGCTGAACTTTTTCAGATGGATTTGCTTGTAGCCTTTTACACCTTCTCGTTTACCGCTCATGATCTTCAACCCCCCGGATTTAGATCCAAATCTTACCATTTTTTAATCCAGCTGCTACCCTATTAGTAGTTAATATAGTATGCTGAAAAGAGTTGTAAAAGTGTAAGAGGAGGCTCTATGTATAACTGGAAACTGGATACGGCAGTGAAGCTGGCGAAAGAGAACTTTCTTTCCGGCATTCAGATCGCATTCGACAACGGTTCTACACGTCCCTACCACCTGCATTTTATGACGCGCTGCGGTGACACTGCGCAGCTGGTCACTACGCATACCCAAAAAGAAAAGCGCAAAGTACGAGACTTCAGCACTAAAGGTTCAGTGATCCGTTTTCTTGATGCTCGTTTTCCGGGTTACGACAATTTGCTGAAAGATGAAGTTAAGGTGACAAAAACAGTATAGTAAAAACCCCGGCATCTTTCGATAACCGGGGCTTTAAAGAAGGCGGCAGTGCCAGACACCAACCGCTATATGAACCACTCAACACCATAAAAGTAGCTAGTTTGGCGACGAGACTACTCAATGGCTTCATGGTTAGTATAGCAAACTATTGGTTAAAATAAAGCCCTGGCGCTGCTTTCAATTCACAAGTGGATTGTGGGCAGTTTGAATGAAAGTTAATGAAAATCAATCTGATACAAACTTGTATCATGAGTTGATACCAGAGGCGATCCGGTATAGACCTTCCAGGCGTGGGGAATTCAACACGTTACGAAAGGGGCTATCTAAAATTCATCGCAGATACACTCCAACTTTCGAAATCAAAAAGCAGCCAAAAGGTATTGGTGCGCAGCTTTTCGCATGCATCTGCAACCATGATTGGAACCGCAATCCGGCACTTATTGCCCTCAGACAAAAGGGCTATACACCGTTCTCTCGTCAATTTGATCCCAACTTTAAACCTAAGCCACGTCGCTTGGGTGTGAGATCTGAGAGCAGGGAAGCGCTTACGGCCCTACATTTTTCTCTGGCGGCCAACTGTGATTACAACCCCAGCAGTGAATATCCTTTCGAGATCTGCGTGCCGTTTGAAGAAATTGCACGTCAGATGGGCGTGTTGCATCGATATGAGAACGGCAGAACTGCCTGTGATGTTGCTTATCACGCTTTACGCGTTACGGAAGAAATGGGCCATGCAATTGTTGTCAGAGAATTCGACAAAGATAGCAGGCAGTACAAGGCACTACGTATCTTTTTAACTGTAGATTTTTTCACAAGCAAAGGCATTACGCTTGAACACCTGAAGAAAATGCTTACTCGTTTTCAGGCCTGGACGCGTAAAAATGGTCTGAGTGAGACATTAAAACAGCGCAATGAGCGTCACCTGCTTCGCATGGAGCGCCTTGACCTGAGTATTGAAAAGCGCCATTCACTCAAAAAACTTCTGAAGCGGATTAAATGGCAGATCACCAGCCCGGAGTTAATCAAAGAGAAAGAGAAGGCCGTCTCCAGCTTGCAGGAGGCAATTGATGCCAAGCAACCCGTCAAGTTGCATGCAGCCGCGAAAGCTAAATGGCTTCAATACCTGAATAGTGGCCGCTCAATGCCGATCATTACGACTCGGCTGGAAGCCGAGCTTTCTAAAGAACAGCCAACGTTACGACACATCGATGAAGAACAGTTCTATCGGCTCTTACTGGAAAGGGCTGGAGTTGAGTAGAGCTTTATGCGCAATAATTTGAAACGCTTAAAACCGCCTCTGGCGGTATCTGTGCTTCTCTGATTGACAAGTTTGTTTGATTTTTACGCTGTTGCTCTCCATGTTTTTCGTTCGTTCCTCCCCGTTTTTTGCTTAAAACCCCCTCCAGTGCCGCACCATAGAGTCATCGAGTGAATTATGTACAGTTAACTTCGAACTATACTGCTAATTTCGAACGTAGTTTCTGAACATAACAAGCCCTTTTAAAAAAGGGATTACATTGGCATCCTTCGGAATGCCGAATGTACCTCCCCTCGCTACGCTCAGGGCATAAAACCACTCCCTCAATATCGGCTCTCATACTTTGAAAAAATTAAGAAGTAGCACCTGGCGTAAACGCCAGGCAAACGCGAGTTTGCGGCCGTGCAAGTATTCAGGCTCAGCAGGGCCAGTGGAAACGCCCCCGTAGCTCGCCTACGGCTTCGCACTCGCAGTACCACGCCCCGGACCTAAAGGTCCGGCGTACCCTCGCGCAAGCGCTCGGCGCTAACTGCGCACCACCGTGGGGGCTATGAATGATAGTGCGTTCATTAAGTGGGTTAAGGCTTAGCAGGGCGGGGGGATGGGATTGGTGCTACCTATCAATCACGAACCGGCTTCGCCGGGCTTCGTCGGATTAGGGTTTCGGGTCAATTGATACTCTGTGCTGCCGACTTACATGCGCTTACGCGCATAAAACCGCGCACACATCCATCATGTGCAAAATAGTGTATCCTGTGTCCGCAGGTTAAACAGAAGGAAGGTGGATGCCAGTGAAAGAACATGATCTACACGCGTCAGGTTTTACGAAAAAGGAAGTCGCGAGAATTAAACGTCACCTTGAAACCGGTGATTCACTGGACAGGGTTCTGTTTGATCTTTCCGGTTATTTCAGGATGTTCATTTGGGTTTGCATAGGCATGGCCGTTATAACCATATTGAGCGTTATTTTAGGCAGCCCGTCACAGGCAATCTCCTGCGCAATAGCCGTAGCTTTCCTGCTGATTGTGTTTCTTCTGGTGATGCCTGTTAAAGTTGGTTATAAATCCTGGAGGCTATTGAGAACGCACGTTAACGATTTTGATCGTCGTGGGTGAGCAGCTCCAGTACAACCTTTGCACTGACTCCCCATCCCAAAACTTTCATGCTTAGCTTGCCTGGAGACATCGTTTGTACTTTACGGTAATAGTCGCCCGGAAGATAACGGAATAACCGCCAGGCCTCAGCTTTGCCTGTTAACCCGAAGACACTATAGACACTTGCCGCTAGAGTAGTGGCGTTGAATACGCCAAGACCAACATCGCGACTAAATCCCATGAACTCTGCAATTGACATCGCTCCATCAGCGAGTATCCCTTGCGATGCAGGTTCATTCAGTAATTGCCGGGCCGCCTCCCTGGAAACCGTGTTTAGAGCGTCACCGACGAGAACAGCTCCTGCAAGCATACCTACAGGGGTCATCGAGGCGATCATAACGCCACCAAAAACGGCCTGAACGCCAGCAAGGACGACTTTGATACCTGAGATGAAATAACCAACGATTTTATTCTGGTCAGTGACATATCGAACTTCAGCATAAATCCTGGCGTAGCCGGTTTTGAGCATGCGTGACTGTTCGAGCAAGGAGCTGTTTTCTAATCTCAGTTTCTTCAGGCAGGCAATACAGTCCTCATCAGAGGTGGCGCGTCTGGCGGCTTCAAATTGCTGCATGATGACTTGTCTGATCTCATCAACAAACTTCAGGCGCGTCAGTGAGTCACTGATATGCATGGCCGCAACGGTGTTTGCGGTATTAACAAGCTTACGAGCTTCGAGATTAATCATCGTGTCAGCCCACTGTCGCCTGTTCTGACCAGGAAAAAGCGCGATATCCATCAAAACATCCTTATGTATGATCCATAAACGCAATTGTACTTAAGTTTATGGCAGATACACAAAGCTCGATGCAACCAGTTTTTAAAGACCAGGAGTGGGGGAAAGCCTGGTCAGTACATTCAGGTATGTTCTACAAATGCTCTTAGGGAATCATAAGGTAATTTTTCATCCACGCAGGGTACTCTGGGATCTCTGTAATGTTTACCGAAGCTCTAATCTCATGGCCACGTATAAAGTAGACTCCGCCGCCCAGAATACACGCCATACTTTTAATAACCTCACTGCGGCTTACTGAAGAGGGTAACAATGAGGTTTTTCTATAAATTTCAATTTGTTCGATCTCCTTTGAATCTAGATTTACGGTGACCGTACATCCACCGGTATCTCTGAGATTCTGGCGATATTTTTTCACACGAGACGCTGTCGTGGCAGGGGGCTTTGAGCCTTTAGGTTTACCTTGCTTGCGAACATATAGTGTAGTCACTTTAATCTCCTGTAACGTTTATGTGTTACATGATAAATATTTGTATCATTAAAATCCATATAAAAGCGTCAGAATGTGCCTTCAAAACTCCATTTGCGCATGCGCAAATTTGCAGGCAAGAAAGAAGAAAATTAACGTCAATAATGCAAAGTAACGCTTTACTGTTACACCGCCTTGATATAATATTGTATCAAGTTGAGGCGCGACTATAGCCAAAACTGATTTGCGCATGCGCAAACCACGCAGGAGCATTGAGTCAGTAACGCTTAACTGTTATATTAATAGTGTCATGAAGTTAGTGATTTGGGATAGAAAATCCATAACCGGAGATTTGTCAGATGACAAAGAAACCTTCAAATTTAAAGAAAACACTCCTTTCTCAGGCAGTAACTAAGACCATTAAGTCATTAAGTCCTGTACTTTGCACAGGTAATGGCAAAGGTGGCGTCGGTAAAAGTACCTGGGCATTCCACATTGCAGCTGCTGCGGTAGAAGCAGGGCTGAAACCTTTACTCATCGATATGGATGAGCATCTAACACTTACAGTTACCGGCTCAACGCATCCTGAATTGCCAGATTATGCGTTCTCTTGTGATATGTTCACAGATGAAGGGATCACGAAGCCAATCATGGAGCTTGAGCTGCTTCCGGGGTGCTGGTTCCTGCCGCGCGATAGCCGTTTGGATGAAGTTAACTCGACACCTTTTGAATCAGGAATAGTGCTTTATCCTCATTCTCATCTTGAGTCTCTGCGCGAACAGTTTGATCTGATAATCATTGATACGCCACCAGGCAAAGGGAACTTGCAGCAGGCAGCTTTCCTTTGTGCTGATACTGCGGCAATGATTACCGAGTTAAGCAACGTCTCTATTCATGGGTTGGTAACTGCCATTTCAGTAATAGAACAATTAGTCGAAACGTTAACTGATGGGGAAACAGATAGCCCTTATAAAGTCCCAGCATTTATTGTTGTCCCTAATAAATATAATTCCCGAAGTGATGGTGAAAAGGCATTGCTGTCTGAATTGAGAACGAACGAAATCCTGCTGACTAATGAGGTGAATGTCAGAACTCCAATAAAATTTGCGACGGATAACTTGGTTCCAATATGGAAAATCAATAATGGGAACGCAAGACTGGCTGCAAAAGAAATGAGATCTGCAATCAAAACAATTTTAGAACTGGCGGTGAAAAAATGAAAACTCCAATGACTAACAAACTGGCCGGGGGCCTTAGCAAACTTTCACAGGCAGCTTCTGCACGTAAGGATAATGTCTCTGGAACCATTATTCTGGTAAAACCTTCAGATTGCTTTGAAGAAGACAATCCACGTACTGATTTCGATGAAAACCTGATTGAATCTTATGTGGCTGATTTTCTTGACCCAGAAATCGGGCAGAAAGAACCAATTCAACTTTATCCTGCGAATAAAGAAGGCAAGTATCGTGTCCAACACGGTGCAACACGTCTGCGTGCGGGATTAATAGCAGAGAAAGAAAACCCTGCATTTAAGCTCAAAGCTATTGTCGATAATAGCCTGAACAATAAAGATGAGCTGGAAAACTATTTTGATCGCGCCATGAATAACATCAAACGCGACAACATGACATTACTTGATCGCGCCAACTTTATCGGCAATTACCTGGACAAAGCCAAACAAAGTGGTAAACCAGTAACGCAAGCCGAAATCGCTAAACGTCTGGGGTTCAAAGGTGGTGCATCGTATGTATCTCGGCTTCTCAAATTACGTGATATGACGCCGGAAATGAGTGAGGTATATCAGTCAGGAAACATCGACGATATTGAAGCTTTAGCTACCCTTGCCGAAATTCAGAAAGACAAACCTGAGTTATTTAAAAGCCTCATTGAACTACCTGATTTGGACAGAGCGACGATTCGTAAGGCGAAGAAAACAGGTAAGATAAAGGAAACAGAAACTGGTACTCAGCAGGAGACTGCCGGGCACGATACAGAACCGAAATCCAAAACTGAGCCAGGCGCAAATACTATATTATCGCAGTCGGAAATGGATGATTCAGTGGTAGCAATACCATTTGTTGACTACCTTTTCCAGACGGGACGCGTCAACATATTAATTAAAACTGTTAATAATGGATTTCTTGCCGCGCTGGAAACAGTATTCGAACACGGTATTAATGCAGACGTTGACTTTAAAGATTCTGTTGTTTGGGCTACAGAAGATGAAGCGATCGACTTTGGTAAAAAACAGATTAAAGATTGGGCTGAAGTCGTATTAGCTGAAAAGGATTCCCTTAGCGTTGAAGAATATCAGGATATTGTTGGGTATCTAAATACGCTGAAGAATGTAAACCCACAAAACGACTATTCAGATAAAAATAAAGATAGCGGTTCCCGAAAAGCAAAAACAGGCCAGTTAACAGCCGTTATCTTTGTTGAAGTGAATGGCGAAGAAGGTCTGCTGCTTTTAAAAGTTCCGAAAGACCATATCGGAGCTGATGAGAGCAACGCTCACTCAAACGGCTTTGTGTATGTTCAAATTGGTTCCGAAATTCGTGCTGTGAAGGAAGGAGAGTACGTCATCAAAAGCGTATCCTATCGGGAGTGAGCATGTATTCATTGCTGATCAAAGACCGTAGCTATCCGATAGCGGTATACATGAACTACATGACGCGGGTAAAGGGATTTACCCGCACACAGGCGGTAGACATTCTAACAACCGCAGCTGTAAAGATGGGGATAAGAGATAGCGCAGCTGCGCCAGCGAACAATACTGTAGCCGAATGGGGTAAGAGTATCGAGGCCCCCTTATGGTCAGTAGTAAGCGCTATGACGATACTGGAGCAGTTTGGGAAAGTACCTTTCACAGATCAGGAATGGGCCTTCTGGTCTTATGCTGTAGTTGAAAGGGGCGGTGACACTGTTAGCTATACAGGTAAGTGGCAGGAGTGGATTCGAAAAGCACAGGTGTATAAGGCTCAGTATGAAAAGCGGGGTGATATTCGAAGAAAATTAGCGTTTGCTACTTCTCCACAGATCGCGATGAAAGTAATTCTGGCATTCAGGGGTAATCAACGACGCAGCCTGACCATTGCCGAGGTATTCGCGAACATTGATAACTCGGCTGAAACCGTATCGAGAGTTACGAGGAGGGTGAATTCATCGGAGTGTTTTAACGATGAAGATGTGATGGAAGTTGTTACTGCAAATGATAACGCTAAGAAACTATATGCGGAATTATTGCTTACAATACATGAGCTTGCTGACCGTAAATTAATCGATTACCGTTCAAGTGGTAATATCACTATTACATAATGGCATTAAATACCAATATCATTTATTGCCATTTTCAACAGAATCAACGATATTAAGTAGGAATGCATTTGCGGCTTTCCTGGCCTCACCTTTGCGCTTAAGAACAGGGATTGTTCTGTCATGTAGTTTACGGAAGAAGATTACGGTATAAAGGTTTGCAATATCGTGCCGATAACGTTCAGGCAGCAGTTTAAGTTTAGAACCAATCCAAAGATTGTCATCCGTGAAGCACATTATAGGTAAAGGAATATACTTCAAACTTTCTTGCAGTTGCTTTTTTTCAGAATAAGACAGTTTGCTCATACGTATACCCGGCAAGGATGACAGCCTAATTATCTCTGAGGCTGATTATGTTGAATGACACAACTCGCGTTAATAATTATAGCAAACCACAAAAAACAGTCGAGAGGTATAACTTCATTACCGAAGAGTTACTGACTATTCTCGACAGCTCACCTAAAGCATTTGTATATATACTAAAATTAGCTTGTAGCAATGCCTTTAATCTCAGTGAAGAGGATGCATTTCGAATCATAGATGATTTATCTGAGAGAGTTCCGCAATCAGAGCTGGAGTCAGCGCTTGGGAGCATTGATAACAGCACTCTGATCGAGCTGAAGAAACGTCCTGAAATCAGCACCGATGTTATACAGGTGTTGGATGAAGACGGTTTCCAGTTGGCCGCGTTGCTTGCTCGACACACATACGGTGATATGAGCGAAACTTCCGATGACCAGGCGCTGTTAAACGATATAGCAGTAAAGACTGGCTCAGGAACTTATGTTACTTCGTATAAACAGGGTGATTTCCATATTAGGGTATCGACAAATTTACCATCATATCAAACTATCCTTGAATTACGTTGAGTCAAAATGGGGGGCTATAAATCCCCCCTGATACCTCGTAACAGCTTCATAGGGTTTCGTCCTCCAGAAAGTAAACCTACCCATGCGCAATGTTCGCTAAGAGTGTTACTCAAACGACTGTAGTGTGTAGGATATTTATCCACCTGAAGGCAGCATGAAGCTTTGGAAAGTGTTGGGTTTTTTAGCATGGTTTTAATTAATAATTTATTACTATCTACTCGTGTTCTGACAGGCATTAAAGTGAAAACCCTATCTACTAATGAATCAATCGTAAATCCAAAATAGCCTAGAAGACGATCCCCTGTTATATGATTGTTATAGTAAGTTGTAGAAGGTCTGATTGAGGATACTCCAAGGTTTTCATTTGCCCAACCTGCATATATCTCAGCTTCACGCATAGTTCTGCATACAAGAACAGTCATGCATTCAGAAGTGTCATTAACGTAGAACGCCATGTTTTATCTCCCTATAAAGTGTCAATTCAGGATACCAGAAGAATACTATCGGCAATTAGGGAAAAAAGATTATGAGATTGACTAAATGACTATCTCTCATATTCCACCATAAGAGATGCGGTTTGCGCATGCGCAAGAAAAAATTCACAATATGTAAATTTTTTCTTGATGCGATTACGTTCCGGTGCTATTGTAATATCTGTAAAGGGCATTGCGCCCATAACCGGAGATAATCATGAAAGTGGTTGCTAAATACAAGCGTGTCGAAATTTCATTCCCGCATGAAATAGTTTCATTAACATTTGATTCTGTAAAGGATGCGTTAACCTATTCGGAATTCTACAAGCGTGTTTCATTAATTCGTGAGCGAGCTAATATCGACTCTAAATATCCTTCTGAGTTATATGATTACCTTAAAGATAAAGGAGTGATCAGCAAGGAGCTGTTTGAAAGTCGGCAGCGCATGTTACGCAAAGCACACCTGCTGAGCACCATATCTTCGAAATGGATGTGATATTATGAGCGAGAAAACGAAATATGATTGCTATAACGGACAGGGAAGGAAATTAGGGTATGTTTTATTGGATGGTGAAGGTAAAGGTTTGAGAGATATCTTTATTGAGAACAAGGCAGTCATCAAGGCATACTATCCAGGAACAGTATTCATCAAACCAGCTCGAAAAGATAAATCGCAAGAAAAGGATCGGAGAACTAAAAAATAATTCCTTTTACGCCAGGCATAAATTGTTAACACGATTTCTAAGTTTAAAAAAACACTACTGTTGTAGTGTTTTTTTTCGATTTTCTATAAATGAACTGACGCACCTTCGGTTTGTCCAACCCGGCAGCACCACAAAATAAATTTTGTACTGCTGCCGGGTTATCAGATAAATACAGAGCGACTCACACCGAAGAAATCTGCCAACTTACAAATGTGAGCGATCGTTAGTGCGCGCTTCCCTGATAGAATAGATGACATTAGCGCAGGGCTTAATTCCAGTATGTCTGCCATATCTTTCCCTTTGATTTTGCGGTGACGCATAAGTGTCATCAACGCATCAGTTCCATGACTCATCTTTCCATCAGGACCTGTCAATACGTCTGGATATCGGTATGCTTCGTACTCAGCTATGCAACTTGACATGAGTTTAAGCAAACATGCCGGTGTTGAGTTGTCGGCGCTCAGCTCGGAGAGCGCGGTCAGTGCATCCTGATAGGAAGCGTCATCTTCTATTATATCAAGCCAGGGTAGCTCAGTTGACAGTACCTCCACGGCCTCATTGATTTTATTTTTATCCATCAGTCTTATTCTCGTTAACTTGTGCAGGCTGGATCTCTTCGGTCAGTACGAACTGGCCCGGATAGTTAAACCTACCTTTGAATATTAAATTACCGCCAGCAAAGCTCCCGGCAAAACCTATCTGAGTTAGTCCATTTTCCTCCAGGGAAGCTTCAGGAAATAAATCCTGTAATTCCTGAGGTGTCATGATGTTGATCCGACCCAAAAAACTAAGCAGAGCAGCAATGTCTGCTTTTTGTTCTGGATATTGTTCAATGGCCGCCTTGAATACCTGCCTTCGCAGAATCCTCATACCTTCCTCCATCTGCTTCACAGTTACAACAGTGCTTTAGTGAGTATATACAATTATATTCACATTATGTAAATATTTTAATGTCTCTTTCGGTATTTATGATACAATCACGTATCAAATGAGGGGGCTGTATGGATGATTTACGTGATTTTTTTAGTGATGCGCTCATCGGTTCTTTCGATGACTTCATCAAGTCATACCCGAAATTTGGATGGGACAATCTTTCTTTGCTTGACGACTGGAATGCTCAGCAAATACGGCCCTTGCTCAACTTATATCACAAGCAGAACGGGGTCGAACTAGCATGCGACCGGCGTATTTTTGTCGTTGCGCCGAATCCGAAACCCACTGGCTATCCAGTTCGTGTTACCCATTATTTTGAGCACCTGGGCGCGCTTTGTGATGCTGAAGCTGACAGTCCAGAACAGGCTATTATCGACTGCCTGACCAGTTACCCTGATTGCCAGCCTGCATTCGGCAAGCTCGATAGCTGGATGGGGGATACGATGTTTGCAAATAGCTTCCGATAAATCCCGCTTTTAAGGTAATAAGCATGTACGAATACAGTGATGTGTATGACGAGTGTGAAAACGGAGGCCCGGATGGAGGGCCTATCATTTTGTCCCGAAATCAGGTCATCGGGATCTTGAAACAGCACGGCCACCTGACCCCTAAGCAGTGGATGCAGTTTTTCCGTGAAGCCGGTCTGACTCTGGTTAATGCTTATCCAGCTACTGCGGTATTTCAGTGGCTGAACTACTGACATGATTTGTGCATGCGCAAAATAAAATTCACATTATGTAAATATTCTATTGTTAGTTCTGCCAACAAGCGTATAATAAGATTCAGAAACAGGGCACAACGCCCAAACGGACACCCGCCGTAATCCGGGAAGGAAAAATATAATGAGCGAAGCACTTACTGTCCCTTCATCAACATCTAAAACCATTGGCTTTGACTATCCGTGTGTAGTCGGTTTTCAGGGTAATCAACGTATTATTATCGTGCAGGTTTCTTTCGGCGCATTGAGTCGCTTCCTGACTCTCGACAATGAAGGGCATACGCTGGATCGGTCGCAGCGTGAACTTAACCGTCGACGTGCGACGGCGTTTGCAGACTATGTTGTAAGTGCAGTTAAGTCAGGAACCGATTACATCATCCCTCCGCTCATCGGGAATTGTGATGGTGAGCTTACGCTGAATCTCATGAATGAGTCGTTTGTCGGTTATGTAACTATCCCTATGGATGCCCGTATTCGCCTCTTTGACGGCCAACACCGTCAGGCTGGCATTCGTGAAGTTCTCGATATTCTGCCCGATATTCGCCATCACAGCGTGACGGTAATGCTGACGGAAAACCTGCCGGTTGAAACACGCCAGCAATTTTTCGCAGATATCAATGGTAATGCGTCCAAACCCTGCGCAGCGATTAACATCGCGTATGACCAGACGAACGTAATCGGCCAGATAGTTAAACGTGCCATCATGAATAACCCTGTGCTGGCTGAAAAAGTAGACTTTGAGCGTAATACCGTTTCTACGCGAAATGGAAACAAGTGGGTGTCGTTCAAATCGTTGCATGACGCAACAGAGCGCTTCAGTACCTACGTAGCTGATGGTGTCCCTCGTAAACGTACTGAGCAGGAAATCAGTTCCGTCTGGGATGCGTGGGTGAAGTTCACCGGCCTTAATGATACTTGCGGGTTTACTTACGGGGAATATAACCAGGAGTGGCTGACCTTTACTTCAGTGATGGTGAATGCATTTGGTTTCGCTGTTAAGCAGCTTCTTGAGGAAATGACCGTCAGTGATCTGACAGAACGACTGGAATGTATGGGCGATAAGAAAAACCTGGCCGCACGGGAGAGTTATTTCGTGTACGCAAACTGGGCTGATAGTTGTGTTAGCCGCGAGACAGGGAAAATTATCGCCACAACAAAGGGCCAGCGAGCAGCCGCTGAGTACCTGGTTAAAGCCATCCGTTCTGTTAACTATAATTTCTGATGAAAGCGGCCAGCAGAAATGCTGGTCGAAAAAGGAGACTCGCCATGATTATCGCTTTAAAATCCCTGCTTAAAACCATAAACGGATGTAAGCGTATGAAAACACTATTTGAAGATATCGTGCTCAAAAATACGAAGCAGTTTATTTTTAGGGTTCAGGAGCTAAATGACGGTTCCTATGAGGTGATCCAGCAAGCCTGCCGTGTATTCCCTGATAAACGCGTAGTGGTGCAATCTGAAAAGAAATGGCATTACGCTGATCTGACTGCGTTGCGCGAAGGTGAGTATGCTAACAGCCGTCAGGGGCGTTTGTTCCTGGATGACCAGTTCTGGATTGGTAAGCTTGCCTGAGAATGGCTGCGCATCACCAAAGGAATTGGACGTAATAACATGAAAATGACTTTTGAAGACATAGAAGGCTTTACCAGGGATGCCAGTATATTGCTACCCCTCATACAGGGGGATACCCCGTGTGCTCTCAGTATCACAATGTTTTGAATAAATTATGGGGACGTAGATGACAGATTGGGTTAGAAATACTGTAATCCTTGCATTAATTTTTACGTCAGTAATTTATGCAATTGGTTACTATTTAGGTGGAGATAGTACGGATAATGCAACTGATTCCATGCGGGTGGATGTGTGGCATTGTCAGGATACGCGCAGCCCAGCTAATTTCGCAGTATTCGTAAAATCAGATAATGGCGGCGCTGAAAACATAATGTTGCGCAATGATGCTGGCGATATCCAGTGCTTTAAGTGAATACCGGTCACAACGGATGAAATCGGTGATGCCGCGAGCGTTTCCGACGCTGTCGCAAAATCGGGCTGTCGTGCTTCGCATCGAGCCACTTTGCTTCTCACTCTTGCCGGGCGCCCATCCTTCTCCCGAAGTAAAAGACATCGCTTCAGGTAGCCTGACGGCCATTGCGCTTTCGCCGTTCGCCCCTGGCGAACTCCAGGGAAGTGGTGCGGCCATGAGTGCCGGTGTATGTCTCCGGGTCTTGCAGAAGGTCAACGGCGGTCTTACATGGGGGATGGCTCCCTGCGGGAACCCTCCCCCATCCGGCAGGGTATCGGGGGGAGATCCGTCAAGGATAAAAATCGGAACCCTGAAGGGACCCCCGATTTTTTCCTGGACGGTGCAGCAGCTGCGCGGGGACGTGGTAAAAAAATAAATTCACAATATGTAAATATTGTTGGATGAACCGGGCCGGATTTACTATAATAACTAACAGAAACAGGGCATTACGCCCACACGGACACCCGCCGTAATCCGGGAAGGAAAGTTCGATGACCATCCAGCCTTATGTTTGCACCGATCCTGAAATTATCGCGCTACGCGAAAAAATGGCCGCGCTTGTGAAGACACATGATTTACCGGTTTTTGACTTCAACGTTAAAGCGGAGATCCCCGCACGTAACGTTCTGCTGAAAGCCTGCGAGAGCCTGGACAAAATCCTCAATGAATTAATCGCCAACACAGACATAACAGCCAAAAGCGCCTTTTGTGCAAAGGTCAGCTCTTATGCCAATAAAATTGACTACTGCTTGTCGTACTATCACCGCATGTCCCCTCCCCTTTCCGTGGCTTACAGGCCCATGCAATTTCGCATCGCCTGGTATGCCGAACAGTCCAAAAATTCGGTTGTTACCGGGTAATCTACATAGCCCTTAACAGGGCTATTTTTTATTTACATTATGTGAATCTTACTTTGTTATGATATAAATTTATATTATAATGGCGTTACGCAAAAGGCATTCAGCCAAAACGGACACCCGCCGTAATCCGGGAGAGGTAAAACAGCAATGAATCATGAAGACTCAATAATTAACCTGGCGATGGCCATCCTGGAATCGCGTCTTAAAACCACGTCTTTCTCATTCACCAGCCCCGATGCCGTTAAGCAGTATTTGCGCCTCCACCTACAGAATAAAGAAAGAGAGTTTTTTGGGGCGCTGTATCTGAACAATCAGCACCAGTTAATTTCCTTTGAACTCATTCATTCAGGGACAATTAATTCCTGCGTAATCAGCCCCCGTGAAGTCGCCAGATTAGCGTTAATGCTGAATGCACAGGCGGTCATTTTCGCGCATAACCACCCGTCAGGCACACCGGAACCAAGCCGCGCAGATATCAACATGACTGCACGGCTAAAGACTGCACTGGAGCTTTTTGAAATCAGCACCCTTGATCACTTTATTGTCGCCGGAAATGACGTCATTTCGATGGCTGAACGCGGCCACATTTAACCACGAATCCGGCCACCTGACGGTGGCCGGATAACAGGAGTCATCACTATGTCACAGCCGAAACCACGCTACAGCAACACCACGGAAGTGGAGATTCGACCGGAAACCCTGCGCAATGCAGCTAACTGGACACCGCCGACCGTCGATGAAATCTCGGAAGTCCTGAACCGGGCAGGCATTAAATGGGGCCAGTTAGCTTTGATCACCGGTAATTCCGAATCCATTGTTGCTGCCTGGAAAGAAGGTAAAGAACACATCAGTTACATGGCATGGCGCTACATCTGCGAGAGCGCCGGTTATGGCCGTATTGACCGGGCTTAATAGCTCATTTTTGCGAACAGGACACCCGCCAGCGGGAAAGGAACAAGCATGTATTACTTCTATATTCCAGGCTCATATTCCGTGTTAGAGCCTGCTCAGGTGGATGGCAATCAAAGCCGTGGAACGCATTCAGGGGAAACGCTTGAACAGCTAAAGCAACAATACCCACAGATCGTATTGTTGCACATGGATGACTGTTTTGCGGCGATCCGTGATGCGGCAAGAATGCCCGTTGAAGAGATCAGCGAAAGTACATTTGATTTGTTCTACCGCTCGAAAATTATGGATGAGTGCTATTCGAATCAGGGATGCACGTTCAAATGCCGCGAGTTTAATGCAGCCGATATCGTCACCTGTTTTGCATCAGTAATCATCTACGATAAGCCGATGTTCGCCACGTTCAGAGACGTTGATTCATTGACTCACGAGCAAATCATTTCACGCGTCATTGATTTTATAGAGGCCACGATGACGGTAAATTCTGGCGTTTAATTTAGATTGTCAGGAATAGGTAGATTTGCGCATGCGCAAAAAGGATAGCGGTCGGTTCCCGACCGCCCTGCTCATTAAAAACCAGAACAGGGAGACAATGTGACATCGCTGGACACGGAATTTATACGGATCGTCAGAAAACTGGCTGCGGTCCGTTCACCAAGAGAGGTGCTATCAGTTTTATGCAGAATTACTGCTGACCGCATCGATCCGGCTTTAGCAGGGCGCACTGAGAACCGGGAGAACGCTGAAAAACTCACGAGTGAGTATTCGCCAGTAGAAAAAGAAATGCTGGAAACGTTAATCAGGCTGTTACCGCAGATCCTACAGGACAATCCCCGTGATTTCCTCGGTGAATGCGTAATGAGCCTGGAGCTGGGAAATTCTGCGATGGGGCAGTATTTCACGCCCGGATCGCTCGCCAGTCTGAAGTTTGAAATACTGAAGCAAGACTATGCCAGCGAAATACGAAAACACGGATTCATAATCGTCCAGGAACCGGCTGTTGGATCAGGGGGGTTGATAATCAAAATAGCGAATGGCCTGGCCGATTTAGGATTTAACCCATCAGCTGCTCTGTTTGTATCCTGCGCAGATAAGGACGTCTTTGCTGCTGATATGGCCTTTACCCAGCTATCGCTTCTGGGTATCGCTGCTGAAGTAAGTACTGGAGACACGCTGCATATGGAATTTCAAAAGACTCGCTATACGCTGGCGTACTGGCTGAACGGATTTAATGAGCGCCTGAAATTTCGGCGCATCTGTGAAACGATGGCCGGTGTTGGCATCTAAATATATCGAGAATACATACCATAGAGTTAAGGATCACATATGAAACCATTTGGCTTGTTCTACAGCCGTGAGGGTTGTACTTGTTCATTATGCCGAGGTCGTGGCTATAGAAAGAATAACGCGTATGATTCTGCAATACGCACAAGTAAACATAAAGCCAGGCAGGTGGCGAAATCATTATGTACGCGTTGCCAGTGGCGCTTTGCGTATGCTCAATCATATACATCTTGATTAAATTTATTAGTCTCTTTAAGGAGAGGTATTTCAGATGAGTTCTGGGGCGCTCCCCGGCGTTGCCGGAGAACCGGGCTGTCGTGCTGCGCATCGAGCCGCAGCGCGTCTCGCCCCATTCGGGCGTCCATCCCTCGCCCACAAAAGCATTAAAACAGAATTCAAAATTCAGTAAATCACATAAAGGACAAAATCATGGAAGTAATGTTAGTCATAGTTTCATTGTTTATTCTATTAATAAATATAAGTTCCGTAGTTGATTTTGTAAGTTGGTTCATTTCTAAAGCTACAAGTAAAGCCTTGTTCATAGCAGGCTGTAGTTTTATGTCAGTTTATATCATTACCAAAGCTCTTGTTGATGAGCCGAATATCGGAGAAGGGAATGCTCTTTCAAACATAGGGGTTGGTTTGCAAAGCTTCTTTTCGGCAATTTATCTCTATGCTGGCATAGTTTTCCTTATTGGAGCATTAGTGCGTAAGGTGCTTGAAAAAAAAGGTTTGGTTAAAAAAGAAAAAAGCAGAGATTAACTTTTTAACAACTATGGTCTTACATGGGGGATGGCTCCCTGCGGGAACCCTCCCCCATCCGGCAGGGTATCGGGGGGAGAGCCGTCAAGGATAAAAATCGGAACCCTGAAGGGACCCCCGATTTTTTCCTGGACGGTGCAGCAGCTGCGCGGTGACGTGGCAAAAAAATAAATTCACAATATGTAAATATTGCTGGATGAATTGGGCCGGATTTACTATAATAACTAACAGAAACAGGGCATTACGCCCACACGGACACCCGCCGTAATCCGGGATGGAGTTACTGATATGACCACCACAACCCAAAACCCACCACGTATTACCAATCTTTATTTCTACGTGCCAGGACAATATTCTCCAATGGATATTGTTTGTCTCGATCCTAACAGTAACACCCCCCCGACAAGTGATGATTACTTTGGTTTATACAGCAAAAAATCTTTAACTGATTACCAGAATGAATATCCGAATATCGTTATCTTAACCTGCGAGGAAATGTCTACAAGGATTTATGAAGCTGCGAAAAAACCTGTTAGCGAAATATCGATTAATCGCTATACAGATATGCTGGAAGTGTTGCCGCCTCTTCGCTGGGTGTCCTCAAGTGGGAATACTACGTTTATGCTCAGTGAGCGATTCACTAACAATATCACTGATATATATGCAAAAATCCAAGTGGGTGATGACAAATATCGTTATTTCACTTTTCGTGATGAAGACACACTTACGCATCGTCAGATTGTTGAAAAAGTAATGATATTCATCAATCGCTAATTTTAAACGGGGCAACCTGCCCCGATTCTTTAACGGACACCTGCCGAATACAGGAAGGAAAACAATGAATACTAAAATGCTGAATAGTACCGAAGAATTAACACAAGCAACGGTTGCTCTTTTCGGAATATTTGCTCCGCACATTCCTATGACCGTATACAATTATATGGAAGAATATGTATTTGCATATCGCTATAAAGGGTTTGCGATAAAGGAAATTGAAGATGGTCACGAATACTTTTTACCGCTGCACATTGAAAGAATCTCGATGGTCACACCGATGGATCAACAACTTCTTGATGTTACGCCTGACGCTCTCGGTGTGCTGCTAACGCTGCACTGCTACAGCCAGTGTATCAAAAGCGATTTAAGCGCCTTGTCTGAGGAAAACAAATTAAATGCGTCAAACCAGATTGCTGTTTTAAAAGAAAAAAGAGCGTATTTATTAGACTATGCTATCAAAACTTTTCCCCCTGAGTATTTTGTAATGCTGCTAAAATAGCCCCACAGAACCCGCGAGAGCGGGTTTATTTTTACCCGGCTAATGAAGACCGGGCTTCACCCGGTCTGCTGTATGGCATGCCCCTCTGGGGTACGGCCTGCGCTTTGCGTGATTTTGCGCATGCGCAAAATCATCCTTCGGACGGACGGCCTCATGCAGACGTCAACACCCGCGCCGGTTGCCTGCGGCAACCGCCGTCTTTACGCTCCGCTGATCGCCTTGCCGCTTCGCTTCAGTGGTGGCAGTCCCGCTGTTAATCGAATTACTCCTGCTGCTGTGAATTTTCTTTTCCGTTACATGTAACGGGAATGATTTTTTGCAGGGTCGTTCCCCGGCGCTGCCGGAGAACCGGGCTGTCGTGCTGCGCATCGAGCCGCTGCGCGTCTCTCCCCTTCGGGCTTCCATCCCTCGCCCAGGTCAACGGCATCGCTTCAGGTGGCCTGACGGCCACCGCGCTTCCACCGTTCGCCGCTGGCGAACTCCAGGGAAGT